>Ga0137394_10000084_pt1 | contig 63925 bp, 67 predicted proteins | sample czobulk116metaG_FD_108278 | JGI IMG/M metagenome (GOLD analysis project Ga0137394, IMG submission 108278) | Vadose zone soil microbial communities from Angelo Coast Range Reserve, California, USA - czobulk1.16 metaG | ecosystem: Environmental > Terrestrial > Soil > Vadose zone | place: USA...
CAGCAAGGCCAACAGGGTCAGCAAGGCCAACAGGGTCAGCAAGGCCAACAGGGTCAGCAAGGCCAACAGGGTCAGCAAGGCCAACAGGGGCAACAAGGCCAGCAAGGCGGTCAGGGTGGAGGCCAGCAAGGGCAGCAGAATGCCCAGGGTGGAGCCTACGGCGGACCGCAGAACTATGCCAATGCAACCGGTCCGGGCAATTATGGCGATCCGCGCCAGTGGAACCGTGAAATCGAAGAGCGGCTACGCGAGATTCAGGACATTGCGGGCCAGCTTGGCCGAAACAATCCGCTGGCGAACGACCTCAATCAGATTGCCAACCAGCTTCGCGCACTGAGCCGTGACCCGAGACTGGGAGATCCCAAGGAGATTGAACGCCTGGCTCAGCAGATCATCGATCCGTTCCGGTCGGTGGAGTTGGAGCTCAGCCATGCGCTCGACCTGCTGCGGGCGAAGGACAACATCCGCTCGGCACAGGAAGAGGAGATCCCCGAAGGTTATAAGAAGCTGGTCGAGGAGTATTACAAGAAGCTTTCGAGCCAGAAACAGTAGAACCGCAGAGACGCACAAAAGGGGGATCTGACCAATGCTCAATTCCGAATGCTCAATTCTCATCCGATGAGAATTGAGCATTGGGAATTGAGCATTGGTCAGATCCCCCCTTTGTGTCTTTTGTGTCTTTGTGGTTATAATTTTTCATCATGTTTGGCCTGAGCGGCAGGCAGATCTTCTTTTTGCTGTTGTTGGTTGCCCTTCTTTTCGCTGCGACGCAATATGTGCCCGCCTACTTTGCCGCATTTCAGTTCAACGACTACATCCGGCAAGAGGTGAAGTACGCAGTCACAACGAGGAAGACCACGGAAAACCTTCGTGCCGGTATGGTTGAGAAGGCGAAGGAACTCGGTATCGCAGTTCAGCCGAAGGACATAAAGATCACTCGCCGCGGCCCTTCTTTTACGCTGAATCTGGAGTACCACTGGCCCATCGACATGCGGGTCTACAAGCAGGATCTGGTGTTCCACGCGTCGGAGTCCGGAGAAATATTCGAGAATGCTTACAATTGAGCGCGGGCTCGAGATCGTCATGTCCGTGGCCCAGTCCAAAGACCGCCCGGACCGGATGGAGGCAGAGCCTGTTCCGCTTTCTGAATCGATTTCCCGTATCCTCCGCGAAGATGTGTTCTCGGATGCCGATTCTCCTCCTTTTGACAAGGCGATCCGCGACGGCTTCGCCGTCCGCTTCGAAGACCTGGCACAGGTTCCGGCGGTCCTTTCCGTAATTGGAGAGTCCAGGGCGGGAGCCGGCTCCGATGTCACGGTCGGGCCCGGCCAATGTTGCGAAATCATGACGGGTGCTCCGCTGCCGGAGGGCGCCAATGCCGTCGTGATGGTCGAGCAAACCGAAAGACTTTCACCGGATTCCGTCCGCGTTCTGAAGTCCGTACGCGAAAGCGAAGGTCTGCTTCGCTGCGGCGCCGAGGCACGAAAGGGCGACAAAGTCCTGCGGACGGGAAGGCGAATCGGTCTGGCGGATCTTGGCCTGCTTGCGAGCTGCGGCAAATCCAGCGTGATGGTTTCCAGGAGGCCGCGCGTCGCGATCATTGCAACCGGGGATGAGCTCGTCGAGGTTCAGGAGAATCCGCAAGCCGGCCAGATCCGGAACAGCAATAGCTATACGCTTTACGCTCAGGTTTTGGAGGCTGGCGCAGTTCCCGTCCTGCTCGGCATCGGACGAGACAATCTCGAGGACCTGAGAAGCAAGATTCGGCAGGGGATCGACTACGACATCCTTATCGTTTCCGGCGGCGTTTCGATGGGGAAGTACGATCTCGTCGAGAATGTATTCGCGGAATTCGGCGTCGAGGTGCAGTTCGACAAGATTGCGATGAAACCGGGCAAACCCACGGTATTCGGTCATCGCGGCCAGACGTATGTTTTTGGCCTTCCGGGCAATCCCGTTTCGACCATCGTTTCCTTTCACATGTTCGTTCGCCCGCTGATATTGTTCCTGCTCAAGGCGGAGAACACAAAACCGAGAATGTTGGAGGCAAAACTCGAGGTGCCCGCGAAGTGCGATCCGGAGCGAGTCGCTCTGGTGCCGGCCCTGGTTCGATTTGATGGCGGGCAGTATCGGATCTCCACGGCCCCGTGGAAAGGCTCTTCCGATCTTGTAGGCCTGGCGCGGGCGAATGCGTTGATTGTGATTCCCAGGCGCGGAGGAACGCTGGAGCCGGGCGAAACGGCTGAATTCCTGCCGATGGAGTGAACGTGGCTTCTGATAAAAATGAGCTGACCCATTTCGACAGCGAGGGACGAGCCCGCATGGTCGATGTGACCGGCAAGGCGGAGACCGTCCGCGCCGCCCGTGCCGAAGCCTTTGTCGAGATGTCTGCGTCAACCGTGAAGCTGCTTCGCGAGAAAGCCCTGCCCAAAGGAGACCCGCTGGAAGTCGCACGCATCGCGGGCATACAGGCGGGGAAGAAAACGTCGGAATTGATTCCGCTGTGTCATCCATTGCCGCTTTCACACCTCGATGTCGCTATTGAAATCACGGATAGCGGTGCGCACATCGAATCGACGGCCCGCACGAAGGCCGAAACGGGTGTCGAGATGGAAGCTCTGACAGCTGCATCGGTCGCTGCTCTGACGCTTTACGACATGTGCAAGGCGGTGGATAAGGGGATTTCCATTGGACCTGTACGGCTGCTCGAGAAAAGCGGCGGCAAAAGCGGCCACTGGGTTCGTAAGGTTTGATACGATGGCTGTAGCGGCGGTCTATGACCGCCGACAATCTGCCGCAGTGAGAAATCACCGGCGGTCATAGACCGCCGCTACAGTTATGAGTCTTGGTAAAGCATTGGTGCTAACGATTAGTGATTCCGCGGCGGCGGGCAAACGGAACGACCTGTCCGGCCCGGAGGCGAAGCGCATTCTTGAAGAGACCGGCTTCGACGTTGCTGCAGTCGAGGTTTTGCCGGATGAGCGCTCCGATATAGAATCGCGGCTTTGCCGGGCCAGCAACGAAGGTTTTCTTCTGGTTGTGACATCCGGCGGGACCGGCCTTTCGCCGCGGGATGTGACGCCGGAAGCAACTCAGGCAGTCATCGACAGGAACGTGCCGGGAATCGCGGATTTAATGCGTCTCGAAAGCCTGAAGATCACGCCCAAAGCCGCGCTGTCCCGGGCCATTTCGGGCATCCGCCAGTCGACATTGATAATCAACTTGCCCGGAAGTGTCAAAGGCGTGCGAGAATGTCTGGCGGCTGTGCGGCCGATTCTGGCTCACGCCGTGGAGACGCTAAAGCAATCGTCGTTAGGATGCGGAGAATAAAATGGCTGACCCGATTTTAGCGGGATACATACCGATCTTCCTTTTCATGGGTGGGGCATTTGCCCTTCCTGTCGTGACGCTTCTGGTGGCGCGGCTGGTCCGGCCTCAGACGGGCGGTGAGGGGAAGCTGGCGCCCTACGAATGCGGCGTCGATCCCGATTCCGATGCGCGGCAGCGATATGCGATCCGTTATTACGTGGTCGCTATTTTGTTTGTAATCTTCGATGTCGAGACCATTTTCCTTTTCCCGTGGGCTATCATTTACAAGCAACTGGCGATATTTGGACTCGTCGAGATGCTGGTGTTTCTTGGTATTCTGATTATTGGATACATCTGGATTATCAAGAAAGGCGCCCTCGACTGGGCGTAACTGTAGGCGCCGGCCGTGGCCGGCGCGCGGAGATGGATTAGATGCCTGCATGGATTGAAGATCGATTCGAAAAGAACATCATCACCACGACAGTGGATTTTGTTTTCAACTGGGCGCGCAAGTCGGCTCTCTGGCCGATGACTTTTGGTCTCGCCTGCTGTGCCATCGAAATGATGGCGACAGGCGCATCCCGCTTCGATACGGACCGGTTCGGCGTGGTGTTTCGTCCGAGTCCGCGACAGTCGGACCTGATCATCGTTGCTGGAACCGTCACGTTGAAGATGGCACCGATCATCCGCCGAGTGTACGACCAGATGCCGGATCCGAAGTGGGTTATCTCCATGGGCGCGTGCTCCAACGTGGGCGGTCCTTTCGATACGTATTCGGTTCTCCAGGGTGTCGATCACGTGATTCCCGTCGATGTCTATGTGCCCGGCTGCCCGCCGCGGCCGGAGGCGCTGCTTTATGGACTCATGCGGCTGCAGGACAAGATCGACCGCATGACCATCACCAAAAAACCAACTGAAGCTCGTCTCGACGACGTCAGGAACGATCCCCGCATCTCGCAGGCTGCCAAGGAAGAAATGGAACGCATCGGAATGAAAATATAGTTAAATTGGAAGGCATCGTCGAACAGCTTCGAAGACGTATTCAGGAACAAGGACCTCTTTCATTCAGGGATTACATGGAAGAGGTCCTTCGTCATTATTACGCATCACCACGAAATCCGATCGGTGCCGACGGCGACTTCTACACGGCGCCCGACCTTGATCCCATCTTCGGCCGGTTACTGGCGAAACAGTTTGAACAAATGGCCGAGGGCCTGGAATCCTTCACCCTGGTCGAATTGGGGGCCGGCAACGGCCTGCTCGCCCGGGACATCCTCAGCCACCGGCGATTTCCCTACGTGATCCTCGAGCGAAGTCCGGGGATGCGCCGCGGCCAGGAGGAATTGCTGAAGGATTTCGATGTGACCTGGGTCGATGAGCTGCCGACGGGTATCACCGGCTGTATATTCTCAAACGAATTTTTCGATGTGCTGCCGGTGCATCGCGTGGTGCGGCGCGGTGGAGCGCTCAAGGAAATCTACGTGACGGAAAATTTCAAGGAAGTTGAAGGCGGACTCCAGGAAGTCATCGACGCTCCGCTGGCTGAAGGCCAGATTGCCGACATCAACCTGGACGCCCGCAAATGGATGCGGCGAATAGCGGAGTCGCTCGATCGCGGATACCATCTCGCCATCGACTACGGCTATCTGCGCGATGAATTCTACGCTCAGCAGCGTGGGACTTTGATGTGCTACTGGCAGCACCAGGCGGTCGAGAATCCTTACGTCCGGATTGGGGAACAGGACATCACCGCCCACGTGAACTTCTCGGATCTGATGGAAGAGGGAACTGCTGCCGGCCTCGACACCGTGCGGTTTTCGAGCCAGATGGATTACCTGATCGGGCTCGGCATCCTCGAAGAGATGGAAAAACTTGCGACCTCCGGTGATGCTCGATCCATGCAACGGCTGCTGAAGATGAAGAAGCTGATTCTTCCCGGCAGTATGGGCGAACGCTTCAAGGTGTTGGTGCAGTGGAAAAGATAGCCGCGAATTGCGCGAATGACGCAAATGGGCGCATCAAAGATTCTGTAACGCGCCCATTTGCGTCATTCGCGTAATTCGCGGCTAACGCTTTATGTATCGCTTCTCAGAAACCGCCGAATCCATCGCAGGCACATCTTCCAAGCTGGCGAAGATCGCATTTCTCGCGGACTATCTCCGTGGATTGAGCGATGATGACCTGCGCGCCGCTGCCGTCTTCTTCACCGGACGGCCATTTCCTCTCACGGATGCCCGTACGTTGAATGTCGGTTGGTCGGCATTGATCAATGCGGTCCAACAGATCTCCGGAGCGTCGGACGAGTTGATTCATCAGGGCTATCTCGCTCACGGCGATCTCGGGGAACTTGCCGAGAAATTGTTGGCGGGCGCGCAAGGCGGCACTCTCAATCCCGCCGCGGTTCAATCCAGGCTGGCGGACCTCGTCAAACTTTCCGGGGCTGCCAACAAGCTTCCACTCGTGCTGGATCTCTTCCGCTCCCTTTCTGCCGTCGAAGCGAAGTACGTCGTCAAAATCATCACCGGCGATCTTCGGATCGGCCTGAAGGAAAACACGGTCGAGGAAGCGATTGCGAAGGCCTTCGATCGCCCTGTTGCGGACATCCGCCGCGCGAACATGGTTCTGGGCGACATTGGGGAAGCCGCTGTGCTTGCCAAGCGCGGCGAGCTGGACCAGATCTCGCTCCGCATGTTCCGCCCAGTCAAGTTCATGCTCGCCACGCCGGCCGATACCGAGGACGAAATCTTTGGTACGTTTCCGGGCGCCTTTTACGTCGAAGACAAGTACGACGGCATCCGCGGCCAACTGCACCTGGACCCTTCGCGGGCCGCGCTTTACTCGCGGACGCTCGACGACGTGTCGCATCAATTTCCCGAGATCGTCGAGGGCGCCCGGAATCTAACGCTGTCGCTTATTGCCGATGGTGAGATTGTTGCCTTCAAGGACAACCAGGTGCTGCCCTTCAGCCTGCTCCAGAAACGCCTCGGCCGAAAGAAGCCCCCGGCGGCGTTGATGGCCGAGATACCGGTCGCGTTCATGATCTTCGATCTATTGTCTTTCGAGAGCCGGAAGCTGATCGACGAGCCGTTACAATACCGAAAGGAAATGATCGAGACTATTCCCTGGCCGGAGCCGCTTCGCGTTGCGCCGTTCATGCTGCTGGAGCATCGCGTCGAGCTCGATCCTTTTTTTGAGCAGGCCGCGCTTCGCCGCAATGAGGGCCTGATGCTGAAGGACGCGCGATCGCTCTACCTCCCGGGCAAACGCGGCATGAGCTGGCTCAAATGGAAGAAGGCGCTGGCGACGCTGGACGTCGTCGTGACCGGCGTCGAGTTCGGCCACGGGCGCCGGCGTGACGTGCTCTCCGACTATACGTTCGCCGTGCGGGACGAAAGGAAGCTGTTGAATATCGGGAAAGCATACTCGGGTTTGACGGACCTCGAAATCGCCGAGATGACCGAATTTTTCAAGCGGCACACTGTTCAGGACCTTGGCCGGTTTCGTCTCGTCGAGCCCATTGTCGTTCTGGAAGTGGCTTTCAACGGCATCCAGAAAAGCAAGCGCCACCAGAGTGGTTACGCACTCCGTTTCCCCCGCATCGTTCGTATCCGTCATGACAAGATCGCTTCCGAGATCGATACCCTGGAAACGGTCGAGAAGATCTACAATCGGCATACCGCTTGATTCCGCATTGGCGCGCGAAAAAGAGAGCAACCACAAGAAGCACAAAAGGCACAAGGAGGGATTCCTTCTTGTGCCTTTTGTGCTTCTTGTGGTTGCTCTCTTTTTCTTAATACAAGGGAAACCGGTTCCCCTTACGATTCGCCCGTAACTACGAACAGCACCAGACCTGTGGTAATGAGGTTCTCCTTTGCGCTACTATGTTCCGTTACGCACCAGGGCGTCGTTGACACCGTTTGATCGATGTGGTTGAATCCACGTCTTTGTGTGACTTGGCGCTCTTCGAACTTAGTCCTTCCGAGACATAAAAGTGGCTGACGAAGAAAAGGATAACCAGCAGACTGAAAAGCCGGCTGGACCGGCGAAACCGGTCCCGCCAGCCCCGGCGCCGCCGGGAGAACCCAAGGCCGCCGTTCCCAAGCCGCCGCCCCCGCCGGGCGCGAAACCCGCTGCGCCGGCCGCTCCTCCCAAGCCGAAAGGTCCGCAGCAGGAGCCGTGGTCGAGTCCTCTGGTGGACGCGATCAAGGAGAAGTTTGGGGGCGAATTCATCAAGTCGTACAGTTTTATCGGCCAGAATCAGATCGAAGTGAAGAAGGATCGAATCGCGGAGATCATGACGTTTCTTCGCGACAACACGATTGTTCCTTTCAACTATCTGGTGGATGAGACCGCTGTTCACTGGCCGAAGGACGAGCAGTTCGAAATCGTTTATATCCTCTATTCCTTTCCGAAGAACGAACATGTCCGGGTCAAGACGCGAATCAAGGAGTTCGAAGAGATCGAAAGTGTTGTTTCAGTGTGGACCACTGCGGACTGGCTCGAGCGCGAGGTCTACGACATGTTCGGGGTTCGATATGCGAATCATCCGAACCTGAAGCGCATCCTGCTGCCGGAGGATTGGGTCGGTTATCCCCTGCGCAAGGACTACAACATCCGGCTTCAGGATGTGGAATGGGTGCGCAAGCACCTCGGCATCGATTCGGGACAAAAATTTTACGTGGGTGAAGCAAGGCACGAAGACACGGGCTACATCACACCCAGCGGTTAGTGATTTGATTTATGTCTACCAAAGAGACGTTATTCGATACCAGTGAAATCACCGTCAGCATGGGGCCTCAGCACCCGTCAACGCACGGCGTGCTCCAGGTGAAGCTCAAGCTGGACGGCGAGCGCGTTCTGGACGCGGAATGCGTGATCGGCTACCTGCATCGCGGTGTGGAGAAGCTGGGCGAAGCGCAGACGTACGGCCAGTTCGTCCCGACGCTCGACCGCATGGATTACATCGCTGCGGTTTCCAACTGCCTCGGGTTTTGCGAAACCATCGAGAAGCTCCTCGGCGTGACCGCGCCGCCGCGCGCCCAATACATCAGGGTCATCATGACGGAGCTGAATCGCATTACCAGCCATCTGCTCTGGCTGGGCACGCACGCTCTCGACATCGGTGCGATGACAGTGTTTCTGTATGCCTTCCGCGAGCGCGAAGAGATCCTCAAGATTTTCGAAAACTACTGCGGAGCGCGCCTCACGACGCACATGTTCCGCATCGGCGGGACCCAGTACGAGATCTACGACGGTTTCCAGGATCAGGTGCGGACATTTATCAACGACTTTCCCAAAAAGGTGGACGAGTACGAAACGCTGCTCACGGAGAACCGCATCTGGCTCGAACGTACTCGCGGGGTCGGCGTCCTCTCGGCAAAAGACGCTATCGATCTGGGCGTCACGGGTCCTGCCTTGCGCGGATCCGGCGTCGAGTGGGACATCCGCAAGGCGAAACCCTACGCGGTATATCCCGACTTTCAGTTCGACATACCGGTGGGCGAGCATGGCGACACGTACGACCGGTATATGGTTCGCATACAGGAGATGCGGCAGTCCGCGAGGATCGTCTCCCAGGGCATCGAAAAGATTCCCGATGGACCACTGATGGCCAAGATGTCCAAGATCATTAAGCCGCCGATAGGGGACATTTACCACTCGATTGAGGCGCCAAAGGGCGAACTCGGTTATTACGTTGTGAGCGACGGCAGCACGCAGGCATATCGCACGCGCGTCAGGCCGCCGTCATTCGTGAATCTTCAGGCATTGCGCAAGATGGTTGCCGGCCACATGGTGGCGGATGTGGTCGCCATCATCGGAACGCTGGACATCGTTTTGGGTGAAATAGACAGGTAATGGACTTTCTGATTGATTACATTCTTATCCCGCTCGTCAAGATCGGCTTGATTCTCGCTGTACTTCCGCTGGCAGTCGCTGCAATCACGCTTTTCGAGCGGAAGATCATCGCCTTCATGCAGGTGCGGTTGGGACCAATGCGGGTCGGACCGTGGGGTTTGCTGCAGCCGATTGCCGACCCCATCAAGTTATTGCTGAAAGAGGACATCATCCCGGCCGGCGCAGATCGCTGGATCTTCGTACTGGCCCCTGTGGTTGCGGTGGTTTCCGCATTCATCGTCTTTGCGGTTATCCCGTTTGGTCCGGCGATCCGGATATTCGGCAAGGCGATTCCCCTGTGGGTTACGGATCTGAACATCGGCGCACTCTACGTACTCTCGATTTCGTCGGTCGGCGTTCTCGGCATCATTCTGGCCGGATGGGCGTCGAACAGCAAATACCCGCTGCTCGGCGCATTGCGGTCTGCCGCCCAGATGGTGAGTTACGAAGTCGCAATGGGCTTTTCGATCATCGGCGTGCTGATGCTGGCCGGGTCGCTCAGCCTCGTCAGCATAGTGAAAGCTCAGGAGAGCTCGGGCGTGTGGTACGTCTTTTACCAGCCCGTCGCTTTCATTCTTTTCTTCATCTGCGGAGTTGCTGAAACCAACCGGGCGCCATTCGATCTGCCCGAAGCGGAATCCGAACTTGTTGCCGGCTTTCACACCGAGTACAGCGGTTTCAGATTCTCCCTGTTCTTCCTGGCCGAATATGCCAACATGATTACAGTGTCGGCGATGGCGGTAACGCTCTTCCTGGGCGGCTGGCTTCGGCCTTTCCCGAACGTTTCGTGGCTCGGATTTCTCGACATTATTCCGCCCGTGTTCTGGTTCATCATCAAGATCATCGTGTTCCTGTACTTCTACTTCTGGTTCCGCGCCAGCTGGCCCCGATATCGATACGATCAGCTCATGAAACTTGGATGGCAACGCTTGTTGCCGGTTGCCATGGCGAACGTTATCGTGACCGCGATTCTAGTGGTGTTATTAGGGGGATGAAATTATGAAGGTCAAACGCCCGGAACTCAGTCTACTGAAAAAGATCTTCCTGGTCGACTTGATCAAGGGCCTGTTGCTCACGTTCTCATATCAACGTCCTTCGGCAAACTACACAGAGCAATATCCGAAAGTTCGGCCGAAAATCGCCGAGCGGTTTCGCGGTGCGCCGCGATTGAATAACGATCCGGAGACCGGCGAAACCCTGTGCATTGCCTGCAACCTCTGCGCTCTGGCCTGTCCGGAGCACTGCATTGAAGTTGGATGGGAGCGGGACACGGCGGGTAAGAAGGTCCTCACCGACTATACGTTCGATATTTCCCGATGCATGTTCTGCGGTTTGTGCGAGGATGCCTGTCCGACGCCCTGCCTGGAGTTGACGCAGGATTTCGAGCTCAGCATGTACGGCCGGAAAGATATGAAGTGGGATCGCCAAAAGCTGGAGGAAGGGAACCAGCCGGTGGTGTATACAAAATGAAGAAGCCGGAAGGAAACACAAAGACACAAAGCGCCTTCGTGCCTTTGTGTCTTTGTGTTTCCTTCTTCCGGCTCACCTCTCAGGAATTCGATTCATGATCGAACTCGCTCTCTTTTACATCTTTGCGACGATTGCTGTCGCTTCTGCCATCCTCGTCATCACGCAGCATAACGTCGTTCATAGCGCCGCCTTTCTCGGCGCGACTCTTTTTGCCGTTGCCGGAATTTTTCTAACTCTTCACGGGGAGTTCCTTGCGGGCGTCCAGATAATCGTATACGTTGGCGGGATTCTGGTCCTGTTTGTTTTCGTCATCATGTTGATTGCGGTGGACCGCACCGCGATGGAGCGTCAATACAATCGCCAGTGGACGATTGCGCTGGTGACCGCCGGAATTCTGATCCTGGAGATCGGCTACGGTTTGTACCAGGGCAAAGACTCGTTCGTCCTGCCTCCGGCGGCGGCAGTGGCGGCGGCTGCTGTTGCGGGAAACTCCGAACGGGTCGGTACGACGCTGTATACGGTTTATCTGCTGCCGTTTGAAATCGCGTCCATCCTGTTGCTGGTGGCGATAGTCGGAGCAGTGGTCCTGGCAAAGAAAAAGACACAGATGGAATAAATCATGGTACCGACACACTATTACCTGATACTGGCCGCGGCGCTCTTCACGATCGGCATCATCGGCGTTCTGACGCGGCGGAACATCATGATCATCCTCATGTCGATCGAGCTGATGATGAATGCGGTGAATATCAACCTGATCGCGTTTTCGGATCGGCTCCAGCAGGTTACCGGTCAGGTCTTCGCTATCTTTGTCATTACGGTGGCTGCAGCGGAAGCGGCGGTCGGACTTGGGATCGTGATCGCGATGTTCAAGAACAAGGAAACGATGAACATCAACGAGATCGATCTGATGAAGTGGTAGAACAAACGGGAGGGGAATTTAGCCACAAAATGCACAAGAAGCACAAAAATTCTGTGCCTTTTGTGCCTCTTGTGGCTGGTTCTCCGGTTTTAAGTGACCAATGAATTTCCTGGATCTGATCTGGTTGATTCCGCTGTTTCCGGCAGCTGGTTTCGTCATCAACGGCCTGTTCGGAAAGCGGATGTCCAAAACCGCTGTCGGCGTCATTGGGTGCGGCGTGGTTTTGATCTCCTTCATCTTTTCTGCAGGTGCCGTTTACCAGCTTCTTCAATTGGAGGCGGAGCACCGCTCGCATACTGTAACGCTTTACCGATGGATCGCTGCCGGTCTTGCCCACACCCGTGGAGGAGGATTGGCGGACTTTGCCGTGGACTGGAGTTTTCTGCTCGATCCGCTTTCTTCGGTGATGATTCTCGTTGTGACCGGCGTCGGGTTCCTCATCCATGTGTACTCGACCGGCTACATGCACGACGAGGACGGCTTCTACCGATTCTTCGCCTACCTCAATCTCTTCATGTTTTCGATGCTCACGCTGGTCCTTGGAAGTAACTACCTGATGATGTTTGTCGGGTGGGAAGGCGTGGGTCTCTGCTCGTATTTGCTCATCGGGTACTACTTCCTGAAGAAGAGCGCCGGTGATGCGGCGAAGAAGGCATTTGTCGTCAATCGCATCGGTGACTGGGGATTCTCGATCGGCATCATGCTGATTTTCGTGTCATTCGGCACGCTCGATTTCACCAGGGTTGGCGAAGCCGTTCGCGAAGGCGTCATGGCGGGACGTTACCACGTCAGCGACCCGCTCTTTATCGGAATAGCCCTGGCGCTGTTCGTCGGAGCCGCGGGTAAGTCAGCCCAGATCCCCTTATATGTCTGGCTGCCTGACGCCATGGAAGGCCCGACACCGGTCAGCGCGCTCATCCATGCGGCAACCATGGTGACCGCCGGCGTCTACATGGTGGCGCGCAGCAATTTCATTTATCAGATGGCGCCTCAGGCGATGACAGTGGTTGCGGTGATCGGCGCGGTTACCGCGTTTTTCGCAGCATCGATCGCCCTTGTGCAGAACGACATCAAGCGGGTGCTGGCGTATTCCACGGTGAGCCAGCTTGGCTACATGTTCCTTGCTCTGGGTGTGGGCGCCTTCACTGCGGGCATCTTTCACCTGATGACGCACGCATTCTTCAAGGCGCTGCTCTTCCTCGGTTCCGGCAGTGTCATCCACGCGATGCACCACGAGCAGGACATGCGCAAGATGGGGGCGTTGAAGAACAAGATTCCCGTCACATTCTGGACGATGTTCGTGGGAACGCTGGCCATCGCCGGAACGCCCGGTCTGGCCGGCTTCTTCTCGAAAGACGAAATCCTGTGGAAGGCATTCTCCAGCAATCAGGGCCACATTGTGTTGTGGCTGATCGGCGCGGCCGTCGCGGGAATGACGGCATTCTACATGTTCCGCCTTCTGTTCATGACGTTCTTCGGTCAATCCAGGGTCGACCATCACACCGAGCATCACATCCACGAATCTCCCAGGTCGATGACCGTGCCGTTGATCATTCTGGCGATCGGATCTGCCTTCGCGGGTTATGTCGGAATGCCGGCCTGGCTGGGAACGAACGCATTTGAGCATTTCCTCGAGCCGGTCTTCGAGCCGCTGCCGATTCAGCAGGCGCCGCCGCCGGAGTATAGCCATGCGGCCGAGATTGGAATGGCCGCTGTATCCGTCGCGATCGCGCTGATCGGATTCGGACTGGCTTATTCGAAGTACTGCAAGCGAAGCTGGGAAGAACAGCGCGAGGTGCGGCAATACGGTCCGCTTTACAAGGTTTTCCTCAACAAATACTACATCGACGAACTCTACGACGCCCTGTTCGTGAATCGAGCCAAGGGTGGCGGCATGAGGTTGTGGACGTTCGATGCGAAGGTGGTGGACGGCCTCGTGAATGGTTCGGCCCTGACGACGGTTCGAACTGCCAGCGGGTCCGGCTGGTGGGATCGATGGATCGTGGACGGCCTGGTGCGATTCATCGGCGGCTTCATCAAGACCGTCAGTTGGCCTGTGCGCCTGATCCAGACCGGATACGTGCAGAATTACGCGCTGGTCATGATCCTGGGCGTTTTGATCCTTATTGGTTACGTTTTGTGGGGGACTCCCTAATGGATTTTTTTCGTCAGCACATCCTCAGCATCATCGCGTTCTGGCCGCTCCTCGGAATGTTCGTTCTCTTTTTCATCAACAAGGAGAACAAGAGCACGATCCGGTGGTGGGCGAACTTCGTCGGGATCGTCGGCTTCCTGATCTCGCTGCCGCTCTGGTTCTGGTTTGACCGCGAGGCGGCCGACCAGATGCAGTTCGTCGAAAACGTGCCGTGGATCCAGACGCTCGGAGCGAATTACCACGTCGGCATCGATGGCATTTCGCTGCTGCTGGTGCTGTTGACCACGCTGATGGGGCCGCTGGCGATTTTATCGTCATGGACCGCCATCGAGAGTCGCCTGAAAGAGTACTACGCCTTCATGCTCATGCTTCAAGCCGGTATGCTCGGCGTTTTCATTTCGCTCGACTTCTTTCTCTTTTACGTTTTCTGGGAAGTGATGCTGGTGCCGATGTACTTCCTCATTGGCGTCTGGGGCGGTCCCCGAAAGCTCTACGCCGCGATCAAGTTCTTCCTGTACACGCTGGTCGGCTCAGTGCTTCTGCTGCTGGGCATACTGGCTCTGTACTTTATCTACCCGGGTATTGCGGCACAGCATCCCGAGATTACCGCGGCATTCGGCGCCGGAAACACGTTCGACATCCTGGCGTTTCAGGCAATGGGCGCCTTCCTGCCGGCGAATTTCCAGTGGTGGGTATTCCTCGCCTTCTTCATCGGCTTCGCGATCAAGGTTCCGATGTTCCCGTTCCATACATGGCTTCCGGACGCTCACGTCGAAGCTCCGACTGCAGGCTCCGTGATTCTTGCCGCCGTGCTGCTGAAGATGGGAACGTACGGATTTCTGCGATTCAGCTTGCCGATTCTGCCCGACGGCACCAAACAGTTCGTTCCCCTGATGATCACGCTATCGATCATTGCCATCATCTACGGCGCGCTGGTCGCCATGATGCAGCCGGATATGAAGAAGCTGGTGGCATACTCCTCCGTGAGCCATATGGGATTTGTGACGCTGGGCATGTTCGCTCTCAACCCGAACGGTCTGAACGGAAGTGTCATCCAGCAGATCAATCACGGAATTTCCACGGGCGCGCTCTTCCTGATCGTCGGGATCATCTACGAACGGAGACATACGCGTGAAATCTCGCAACTGGGCGGCCTGTCGAACGTCATGCCGATTTACGCGATTGTCTTCCTGATCATGACCATGTCCTCGATCGGCCTGCCGCTGCTGAACGGGTTTATCGGGGAATTCACGATCATGATGGGCGCATTGCAGGAAAACCTGTGGTGGGCCGTTGCCGCCGGATCCGGAATCATACTGGGTGCGGCATACATGCTGTGGCTGTATCAGCGCACGATGTTCGGCCGGATCGAGAATCCCGCCAATGAAAAGCTGCTCGATTTGAACCTGCGCGAACTGGCAACGCTGGTGCCTCTGATCATCATGGCGTTCTGGATCGGGCTCTATCCGGCGCCGTTCTTCAAGGCGCTGGACAAGCCGGTCAACAAGATCGTCGCCAAAGTCCGCCCGGATTACTTCCAGGGCGCGCCGCGCTTGAACGCCCGGGCAGGAGAACAACGTTAATGGGCCAGTTCTTTCAGATGCAGGATTTGGCGGTGATCACGCCCGAGCTGGAATTGCTGGCGTTTGGAATAGCCCTTCTGCTCGGGGATCTGGTCGTTGAGCAGAAGCGCAAGCTTGGCCTGGTTGCGCTGGTCGGTATTGCAGTATCGGGTGCTTTTCTGGTCAGGCTCAGGAACGTCGAGTTCTCGGCGTATGGCGGCTTGTTCGTCCTCGATCATTTCTCGATCTTTTTCAAGCTCATATTCCTGATTGCGGCGGCGCTGTCGATAGCGATTTCCCTCAAGTATCTCGATATCGAACGCGAAAACCACGGCGAATATTACGCTCTTATTCTTTTTGCGACCCTGGGCATGATGTTCATGGCCGGGGCTGTGGATCTGGTGACGCTCTACATCAGTCTCGAGACGATGGCGATATCGACGTATATTCTCGTCGGGTTCCTTCGCAGCAACCAGCGGTCGAACGAAGCCTCGATGAAATACTTCCTTTTGGGGGCGTTCTCCTCGGGCATTCTTCTTTACGGCATGTCGCTGCTCTATGGCCTGTCCGGGTCGACAAAGTTCGCCGATATCGCAGAAGCCCTCTCTCAACGGTCCCCGAACGATCCGATCTCGCTGCTTGCGATGATTACGCTGTCCGCCGGTATGTTCTTCAAAATCGCAGCCGTGCCGTTCCACCAATGGACGCCGGATGCGTATGAGGGCGCGCCCACGTCGATCACGGCGTACATGTCGGTTGCGGTGAAGGCCGCCTCGTTTGCCATGATGCTCCGCGTCTTCATGGTGGCCATCTATCCGCTGCGCCCGCACTGGGTGGCGATTTTGGCTGCCGTCTCCGTTATCACCATGACGGTTGGCAATATCGCCGCCATTACGCAATCGAATGTCAAACGTCTGCTGGCTTATTCTTCGATTTCACACGCGGGCTACATCCTGATCGGCTTCATTGCGGGCAACGATACCGGCTTGACCGCCGTGCCTCTCTATCTTTTGATCTACACGTTCACGAACCTCGGCGCGTGGGCGGTAATCGTGGCATTGCGAAGAAGAGACGTCATCGGCGAGCATATCGACGAGATGAGCGGCCTCTTCTTCAGGCATCCAGCCGCCGCCATACTCATGCTGATCTTCCTGCTTTCACTCGCCGGTATTCCCCCCACGGCAGGATTCATCGCAAAGTACTATCTGTTTGCGGCAGCCATCCAGACCGGTCATAACGTTCTTGCCGTAATTGCGGTGCTGAACGCCGCAATATCGATCTACTTCTACCTGCGCATCGTCGTCGCGATGTTCATGAGAGACGCCACCGAAAAGACCGGCTTGACCTATTCCCCTGGCATCCTGACCGCGCTTGGCGTCGCGTTTGTATTCACGATGCTGATCGGCATATACCCCGATCCTTTCATCGCGATGGCCCGCCAGGCCGCTTTGCTGGCTTTCTGACATGTGGGCCCTGGCGCTATTCCTCTTGCTTGCGATCCAGGACACCGACAAAGACCGGATGATGAAGGTGGCGGCAGACCAGTGGCTGGTGCTTGTCGATGCGGGTGACTACGGGAAGGCGTACGACGGGCTCTCGGAATCGACAAAGAAGGAGCTTCCCAGAGCCGAGTTTGTGAAATCCACTGAATCGCTGCGAGACTACGTCGGCAAGCTGCAAATGCGAAAGTTCAAGTCTGTGGAGTTTGTCACCAATCCGCCGGGACCTCCCGAAGGCGAATATTCGGCCGTCCAGTATGAGACTTCTTTTGAGAACCGGCCCGTCACTGAAGCGGTTGCGTTTCGCCTCGAGGAAGGAAAGTGGGGCGTGATCGGGTACTACATGCGCTGAAGGCCTGGCCGCGAATTACGCCAATGACGCGAATGGGGCGCATCAAAGAATTTGTTTGCGCCCCATTCGCGTCATTGGCGTAATTCGCGGCTTGCCTTTCTACGTCGTGGACTTCTTGAACTCGGAGAAGCGGAGGGCGTTGATGGTCTTGCCACTCACCTTGAACTTCACGAAGCGAAATCCTCTGCTGTCATAGGAGTACTCAGTGGCATTATCTTCGCTGTTGTCGACTACTCCCTCTTCCATGCCGAACTGCTGGCGCATGAGCTTCAGGTCGCCGGTCGTCAGGAGCTTCTTCAGGTTCTCGTCCGCGATCTTCTTCGCAAAGACGTCGTAGATCTCGAATTTCCGCACCTTCCCTGTGATCTTGAAGGTATAAACGAACAGGCCGTTACCCTGGTAGATGGTCAGATACTCTTCGGGCGTCGTGCGGGTATTCTCAACACTTCCGAAGTTCTTTTCGAGTTCGCGCGTTTTGTCGCCGATCTTCACGCCAAGTACCGTGATGTTGCGGCTGGTCCAGTCTTTGTGGCTTGTAATATTATCCTTGGTAAGCTCGTAGAGTTCGACTGGTGGTTCCGCGGGCTTCGGGGGCGGCGCCTGAGCCGCAGGTTGTTGTGTTGCCTGTTGCGTTTCCCCCCCGCCGCCGCATCCGGCCAGGCACAGGATGAGCATGCTGGATATGGCGAGCAGCATTACCCTGTTAGACATTGAAGGCCTCCTTAAGGTTGTTCCTGACGATGATCTGGTAATTGCGCGAAAACCATTGTTGTAAAAGGGTTTTCGGCGCGGGATTATATACCATCGAGAACTCGCATGAGTAGCAGAAAAGACGATAAGCGCCGATCCTTTCAGCAGCTTAATCTTCTAAGCGCCGGATTGATGTTTCCGGTTTCCATCGTGATTGGTTACGGGATGGGATATTACCTGGATAAGTGGCTCGGCACATCGTTCCTGAAAATCGTGTTCTTGCTTTTCGGGATCGCGGCCGGCTTTGTGAGCTTCTTTCGGACGATTTCCCAGGTAGGAAAAGATCAATGATCGAAGAAGACCGGCTCGAGGGTCTGGACCGGCGGCTCAACCGCTCCAGTCTGGTCGTGGTCCTCATCGCTATGCCGCTGGTCCTGTTTCTGCATTCAGCGAAAGCAGCCCTCAGCATCGGTGCCGGTGCGGCCCTTTCCTACATGAACTTTCATTGGCTGAAGCAGGCGGTCGACTTCGTCGTTCTGGAGGGGGCCGAGGGCCGGAAGGCGCGCCGCGTCCTGTTTCGTTTCGTCGCCCGCTACGCGTTGATCGCGTTATTTCTGTATGTTACGATTTATAGTTCGGTACTGGAGCTGGTTTTCGTCTTTGCGGGTCTGCTTGTTTACGTCGCCGCCATTCTTATCGAATGTGTTTCTGAGGTTTGTCGAGTCTTAATCCGGGATTATCGGAATGCAAGAACATGAGCTGGAAATAGTAAAGTGGGTCAACGACCTCCTGCCTGGTCCTCCGATTCCAACACACGTCGTAATGGAGACGATTGTTGTGCTTGCCTGTATCGTCCTGTTCGGACTGTTGCGGACGCGGCTTTCCGTCGAGTCGCCGGGGCGCCTTCAGCAGGCTTTTGAGCTGTTCGTCGAGTTTCTGAACGAGCAACTCGAGAGCAACATCGGGCATGACGGATACAAGTTCCGGAACATTGTCGGAACATTCGCTATTTTCATTGTCTTCTCGAACCTTCTTGGTCTCGTGCCGGGGCTTGTGTCACCTACAAGCAATGTCAACGTTCCAGCCGGCTGTGCCCTCATCGTGTTTCTGTTTTATCAGTATCAGGGGATGAAGAAGCATGGCGTGGTGGCCTACCTCAAACATTTTATGGGTCCTGTGTGGTGGCTGGCTCCGCTGATGGTTCCGATCGAGCTTATCAGCCACTTCGCGCGGCCCGCCACGCTCACTATTCGTCTATTTGCCAATATCATGGCTGAAGAACTGGTGATTACGATCTTCTTTGGGCTTCTTCCTTTTATAGTGCCGCTGCCGTTCATGGCATTCGCGATTTTTGGCGGACTCCTTCAGGCATTCATTTTCTGTACGCTGACGATGGTCTATCTCGGCGGCGCTGTCGCTACCGAGGAGCACTAACTCGCTGCACGCGTGAGGCCGGCTGTAAGAGGATGTCCGGCAACCACCTCCGTGGAGCACTTCATAGGAGAGCAACGATGAGGAAACTACAGGCAACCCTGTTGCTGACGTTTATTGTTCTGATGCTCAGCACGCCCGTTTTCGCGCAGGCCGCGGCGGCCGCAACAACAAGCCATGCGGACTGGGTCGTGATCAGCGCCGGCTTCGCTATGGCGATTGCGTCGTCTATATGCGGCCTGGCGCAGGGGAGGGCCATATCCGCGGCATGTGAGGGCCTTGCGCGCAATCCCGGTGCTGCCCCCGCCATCCGCTTCGCGCTATTGCTCGGTTTGGCGCTGATCGAGTCCCTCGCGATCTACACACTGGTGATCATTTTCGTGAAGGTTGCGTAGATAACCACAAAGGCACAAAGGCACAGGCAATTCGGAGTCTGTCCCCGAATTACCTGTGCCTTTGTGCCTTTGTGGTTATTTCAACGCGTTCAAAGCCGCTGTAGTGGTCCAGTCCAGCACACGCGTCGGGAGGATCCCAAGATAAAGTGTTCCGAAGGCCGAAATCACCAGGGCCACTTTCAAGCTTCCCGCAACCCGAACATCCGAGAACTCCTCGTTTGGCTCCCGCATGTACATTTGAACGATGACGTAAAGGTAGTAGTAGAAGGACACGACCGTCGTCACGACCCCGATGATCGCGAGCCACACCAGATGCGATTCCACGGCGGCGCGGAAGATGAAGAACTTTCCAGCAAAACCCGATGTTCCGGGAACACCTGCCAGAGAAAGCAGAAACAGCGACAACACTGCAGCCAGGCCCGGCCGTTTGGCCCCCAGGCCGGCATAATCCGTGAGATTGACCATCTTGTCTTCTGAGCGGCTCATGATCGTGACAACGGCAAAAGCTCCCAGATTCATCAGGCTGTACGCCAGCAGATAGAACAACGCCGCCGAACCGCCCCTGTTCGATGCGGACGTCAGTGCAACGGCGACGTAGCCGGCATGCGCGATCGACGAATACGCGAGCATCCGCTTGATATTCGGTTGAACCACTGCGATCACATTTCCCAGCACCATCGTCAGCGCCGCTACAAGCCAGAACGCGGACACCCACCGGTCCTCGATCATCCCGAAGGCCGTAAGAAAAACGCGGAACAAAACCGCAAAACCCGCCGCCTTCGGCCCGACCGACATAAAGCCCGTCACCGGAGTCGGAGCGCCTTCATAGACATCGGGCGTCCAGATGTGAAACGGCGCGACGGCCACCTTGAAGCAAAGCGCAATGAGCATCAGCGCGGCCGAGAGATAGACCAGGTTCATCGGAATGTCCGGTGAGCGAAGGGATTGTGCGATTGCCAAAAGGTTCGTGCTGCCGGTCGCCCCAAAGATCAAAGCGATGCCATAGAGGAAAAATGCGGAGGAAAATGAGCCGAGCAGGAAATATTTCAGCGCGGATTCATTCGATTTGAGGTCCGTCCTGCGGAAGCCCGCCATCACGTAGGTAGCAATCGACAGAATCTCGAGACCCAGGAAGATCATCACCAGTTCATTCGATCCCGACATCATCAGCATGCCGGCCGTCGCGAAAAGCAGCAGCGCGTAGAATTCGGCGTGATTCATGTTCTCGCGCCGGAGAAAGTCCAGCGATGTGAGGATCGTCACCGCCGCAATCAAAAGAAAGATGAAATTGAAAAAGATGTTGTAGTCATCCACGATCCAGAGATTCGAGTACCACTGGCCGCCGTTGTCCGCCATCGGAATGAGGGCGAGCATTCCCGCGAGCGTTCCCGAAAACGCCAGCCAGCCGAGCGTCGACTTCTTGCGATCCGTGACAAACGGTTCAGCCACCATCACCGCAATGCCGAATACGGAAAGAACCACTGCGGGAAGGATGGCGAAGATGTTGATGCTGGCCAGGTTCATTTCGGCTGCCCAGCGTATTGCAGTTGAACGTTCTGCACTCGGTTCATAAGCTTCGTCACCGAGGCATCCATCGGACGTAGAAAATGATTCGAGTAAATGCCCATCCACACCATCAGAATAAGCAACGGGATCAGCATGGCGCGTTCGCGGAAGCCAAGGTCGGCCAGGCTCCTGTTCTGTTCATTCGTGATTTCTCCCCAGATCACACGCTGATACATCCACAACATATAAACCGCCGAAAGAATCACACCGGTTGCGGCCAGAGCGGCTCGCGCCTTGTTTGCTCCAAATGTGCCCAGCAGGATGAGGAATTCACCGACAAAGCCGTTCAGTCCGGGCAAGCCGATCGAGGACAGGGTCACGATCATGAAGAATGCCGCATAAACCGGCATGCGGTGCGCCAGACCGCCGAATTGGTCGATCGCGCGCGTGTGGCGCCGATCGTAAATGATCCCGACGATCAGGAAAAGCGCGCCGGTTGAAATGCCGTGATTGAGCATCTGATAGATCGCCCCTTCGGTACCCTGGGTCGTGAAACTGAAAATGCCCAGCACGATAAACCCGAGGTGGCTGACCGAGGAGTACGCCACCAGCTTTTTCATGTCCGGCTGGACCATTGCCACCAGGGCGCCATAAATGATGCCCACGACCGCGAGCAATGAAATCAGGGGCGCGAAAAGATGGCTGGCGGCTGGGAACAACGGCAGACTGAATCGAACCAGGCCATACGTTCCCATCTTCAACAGCACACCGGCAAGAAGAACCGATCCGGCAGTCGGCGCCTCGACGTGCGCATCCGGAAGCCAGGTGTGGAAAGGAAACAATGGAACCTTGATGGCAAATGCCAGGAAAAAGGCCAGGAACAGCCAAAACTCCGTGGAACGCTCGAGCACAAACCGGCTCCCGGCGAGAGCCGCTTGAATATCCGGATAGCTGAACGTGAAGGTGCCGGTTGCGTCACCGTGCAGAAAGTACAACGCGATGATGGCAACCAGCATCAAGACGGATCCGACCATCGTATAAAGGACGAACTTCATGGCCGCGTAGATCCGCCGCTCGCCGCCCCATACGCCGATCAGGAAATACATTGGAATGAGCATCACTTCCCAGAAGACGTAAAAGAGAAAGAGATCCAGCGATGCGAAAACGCCGATCATTCCCGTCTCCAGGAGAAGCATGAAAATGAAGTACTCCTTCAGGCGATCCCGGATCGACCACGACGCAAGAATCGCCAGCGGACTCAGAAGCGTTGTCAGAAGGATGAGGAAAAGACTGATTCCATCGATGCCCATCGAGTAGGTGATCCCCAGCGACGGCATCCACGGAACGTCCAGGCGGAATTGAAACTCTGGATTGCCGGACGCGAATCTTGCCGGCAGGTACAGTGAGAAGAGGAACGCCAGGATCGTAATGACGAGGGCGAACGTTCGAATCGAGCGAATCTGCGCCCGATTGAAGAACAGGATCAGCAGCGCGCCCACGGCCGGCGTGAACGTGATGATTGTCAGGATGTGAGATGAGATCAGGTTTCCCATGTTTTGCCGTGGTATTCCCCTCCCGTATTCGGAGATCTTGAAATTGGACGAATCCTGCATCTCAAATCCGAAATCCGAAATCTCCAATTGGACTGCGTCACGTTTCCGGGTTTTTCGCCGTCCAATTGGAGATTTCGGATTTCGGATTTGAGATGCAGGATTCGTCCAATTTCGAAATTTCCTCCCGCCGGAGCCAAGAGTGGAATAAGTGTTTCCCTGCTTGTTCGCATAGCTGTCATCTCAAAAACCACGCAACCACGAGGACTCCCCCAAAAAGGATCCAGCCGGCGTAGGTGCGAACATACCCGCTTTGCATATGCTTCAGTCCACCCGCAGTGCCGCGCACCATGCGGCCGACGGAGTTGACGGCGCCATCAATCATGAGCGTATCGACGACTTTCCACAGGAACTCGCGCGAAGTCTGGACGATGGGCCAGACGATGATCGCGTCGTAGAGCTCGTCCACGTAGTACTTGTTCACCAGGATGGAATACATCGCGTGAGCCCGCGACGCGATCCGCTCCGGCAATTCCGGCTTTGCAACGTAGAACAGGTAGGCGAGGGCGAATCCAAGCAGAGCAACGCTGGTCGAAGCCGCCATCAACAGGAGTTCGGTCGAACGGGACGCGGCAGCTTCGCTCTCCGCCTCAAGTGACGCCGGAGCCAGGAAGTGCGGAATGTCGATATACCCTGCCACAATGGAGAAGATCGCCAGAACAATTAGCGGAACAATCATCAACGCGTGCGATTCGTGAACGTGGTGAACGTCGTGATCCGAGTAGCGCGGCTTTCCGTAGAAGGTCAGTATCAGCAGCCGGAACATGTAGAACGAGGTGAATCCGGCCGCGATCACTCCGATAGCCCAGAGCAGCTTTCCATAGGCGGCGTGACTCCAGGCGGCCTCGAGCACGGCGTCCTTACTGAAAAAGCCCGCCAGGCCCGGAACTCCCGCAATCGCCAGGGTTCCGACGAGAAATGTCCGATGCGTCCACGGCATATGGTGCCGCAGTCCTCCCATTTTTCGGATGTCCTGAATTCCTCCCATACCGTGGATGACACTGCCGGCGCCGAGAAACAGGAGCGCTTTGAAGAAAGCATGCGTCATCAGGTGAAACACACCCGCCGCGTACACTCCCGCGCCGCATCCCAGAAACATGTACCCGAGCTGGCTGACCGTGGAGTACGCGAGGACTTTCTTGATGTCGGTCTGGACGAGGCCGATCGAGGCCGCATATATCGCGGTGAACACGCCCACGATGGCCACAACGAAGAGCGCACCGGGCGCGTGGTTATACAGTGACCCGGAGCGGGCCACCATGTAAACGCCGGCAGTGACCATGGTTGCCGCATGGATCAGAGCGCTTACCGGAGTGGGACCTTCCATCGCGTCCGGCAGCCAGACATAGAGCGGAAACTGCGCGGACTTGCCCGCCGCGCCGACAAAGAGAAGCAGGCAGATCGTCGTCAGTACACCAACGGTGCCGAGCGGCTCGACAGGGAATTGCGACGCGTTCTCCAGCCGCGAAAAAACGCTCTGAAAGTCCACGCGCCCGAAGGTCCAGTAAATGAGCATGGTCGCGAGGATGAATCCAAAGTCGCCCACGCGGTTCACAATGAACGCCTTCTTGCCGGCGTCCGCGGCGGATTTTTTCGAGAACCAGAACCCGATGAGCAGGTAAGAGCACAAACCCACGCCTTCCCAGCCCACGAACATCAACAGATAGTTGTTCGCCAGAACCAGGACCAGCATGAAGAAGACGAAAAGATTGAGGTACGAGAAATAGCGATAGAAGCCTTCCTCGTGGTTCATGTATCCAATCGAGTAGATGTGAATCAGGAATCCGACGCCCGTGACGATCAGGATCATCAAGCCGGAAAGGTGATCGAGCATGAGGCCGAATTGCGCCTGAAACGCTGCTGCCTGTATCCAGGTGAAGTAATCTCTCAAGATCGGGAGTTCGGTTTGCGGCAGAGCCAGCATCGCCGTAAAGGCGCGCAGCGAGATGAGGAATGACAGCCCTACGGATCCCGCCGCAAGGATCCCAATCGCGTTCTTCGACAGGCGCTTTCCAAGGACGCCGTTAACCGTGGCGCCGATCAGCGGCAGGACTGGAATGAGCCAGAGGGAATCAAATGGGCTCATGTTGTCCCCCCTCTAAGAATTTTGAAATTGGACGAATCCTGCATCTCAAATCCGAAATCCGAAATATCGGATTGGACTGCCTGTGCTCCCCGAGCTCGGGGAAGCCAGTCCAATCGACGATTTCGGATTTCGGATTTGAGATGCAGGATTCGTCCAATTTCAAAATCTCCCCCGCGGCTACCACTTCAGTAAGTTACTGCGGTCCACATTCAGCGATTCCCGGTTTCGAAACATGGCTATCACGAGGGCCAGGCCAACCGCTGCTTCCGCGGCGGCCACAACGAGCACGAAGAAAACAAAGATCTGCCCGCTGATCCGGCCATGCTTTGAAGAAAAAGCGACGAACGTCAGATTCACCGCATTCAACATGATTTCGACAGACAGCAATAGCGCGATGATGTTGCGCTTGATAAGAAATCCCAACACGCCGATCAGAAACAGAATCGCGCTTAGAATCAGGTACCATCCGATCGGAATCATAAGTCCTTCTTTGCAAAAACCACGGCCCCCATCAGGGCAATCAGGATCAGCAACGATGTGACTTCGAACGGCAGCAGGAAATCCGTGAACAGGCTTTGACCGATTGCTGCCGGGCTTCCAACGATCTGCTGCTGAGTCCCGGCACTCCCTTCCACATTCCACAAGGTCGTCACCACCAGAACGAGAAAGAACAAGCCCAGTGGTATTCCGACAAATTTCAACCACCGCAGGCGGTCCGCTCCGTCTTCGTCTTCCGGCAGATTCAAAAGCATGATGACGAACACAAAAAGCACCATGATTGCGCCCGCATACACAATGACCTGAATCACTGCCAGGAAGTCGGCCTTCAGCAGAATGAACAGAACCGACACCGCCGTCAGCATCAGAATCAGCGACAGAGCGCTATACATCACATGCTTCTGTACGAGCACATTGATCGCAGCCCCGACGGCAAGCGCGGCAAAGAAGAAAAAAAGTATCTGGATCATGAAATAGCCACGATGAAACTGGTCACGACGATGTTTGCGAGCGAGATCGGAAGCAATACCTTCCACCCGAACCTCATGAGCTGATCGTATCGGATCCTCGGGACCGTCGCGCGCATGAGAACGTAAAAGAAAATGAAGATGGAGACCTTCAACAGGAACCATACGGTCGGCAGCGCCATCCGCAAGAGTTCGGGGCCAAACATCGGCCCGGTCCAGCCTCCAAAGAACATGATTGTTGCCAGAGCGGATACCGTAACAATGTTGGCGTACTCGGCCAGCATGAACATGGCAAACTTCATCGAACTGTACTCGGTGTGCCATCCGGCAACCAGTTCCTGTTCCGATTCCGCCAGATCGAATGGCAAACGATTCGTCTCGGCGACGGCACTGATCAGGTACACCACAAACGCCACCGGCTGGAGGAAGATATTCCAGCGCGGAATGATGCCAAGCCAGGTGTTTTGCTGCGCCGCTACCAGTTCGCCAAGACTCAGTGTGTTCGCGATCATCAGGACCCCGACCACAGACAAAGTCAGGCTCAATTCGTAGCTGATCATCTGCGCCGACGATCGAATAGCGCCCATCAGCGGATACTTGGAATTCGAGGCCCACCCTCCCAGCGCGATTCCGTAAACACCCAGCGACGTGATCGCAAAAATGAAAAGCAATCCCACGCTGAGGTCCGTGATTTGAAGTGATGGCCCGAAGGGAATGACCGAAAACGAGAGCAGCGCGGGAACCAGGGAGACGACAGGGGCGGCGATAAATAGAAACTTGTTCGAATGCGTAGGTATGACGTCCTCTTTGAAAAGAAACTTCAAGCCATCCGCAATGGGCTGCAGCAGGCCGAATGGCCCCACGCGCGTCGGTCCGGGACGCATCTGGACGCGAGCCATCATTTTGCGCTCGAGCCAGCTCAGGTAAGCGAGCGCCCCCATAACGCCGCCGAAGATCACGAGGATCTTGATCATCAGCACAACGAATTCGGAACTCGTCAGGTATTCGATCATTCGCAGCCGCTTATCGCTTTCGCAAGTCGTCCAGGATCTGTTCAGTCTTCTGGACGTCCAGGTTTTCGTAGAATTCGCCGTTGATCTGTATGGCCGGCGCTGTCGTGCACGATCCAAGGCACTCAAATTCGATCGCAGAGAAAAGCCCGTCTGGAGTCACGTTGCCCAGCTCAATGCCCAGCTTGCGTTTGACGCAAGCTTCGATATCGTCCGAGCCGCTCAGCAGGCACGCCAGATTCGTGCAGATCATGATGTGGTACTTGCCTACCGGGCGCCGGTGGAGCAGCGTGTAGAACGACATGATCGAATCCACTTCGGAAGGGTTCAGGTCCAGGTATTTCCCGATGTATTCGATCGTTTCCGCCTTGATGTAGCCGTGCTCCTTTTGGGCGGCGAGCAACATGGGAATCAATGCGGACCTCTTTTTCGGATAGATCGAGGCCAGGTGTTTGAATTTCGCTTCGGTCTCAGCAGAAAACATTTATGATCTTGAAAGCCCGCGTTTCATCTTTCCCATTCCAGCGCGCCCTTTTTCCACACGTAGATATATCCCGCGAGAATCGCCGCGATGAACAGCAGCATTTCGAAAAATCCAAAGAGTTTGAGTTGCCGGTAGACCACCGCCCAGGGAAAAAGGAAGATCGCCTCGATATCGAAAAGCAGGAACAGCATGGCGACCAGGTAAAACTTGACCGAAAAACGCTCCCTGGCCGTGCCGATAGGTTGCACGCCGCACTCGTAAGGCGAGAGTTTTCGGGGGTTCGGGTTCTTCACCCCAAGAATGTAGGAACCGATCAGCGAGACGACGCCGAATCCTGCTACCAGGACGAAGAAAATCAGGACCGGCGCCCAGTTTTCCAGCATGCCGCACGTCTCCGCAACCGTCTGCGCTCTATCGACCAGGCTCGCAACAGCACAAAAGGACAACTATAGCGAAGGCCACGACGAATTGGAAGGCATGTGCTAACATCCTCCTCCTATGACGATAGAAATTCTTTTAAACGGCGAGACCCGTCAGATTCCCGCCTACTTGAACGTTACGCAGCTTTTGGAGCATCTCGATCTGCCAAAAGACCGCGTGGCGGTGGAGCGTAACCGGACGATTGTGCCGAAGCCCCAGTGGGAAAGCGTGGCGGTAGGGCAAGGAGACCAGTTCGAGGTCGTGCACTTCGTCGGCGGCGGCTCCGGCGACGACGATACGTTTACCATTGCCGGACGAAAGTTCCGCTCGAGGCTTATCGTCGGAACAGGGAAGTATCCCAGCCATCCGGTGATGGCGGAAGCGCACCGCCTGTCCGGAACGGATATGGTCACGGTAGCCGTCCGCAGAGTGGACCTGAAGGCGCCAAAAGGCGAGTCGCTCCTCGACTACATTGACCGGGAAAAGATCATGATCCTGCCGAATACCGCCGGCTGCTACAACGTCGACGATGCGGTCCGGACCGCGCGCCTCGGCCGCGAGGCAGGACTCTCGAATTGGGTCAAGCTCGAGGTCATTGGCGATGAGAAAACGCTTTTCCCCGATACGGCCGCGCTGGTGGAAGCGACCAGGATTCTCGTCAAGGAAGGATTCGTCGTCCTGCCCTATACCAATGACGACCTCATTGTTGCACGCAGGCTCATCGAGGCCGGCGCCGCCGCCATCATGCCCCTCGGCGCTCCGATTGGCTCCGGCATGGGGATTCAGAACATCGCCGGCATGCGGATTCTGCGGGAGATGATCACCGAGGTTCCGCTGATCGTGGACGCGGGTGTCGGAACGGCGTCCGACGCCACCGTCGCGATGGAACTCGGAGCGGACGGCGTTCTGATGAATACTGCCATCGCCGGCGCGAAAGATCCCGCCGCGATGGCCGAAGCCATGAATTATGCCGTCAAGGCGGGGAGACTGGCGTATCGAGCCGGAAGGATACAGCGGAAGCTCTACGCGACCGCGTCGTCACCCTTGGAAGGAAAAGTCTGAAACACAAAGACACAAAGAATACCGGCTTTCTTTGTGCCTTTGTGCCTTTGTGCCTTTGTGCCTTTGTGTTTCAGCCCATTACTTGGTTTTCATCGCCTTACCTTCTTCGATCGTGATGAAGGCTCCTTTATCGTCGGCGATTTCAAATTTGAATGTGTAAGATGATGGCGACGTGATGCTGGCCGTCGCGCGGCCCTTGACGAGTTTTCCCGCCACCTTCGATTCCGTGTTCCATGTCCACACATTGCCCGCGACTTTTCCGGTGCCGACATTCACTCCGCCGTTGCTGTCCACACCATAGTACGTATAGTTCTTTGCGCCTCCGTCGTAACCCAGGATCCCTGTGGCTTTCATCGGTCCGGCCGGTCCTTTGACGTCGTCGCGGAAAACGGCGAAAAATCCGCCCGGACCCAATTCCACTTCCTCGGTTCCAGTGTTCTTTCCTGCCGGTCCGAACGGGCTGGCCTTGACATCCGATTCGAGGGTCCACCTCCCGACGTAATACTCCAGCTTCTTGTGGTCCGGCGAAGGCTTCGGTGCTTGTGGCGGCGCCTGCGCAGGAGCCGGGCCGGCACCTGCCAAAGCCAGTGCCAGCACGAACATCAGGCGCGACAAACGATTCATACCGTCCTCACTTTGTAGTGTCCGCGAACGAAATACGAAATCGCAGTGCCGGCAGATGCGGTTAAAAGACACCCGACAACCCCGACCAGCCAGATCCCTCGATATTCTTCAAGCGCATTTCCCGGCGCCGAGTTCAACGCGATGCCCAGAAAGCCGCTGAGCAGAAGGGCCGTGGCTCCCGCAAATTGCGCAAATGTATTGAGGAAACCCATCACGGATGAGGTTTTCTGCGGACCGAATGTTTCCGAAAGCGCCGTCGTTATGAGCGGATACAAGTTCATGGAAACACCCATGAGGAAGAAAAGGGCTCCAAGAATCGTCGTCGAATTGATGCCCATCGGCAGCAGCTCGAAAAGAACCGCTGTCAGGATAAGGAACCCGATCGCGAGGGAGTTTCGCGAGATTCCTCGGGGGACAAGGCGATCCGAAATGAATCCCACCGCGGGGACTCCCACGACCCGTCCCAGCAGATACATCATGCTCAATATACCTGCGGAAATAACCGCTCTCTCCAATGACATCCCGCGCGCGATGTAGATATCCGCTGCGTAGAAGGCGAGCCAGGGTGGGAAAACGCGAAGGGCAATAATGGATCCGGAATAGACGAGAATAAAGCCCCATAACTGCACGTTCGTCAGCATTGTCCGGTCGAACGACTTCCGTTCCGTAGCCTGTTGTCCCTGTGGAGCCGATCGAAGGAAAACCATGCAGGCGATTCCGATCAATGCGACAGCGGCTGCCATGATGCCGGTCGATTGCCGCCAACCCGATGCGACGTTAATGGCAAGGTACGGCACGATGAGATTCGCGATTCCTTCGCCGACGGCTCCGCTGGCCCCGAATGCGGTCTGCGCGAGGCCCCGCTCCCTGGACGAAAACCACCGTGAAAGCGCCCCGGCCATCACAACGTATACGCCGGCGGCCGCGATGCCGTTTGCGGTACGCCAGAAGAGAAGCTGGTTGTAACTGGTGCTCGTGGCGAACCCGAAAAGAGTTGCGGCGGTCAAAAAGATCGCCAGGCCGACTACTTTCCGGCTGCCCCACCGGTCCGAGCTTACACCCCACGGCATCTGTGCCATGGCGTACGCATAAAAAAAGACCGATCCCATGGCGCCGAGCATGGATTTGTCGAGGCCGAGATCCGCAGAGACAAACTTCGCTATGCCGGTGTAATTTGACCGGGCGAAATAGCTGGTGGTATAGGCCAGCATCCCGAAAATAAGGATAATCCAGCGATAGCCCATTTGTGGATGCACGATGCTATCAGATTTTTGGCGGCGGATTACGCGAATTACGCGGATGGGGGGACCTGCATGAATCAGGGCAGATACTACGAAGACTTCGAAGTGGGCGCTGTTTACCGCCATTGGCCCGGGCGCACGATTACCGAATTCGACGACACGATGTTCAGCCTCATGACCATGAACCAGAACCCGCTGCATATCGACGAGCACTATTGTTCCCAGCTCCAGCACGGAAAGCGCCTGGTAAACGGAACGTTCGTCTTCAGCCTGGCCGTCGGCATGAGCGTTGCGGATATGAGCCTGCGATCCATCGCGACACTGGTGTACGAGGACATCCAGCACACCGCCCCGGTCTGGCACGGCGACACGATTTATGCCGAATCGACTGTGCTCGACAAGCAGGAATCGAAGAGCAAGACCGACCGGGGAATCGTCTACGTCGCAACGCGGGCCATTAATCAAAAGGGTGAAACCGTTCTGACGTACCGAAGGAAGATTCTTACGCCAAAGAGAGTCTTCGACGAGGGACGGAGTTTCTGGCCGTCACCTTCGTCCTCGTGATTCGAAATCCTCCGAAGACGGCGGATTCAGAGCCAGGTCGATCGCCAGCCAGATCGCCTTGGAATAGCGGACAAACCAGACGCCGAACACGACTGCCACCGCGACCATGATACTCAGCGTCAAGGCAGCGGACTCGATTCCGAAGACGTATCGCAGCACGGGCCACGATCCAAGGGCAACCAGAACCGTTCCACCATAACCGATCGCGACGTGAGGCAGAAAGTAACCCGACTCGCGCATGAAGTAGAACCCGCAGTTCGGACAGCGTTCCGGGCTGTCGAAGTATCCCCGGAACAGTTTTCCTTCTCCGCAGACCGGACACCGCAATCGCAAAAGCCGGGAAAGTCTCATAAGGTCGTTGCCGACGAGGGATTATACTAACTCCTATGCCGGACAATAGTTTTGATGTCGTATCCGTTGTCGATATGCCCGAGGTCCTCAACGCCGTTCAGCAGGCGCGTAAGGAAGTCGTAACGCGATTCGATCTGAAGGATTCCAAATCCCAGATCGACCTGAATGAAAAGGATAAAAAGCTGGTCATACAAAGCGTTGACGACTTCAAAGTAAAAGCGGTAGTCGACATTCTTCAACAGAAACTGGCCAAGCGGAAGGTCCCTCTGAAGAACTTCACATACGGGCCGATCCAGCCGGCCGCGGGCTCGACTGCACGGCAGGAGATTTCGATCCAGTCGGGGATACCCGTGGAGAAGTGCAAAGAGATCGTGAAAAAGATCAAGGACAGCAAGATCAGAGTCCAGGCCTCGATACAGGGTGACCTCGTCAGGGTGAGCGGGAAGAGCCGGGACCTGCTCCAGGAAGCGATTCAGCTTCTGAAGGGAGCGGAGTTCGGGCTGGAGCTGCAGTTCACGAACTACCGGACGTTCTGATTAAACACAAAGACACGAAGGCACAAAGGAAGGCCGCAAGAAAAATCATTTGATGCGGCCTTCCTTTGTGCCTTCGTGCCTTTGTGTCTTTGTGTTTAATCAACCCTACTTTTCAATACCGTAGATCTTCATCTTCCGGTAGAGATAGCTCCGCTCAAGTCCCAGAAGACGCGCAGTTTGCGTGATGTTCCAGTTGTTCTCCTTGAGCTTCGAAAGGATGAACTCCCGCTCGTACTGGGCGCGTGCTTCGTGGAGAGTGGAGGCACGCGACGTGGCGTGTCCGTTGGGCAGGGAAAGATCCGGAGCCTGAATGACGGCGTCCGGAACCATGATGACGAGCCTTTCGATCTCATTGCGCAGTTCCCGGACATTCCCCGGCCACGAGTAATCCACCAGCATGTCGAGGGCATCCGAACCGAAATCCTTTGCGGGGCGACCGTGCTCGGCGGAGAACACGCGCATGAAATAACGGGCCAGGACCGGGATGTCTTCGCGCCGCTCGCGCAGTGGGGGGACGAAGAAGGGAATCACGTTCAAGCGGTAAAAAAGATCCTCCCGAAAACGGCCGGAGGCGATCTCGTTCTGGAGGTTTTTGTTCGTGGCCGTGATCACGCGGACGTCAACACGCACGGCCGCCGGGGCGCCGATCGGCTGGAAACTCTGCTCCTCGACGGCGCGCAGGACTTTGGCCTGCGTTTTGAGCGTCATGTCTCCGACTTCATCCAGGAAGATCGTCCCGCCGTCGGCCAGCTCAAACTTTCCTTTTTTCGACTCGCTGGCGCTGGTGAATGAACCTTTCGTGTGGCCGAAGAGTTCGCTTTCGATGAGTTCCTCGGGGATCGCCGCGCAATTCACCTCAATGAAAGGCGCGTTGGCCCGGCTGCTCAGGAAGTGAATATTGCGGCTGACCAGTTCCTTGCCCGTTCCGCTTTCGCCGTAGATAAGGACGCGGCTGTTGGTGGGAGCCACAATCGCGATCTGCTTCCTTAGCGCCTTGGTGGGAATGCTCTCGCCGACAATGTGGAAACGATCTTCCAGTTCATGCCGGAGCAGGTCATTGGTTCGTTCCAGACGCCGGTGAGAGAGCGCGTTGCGCGCAATGAGCAGGGTGTGCTCGAGTGAAAGAGGTTTTTCGATGAAGTCGTATGCCCCAAGCTTCGTCGCGCTGACAGCGGTCGCAATGGTCGCGTGGCCGGAGATCATGATCACCCGCGTGTCCGGCGATTTCTCCCGCAACCGCCGCAAGGTTTCCAGGCCATCCGCGCCGGGCAGCCAGATATCGAGGAGAACGAGATCGTAAGAATTCGCCTCGATCTTCCTGAGGCACTCTTCGCCGCTCGCCACGGCCTCGGTTGTGAAGCCTTCGTCTTCGAAGACGCCCTTCAGCGACTGCCGGATGCCGGGCTCGTCATCGACAATGAGGATTCTTGGCATACAGGTAACTCAACCACAAATCGTGTGCCCCTCGGGGAATTCGGTTCGACTCCGATATACCCACCGTGGTCGGCCACAATTCGGCTGGAAATGGCAAGGCCCAGGCCGGTGCCGTTTTTGCGTGTTGAAAAATAAGGTGTGAATAGCCGCTCGCGGTCGTCGGGGGTAATGCCGCAGCCGGTATCCGCAATGGTTAACCGGGCCATGGTTTCGTCACGAGCAAGCTCGCAACGAATTCTCAGTTCCGGCGCAGGCTCGCCGGAAAGCGCCTCGAGAGCGTTATCCAGCAGGTTGACCAGGACACGCTTCATCTGAAGAGAGTCCATCAGGATGGGCGGCAGGTCGTCAGGAACATCGACGGACACTTTCACGCGATCCAGTCGATCTTCGTAAAGAGCCATCGTCTTATCGACCAGGTCTTTCATGCTGTTCGGAACGCGCGACACGGCCGGCAAGCGGGCGAAACGAACAAACTCGTCCACGAGATTCTTCAGGCTCGAAACTTCTTCCACGATTGTTTCGACACACTCCTCGATCACATTCGTGACCCTCGGTGTGGCTGCCGGAAGCCGAGCGATGTTTTTCGCAATGCGTTCGGCGGAAAGCTGGATCGGCGTCAGGGGATTCTTGATCTCATGAGCGAGACGCCGCGCCACTTCGCGCCATGCGCTGGCCTTTTGGGCGCGCACTACTTCGGTCAGGTCTTCAATCACCAGAAGGAACTCGCCGCTCGTGAGGCGAGTTGCGGTCACGGCACTGTGGGCGGGCCCACGGGTCGTAAACGCGATATCGCGTGTGACCGAGTTGGCCCCGGCGTCACGAAGCAAGTCCCGGATGAAGTGCAGGTCCTCTCCGAAGATCTGGCCCAGCGTGGACGCATCTTCACTCGAGAACAGCGTTCGCGCCACGCGATTGATCTTGTTCACGCGAAAGTCGGGGTCCGCGGAAATCACTCCGGCAGGTATGCTCTCGAGAATGATCTCCATATACCGCCGCCTCGATTCGAGTTCCCGGGTGGTGCCTTGCAGCTGCTCAGCCATGTCGTTGAACAGGCTGACGAGCAGTCCGAGCTCGTCCTCTGCCTCGATATTCACCCGGTGGCTGAGATCGCCGGCCGACAGCTCTCGCGTCGCTTCCGAAAGCGCTTCGATCGGAACCGTGATTCGCTTGGACAGAAACAATCCAACCCAGACTGCAGAGAAGAGAACCAGGACAGTCATCAAAAGAAGGATATAGAGCAAGGTATCTCTATAGGACTTTCGCTTCTGGATGAGGAGGTTGTAATTGGCGCGCTCCGCGCCGATTTTCGATGTCAGCTCGTCGATTCGGTCCAGTTTGGGGAAGACCGCAGCCTGAATCTGTTTTCCTTGCGGGGCGTCGATACGTTGGGCGCGGACCCAGTGAGTATCGATGTCGATCAGCGCTTCATCCCGGTCGCGCAAAGCGGAGACGATCCGTCCTGGTAATCCCGATGGAACCCCGTCCGGAATCACAGAGGAGCGTACGACTTCGCCCTTTTCGTCCAGCACCAGGAACGCGCTCATTTCGGAGGTGGCCTGGAAAATCTCGTCTACCGGAACGCTAAACCACTTGTCGATGCTGCGGTTGACCAGTCCGAAAGCGAAACCGAACAGGCACATCGCCGGAATCAAGGTCAGCAGAACCAGGGTAAAGACAAGCTTGGTCTTGAACTTGGAACCCGGTTTTCCCCGCCTGCGTTCTGCCCATACCTTCACCAGGGTGCGAAGCAGCACAAAACCAAAGACCAGAAGAACGAGGAATATAAAGGTCGAAAGGCTGACGAGAAGGCCGATCTGGTTCGGTCCCGACGGGCTGAGGAACGGACTGAGATTGAAGGCCGCCTGCACGAATACAAGCAGCGCCAGGGTGAGGAGAAACACACCCGCGAGATAAAGTTTGGTAGTCTGAGGTGGTACCTTCATTGGCCGATGTATGGTATCAAAGTTTTCAGCCGTCGGGCTTTAACTGTAGCAGCCTTCTAGGAGCCCCGGTCTTTCGGCGGTCATAGACGGCCGCTACAGTTTTTTGGTTTCTCTTCCGGATGCCCTGTTTTTAAAATGAAAAGTGGCCATGAGGTACCAGACATATGCCAAATTTCTCATTTAAAGGGCGAAATCGCCAGGGCGAGCAGGTCTCTGGTGAGCGTCAGGCGGACAGCAGGCAGGCGCTCTCACTTGCCCTGAGACGCGAGCAAATCTTCCTGCTGGAGGCGGAGGAGAAGAAGAAGCCCAGCAGCTTAAACATCAAGTTCGGTGGAAATCCGACGGCGAAGGACATAGCGATCTTCACGCGACAGTTCTCGGTCATGATCGATTCCGGGGTCCCTCTTGTTCAGTGTCTGGAGATTCTCGCAGACACACAGGAGAATAAGAAGTTCGCGGCTGCCATCCGCGGTGTCACGAAGGAAGTCGAGTCCGGCAATAGCCTTGCCGATTCAATGAAATTGCATCCGAAGGTTTTCGACGAGCTTTACACCAACATGGTGGCCGCGGGTGAAGCCGGCGGTATTCTCGATACGATCTTTCAGCGCCTGTCCATTTACATTGAAAAGGCTGTCAAGCTGAAGCGCGCCGTGCAGTCGGCCATGGTGTACCCGATTGCTGTCGTGGTCATTGCCGGGGCCGTCATCACCCTCATTCTCTGGAAAGTCGTGCCCGCGTTTACGGAATTGTTCCAAAGCATGAACGTGGACCTGCCGTTGCCGACGCGCGTCGTCATCGGTGCGAGCCAGTTTGTGGGCAGTTACGGTATATTTCTGGCTATCGGTCTGGGCATCCTGGGCTTTCTGTTCAAGTCGTACTACGCGACGCCGAAGGGACGGCACATCGTGGACGGTCTCGTGCTGAAGGCTCCCATCTTTGGTCCGCTGATGCGGAAGATTTCAGTAGCCCGGTTTACACGAACCATGGCGACGCTGATCGCGAGCGGCGTCCCGATTCTGGACTGCCTGGACATAACGGCGCGCACATCGGGTAACGCGATCATCGAAGAAGCAATCTTCAGCGTGAAGAAAGCGATTGAGGAAGGCCGTACAATCGTCGATCCGCTGAAGGCCTCGGGCGTGTTTCCGCAAATGGTCGTCTCGATGATCGGAGTCGGCGAAGCCGCGGGCGCGCTGGAAACGATGCTTACGAAGATCGCAGATTTTTACGAAGAGGAAGTGGACTCCGCGGTCGGCGACCTGATGACGGCGCTCGAACCCGCGATGATTGTCGTTCTCGGCGTTACCGTCGGCGGAATCGTCATTTCGATGTACATGCCCATCTTCTCCCTCGTTGGCCAGTTGAGCAAATAACGCGATGGCTGACATTGCGGTCACGGATCGTCGCAAATGGCTTTTGCGGCTGATCTATGTGCGCCTTGTCATCTTCACGGTCTTTGCCTCGGGGGAGGCTGCCCGCAATGTGATGCCCTCGCGGGACATGCTGGTCCTGCTGGGGGCCGTCTACGCACTCTCAGCCTGCTGGTTTGCCCTCGTTAAGCTGGACAGGTCCTACGTTTGGCAGTCATATGCTCAAATCGCCGTCGACCTTCTGCTCATTACCTGGACGGTGAACCGCACCGGCGGCGTCGACAGTTATTTCTCGTCTTTGTACTTTCTTGAAATTGTGATGTCCAGCATCCTGCTGGAGCGGCGTGGCGCCTTCGTGGTGGCAACAGCGAGCTCCCTGATCCATTTCGTGCATATGGATCTCGGCTACTTCGGCTACATTCGGGCAAACCCGAACGTATGGCCGGACCTGGGCCTGTTACAGTACATCATCAGTCTCAACATCTTCGGATTCTGTTCCGTGGCCTTTCTTTCGAACTATCTGGCCGAGAGCTGGCGCCGCACGGGCGCGGAACTGGAAAAATCTACCGAACAGATCGCATTCCTGCAGGCATTCAGCGACAGGATCATCGACAGTCTCGGCAGCGGCCTGGTCACCACGGACCTCGAAGGCCATATTTATCTCTTCAATCGCGCGGCGGAAGAAACCACGGGATATCGGGCGCACGAAGCGCTTGGACTCACGATCTGGGAAGTGTTTCCGGGAATGCCGGGCGTCGATTCCACGCGATTCGAGATTTCGACGACCCGCCGCGACGGCAACGGCATTCATCTTCGGTTTTCGGTTTCACCCGTCATGATCGATGAAAAGAACACTGCCGGCTACGTGTGGTGTTTCGACAATGTCACCGAGCTGCGGCAGCTGGAGCGGCAAATGCGCCAGAAGGAGCAAATGGCGGCAATCGGTGCCATGTCGGCCGGTATCGCTCACGAGATCCGGAATCCACTCGCCTCAATCGCAGGATCGTTCGATCTTTTGCGGTCCGATCTCCGTTTGAGCAAAGATCAGTACCAGCTCGCCGAAATCATCACTCGCGAAACCGAACGGCTGAACCGGACCATCACCGAGTTTCTTTCCTATGCCAGACCAATGGAGCCAAAGACACAGCCGGTGGATCTTTCCGAGCTGATTTCGGAAACCGTGCGATTGATGCGAAACAGTCCGGAGCTCAAGCCCTCCCACCGAATCGAAACGAGGCTCCGGACGATCACGGCGGAGGTGGACGAATCGATGATGCGCCAGGTGTTCTATAATCTCGCATCCAATGCGTTCAAAGCGATGCCCGACGGCGGCACGCTGACCATCAGCCTGGAGCCCCGCAATGGAAATGCACGTATCCGATTCGCGGACACCGGTGTCGGACTCGGAGACGAAGAGGCCAAACGGCTCTTCGTTCCATTCAATTCGAATTTCAGGAATGGGACCGGACTGGGACTCCCGATCGTCTATCAGATCGTCAATGCGCACAACGGCGCTATTGCCGTTATATCGCGCAAAGGTGTGGGGACGACGTTCGTCATAGATTTATAGATGAGCGGCTGCGAATGCAAGCCCGATAGGGCGCAGCCAGTAAGAAAATGTCTAAACGCGCCAGGATACTTATCGTCGACGATGAACGGTCCATTCGCGAACTGCTGGAAATCGTCCTGAAAAAGGACGGATTTAACGTGACCAGCGTCCGCAGCGCGGAGGAAGCTCTCACGCTGCTGAAGAGCAGCGACTTCGACCTCATCATATCCGACATCAAAATGCCCGACATGTCGGGTATCGACCTGCTGCGCCACCTCCGGGAGACCACCTTCGGGGGCCAGTTCATCCTGCTGACCGCCTTCGCAAGCGCGGAGACTGCGATTCAGGCGCTCAAAATGGGAGCGTTCGATTACATCCTCAAGACGGAGAATTTCATCGAAGAGCTCAAACTGGTTGTGTACAGCGCGCTCGAGCACCGGCGCTTGCGGGAAGAGAACGTGTATTTGCGGCGTGAGTTCCGCAAGCTGCACGGCATGGGGAACCTCATCGGGAAGAGCAAGAAGATGCAGGAGCTCTTCAAGATGATCGAGGTCGTCAGCGCCACGAACAGCACGGTTCTGATCACCGGGGAGAGCGGGACGGGAAAGGAACTGGTCGCAAAGGCCATCCACCTGAATAGCCCGCGTGCCGAGGAAGCGTTCGTTTCCGTCAACTGCGGCGCATTCACGGAAACCCTGCTCGAAAGCGAACTCTTCGGCTATGTGAAAGGAGCGTTTACCGGCGCCACCGCGAACAAGAAGGGTCTTTTCGAAGTCGCGGACAAGGGCACGATCTTTCTGGATGAAGTCGGCGATACAAGCGTTGCCATGCAGGTGAAGCTGCTACGCGTGCTGCAGGAACGAACGCTGCGCCGCGTCGGCGGAACGGAAGAGAGTTCGGTCGACGTGCGAATCATCGCGGCGACGAATCGAGATCTTTCGGAAATGGTCGCGGAAAATCAGTTCCGCGAGGACCTTTTCTATCGGATCAGCGTCATTCCGCTCGAGCTTCCTCCCCTGCGCCACCGCCGCGACGATATACCGCTGTTGGCGGATCATTTTCTGGCGCGGCTGAACTCCACGATGGGGAAGAAAATCGATCGGCTTTCGGATGACGCCCTCAAGAAAATAGAGAGCTACGACTGGCCGGGTAACGTGCGCGAACTGGAGAACGCCATGGAGCGCGCTTTTATTTTGGAAACCTCCAACGAGCTGTCCGCCCAGCATCTTCCCGAAAGCGTCTCGACCAACCCCCGCATGCGCGCGCTCACGCATTTTCCGGATGAGGGCTTCGATCTCGAATCGTATGTGGAGGCGCTCCAGAAAGGGTTCCTCGAAGAAGCCCTCCGCCGAACCAACGGCGTTCAGGTCAAGGCCGCCGAACTCCTCCGCATGTCCTACCGCTCCTTCCGCCACTACATGCAGAAATACAACATCCCGTCGTAGCTGATGGCCAGGTAATTCTGGGGACAGACTCCGAATTCGCCAGATCAGGCCGACGATGACCACGCCCCTATGTGTCGATTCGGTCTCTCGTCCACAGCACACGATCTGCATCCCCATCGTGTTTTCCTGTTTTAGGGCCAGGTTTCTTAGGCATTAAGGGACGGCCGATTGCTTCTTCGACACGGCGAACGAATGGATCGTCTCCACAAGGACGACCCGTAAATGTTCGGTCCCGTATGCGTTGATCCAGTTCACTGCCATTGCCTTCCATCAGCCACTGCCTCCAGTTCGCAATCCTGTTTGCGGGCAGCCAGTCCGAATCGAGCCACGGGTTCATTTCCAATCCACAATGAGCCGAAGCGCTCGACCAGGGATAGTCCTCGGCACAAACCACTATGCGAGCACGTACCGGATTGAGCTCAACGTATCGGATCGCGGCCCATAGATGAGTTTCATCCAAAGCGCACGAGAAGGGGCGAGCTTGCCACAGATGGCCGGAGAAGCCGTATTTGATGTTGAAGCGGCTCGCAAACATACCATGAGTCCGTTGAAAGGTTCTCCAGAGAGAATCCTCGCGCTCCGGAACGGCTACAAAATGGACATGGTTAGTCATCAGACAGTACGCCCAAATACGTAATCCGAACTGCCGGCAGCTTTCGCGGAAAATGTGGAGATAGTTGTGGCGGTCCACCTCATCCAGAAATACATCGGACCGGCGGCTGCCACGCTGAGTGATGTGATGCGGAACACCAGGCAGAACGGCACGAGCCATTCGAGGCATGATAGTTGTGGGTGCGTCGCGTCCGCAGTGAAGCGGCGAGGCGCTGAAAGGCGAGGGCACCTCATTTTTGTCTGCCGCCCGGTCTGATGCAAGCCCATAATTCGGAGTCTGTCCCCAGAACTCCCCAGAACTCCCAAAGACCGTTGATCCGTAATTATGTGATTTATGCGTCTGTCCCCGAATTACCTGGCCCTTCTTGACCCTACTGCGTGATCCGGACGGCGCTGTAACTGCCGTTGGGTAGCATGTCGATGTTGTGTGCCTTGATAATGAGCCTGGTCTGTGCGTTCTGCTCCTGTTTCGTCACTACTTCGGCAAACTCGGGGTCGTCATGGGCAGCTTTCAGGCGCTTGTCCCGTTCCTCCCTGGAAGGATAGCCACGTATGTAGATGAACGTATTCTCAGCAGTGATCCCCAGCTCTGAATCGCTCTGTTGCGGAATAAAATATCCTACATTTGTGATTCCGTGCCTCGCGTAAACTGCAGCTGTCCGGCTGGCGAACCGGGCTGCGAGCGCGTCTCTCTTTCCCGGTAGAGCGGTGTAGACGCGCAGTTCGTAGAAGCCGACCGCCTTTTGCTGCTGCGCGAATCCCCAGCCGATTCCTGCCGCTCCAAACGACAACCCGAGCAGTGTGAAAATCTTCCATTTCAACATATCGATTCTCCTTCCGGAACGGATCTGCACCTGTCGCTACGGAGTCTTCCGCTACCCGGCAAGGCTGTCAAGTTTCATGTGAGTATCGGATTTCGTCGCGTGCCGCCTTTGGGGTTAGTCGCTCTCCTTACCAAAACATGGGTATCAGTCTTAGACTGAGGACAGGGGACTTATGCGGACTGAAAGCCCAGACAAATTCGCTATCGGAGACGCAATTCTGGTTGTTGGAACGGGCGACGATGGAAAGGTCGGCACCATCATCCGCCTGGCGGAGGACCACCAGTATGTGGTCGCACTCGAGGATGGAACGGAAGTTTTGCTCGACGCCGAAGACATGACTCTGCGGCGCTGAGCAGGTCGCATCAGATTCTCATGCTGAGAATTCTCGAATCAGCGCAGGTTGAAACTGACTTCTATTCTTACAGTTCTATCGATCGGCGTGCCATCCAGCCGTGCCGGAGCGAAGCGCCAGCGGCTCACGGCATCAATCGCGGAAGCGTCCAGACCGTAGCCGACGCTGCGTACGATGCGCTGAATATCCGGCGTTCCGTCGCCTCTTATTAGTATTTCCATGGGAAATCACGGTTGGAGATTGGACTTGTTGGGCCGCCGCCCGCGTCGCGACAATGAGAATCGCCAGCAAAACCCACGCTTTCTTCATAGCCAATCCACAAAGTTGATTGATTCAGCCGGTCAGAAGTGAGTGTAAACCCTTGCCTATCAGCAAGTAAAGGAATGGCGCGCGTATTGCAAAGAGAGTGGCCAGGAGGTTCCATGAGAACGAAGTTTTGTGATCTCATCGTCATTTCGCCGGTCAGTCCCAAAATCTGGAAGGTAAAGGTAACGCCCCAGGCGCTGCTCATTCTCGGGATGGCGTTTCTGCTTTCTTTCACGGCTGCGGCGGCGGCCACGTACGGTCTTGCACCCGAGAAACTCGACGCGGCTCATCATGCGCGGCTGGAGGCCGAGAACTACGCGCTGAAAATCGAGAATAAGAACACCGAACTTCAGAATCGCAGGCTCGAGACCAGGCTGTCCAACCTGGAAGGCACGTCCGACCGGATCTCCGATCTCATGGAAAGCAACTAACACTCCTTGCGGCTCCCAGGGCCACCCTGGGAGCCAACGATCTTCGTCTTGCACCAAGCCCCTACCATACAATTACCTCTATGAAGGTCATGCTGGTCATCCCGCATGTATCCGACGGAGGCGGCGAAAAGATCCTTTCCGATTTGTCGTGCAACCTGAAGGCTGAAATTGTCCTGGTCGTTTTTCAGCAGAAGTTCAGCTATCCATTCACAGGCAAGCTGATCTCGCTCGATTTGCCGATCGACCGAAAGTCGATCTGGAGCCGGTTGCGCGGCTTCATTCAAAGGAGCCGCCGATTCCGGCGGGTACTGCGGCAGGAACGCCCCGATGCGGTGATCAGTTTCATGGGAGAGGCGAACCTGATCAACGCTCTTCTGTCTCCGCGACCCATCGTCACCGTGCACAATCACCTGTCCAGTCTTGCGGAACTGAGGCAGGTGGCCGCGACGAGCCGGATATTGAAAGCTCGAACGTGGTTTGAAGCGGCCGTGAGCAAAGCCTTGATGGGCATCTTGTACAGGCGGGCCACCGTTGTTGCCGTTGCCGAGGCGGTGAAGCGGGAATTAATCGAACAATTTCGCGTACCGGAAGAGCAAATTGTCGTTATTCCCAATGCGGTAAACAACCGCGAGATTCAGGAAAGGATCTCTGCGCCGGTGACCCGTCCATGGGCTTCCAACGTACCGGTCGTCATCACCGCCGGCCGCCTCACTCTGCAAAAAGGACAGTGGCATCTTATTCGAGCTTTCGCCGAGGTTCGGAAGCGCATCGCGTGCCAACTGGCGATTCTCGGCGCCGGCGAGCTTGAAGACTACTTGCGAGGCATTGCCAGGGAAAGGGGAGTCGAGCGCGACGTTTTCTTTCTGGGCTGGCAGAAGAATCCATTCCAGTTCATGACCGGGGCCGATCTGTTTGTGCTGCCTTCCATCACCGAAGGTTTCGGCCTGGTGCTGCTGGAGGCGATGGCTTGCGGAGTGCCGGTGGTCTCAACGGACTGTCCGGGCGAACCGAGGGAGATCCTTGCGCCTGGAACCACCGGCCGGGCCGTGTTGAACCAACCCGAATATGCTCCCTTTGGTGTCCTGGTTCCGGCGTTCGATAAGCAAATGCACGACGGCCACGATCCGTGTACGGTGGAAGAACTGCAGCTAGCCGATGTCATTGTTCGTGTTCTGCAGGACAAGGAAATGTCGGCGCGGTATGTGAGCGCGGGGTTATCGAGGGTGAGGGACTTCGATCACGCGCTGTTTCTGGAAAGATATCAGCGCCTCATTGAAAAGACGTAGCGAACGCGGGCTGAAGCCCGCGTTCTCGCGTTTGCTACACACGCCTTCCCCGGGGACCGACTATCCCGGGCGCATTCCACGCTCGAATTCGATCCGGGATTCTTCCCAGCAGCCAGGCCAGGTCTCCCTGCCGCGCATACCAAAGTGTTCTGTGAAGCCGTGACAGTGTGCGAACGCAGCTTCCCCGAAATGAATTGTAAGGAAAGGGCAGGTGCTTCTCGCGCAGCCGTTTCAAGTCCCGCCTGCAGATGACCTCGTCGTTGGACGATTTCGAGGCCGGGTGAATTCGAAATGACGCAAGAAACTTGTTCACAAACCGGAATCGAGCCTTGCTGGAAACAAATCGGAAAAACAAATCGGTGTCGAAGGCAAAGCCGAATGTCGCGTCCATGCCGCCGCATTTGCGGTAGAGATCGCTTCTCCAGAAAGTGGACTGCTGTTGAAGCGTCGAGCCACCGTAGAGATACCCCATTGCCATGAACGGTGTCTGCCTTTGTTCTGCGATCAGCGCGTCCCTGTGATCAATCCAGTACGTATTTCCATATGCCACGTCGACTGAAGGATCCTGCATGGTTTCGGCCACAGCGCGCAGCGCGCCGGGAAGATAGAGATCATCCGAATTGAGGTAAGCGAAGATCTCTCCGGTAGCTTTGGCGAAACCTTTTCCTATCGCGTCGGCGGCCCCGTTGTCTTTCTCCGAAACCCGGTACGCGAGGTGTTTTTCATATCGTCGAATGACGTCAACGGCGCCATCGGTAGAGCCGCCGTCGATGATGATGTACTCGAGATTGGGATAGTCCTGATCGAGCACCGATTGGATCGTCCGCTCGATAAAACCCACCTGGTTATAGGAAGGCGTAACGATGCTGATACGTGGCCAGTTCATACGAACGCCTTGACGGAAATCATTCTGTCGGCGACTGCTTCCGCGGCCTTTTTTCCGCTCAGTATGGAGTCTTCCATCGAGAAATATTCCCAGCGGCCGTAGCGGCCTGCAGTGTAGATATCGCGGGACTCGAGGTATTCCATGAGCTTTTGAAGGTGCGCCTGCCGGTGTTCATCGAACACGACATATGCAGACTTCAGGTCGAGAACATGGCGAGTGAGAATGCGGTCGTCCTTGCGCAGAATCCCGCACTTCCGGAGATCCATGATCGAGCGCTCGTAAGCCTGTTCGACATCAGGTTTTTCGTTCGGCTGGTGGGTTATCTCGATATACATCGAGCTGGTTCCTTCCGGAGCCACCGACTTCGAAAAGTTCATCGGGAAACCAACGCGCGAGAAGATGTACTGGTCTTCCGGAAAATAGAGCCAATGCTGATCACTCACGTGCGGCCGTTGGATTCCGATGTTGATGTTCAAGACCGAGATTGCGTTCAGCCCCTGGGCGTCGAACTTCAGGGCGTCCGGTGTGTCTTTCAGCATCCGGTAGGCAAGCGGGAGCGGTAACGTGGAAATCAGAAAGTCGTAGGGCTCTTCCTGGCCGTTTGCGAGCCGGACGTATTTCATCTTCGGATCGATGTACTCGACGGTCTGATTCGTGTAGACCCTTTTTATGGGCCGCGCCAGCGCCTGTGGAAGGCAATCGATACCGCCGTTTTTGGGGTAAATGAACTTCGGGTTATACCCCATTCCTTTGTTTGTCAGTCCCAGAGCGCCGTTGACCACTTCCTCGAGCGTTGGTTTGGGAATCGACCAGCTCACCCAATCCGATGTGATCGTCCGCAGGTCCTGCTTCCAGAATTTTTCGTTGTACGGAAGCATGAAGTGCTTCGCGATACCTGTTCCAAATGTTTTCAGAACCCAGTCGTGAAAATTCTTCGGTCCGCCATTGCCGTTGACGTGCATGCTTTCGACGAAGCCTACAACACATTCCTTGATGACTTCGGGCGGCAGGCCGTACGTATTCGCCTGAAACGGGTAAGGAGTCACAGTGGACTTCGAATAGATTGCGGCAAGCCGTTCGTGCGCATTGAAAGCGTCGGGCAGAATGCGGGCGACGAGGTCCTTCGTGTACTGATTCTTCAGGTGGATCAAGTGGCCTGTGCAGTCGAACGTGAAGCCGTCCTGCGTGAAAGAACGGCAGAGACCGCCAATGGCAGATTCTTTTTCCAGAACGACAGGTTCGTATTCGAGGAGATGGTGGCCGGCGCTCAGCCCCGCCAGGCCGCCACCGATGATAACGACTCGTTTCACGATCGCATGTCCACTTTCATCAACAGGTAGGCCGACAGACACGCAAGCGAGAGCGTTCCGCTCATCGTTGCAATGGCCCATCCCAGCGGGATCTGGCTGATCAGAATGGCGGCGCCCGAGAGCAACATCCCAATCACGTAAGTCGTAATAGCGGTTTCACGCACTGAAAGCTTGCATCGCCGCAGACGGAGCGCAAAATGGTCCGGGCTGCCCTTGGTGACGGGCAGGCCGCTCCGCCATCGAATGAACATCACGAGCGCGAGATCAAACAACGGGATGCCCAGAATCAGCACTGGACTGATCACCGCAAGCAGGTTGACGCGGGTGTAGCCTGCGTTCATCGAGAGAGCGGCCAGCATGAATCCGATGAACATGCTGCCGGCGTCGCCAAGGAAGATCTTGGCCGGATGAAAGTTATGCCGCAGAAAACCGAGCGTCGCGCCAGCCAGAATAAGAGAAAGAAAAGCCACCGAATCGCGGCCGGACATGAAATTTGCAATTGCGATCGAGATGGCTGCGATTATGGAGACTCCTGAAGCAAGTCCGTCGAGAATATCGATGATGTTCAACGCGTTCGTGACGGCGAGTATCCAGAGGACAGTCAAAAAAATGGCCAGCCATTCCGGAAGAAATACGAGCTTGATATACGTTCCGGACTTTATCAAAACCAGTGCGGCAAGCATTTGACCCAGCAGTTTTTGCGTGGGTGTAAGGACGCCGAAGTCATCGATGAGCCCGACCATCAGGGCGATGCTTCCGGCAAGAAGAATGCCCAGCGTTTCCTGGCCGAAGTCGGTCAAAACGCCGACAGTGACCAGAAACGCGATGTACACGGCCAGGCCGCCGAAATAAGGCACGGTCTCGCCGTGATTTTTCAACTTTCCGTCAGGCCGGTCCACAATCCCCAACTGCAACGCCGCTTTACGCATGACCGGCGTCCAGTAAAGGGAAAAAACGAAACTCAGTATGAACGCGGCTCCATAGGTGAACATAAAACCTTCAAACATCCAGACGCTCTTCTTGCTGTATTTCGCGCGGCTCTAGCCCGCGTTGCCCAGGCAGTCTCGATAGGCGGCTTCCAGTGTTGCAACTGACGTACCGATATCGAATTCCATCACACGGGTCTTGCCTCGCCGCCCCATTTTACGGCAGAGTTCCTGGTCTTCGACCAGCCGAAGGACGGACTCGGCCATGCCATCGACATCGTGAGGCTCATGCAGGTAGCCGTTATCGCCGTCGATAATGGCTTCCCGGGCGCCGTCCACGTTGGTAGCAATGATCGGCAGCTCCACGGCCATCGCCTCCGAAAAGACGCAAGGTAACCCTTCCCACAGGGACGTCAGTACGACAATATCCAGGTTCCTATAGACCTCCGGCATGTCGTTTTCGTTCTGCCATCCGAGCAGCGTGATGTCGCCGCCGATACCGAGCTTGCGAATGCGCTCCTCGACGGACGCGCGCAACTCCCCGTCACCGGCCATTACGAAATGCGCGCGGCGTGTCTTCTTCAGGACGCGCGCGGCCACTTCCACGAAATCCTCGGGCGATTTCTGTGGTTTGAAACAGGCCACCATCCCCACGATGACCTTATCGTCCGGGATGCCCCAGGACCGTAGCTGCCGCCGTCGAGGTTTTGGCTGCATGAACTCCTCGACAGAGATCGAGTCCCGGCAAAGTATCCAGTCTCCACGGCGAAATACGCCGCTTTGTTCGCCCTTGTCCGCATTGGCATACGAGACAACGACAAGCCTGGTCGTGATTTTGGTGGTGATTCGCTCGAGCCACACATAGATCTTACGGACGATGGGACGTTGAAAGTCATTGAAGGCAAAGCCGTGGGCGGTGTGAAAGATCACGGGGACGCCGGCCAGCCAGGCGGCCCAGCGTCCGAGAATGCCGGCCTTCGAGCTATGCGTATGAACCACTTGCGGCCGTTCGCGGCGAAACAGCCGCCAAAGGTTCACGAATGCCAGTAAGTCCTTTATCGGGCGGACCTCACGGACAAGAGACGGAATCCAGATGCGCCTGAGATCGGGAATTCGGTTGGCCCAGTCCACAAGCAGGCCCTCCGGTCCGGTGGCCAGCCCCACCTGGTACCGGTCTCGGGGCAAACGCTCCAGCGTCATCAGCGTCACTTTCTGGGCGCCGCCAAGCTCGAGCTTTGTGATCACATGGAAGACTTTCGATTGCATCAGACTTTAGAATGATACCGAGGGGACATAGCAGAAGAAAGTGGGTAATCGGATCGGCCTTTGTTCCGAATGTAGTCGCGAGCTTTAGAGGCTGTGAACGAATTCGCAACGAAGGAAAACTGGGCCACAAAAAGCACAAAAGGCACAAGAAACTTATGTGCTTCTTGTGCTTTTTGTGGTTTCTTCCTCCTGCCGTCCAATTCATTCACACCTTCTTTTAGCCCCCAGGGATCTTGCCACAAACAGGAAACCTGGAAGACTTCGGCAAGTGAATCCCGTCGGAATTCTTTTGGGATATGGGTCCCCTCGTCGCGCTTGCTGTCTCGATAGGACGCCGCACATGATCGCGCTCGGCGTTTGTTTTCCGAATGTCTGCCACCGTTCCGTTGCTGCGAAGCTGGGCAAGAATGCTCTGATGCACAGATTCGTGGTCGAGGTTTTTCTTGAGTGCGCCTCAGGCCCACGAGGCAACCAGAGACGCACGTAGAAGTCGCGGGCTTTGGCAGAATGCTGAGAAATGCTTATAAAAAAGCCTCTCTGTACTGGCCAGGAACGCTTTCCCAGTGGGCCAACGAGTCTTTGTTACGAAGCAACGAGTCCTCGTCACCGAGCAAAGCGTGTCACAAACCAAAGTCTCTTGCTCCGAACCAGAAATAATTTGGTCCGTAACGAAGCAACATCTGTTTGTCGCAAACCAATGTTGGTTTGCGAAGAGGAAACATTCGTTTGTCGCGAAGCAATGTTGGTTTGCGAAGAGGAAACATTCGTTTGTCGCGAAGCAATGTTGGTTTGCGAAGAGGAAACATTTGTTAGTCGCGAAGCAATGTTGGTTTGCGAGAAAGCAACATTTGTTGGTCGCGAAGCAATGTCTGTTTGCGAGAAAGCAACATTTGTTGGTCGCGAAGCAATGTCTGTTTGCGACAAAGCAAGATTTGTTTGTCGCAAAGCAATATGTGTTTCCGACGAAGCAACATTTGTTTGCCACAAACCAATATTGCTTTGCGACGAAGAAGGTCTTGTTCGCGGCCGACAAATCCGTCGTTGTCGCCGACGATAGCTGGATACCGGATCAAGTAAAGAGCTATGAAGCCGGCGTGGCCTTCGCGAATGGCGACGCGCCACGCGCTTTTGTCGCGGAAAACGCGATCGCTGTTTTGACGGATTCTCGATTGCTTTTTATAAATCGCGCCTTCTTGTTAAGACATTCTTAGCGAACGCGGCGGCTACGCAGTTGCAGCGCTGGACGCGTGGTAGGCTATGATTTAAATAAAGAGGAAACATGCGCTCGGACGTTACGAAGAAGCTCTTCACGGTGGACGAGTATTATCGAATGGCCGCTGCCGGCATCCTCACCGAGGATGATCGCGTGGAGCTCATCGAAGGAGAGATCCTCGAAATGAGCCCGATCGGTCACCGGCATATGGTCTGTGTGGATCGGGCGACTGATCTGTTGACGTCGTCTTTAAGGGGCAAGGCCCTGATCAGTGTTCAGAATCCGCTGCGTCTGAATAAGTATAACGAGCCGCAGCCGGACATCGTTGTACTCAAACGGCGCGCGGATTACTACGCCTCCAAGCTTCACACTCCCGAGGACACGCTCCTCGTCCTGGAATTATCGGATACGACTCTCCGCTACGACACGAAAGTCAAACTGCCCATCTATGCCGAGAGCGGCATTTCGGAAGTCTGGATCGAGAATCTGCAAGAAGACCTGCTCCTGGTGTGCCGAGATCCCGCTGAGAAAAACTACAACATCCAGCTCACGCTTCGACGCGGAGAGTTCATTGCGCCTCTCGCGTTCCCTGACGTCGCGTTCAAAATCGAAAATCTTTTGGGCTGACCGCGCGCGTCTATCGATTGACCACCGTGACGCCCCCTCCCGGAATTCTCACATTCGGCAAAGTGGCTAAGATGCCTCCGGCCGGATTATAAAAGTCGATACGGACGGTCTGTTCGGTTCCGGCCGTATTGCCGATGACAAGCTCGGTAGACCATCCACCACCGCTTACGAATTGGGGTAGCACCAATGCTGTTTCTCCAAGCGGCGCATTGGTCGGGATGACGTGAAAGGACGCACCGTTAAATTGAAAACCGACGACGGCGATCGGCGCCGTCGAGGTGATCGTCAAGAGACCGCTCACATTCACCTGGTTGAGAAGTTCGGTGACGTATTGCGAGATCTGGCGACGTGCATTCAAAACGAGGGTGCGGGTCGCTACTGTCCTTCCGTCCTGGTTTTTCAGCGTGAGTGTTATGTTAGCGGCGAGGTTGCTGGGATTGACGATCGCGATGCCGGTATCTTGCCCGGACGAACTGTCCGCACTAACGACAATCGCGCTGCTCGCTACAACAGAGCCGGCCCAACCAGTGCCCTGAAAAAGGTCATCGCCCGCGCGATATGCGAATCTGCCGAAGACTATCAAGCCTTGCCCAAAGCCGACAACTGGGGTTAACACGACGAACCCGGTTTGAACCTGCTGTCCGCCCTGGCCGAAACCTGAAGAAACGCAGAAAACAATCGCAATTGTCAGTCGTAGTATGCCCCTCACAGTGCTCTCCTTCTCCAGTGCCGGCGCACGGCCGTTGAAGTCCATCACGATCAGGAGGGGATTCCGCTGACTCGGCGTGGAGCCCCAATCACGGGTCCATGACCCCTTCATGGGGTGATCTTCCTGAGCGAAGTAAGCCCGGATTGTAAAACACCGATCTGTTCGATGTCGATGCGGGTTGTCAAGACGCGCGCAATTTCTTAGTCTTGATCTCGTGGACGACGGCATCAGCAAGCATTTCGACATCGACTGGGTAAGAGAGCAGTTTCCGTCGCTGAAGTTGCAGGTGAACGGGCATGCCGCGGCATTTCTCGACGGCCCGGCGGGTACGCAGGTGCCTTGGCAGGTGATGGAGGCCATCCGGAATTACCTGCTGCATTCGAATGCGAATACGTATGGCGCGTTCGATACCAGCCGGCGGACCAACCAGACCATTCTGTCCGCGCGAGCGGCGATGGCGGATTTTTTCAACTGCACGGACGAAGAGATAGTTTTCGGACAAAACATGACGACGATTACGTTTGCGCTGGCGCGCGCCATTGAGCGCGAGCTCGAGGCTGGAGACGAAATCGTTGTGACGACGCTGGACCACGACGCAAACGTGGCGCCTTGGCGCGCGCTGGAAGAAAAAGGCGTCGTGATCCGGCAAGTGGATATCCGCGAAGAGGATTGCACGCTGGACCTCGGCGATTTGAAGCGAAAACTATCTTCAAGGACCAGGCTCGTGGCCGTGGGTTATGCGTCGAACATGGTGGGGACCATCAATCCGGTTGCGGAAATCACGAAGCTGGCACACGAAGCCGGTGCGCTGATATTCATTGACGCGGTGCACTATGCGCCGCACGGACTAATAGATGTGCGTACGTTGAACTGCGACTTTCTCGTGTGTTCGCCTTACAAATTCTTTGGGCCGCATATGGGCACGCTATACGGCAAAAAAGAGCACCTGGAGCGCTTCAAGCCGTATAAAGTGCGGCCGGCGCCGAATACACCGCCGGAGTGCTGGGAGACGGGAACGCAGGTGCACGAGCTGATTGCGGGAATTCACGCGGGCGTGGAATACATTGCGGCATTGGGACGGCGCTGCGAGGACAGTACGGGGAACCGCCGCGAAGCGCTCGCCGCCGCTTACCGCGCAACGGTGCGGTACGAAAGGGGGCTTGTTGCGAAGCTGATCGAGGGGCTGCGCGCAATTCGTGGCGCGCGGATTTTCGGGATCACTGATGCAAAGAGATGCGATGAGCGCTGTTCGACACTGTCACTGCGGCTGGGTGAACACAATCCTGCGAAAATCGCAGCATTTCTGGGAGAGCGCGGAATCTTCACGTGGGATGGAGATTTCTACGCCTTGAATTTGTCCGAACGGCTCGGAGTCGCGCGAAAGGGTGGAGTGCTGCGCATCGGGTTGGTTCACTACAACACCGCGGAAGAAGTCGACCGGCTGCTCGCGACGTTGGGTGAATTTGAAAGCACTGGAGGAGTGGTCTCGTGAGAAGCGCTCGAAGACCAACAAATTATGATTTCCGAATTGTTGACGCCTGGATGGAGCACGCAGGTGCGTCGTGGGCGCGGGACGACTCGAGGAGATGATCCAACATGATCGGCTTCGCGCCTGGCGAATCGTTCAGGTGTTGGTCTCCGCCGAGTGATAGTGGGTTGGCCTCACAAATATTTTTCCAGATGCTTTCGGTAGAACTCCACAGTGCGTGCCAGGGCGTCGGGCAATGTGACCTTCGGCTCCCAGCCCAGAGCAGACCGGATCCGACTGAAATCCGCGTAGTAGTCTCCGATGTCGATTGGCTTCCGGTCGGCCGGATACGGGCGGACGACGTACTCGCCGCCCCCGTTTGCCTGCACGAGGGTTTCGGCGAGGTCCCGGAGACTCACAACCCGATCGCCGCCCAGATTAAAAATTTCTCCATTAGCTTTGTCGCTTGCCGCAGCTAGAAGAAACGCATCGACCGCGTCCTCCACATATGTAAAGTCCCGAAGCTGCTCCCCACCCCATACCTCAAATTGTTTGCCCTCGATCAAGAGGCGTATCCAGATGCCCAGAAAGGTTTGACGCGCGTCCTTGACGCGCATACGCGGCCCAATCGTGTTCGTGAGCCGAAGCGCGCAGGTTCGGATGCCGTATACATTGTTGTAGAGGATGTGAAACCCTTCTCCGGCCATCTTGTTAACGCCGTTGACATCGGCTGGGCGCAGCAGGTGGCGTTCGTCAACAGGCAGATACTCGGGGCGTCCGTAGAATTGCCGCGTGCTGGCGAACACGATTTTGATCGCGGGATTACGTTTGCGGCACGCTTCAAGGATCGAAAGCTGTGCGCGGCAGTTGATCTCCAGATCCGTGTAGGGATCGCGCATCGAATCCATATGGCTGGTCTGTCCCGCCAGATTGAACAGGTAATCCTGGCCCTGGACCAGATAGCTCATGCTGTGCTCATCGCGCACGTCGGAAATGTTGATCCGAACTCTCTTCTCGATTCCGGCAATGTTGAACAGATTGCCGCCGTATTCCGGTATCAGGCTGTCGGCGACCGTGACCGACGCGCCAAGATCAACCAGCCGGCGGGCCAGCGAAGAACCGATGAAGCCCAGGCCGCCTGTGATGATTACCTGTTTCCCGCGAAATTCTTCAGTCATGATGGCTTTTTTAACGAGAATGTTGTGGAGCGTATCTCCTCGCCGGACCGACCGCTTGGCGCAAAGTACTCGATCATTTCTTTGTAATAGTCAAGGTATGCCTGGGCTTCCCTGCGCAGGTCGAAGAAACGCCGGGCACGTTCCGCAGCCTGCTGCCCCATGCGGTCTCTCAAGTTGCCGTCGGCAAGCAATCGATCGAGAGCAGCCGCCATGGCCTGAGAGTCTTTGGGAGGCACAAGCAATCCGCTGGATTCGTGAACAACCTGCTCAGGTATTCCACCGACAGCGCTGGCCACCACAGGTATACCGCATGCCATTGCTTCAAGAACAGTATTCGGGAAAGTATCCACCAGTGCGGCGTGCACGTAAATATCGGCGGCTTGATAAAACCTGGCCAATCGAGCGGAGTCGCGGGTGAAGGGCACATAGCGCAGTTCGACGGAACCGAAGCTCTCAGTTTGCGCCTCTTCGCCCAGCGCGATAAAGATGAGTTGCCTTCCACGATAGGTTCCCGCGATTTGCCGGAGCGCCGCTTCAATTGTCCGATGGTCCTTCCAGGGGTTCGTCTTCAGCTTGGCGGCTGCGAAGAGGAGTATCTGAGCCTCCAAAGGCAAGCTCAGTTCAGTGCGCGCGCACGAGCGATCACCCGGCTTGAAATTATCCAGATCAATGCCGGCCGGGATAACCCGTGTCGCAACAGGCATACCGCTCAATAACGATCGCTCCACCCGGTCCATCAGCCAGCGGCTGGGAGCGGCAAAACCGATGCGGCTTTCGGCGAAAATGTTCCGCTTCACGTTTATGTTGTAGGCAGTCAAATCCCGTTCGACTCGAGGATAGATGGTCAGATCAGGACACTCACCGCAGCCAGTTGTCCACCGCTCGCAGTCAAACGAATGCGCGCAATGACCTGTTGTTAACCATGCATCATGCAGGGTTAGTATGACGGGTTTGCTGGAAGCAATCTTCGGCAGCAAGCGCAGGTCGAAGTATGAACCGTGGAGATTGTGACAATGCACGATCTCGGGAGGCTTCGGTGTTAACGACAGTAGCCGGGCAGTTCCGGGGAAGTGGAAGTCTTCCAGGCCGCGCATCCGCGCCAACGCTCTGAGCGGATCGCCAATCGATGCGAGAAGCCGGCGCAGCAGCCAGGCGGAACGATTTCCGGACTCCGCGCCCTTGAGGTACGGGTCAGCCGACATCCATGTGCGTGTCCACCATCCGCGCTCGGCGTCGTTTGGGATCTGAAATACGTCAGGATCGGAACTCCGCTTATATCCAACAGCCAGCCAGGACTCATGCCCGAGCGCCCGGTAGCGGCGAAACAGGTCCCACGCAATCTTCTCTGCGCCACCTCCGATGTCGGCCGTGCTGACTTGCAGTATTCTCACGCGAACACCGCATCCAACACTCGTTCGAACTCTTCGCCGTTCCAATTCCGGATCAAGGTACGGGGAAGCTCCCATCGGTTTGTGTTCGGCCAGACGATCCCCGGGAAATTGCTGCAGGCCAGCGAGAACCCCGAAATGCGAACCGCCTCAACACTGTGCCTGTCGTAATCACGCTGTCCACCGTACGGGTACGCGAAGCTATGCACCGGCTGCCCGAGCCACTCCTCGAGCTTCTTTTTGCTGGTGTCAATTTCCTCTTGTTGGATCGCTGGAGGAAGCGAGGCCAGCACTGGATGGGTGACTGTATGGGCGCCGACATCGACGAGGCCTCCTTCCGCGAGTTTCCGCAATTGATCCGGCGTCAGCGCGCGATGTGTTGCCCGCGCAGAACTGCCGCTGTTCGTGCGCACCTGCAGATCGTGCAGGGCCTGCATACGCTGCTGCTCGGTGGATGATCGCAGCGTGGCGTGAAGTGAGCGATACTCCGCATGCCTTGGCTCGTCGACACCACTTTTCACGTCCCATCCTGCGTCCCGATGGTTCAGGAGAATCCGATCCAGTTCGTCCCACCAGAATTCCCGATCGACACCGACGAATCCGCTGGTGACGAAGACTGTCGCGGGCAACTCGTGGCGTTCGAGAAGCGGCTTCGCAAAAAGCAGATTGTCCGCATATCCGTCGTCAAACGTGATGGCCACTGAGCGCGGCGGCAACCGGGAATCGCGTCTTTGAACGAGTTCTTTCAGGGGTATCACGTTGGCTTTGCGGCGCAATATTTCGAGATGTTCGGCAAAGCGTTCGGGAGTCACGGCAAGCAGCTGCGGATCCCGGTCGAGACACGCCACCCGATGGTAAACCAGAATCAATGCACCGTTTCCGAACTTCTTTCGGATCGCATCGATTACGCGGCGAATGTTCACTTTCGAATGCCTCGAACCGTGATCAGCAACTGATAATCCGGATCGTTGAAGTCGAGCTCTTCCTGGCGCATTTCCTCCATGGCAAGGCCATGCAGAAAAGCCGAAGCGACCAGCGCATTGCCGTGCGACTGGATCTGAATCGCATCCTTCGAGAAAGCCGCTTCAAAGAGCCGTGCAGCAGACCACGTGGTAAAGCGCCAATAATCACCCCAGCGCTCGTTATCGTATCGGCTCACTTGACTGATTCCCGGCACAGTCGCAAGAACCACGCCGCCAGGTCTCAAAATCCGCTGAATGTGAGCGATTGCGGATCGCACATCGAAAATGAACTGCAGCGTCTGCGTCAAAATGATGCAGTCGAAGCTTTCCGATCCGATGGGATCGGCAGCGCTCAGGTCCGCAACAATCGTGGCACGAGGATTCCCGGATTGGAAATGCAGAACATGTGCGCGGCGTACACGCTCGCCCCCAAATCTCTTCGTGTACTTGTCATCTTCAATTTCCAGCACGTCCCCGCGAATGTCTGACGCATGCTTTGAAAGGAACTGCTCGATGTAATAGCGGTCGATACTTTCGCCGCGGTCGATACCAAAAGTCCGGCTGATCGGAGCAATTTGTTCCAGCATTTCAGCGCGCGTCTTTCCAAAGGGGTTTGCCCGGCTCCAGGATTTCTGCTGCGATCGGAACCATCGTCGAACGCCGAACGGCAGGACGGCTTTGGCCATGTCTTTAAGCAACACGCCGAGCATAAATCAACAGAAAATAGCGACTCTCAGGCGCGAGCTCAAATGGCGCCCGGACTCCAGGATTAGTTTCCGAATCAAAGTCATTGATGAGGTACTCGAAGCCACATTCATGAAGGATGCTGAGAATCCGATGAAGAGTGCGCGGAAGACCCGGGAGGTGGTGATACTCGATGATCAATTCCCGAACTTGCCGTAATTGGCCGGCGCATTCGCTGATCACGTCGTATTCAGCTCCTTCAATGTTCATCTTCAGCAAATCTACCGGTCCATCGAGGTATTTGCTGAGACGAACGCAAGGGACGTCGTATCGCGTCCATCCCTCCGGAATGCCGCGTGAAGCATGATCGGCCAGGCAGCTGCCGTACAGCCCATCAGAGTAGAAAGCGAGCGTGCCTTCTTCCTTGGTCACTGCCGCTTGCATCAATGTGACGTTCTCGAGGCGATTTTCTCGGACGTTGTCTTTGAGGTAAGGAAATATGGCCGGGTCCGGCTCAAACGCGATGATGCGGGACTGTGGATAGAGATGCTTGAAATAAAGGATGGACATTCCAATGTTGCCGCCACAATCCAGGATTCGTGGGTTCGGAATCCCTGCCGTGAAGTGATACAGCTTTCGAACGAAAAGATCCTTGCAGAGCAGGTAGAAATTCGGGCCGTCATTGATCCGAACGCGATACTCATCGTAGCGAACCCATGAGCCCGGCTTCTTGCCCCAGGTTCTGGTGAGCAATCCAGCAAGTTTGAGATTCTCCATCAGCCTTCGTGCGCTTGTGCGGCCGCTCCACAACAGGCGGCGGGCGGTTGAAGGAAGGATCTTTCGTCCGATCGTCTTGAGATTTAGTTCAACTGCTTTCTGTACCATTCGATAGTGCGTCGTAACCCGTCTTCAAAATTTGTCCGCGCACGGAAGCCGAAGTACGACTCGGCCTTGCTGACATCAAGACACCGGCGTGGCTGTCCGTCTGGCCGTGCTGTGTCCCAAACAATGTTTCCCGTGAATCCCGTCATCCGTGCGATCAGTGTTGCCAAATCTTTAATCCTGATTTCACTTCCGGAACCGACATTCACCGGTTCGCTTTTGTTGTAGCGTTCGGCAGCGAGCTGAATGGCTTCCGCGGCATCCTCCACGTAGAGGAATTCCCGCGTGGGTTCGCCTGTTCCCCAGAGGACGATCTTGCCGGATTTGTCGCGCACTGCTTCCAAACATTTGCGGATGATTGCCGGTATGGCGTGGGAGGTATTCTCCGCAAAATTATCACCCGGGCCGTAGAGATTCACAGGGAGCAGGTAAATCGCATTGAAATTGTATTGTTGCCTGTACGCCTGCGCCTGAACCAGCAGCATCTTCTTCGCGAGACCGTAGGGCGCATTGGTCTCTTCAGGATATCCATTCCACAAGTCTTCCTCGCGGAAGGGGACAGGCGTGAATTTCGGATAAGCGCAAATCGTTCCCAGCGCGACGAACTTCTCCACTCCGAAGCGGCGGGCGAATTCCATCATCTGTGCGCCCATGACGAGGTTGTCGTAAAAGAACTTCCCAGGGTTTGCCCGATTCGCGCCGATGCCGCCTACTCGTCCTGCGAGATGGATCACGATGTCAGGTCTGGCGTCTTCGTAGAGACGGACAACGTTGGATTGATCGACCAGATCGTATTGTTTGCTCCGCGGCGCAATGATCTCTTTTGGAGACTGATCTTTGAGCCTGGAAACGAGGTGGCTGCCGAGGAATCCGTTCCCGCCCGTAACCAATACGCGTTTGGTATTCCAGTAGCTCATGGGCGATTGTTCATTTTTTCCTCGCGAAAATCTGCTTCGATCATCATACCAACGAGTTCCTTGAAATGTATTTGTGGTTGCCAGCCAAGTGTGCTCTTTGCCTTGGCCGCATCACCCTGCAGCAGGTCGACCTCGGTAGGGCGATAATAACGAGGATCGATTTCCACGTACTTCTTCCAATCGAGATCGAGATGTCCAAAGGCTTCATTGAGGAAGTCGCGAACGGAGTGCGTCTCGCCTGTCGCGACGACATAATCGTCGGGCTTGTCCTGCTGCAGCATGAGCCACATGGCCTCGACATAGTCTCCGGCATAACCCCAGTCCCGGCGGGCATCGAGGTTGCCGAGGAAAAGCTTTTCCTGGATACCAAGCTTGATGCGCGCGGCAGCCTTCGTGATCTTGCGGCTGACGAAAGTCTCACCGCGCCTGGGCGATTCGTGGTTGAAGAGGATGCCATTGCAGGCGAAAAGGTTATAGCCGTCGCGATAGTTCACGGTCATCCAGTGAGCATAGACCTTCGCCGCGGCATAAGGACTGCGAGGCTGGAAAGGTGTCGACTCGTTTTGGGGAGCCGGCGCATTCCCGAACATTTCACTGCTGGAAGCATTATAGAACCGTGTTTTCACGCCGGCCTCGCGGATGGCATCCAGGAGCCGCACCGTTCCCATTCCCGTAATCTCACCTGTGTATTCAGGAACGTCGAAACTAACGCGAACGTGGCTTTGCGCTCCAAGGTGATAGATCTCCGCCGGCTGGACGGTCCGGATGATCCTGTTGAGGGAACTGGCATCGTTCAAGTCGCCGTAGACCAGGCGCAGTTTCGGATTGCGCTCGTGAGGATCCTGATAAAGGTGATCGATGCGCTCGGTATTGAACGAACTCGACCGCCGGATGATTCCGTGAACCGTGTAGCCCTTCGCCAGGAGAAATTCAGCAAGATAAGATCCATCCTGGCCCGTAATTCCCGTAATCAATGCCGTTTTCACGCCGCCATGCACCCCGTCAGTAGTGCCATCAGTTCCTGCATTCGTACTGCATAGTTATGATCCCGCAAGGTTCGTTGCTGGCCAGCGCGGGCAATGGCTTCACGCTCCCGCTCGTGATCGAGATAGTGTCGGATCACCTCGATGCATTCGTCCGCCGAGCCATACACGGCGACTTCTTTCCCGGGCTCGAACATTTCGTGAAGATTTTGCTTCCTGTCCGTGACGAGCATGGTGCCGGCGCCGGTCGCCTCGAAGAGGCGCATGTTGTTCGCATAGTTCTCGGCTATGTCGATGTGATTATTCAAAGTGATTTTCGAATCTCTGAGCACCTGGTACATCGCCAAACCCCATGCCGGACCGCGGTAACGCCTGCTCAGGATCGAACTTTGCCGAATCGAAGCATCTCCCTGTCCCCACCAGGAAAGAGGAACGTTCTCACAGATCGTCTCGACGAGCCGCGCACGGGCTTTGTGGTAACTGGAGAGGCTGCCCACAAACGAGACATCCGTAGTCCTCGGCCTTTCTTCCAGGCGCTGCAGAATCGACGGTTCGAAAGCGAGCCGGTTAAGTTCGCTTCGCACTCCCTGCTTCCGAAAATAGTCCACGAAGTTGGGGAGCGACGAAATCACGAGATCGTAACTTCGAAAGTGCCGCTGTGTAACGAGCGGCGATGCGATCTGCCCGACGATGATGCGGACGTCGGATTTAATTTCCCACAAGAAATCGTCCGGTATCTCATCCATTGCCTGATTGAGCAGAATGTCGGGACGGTAGTGACGAACCTGCGCTGCGAGAACCTGAAAGGAGGCTCGTACGGGTAGCAGTAGCCGTAACATCGGTTTCAGGTATCGCAATGGCGCGACGGTGGCCAGCCGTTTTGCCGTTCTCAAAAGACCCCCGGCCTTGAAATCCATGCCGTGCTCTTTCGCCCATGCGCTTTGCATGATGTCGTTGTTCGCATAAACATCCCATGCCTCATGCCCGAGTTTCCGGAGGTTGCGCGAGTAGAAGTCGGCGACGCCAAACAAGCTCTCATTGCGCGCTCGCATCTGTTCGTCGAACGCGGCCTGAGCCAGCCCGGGATTCTGCTCGTAGAACCACGTCTGAAATGTGGGGTAGTCGGTGTTGACGATCAAAACTCGCATGATCAGGGTCTTTTCGGCGAACCCAGGATTTCCATCGATCCATCCTGGCGAAACACGACAACGTTGAATCTCGCGTTCCAGCAGAGCATGGTGTTGAACAAATCCGCGTTATCGTAGAAGGCCCTTTGAAGAGGATGGTAAAGCCGGCTGAAGATCAGGTCCCTCCAGGCGGAACTTTTGATGCCTTCGGCCTGCCGCGCGGAGTATTCAAAGAACACCAGTGTGTCCGCAATCGCGGCCACGTGCCATTTATGCATTCCTGCGGCCCAGGCAAACAGCATGTCCTTGGCAAAGGTGGGCGTTTCGATGAAACCCCTGCGCCCGACACGCATCATTTCCGAACAGGCTCGGATCGGATCGGCAACGTGCTCCAGCAGATGAGAGCAGAAGACGTAATCGAATGATCCCGTGCAGAACGGAAGACTGTGAATATCGGCGAGGAGAAAGGGTTTTCCGTTCGTGACAAGAGTGTCCGCCCGGTGTACCGTGGTCTCGATGTGTTGGTCCATCAGGACCGTTGCATGAGGAAACGGATCGCCGCCGCTGCCGATGTCCAATACGCGCTCCCCCGGCTTGAAGTCGAAATGCGCGTATTTCTTCTGATAAGAGTAGCGATCCTTTTCGCCCGGCCATTCGGGCCGCAGTTGCAGCCGCGTGACCATACGGCGGAGTACTCTAGTCATTGTGGTGTACAAACTCCCAATAGTGATCGACGACCATCCCGCCGTGACTGCTGGGTGCCAGATACCCCGTCCCGAAAAAATCGCCTTCGATGACATTAATATAGGCGGCATTGCGAATCCAGTCCGCGATTTGTCCGTTCACCTCAGACCATAGATTCAAAGTATAGCGGCCCGGCATCAACGGAAAGCGTTTGATGTGGGCGCGAAATTCCCCGTTGGGATGGATCTCGGCGGAATCCTGGCCTGTCATTCGAGTCCAGCACATGAACATGTGATGACCCATGTGATTCCACAGCGGAACAGATACGGAGACATTCCGCAACGGGCCGGCGGCAGCGGATGTATATTCCACCACGAAAGTGACATCTTCACCCGTACAGATCGTGTCGGTGATTCCCCGGCTCTTCGATATGGCATAGAACTTCCGAAACTGAAGGGCTCCGTTGCCTTCACGATCCGTACGGCTATCCAGGGGCAATACCGCGTCGCTGTGGACTAGGTCGAGGTATTTTGTGATCGTTTCATTCACAGCACCGTCGTAAGCCACAGTCCCGCCGTCGAGCAGGATGGCGCGCGAGCACAAGCTCTGAATCGTCGCCATGTTGTGGCTGACGAAAATCACGGTCCGGCCGCCGTGGGCCACGTCTTCCATTCGTCCAAGGCACTTCTTCTGAAACGATGCGTCTCCCACCGCCAGCACTTCATCCACAAGCAGAATGTCCGGCTCCAGATGGGCCGCGACCGAAAACGCAAGGCGAACGTACATTCCGCTCGAGTAAAACTTCACCGGCGTATCGAGAAACTTGCCGACTTCGGCGAAATCCAGGATCATGTCCAGCCTTCCTGCTATTTCTTCCCGCTTCATTCCAAGGATCGCGCCATTCAGAAAGATATTCTCGCGTCCGCTGAGCTCCGGATGAAAGCCGACTCCGACTTCCAGAAGAGAGCCGACTCTTCCCTCGATGCGGGCGTGACCATTGGTGGGCTCGACAATCCGGGAAAGGACCTTGAGCAGAGTGCTCTTGCCGGCGCCGTTCCTCCCGATCAGCCCGATGACTTCACCATGACGAATCCGCAGGGAAACGTCCTTCAGAGCCCAGAACATACGATCGGCTTGCTTTTGCCGCGACGACCCGCCGAGCAGGCTTGACGCGGCACGGAAGGGAGCGGAAAAGGCCCCGGCGATGGTGTCTCTCAGAGCCTTGTACTTTTGGAATTGTCCGAGCTTGTACTGTTTTCCGAGATCCTCGATCTCAATGGCATAATTCCCCATCAGCGGCCCCCCGATCCGATCGCATCCACGAATCGCCGCTCCCGGCTCCGAAACCAGATGATCCCGCCTGTAAACAAGACTATCGCCACGGCGGTGCTCGCAAACATCATGGGCCCCGGTTTGCCGCCGCCGCCGATAAGCGCCCATCGAAACCCTTCAACGACTCCGGCCAACGGGTTCAATCCGTAAACAGCCCGCCAGCGTTCGGGAACGATGTTGCTCGAATAGACAACGGGAGTGATGAAAAACCAGAACTGATTCAAAAACGGGATCGTGTACATCACATCCCGATACTCGACGTTCAGCGCCGACAGCCAGAAGCCCGCGCCCAGCGCGGTGACCAACAGGAGGACCGTGAACACAGGCAGCCAGAGCATTTCAAGACGCAGCGGCATGCCATAGAATGCCAGCAGGAGAATCAAGAGGCCGCCGGAAACAAGAAAATCCACGACGGCTGCAAGCGTTGTGGAAATCGGAACGATGATGCGCGGAAAGTACACGCGCGTGATGAGACGCTGATCCGTCACGAGGCTGTTCGTCGATTCGGTGATAGCCCGGGAAAACAATTGCCAGGGGATCAGGGCCACAAGAGCGAAAACGGGATAAGGTACCCCTTGAGAAGAAACCCCGGCGAGCCTGCCAAAGAACAGCGTGAAAACAACCATCATCGCTAGAGGCTGCAGTAATGCCCAGGCGATGCCTAATGCGGTCTGCTTATATCGAACTTTAATATCCCGCCACGTCAGGAAATAAATCAATTCGCGATATGCCCACAGCTCGCGCAGGTCCAACATGCGCCACGCCGAACTGGGACGAATCTCAAAAACCGGTAAGTCGGAAAATTGCTCTTTCATCCTTCAATCTGCAGGACGTATTCCACCTCAGAATCAGAGGGATGTTCCTGCTCGAGCAGGCGAATCGGGTCAGAATCAGCTTCGGCGAAAGATATCGCTATTATGAGCTTCATAGCGTGCTTCATAACAGTGAACCACAGAGGACACAATGGTGTCGACCCGGGTTTCGGAAAGAGATGGATAGAGGGGAAGCGTGAGTTCGCGCGAGGCGAACTCTTCCGTGACGGGCAGATGTATCTCCTCCGGCCACGTCTTCCGGAATGCTGTAAAATGGTGAATAGGGCTGTAATGGATGCTGGTCTGAATGCCTTCCGCCTTTAACAGTTCCCCCATCGAATCGCGCTCGTCACGGCTGGCGAAAAGAACGGGATAGATGTGATGTGAGGGTTCCTTCAACGCGTGAACCGACGCGAACGGCAGTATGACGTCCAGATTGGTCTCAGCGAATCGCTCGTTGTACCGCCGAACCAGCTCTGCTCGTCGCCGGTTGAAGGCCTCGAGTTTCTCGAGTTGCGCCAGGCCCAGAGCGGCGCGGATGTCGTCAAACCGGAAGTTATATCCAAACTCCAGCACATCGTATTGAGCAGGCCGTCCTTTATCGCGGTCCCAGCTCGTGACGGTCATTCCATGGGATCGCAGCAATCGCATACGGCGGGCCAGCTCCGGATCGCTGGTCGTGATCATGCCGCCTTCGCCGGTGGTGATGTTCTTGTTGCCGAAAAAGCTGAAACAGCCGGCCTCTCCAAAGCTCCCGCAGGGCTGTCCGGCAAAGCGCGCGCCGGGGGAATGGGCGGCGTCCTCCACCAGGAAGAGCTTATTGGATTTAGCCAGGTCCGAAAGCTGATCCATGTCCGCCGGTATACCGGCGTAGTGAACG
>Ga0137394_10000085_pt1 | contig 63897 bp, 47 predicted proteins | sample czobulk116metaG_FD_108278 | JGI IMG/M metagenome (GOLD analysis project Ga0137394, IMG submission 108278) | Vadose zone soil microbial communities from Angelo Coast Range Reserve, California, USA - czobulk1.16 metaG | ecosystem: Environmental > Terrestrial > Soil > Vadose zone | place: USA...
CTGTCGCCGCTACGCGGCTGTATTCGGATGCGCTTCGCGCGATATCTTAGACCGCCGCTACAGTCGGAAAGCCCGCGTGCATGGCATCGAATTTGTGAGCGAATTTCTGAATCAGGACACTAGGTGGCGATAACTTATGTGGTCTTCGGAACACTCGCGCGCCTGCTTCTCATGGTCGATCAACTCCGGGGATCACATAAGCGAGGCGAAAACATAACACCAACGGCAGCACGGATCGACCGTCAGCGATAGCGGTCACCGAACGCGCCATCCCCGACCGCTGCACCGTCACTTCCGATGCCTCCTTTGAGCGATTATTGCAATGCCGCACATGAGGTGGCCAGGTCTGGAGCCCATGTCAGACTGGTGTTTCTTTCGGAAACCGTTCTCGCTCTCTCGCTCAGGTGAGGAGACTCTGAATTCTGTGAAGGAGCGGTCCGAATCCTTCCGGCGCCAGCAATCCGGCGACAAGCAATCCTGAGATCGCGCCGGCAAGGTGTGCTTCGTGACTGATGTGCCCGCCCCCGCGCCGCATGAAATAGGTCGAGAGGACGATGTAGCCAACGGCGAACACTGGCGCGGGAATGGGGACGGGGACAAAAAAGAAGTAGACGCTCATCCCCGGCAGGAGAACAATTGCGGCGAAGATGATCCCTGTTACCGAATCGCTTGCCCCGAGCGCCCGATATCTCGGATCACGACGATGCAGATAGTAGACGAACAATGTGGAGAAGACGCCCGCGCTCGCATAGATCAGCAGCATGCTCAGTGCGCCCAGGCCCACTTCGACGACGGGGCCGAAGAAGTAGAGCGTCAACATGTTGAAAAACAGGTGAGAGCCATCGGCGTGAGCGAAGTGCGAAAGAAGCATGCCTTGATAGTTCCTGCCTGCGGAAACCTCGCTCGGCGAGAAGAAAAAGATGTTTCCTGCCTCGCTGTTCATCCTTGAGAAACCAATGAGCGAGACGAGTACACTTATTCCAATGAGAAGATAGGTCAACATCCGGGTTGTCCAGTCGGATCTGAAATGGCCGGACTCTCCGATCGCCGGTGGAATCGAAAAGCCGTAAGTTGAATAGTTGTTCCGAATGTCCCTGACGGTCAAGGAGGATTATCCCGCCTGCAGTCATGACGACGCACAGGCAGCCATATTTTGGTGTAGGCCCGTTGTCAAACGGGGGATGTTAGTTGCAACTTGCCAATTTGGGGGATGGGTGCTGGATCGGCCGGGCAGTCAGGCGACCTGCAAGGATTGTCGAGGAGAGAGGATGGTGGATTCGGCGAGTGTCGAAGAACTTGCAGGGAAGGGTGGTCGTACGAGGCGGAGGTGGTAAGCGGCGTGGAAAAATGCACTGGACCCTGATCAAGGCGCAGTGCGAACGCGGGAAACATCAACCGACGATGTACCCCAGGAATACACCGATAAGGATTGACTGAACGATTCCCCTCAAACGTCGCCGCGAGGAGATCACGCTGGACATCACGGTTGGTGACTGTGCGTCCGGCAAAAACGTCACGTTCTATTCGGACTCAATCCCTAAACAGACGTTCATCGGGAGTACTCAGGGGTGGCAGTCGTGATTAGCTCTCAAAACAATTTCGCCGAAGCCCGTTTCGAGCCTTGGTATCGCCGTCGTGTAGCGATTCAGAATGCCGGCAGTTTACTTGTGTCGCGCACTGCGCCTGGAGCGGCCCTTTGTGGTCGGACCATTGTTCTCTGGACTAGGCTGGGTGTCTTTCTGTTCCGTCAGAAGATCTCGCACAGAGATATGTTCTTCGATTTGTTTGATCAGTGATGGCACGAGTCGTTCACTCGCGCCGGCAACGATGCTGAGCATAATGAGGAGTTCCATTGACTGGCTGGTCGCGACGATGCCCAGGAGAATGTTGGCCTGTGTTGCCAATGTCAGCAACAGCGCAGCGACAGTGCCCAGGAAGATCCGTACGACTCCTTCGAGATTCAGAACACGAGGTCCTGAATGTGCATCCAGGACCGTATTGCTTGGAAGCACGACCGATAGCCATGCTCCCAGCGCGCCTGCTGCCCCGCAGAATAGATATGTGCTAGCTCTTGTGCTTGTGAACCATGCGGTGAAGCCGGCCACTAGTATTCCTAACAGAGCGACGCTTGCCCCTTTCAGATACCACAGCCGGGCGAGTTCTCTATTGCGTGCCACAAAATACTTCTCCGCCCGATCGAGAAGTGCATAGGCCCGCGCCGGGTGGTTATTGCTTTCCAGCACATACTTGATCACTTCTGCCAGAAAAGTTTGAAACGTCTGTCGATACTGACCAACAAGAATTGGTTCTGCCAACGCTTCGAGGTATGCAACTTTACTAACAATATCGCTGTATGCGGGCGGCAGGTCGCCGTAATTATCGGTGAATGCCCATTGCACGCCGAGATCTTCATCGAGGTAAACGATGAACCGTGCGTCAGCGATGAGTAGTTTGCGTATCGTCTTTTGAAGGAAAGGGTCCTTGTCCTTCTCGCTGAAAGTCGAGTAGTCCTGCACGACGCGATCAGGATGATGGAACTGTGTGTTGCCGGTCATTCCATTTGTCCTGCGGCCGTTCGTCGCCTTGGACGGCCTCTCTGCCGACCGCGAACTGTTATGTGAACGGGACTCGCTCTGTGTCTCAGTTGTATGCTTTTCAAACATGAAACTCACCGTAGTTTGGGATTGGGTGTGGATTGTACGGGAACCAGCTTTCTGACGCAAACGTCAAAAGCACATCTGGGATTCCCGGTAATACGTCCACTCGTCCGCTGATAGCGTTCAATTCGCGTAGCCGCATTGGCATTTTTCAGAACGAAGCCGCTGCCTACTATGTCAACACGCTGGGCTTCACCTTCGATTGGGGGGACGACCAGGGCGGCATTGCGGGCATCTCAAGGGGGAATTGCAGACTGTTTATCACCAATCGCTCCTTCCGAGAGTCCTACGGCAACATAGGTCCTATCCTTTTCTGGCTCAATCTCGACAGCAAGGCTGAGGTAGACGAACTCTTCGCACAGTGGAAGGCCGCGCACGCGAAGATCGTTTCCGAGCCCGAGGACAAACCGTGGAAGCTGCGCGAGTTTATGGCCGCCGATCTTGATGGCAACCTCATTCGTGTCTTCTATGATTTCCGGGGCGACATGTAAAAGAACGACACATCGCGCAAAGTCGCCACTTTCGACTTTCTGGCGGGCCGGGCCGGAACCTATTTCAACGGCGGCGCACTCGCAGGCGCTCGCCGGTGGTTCGCCGCCTGTTCATAGGAATATGCCAATTTGATGAGAGTGGATTCGGACCATCCTCGACCGAAGAACGTCATCCCGGATGGGAACTCGCCTCGAACGAAACCCATGGGAACGGTGATGGCCGGGAATCCAGTGCCCGGGGAGAGCGACTGGCTGTTGTCCCCGGCCGGTGTATTGAGATCCCCGATCAGGCGCGGCACATTGTCCCAGGTCGGATAGACTACGGCCGACACATTTGCCTGTTCCATCGCGCTTATAACAGCATCACCGCGTTTTTGTTGGGCCTGTCTGCACACTGCGTCATCTGTGGGACGAACCTGGGACATTTCTGCATTGCGCATACGCACCTCAATCGATGGATGAAAACGCCGGGATGCAAGAATCTGAGCGAGGTCCTTAACTGGCGGCGCGGGGTCTCGAGATGCGAGGTAATCGTTTAATCCGAATTTGAATCGTTCCAGGATGCCGCAACCAGTTGGGTTTTGGACAGCATCAAAACCGGGAATCATGAAGTTGTCGACAAGGACAGCGCCGTTCCGCTGCATCACCGCCAGTGCTTCATCGAAGAGTTTCACCACGTCAGGATCGACCGTCGACCGCATGATGAATCGAGCAATTCCAATACGCGCTCCCTTCAGGCCTCCTGCAACAAGGGCGGCGGAATAGCTGGCGTCCTTTCGAGTACGCGCGGCTTCCGTTACGGCGTCGGCTGAATCGTAACCGGCCACGACATCTAAGACTTTAACGGCATCCGTGACGGTCCGTGCCATTGGCCCGGCGATGTCGTTCATGAGGTTCAGTGGGACGATGCCGGAGCGGCTGGCCAATCCCATCGTAGAGCGGATGCCGACAAGGTCGTTGTGCGAGGACGGTCCTCGAATTGAATTTCCAGTATCCGTGCCGAGGCCTACCGCGGCGAAGTTAGCGGCGACGGCTGCCGCCGTACCTCCACTAGATCCGGCTGTCACACGATTCAGCGCGTAGGGATTGCGGGTGTAGCCCGGCAGCATTGAACCAACCGTCTCAACGGGGCTCCAGGCGAACTCCGCCATGTTGGTTTTCGCCAGGATGATTGCGCCCGCCTCACGAATCTTCTTCACCTGGAATGCGTCGCGATCGGAGATCCATCCCGCCAGCGATAGCGAACCCGCCGTTGTCGGCAGCCCCATCGTTTCGAAGTTGTCCTTCACGACTATGGGAATGCACTGCAACGGTTTGGTAAGACCACCTTGCGCGATCTCCGCATCCATTGCGCGAGCGTCAACCAGCGCGTTCGAGTTGATCGTTATGATCGCATTGATCGCGGGGCCTTTCTTGTCGTATGCGGCGATACGATCGAGATATTTCTGTACCAGCTGCACGCATGTAAGACGTCGCGCCTGCAGCGCCGCGTGAATATCCGCGATGGTTGCTTCCTGCACCTCGAAACTGGATGTTTGCGCTGCGAGCAGCATGGCGACAATCCCGAAAGCGATAAGTGAACGAATCATGGAATGCTCCTCGTGGCAGGTATCTTACTGGATTCGGATTTCAGACATCAAAGTCAGGCCACAGGAACGTCATGTCGAGGTCAGCAATGTTCGCATTTCAGCCAAGAGCCATCCGGCGGGCGACATCATGGTGGCCCGGATTATTCATAAATTCCAGCCGCGGAGCGGCGTGAGAGTGTAGCCCCGGGCCAGCCCGGGGTTCTGTGCGGCTAAACGACTCAGCCCCGAAGGGGCGAAAGATTCCAGAGATTCTTTCGCCCCTTCGGGCTTGGAATCCAACACGACACCCTGCCCCCGGGCTTGCGCCCAGGGCTACACTCTAACGCCGCTCCGCGGCTGCATTCTTCAGTCTGGACACTGTTAGGTGGTAAACCAGTCCCCATTAGCGCCGTGGTAATTCATCATTTTTCCACATATGCTTCTCTCGCGTGCGGGCCAATCAATTTGACATCCTCAACAGCGCGCACATATAGTCGCGGCACTTTCGTAATTGAAAAAAAACGTACACCTCTGGTTCAAAAAGAAGACATGGTCTGTCGTTCAACCGCCTGCGGGATTGAAGGCCGGCCTGGTGTGGAGAGTGAAAGTATGAAGTTCCGCGCATTAATGTTAGTCATGCTGTTTTGTGTTGCTGGTGTAGCCCCGGGAACGGCGCAAGTGACCACTGCCACATTTTATGGAAGCGTGGCGGATGTATCACAGGCCGTGCTCCCGGGAGTAAGTATCACGATGACGCACCAGGGGACGGGTGTGACCATGAGCAAGGTCAGCGATGAAAAGGGCGAATTTGCGTTTACGTTCCTCCCGCCGGGGAGCTATACGCTGAAGATTGAATTGCCCGGATTCAAGACCTACGTGGCTGCAGGTTTTGAACTCGGCGCGGCCCAGAACGTTCGCCGAAGTTTTACGCTGGACGTGGGCGGAGTGGCCGAGCGGGTAACGGTCACAAGTGAAGCTCCGCTTATCAACACCGTTGCTGCAGATCAGCGCCAGAGCTATTCAAAAATGCAGATAACCGAACTGCCGCTGGCCAACCGCGACTTTACGGGACTGCTGGCCAGCAATACCGGTGTGTCCTACTCCGGCACAAATATCCGAATGAACGGTATGGGAGGGGCCGGCACGCGTATCACCGTGGATGGAACCGAGGCGACGGCGTTTTCCGAAGGTTCGGGCACCCAAATGTTTGGAAACTTCAACAAGATCGGTTTGGTGGGTCTCGACGCGATTGGTGAAGTGCAGACAACCAAGGGCGTCATTGCCGCTGAATATGCGGGAACCCTGGGCGGAAATATCAATGTAATAACCAGGGCCGGCACGAACGAATGGCACGGAACCGTCTTTGAGAATTACACGGGCGCGGCGCTGAATGCCAGGAACCAGACAGCGACGACAAAGCCCCCGTTCACGTTCAATCAGTTCGGGGGGTCAGTCGGCGGTCCAATCCGAAAAAACAGGATGTTCATCTTCGGAGCCTATGAAGGATATCGACAGGGCGGTCAGGACGTGCAGCAGGGTATGGTTCCTACACCCCGCCTGAGAGACGCCATGATCAAGGCAGTTCCCGACTACAAGACGTACCTGGACTACGCGTTTCCACTGCCGAACCAGCCTTACAATCCAGGCGCAACGACTGCACTTTTCATCGGCCCCATGCCGACGCGATACAGCGAGAACCACGCGGATGTCAGGTGGGACACATTGTTGCACGGGAATAACAACCTTTCGATGAGCTACTCCAGAAGCCGCCCCGTTGAGAACTCATTCACTCTTTTGAACCCGGTCGACTATTTCGGCAAGCAGGAGAGATTCAACGCCAGCTATGTTATGGGACATCCAAGTTGGACCACCGAGACCCGGTTCGGCTACAACTATGCCAACTGGGACCGTATCGATGGTTTTGTCTCCTTCCGGGATCCCAGAAAGGGCAACGAAACCATAAGGGCAGGGCGCCGCATTCCGATTATCACCGGGCTCAATTTCACGGTCCCAAACGGCGCGACCACCAAGGACCAGTTTATGGGTGGCGCGACCTGGACATTCGAGCAAAAGGTCTCAAAGATCCTTGGGAAACATGCGCTCAAGTTCGGCGGCATCTATGCCACGCGCGGCACGGGGCGTCGCGAAACCGATAATCCGGTGATCAACTATGCCAGTGAAGCGGACCTGCTGGCCAACGTTCCGAGCCAGGTCCTCAGTTACTACGGAACGAATCCGTTCAATTTATATCTGCCGGAGTGGGGACTTTTCCTTCAAGACGATTGGCGAATGACCCCAAAGCTCACGCTGAACCTCGGCATTCGCTACGACTGGTACGGAAACCCTGTGATCCAACCGGACGATCCCCAAAATGCACCGGCCGTCATCAATACTTTTGCGGGGATAGTGGATTCCAACAGATTTATTTACGGCCCGCTCCGACCGGAAAATGACCCCGTGAATCCGGATCATACGAATCTTGGGCCCAGGTTCGGTTTTGCCTATAACCCGGATGGGCGCTCCAGGAACGTGATCCGCGGAGGTTTCGGGGTGATGTTCACGCCGCGAAACAATTCGGTCTTTGCCAGTGCCGCAGGAACATCGTTAACAATACCGAACATGAGATTCTTCACCGCTGCCGAGGTGAAAGCATACGGGTTCAAATATCCAACTTACCTCGAGGATGTAAACGCAGTCGTCGTTGTGGAGAATAAGATCTCCCTGGGTTATCAGTTCAATCCGGAGTACTACGCGCCCTACACGATGAACATGTACCTGGGAGTGCAGCGCGCACTAACCGGTTCGATGATGCTGGAAACTGCGTTTGTCGGCAATCGTGGAGTCAAGTTCCCGATGCTGCGCTGGTACAACCAGATTGACCGGGTTACGGGCCTCCGGCCCAACCAGGATCTTGCCTTCGAGAACCAGTATTACGACAGCATGCAGTCGACGTTTTACGCATCATGGCAGACTTCGCTGCGACAGCAGTTTTCGAAGAACGTCTCGTTTAACCTGCACCATACCTGGGGCAAAGGCCTCGCCTATGTTGGCGGCAATGCTGCCGGATGGTTCTCAGGCGACGTTTCGCGTACAGCCATTCAGGATTTCAACAATGTGAGAATCAACCGGTCGCCGGTGTCTGGAGATATCAATCATGTTGTTTCCGGCGACTGGGTGTATCAACTGCCGGCACTCACGAATTTCAATTCCGGTTTGCGGCAGGTTTTGGGCGGATGGCAGGTGTCTGGAATTCTTCGGGCTCAAACCGGTTCGGCTTTCGACATCTCCCAGTTGAGCCCCGGCGGCCCTACGAGCCGTCCAGACATCCTCGACATCAAGCACATGTATCTGACGGATTACAGAACGACAGGACAGTATCTCAACCTGGCTGCATTCGCCAGGGTCCCGGTGGGCACAGTTTCCAAGGTTCCAATCCGGCCCGGCAATGCAGGTTTTATGGTTGGCAGAGGTCCGGGTTTATGGAACGTTGACTTTGCCCTGGCGAAGAATTTCCAGATTCGCGAGGGTGTCCGGTTTGAAACTCGCGTGGACATGTTCAACGCGCCGAATCATACGAACCTGGGGAACCCCACCGGCAGCATCGACAGTGCGAACTTTGGCAAGATCACCACGACCAGGGGAGCCCGAACGATTCAGATTCATGGCCGGCTGAGCTTCTGAGGCACTAAACCAGCGCGCGCCCGAAGAGACGGTTGGATGGGCTAACAAAGGTTAAGCCGTTAGACGGATTTTGTATCGATTTCCTTCCGGACTTCATCGCAGGTTGCGTCGCCTAAAGAGAGCGGCCGGTTTGGCCGCTCTCCTCGGGTGGCATGCATACATTACTCTACATGCACATGTGGGTCACGGTGTCGCTCCAATCGCTGTACCCGGCGGAGCCAATTGCACGGGCCTGAATCGCATAGGTAGTACCGGGCGTCAGGCCGTTAACCGGCAGGGACCGCGAGTCGGTGAATGAGCCGCCGCCTTGCCAGGGGCCAGGTGCGCCCCCGGCGCCGATCGCGGCGGAACGCAACTCATAACACCGGGCGTTGGCGATCTTGCTGACCTTCACCAGGAGTTGCGAGGAGTTGCCGTTATCCACACTGACGATCGATGGCTTGTCCAACGGCAGACGCGTGCGTATGCCCGCCGCAGCGGCCGAGAAGCCGCTGGACAGCAACACGGCGAGATCGTTGCCACAGTTGAGCTGGACATACTGCGCCAGCCTCTGCAACACGCCGATCAGCGCTTCGCGTTTGTTGTTCTTGTCCGCCGTTGCCTTCGCCCCGCCGTGAGGCTGGGCGGCAATAGCTGCATTCAGCTCATCGAGCGCCGCCTGTACTGCCGTCAGATCCGGGGACGGACTGGGGAATGCCTTGTTACCGGTCATACCCCGAACGACAGCACCTGCAGTTGCGACAAGCTGTTGATCGGACTGCTTACTGAAACCTATTAACGTTCGAATTTTCTGAGCCATGGTCGTATCTCCTTCTTTAGTTGATTGTTGGTTTGTTGGTTGATGGTTGAAATAGAACCCGCCGGCACAACGCCGACGGTTTTCTCCGCGACGGCGACATATAGCTCCGCCGCAGAGAAACTCGTGTCGGTCGTGGAGACAATCGTTTCCACGATGGAAATGACTGCTTCAGTTACGGAAATAATGATGTCTGTCTCGGAGACGATAGAGTCCGGGGCGGCGACGATTGCTTCAGCGCCGGATACCATCGTCTGAGGCCTGGAGACAACTGGGAATGTGACGGAGGCAATAGGGAACGTGACGAAAACGATAGGGTGCCGTGTGCCTTCCGTTTTTCCTGTTGATTTCTCAGCTTCTTTCCAGTGTTCCGAGACGATAGGGAACGTGACAAACACGATCGTCTCCGCGATGGAGACAGTTGTCTCCGTCTTCGAGACGATCAGCACGATCGTCCTGATAATCGTCGGAGAGGCGAAGACGATCGTCGCCGTGACGGACCCGATTGTCGCCGTGACGGAGACAATCGTCTTTGAGCCGCCGACGATCGGAACGATCGATAAGCCATCGCGGTAGTGATTCTTCATGATCGTCTTTTGTGCCATTGCATTCATGGCGGCATCTATTGCACGGGACGATCCAATCCCAACGCGTCGGGCGTTTCACGAGTTTTCAGCGAGTTACGGAGCGGCGAGCGGCGGGAGACGGTTCTGTTTTTCAGAAAAATCTGAAACCTTTCAGATTTTTCTGAAAACACGCGCGACGATTTTGCTTGACACTTGAAGTGTTAACCTTATGATAGTGTCCTTATGAAGACAAAACCCAACAATGCACTCGGACAATTCGAGCAGCTCGTGATCACGGCCATCATAGCCCTGGGCGACAATGCATACGGTCTGGCTATCCAGGGCAAGGTCACCGAGTTCTACCGGGACAAGGAAGTGAACCTCGGGTCGGTATACGTGACCCTCGAGCGGCTGGAAGACAAGGGCTTCGTGGCCTCGAAGTTCAGCAAGCCGATCCCTGAACGGGGCGGCCGCGCAAGACGGCTATTTCGGCTGCTGCCGGCCGGCCAACAAGCGCTGCAGGAATCTTTGTCCATACAGGCGCGAAGTCAGAAATCGATCGCAGGTTTCTGGAGAAAACTCAAATGGAGCCCAGCCAAATAAAAGGTCCACCTCGAATACTGAAAGCGATCGTCACGGCGGCCGTTCCGCATTCGTTGCGCGAGGACGTGCTCGGAGATCTGTGGCGGGGATATCGGTCTCCCGGCAAATTCATCAAAGAGTCGGCGAAAGCGTTGTCCACTCTCTTACCGGGCCGGCTCCGCCGTTCCTTCAATATCGCGCTGGTGTCCGGACAGGCATGCGCGCTCTGCCTTTTCTTCCTGGGAGCGCCTTTTTCGGCCGGTCTGATTGCCGGTTTGCTCCTGGCGCTTGGTCTGCTCTCCCTGCGCGATGCGCACACGTACCCGGCCGAATCGCCGGGCGAGGCCTTTATGGACGCATTCATGGCGGTCACATTCGTGGTTGTAGCACAGTTACTGATTGGCGCCATGTCCGCGTTTGCCACGGCGCAGCCTCTAACAATATGGCGGGGCGGCGCCGCCAGTTTCAGCACGCTGTTCCTTCTGCGCATGGCTTTCCACCAAAAGAAGCCCGATGGACCGAGGGAGCATGCCGAACACTCCTACCGCATGGCTTGTGTGATGAACGTGATGTGGCTGATCGCATGGGTCGCCTTGCTGTTCACGAACCCGGACTCGTCCTTTCATAGCCTCAATATTCTGACCGCCGGGCTTCCAGTGCTGATCATCGCGGCAGAGTATCGCGGCGCGCTGAAGGGCATGTCCGGGCCGGGCGCAGACCACGTACCAAAGTCGATCTTTCAGGACCACGAGCGGGAGGAACTGATGCGAAAGCGCAGTCTCCTCTGGATGCCGAGGGGCATTCTCGCCGAGGTCCTGTTTCTCGCAGTCATGGTCGTACAGTTCGCGGCCGGGATCGTGAGCCATCCGGACTTCGACCGGTTCCGTCTCGGGACCAACATCGTGGCGTCGCTGATGCTGGCCGTCGTGTGGAGATACGTCCGCAAGGCCAACCGCAGTGCATGGCGCCTCATTCAGGCCGAAATCGACCGCCTGGATGCCAAGGCGGCGAGATGAGCGGACGCGAATGCCGGCCCGTTGGGGCACAGCCATCAAAAACACTGAGAGATTTCCGCCACAATCTCCTGGGCGGCAGCCGCCGAATCGCCGAAGTGGTCCGGCTGGCCGCCAAAGCGGCCGAGAACGATTCCACGGTGCTGATCTGCGGCGAAACGGGCACCGGAAAAGAACTCGTTGCAAGGGCCATACATGAGAACAGCAGCCGGGCTGCCGGACCATTTATCGCTGTCAACTGCGCTGCCGTGCCGGAGCACCTCATGGAGAGCGAAATGTTCGGCTACGAGCCAGGCGCCTTCACCGGCGCTCTGGACCGGAGGATCGGAGATTTTGAACTCGCTTCAGGCGGGACGCTGTTTCTGGACGAGGTCGGTGAGCTGTCCCTGCCGATGCAGCCCAAGCTGCTTCGCGCGCTGCAGGAAAGGAAGATCAAGAGACTGGGCGGCACTCAGGAAATCAAACTCGACATCCGGATCATCGCGGCCACCAATCAAGATCTCCGTTGCGGCTTTCGGCAGGACCTTTATTATCGCCTGAACGTCATCCGCATCCTGACCCCGTCTTTGCGCGACCGGCCGGAAGACATTCTCGTCCTGGCGAGGCATTTCGCATCCATTCATAGCTGGCAACGCCGTGCGGTGAGCGGCATCTCGACTGCCGCCGGCCGCATCCTGGAAAGCTATGGTTGGCCGGGCAACGTGCGGGAACTTCAGAACACCATCGAGCACGCCGTCACGATGGGCTCCGAGGAGCTTATTGTTCCTCAGGATCTTCCGGATCTGGACGGGCCCGATCTTCTGGACTATCACGGAAGTGTTGCGGCAACTCAGCGCGACATGCTGGAACGGGCATATGCACTCGCCGGCGGAGATCACCTCACCCTCCGCGCTTCTCGGGCTCAACGCGAACTACGTTTACGACCTCCTCAAAAAACACAACATGACTCATCTGCGCCGGCCGTCGCGCCGCCTGTAGACCCGCCATAGTCCTTACTCCGCCGCAAATCACTGATCACTAATTCAGAAATTTAAGGCAGAACGCGGGCTAAAGCCCGCGTTTTCATTTCTCAATCCTCAATTAAATTAGTCATTAGTGATCAGTGATTTCGCAGCTCAACTGTTCAGTTTGGTCGGGCAACTACTCCTTTTCTTGACATCGTGAATTAGTGGTGAGATCGTCACCACCAACAACTCACATAACCACTGTCATCGTAACTAAGGCGTTCTAGCGAGGGCGTGCCTCAGACCAATGAGGCATGTGGATCAGGTTCGTAGCCGCGGGCTTTTCGCCCGCGTTCAAAGCCAGGAGGATGAGTCTTATGAGACCAGTGGCTGGCCGGTGTGCGTGGCGTGAGTTATGGCTCGTTATCTGTGTGACCCTGATCTTCGGTTCGCCGGCCTTTGGGCAGGCGACAAGCACGATCAATGGGAGGACATTCGATCAAGGCGACGCCGTCCTGCCGGGAGTGAGCGTCACCGCAACCAACGCGAACACGGGCGTGGTTCGCACGACCGTCACCAACGAAAACGGCGTCTACAGCATGCCGGGGCTCGAGCCCGGCGTCTACGGCGTCAAAACAGAGTTGGCCGGATTCACGCCGTCCTTGCGGGACCGCGTGACACTGGCAGTCAATACGACAATCACGATCGATTTCACGCTGCGTGTCTCGGCGATCGGCGAGGAGCTCACGGTCACCGGCGAGGCCCCGCTAATCGAAGTGACGCAGTCGAAAGTCGCGTCCACCATCCAGGCGACCGAGCTGGAGAATCTTCCGATGATCACGCGCACCGTCAGCGGGATGCTGGCGCTGTTGCCGGGGGCGGTGCAGATAGCGCCCGCGCACCGGAGCAAAGAGAATGTCGGGAGCGTGTCCTACGGCGGAGGCGCGGGCACGAACGTGATCCCGACAGTCGACGGCGCGGACAACCGCGACAACCAGTTCGGCGGGCCGTTGATGACGTTTACGACGGAAAGCCTCGAGCAATTCCAGCTCGCCACGAGTCAGTTCAATGCGGCAGACGGGCGCTCGGCAGGCGCGGCGCTGACGATGGTAACCAAGTCGGGAACGAACGCCGTCCATGGCTCGGGGTTTGTCTTTGAGCGCGATCGGAAGCTGAGCGCGGAGGATTACTTCACGCGCCAGGCCAATGCGGGCAAGGTTCCGTTCAGCCGCCAGCAGTTCGGCGGATCGATCGGCGGCCCGATCGTGCGCAACCGGGCCTTCTTCTTCGGGGCAGGGGAACAGGTCCTGGAGGATACGAGCACCTCCGTGCCTGACGCCCTGTTCAACCAGCAGCAGCTGCTCGTCGACGCGACGAACACGGGATCGATCCCGCGCGGCTTCGTGAACCCGAACCATCCGCGCGCGGGGCCGAGGCCGGCGAGCCTTCTGATGTACACGATCAAAGGAAACGCTCAGCTCACCAGCGCGCAGTCATTAATGTTCCGCTTCGCGGGCCAGAAAGACAATCGAGACGCCGTGGTGTTTACCTCGGCGAACGACAACCGTGAGCCGGAGAACAGCAGGATCAAAATGTGGAGCGCCGTCGGCCAGCATGGCTGGGTATGGGGAAACCGCGGCCTGAACCAGATCACCGCACAGATGAACCATCTCTGGCGCCTCAGCGATGTGGTCAGCAACATCACGGGAGAGCACTACCTGCGGGACTTTCCTCGCGTGCCCGTGTTTCCGCCGCGCCTTGCGTTTCCCTCGGTGAATACCGGGGCGGGAGGACAGTCGGGATCAAAGACCGATACGTCCCTGATGCAGCTCAAGGACGACGTGTCGCTGCAAATGGGCACGCATGGACTGAGGTTCGGCGCCAATTACAACTACCTCTCCGATATCGGGCTCATGAATGGGAACGCGCTTTTTGCGATCCTGACCTTTTTCGACGATCCGTCCGTGATCCTCAGCAACAGCAACGGGCGCTATCCGCAGGGCTTTCAGACGCCCGGCATTGTGCGGCAGTGGGAGCAGGCCACTTTGGTCCTCGCGGACTCGCTTCTGAACGCGCATCAGTTCGCGACCTGGTTCCAGGACGACTGGCGCGCAACGCGCCGCCTGACCGTGAACCTGGGCGTGCGCTACGACCGCGACTTCAATTTCTACGATCAGCCGCACTACCAGATCAATGCGACGAAGCAGGCGCTCGAGCGGATCGGCAATCGGTACAGCGGTTTGCCGAAGAGCCCGTCCAAAGACGTCTCGCCGCGGGTCGGATTCGCCCTGGATCTGTCGGGGGACGGCCGGCGGGTGTTGCGCGGCGGCTACGGTCTGTATTTGGATCAGTTCAACATCAACGGCGGAAACGTTTCGGACATCTATTCTCAGAACAAGCGGCCCATGAACGTGCTGGCCACGCTGACGAACACGGGAATAGGCGTTGGCGCGTTGGCCTCGTACCGCTTCGGCATCGATCCGGTGCCGGCGCAGCCCACCGAAGGAAATGTATTGCCGCGCGGCGCCAACGGCCAGTGGCTGGATCCGGGTCTTCGCGATCCTTATAACCATCAATTCCACATCGGCTACGCGCACGAGCTTGCGGCGAATACCATGGTCTCCGTCGATTTCACACACGTCGTGGGGCGGAGGGAGCTGCGAACGCTGAATATCAATCCGATTGTCAACGGCCAGCGAGTGTTGGCCCCGGATTTTGTCCGGGTCTTTGGATTTTCCAACCCGTTTAACGATGTGAGAATCCTGTCGTCGATGAACAAGTCGCGGTATGACGCGATGACGGTCAAACTCCAGCGCCGTCTTCCGCGCGCGACCCTGCAGGCGCATTACACTCTCGCCGGGGCCTATGCATATGGCGGCTCGACCTCGGCCCGCGGGTCGGCGCCTCTGTCGCAGGACGCGTTTGCTCCCCTCGCGCCGGGCGAGTGGGGACCGACCTTGAGCGACGAGCGCCACCGCGTTGTGGCCGTGGCCGTGTTCGACCTGCCGCACGGGTTCCAACTCTCGCCGATCTTCCAGGCGGCCGGCGCGCGCCCGTACAACCTGACGGCCGGCGCTGACCTGAACGCGGATGGGACCAACAACGATCGCTGGATCGATCCGGCGACCGGCAAGCAGGTTGCGACAAACGCGGGACGCGGCGATCCGACCGCACTGCTGGATTTACGGCTGACGAAATTCATCCCGCTGGTGGGCGAGCGGCGGCTCGCGACATTTGTCGAGGTCTTCAATGTCCTCAACACAGTCAATTTCGGCGGGCAGTATCAAGGGAACGGTCGAAGCGCAACGTTCCGGCAACCCAATGCGTTCGTTCCGGGCATCGGCTACTCGCGCCAACTCCAGCTTGGCGCCAGGTTCCTGTTCTGACGCAGGAACCACAAAGACACAAGGGCACAATTCGGGGACAGACGCATAAATCCCCTAATTACGATTAAAAGACCGTTGATCGTAATTAGGGGATTTATGCGTCTGTCCCCGAATTGTGCCTTTGTGTCTTTGTGGTTCCTACACACGTTTCAATTTCGTTGACTTGCCTGTCTGAAAGCATCTATCGTTCGCCCCACTTTAAACAAGACACACAAAAATCAGGAGCACCGTATGAGGACACTGTTTGTGGGAGCCGTAGCACTGCTGTGTTTTGCGTGGCCTGCCTTTGGTCAAACAACCAATGCCACATTGGGCGGCACCGTTTCGGATGTAACGGGCGCATTGATACCTGGCGTGACGATTACGGCCACAAACACGCAGACCGGAATCGTCAACAGCGTGTTTACCAACGAAACCGGGACTTACCAGTTTGCCAGCCTCCAGACGGGGACATATCGAGTGAGCTCGGATTTGCCCGGGTTTCAGCCGCAGGTCTACAACGAAGTGACGCTGGGCGTGGGCCAGCAGGTTCGGTTGAACTTCACGTTGCAGGTCGGCGCAGTGGCGCAGTCGGTTGAAGTGAGTGTGGCGGCGGACACCCTGCTGGCGACATCCTCATCATCCATCGGTTCGGTGCTGCCCGAGTACAAGGTTCGCGACCTTCCTCTCCTGGGCCACAATGTGCTTGACCTCGTGAGCACTGTGCCCGGCGTCCAGGGACATAACTTTGCGGGAGCGCGCGCCGGTCAGGTCAATACAACCCGGGATGGCGTCAGCATCGCCGATGGGCGATACGAAGTGAACGGCGTGTATGCGACTACGTTCACCAGCCCCGACCTGGTCGAAGAAGTGCGCGCCATCGTGGCGCCGGCGGATGCCGAGGGCGGCCGCGGGGTGGGCCAGGTGCAGATGGTGACCCGCTCAGGAACCAACCAGGTTCGCGGCAGCGTGTTCTGGACGAATCACAACAGCGCGCTGAACGCGAACTCGTTCTTTTCGAACTTTCGCGGTGAAGAAAAGAAGTATTCGAACCAGAACCAGTTCGGAGCGCGACTGGGCGGCCCCATCATCAAGAACAAGACATTTTTCTTCTTCCTCTATTATGGCGAGCGCACGGTCCGGCGCGAATACGTCACCGGCAATGTGCTGACGGCACAGGCGCGCCAGGGCATCTTCCGATACTTCCCGGGAGCGGCGAACGGGAATGTCCTGGCCGGTAAGCCGACTGTGGACCGCCTGGGGAATCCAGTGAGGCCGGCCGACGCGACAGGGGATCTTCAGTCGCTCAACGTCTTCGGTTTCGATCCTGTCCGGCCGGGCCTCGATCCAAGCGGATATATGCAAAAGCTGATCTCCGTAATGCCGCAGCCGAACAACTTTGAAGTTGGCGATGGGCTCAATACAGCAGGATACCGGTGGGTCCGCCGCGCCAGCGGCGACGAGGTTCCGCAGGGATCATCAAATGACGTCAATCGGGACCAGGTGAACCTTCGCCTGGATCACAATTTCAACTCCAGAAACAAGCTGAGCCTGGTCGGCTCGCGTGAGCACGTGTGGGCCGACGTGTATCAGCCGACGTGGCCGAACGGCTGGGGAGGTTTCGCCGACCGATGGCCGCGCAATTACACGGGATCGCTCGTGTCGACGCTGTCTCCGTCCGTCGTGACCGAGTTCCGCTTCGGTTATCGAAAGGGAAGCGTCCTCCGGATGGCGGCCCAGCACAATCCGGAAACGGGAACAGATGCGTACAATTGGCTGCCCCAGGCCAACGGCTTCCGCTTCTATGTGATCCCTCAAACGCTCGGCCAGACCTACTTTGCGAATACCCAGACGACGGCTCACCGAAGTCCCTTGACCACATTCGCAGGCACGGTAAGCCGCACTCAGGGACAGCACGCGTTCAAAGCCGGCGCGGAACTGCGCCTGTCGTATTCCAATGCGATTCAATCCGCCGGACTGCAGTGGCTGCCGCTGGCGAACCTCGGCGCCGGCGGAATCGCAGTTACCGGAATCAATCCTCCGGGGATCGCCGGCGCGGATGTGACTCGCGCCCGGAGCCTGCTCACCGATCTCGCCGGTTCCGTGGCAAGCGTGGTTCACACTTCCGATCTGCGAAACCCGATCGACACCGACTACATCGATATCGGGAAATGGAATCCTCACGAAAGTCATCAGAATGATTTCAACCTGTTCTTCAAGGATGACTGGAAGCTGCGCCGGAATCTGACGCTCAATCTGGGCGTGCGCTATGACAAGATCGGCGTGCCCTGGGAAGCCACCGGCCAGGTCGGCGCTCCCGTCGGAGGAAGCAAAGGGTTGTTCGGGATTTCCGGCACAAGCGTGGCCGACATGTACCAGCCCGGACTATTGAACGGATCGTTGACGCAGACGGAGCCCGTCGGCAAGAACTCGCTCAACCCGGATAAACAACTTTATAAGGATGATTGGAACAATTTTGGTCCTGCGATCGGCCTCAGCTGGTCGGTCCCCTGGGGAGGCCCGGATAAGACCGTGGTTCGCGCCGGATACGGCATCAGCTATCAGGCGGGAGGCGAGTACCAACTGATCGACAGGGCTTCCAATAGTCTTCCCACCACGCGTTACACCGCCACGTTCACATCGCCCAGCTATCTGGATCTCAGGACAATCCGGTTGCCGTTATCGAGAGGCGATGAAAAGACCTACCTGACGGTTCCATTGACCGACCGCACGCTGGCCATTCTGGGGTTCGATTCAAACCGTGTGACGCCTTACGTTCAGAACTGGAACCTGGAACTTCAGCGGGAGCTGGTCCGGAACCTGACGGTGGAAGCGCGTTACGTCGCGAGCAAAAGCACGAAACTTTTCGGTGTCGTTCCCATCAATGACGCCAACATCTTCGAGAATGGAATTCTCGACGCATTCAATATCACGCGCGCCGGCGGTAACGCGCCGCTGTTCGATCGCATGCTGCGGGGATTGAATGTCACGGGTGTGGGAGTGGTGAACGGCACAACGATCACCGGATCCCAGGCGCTGCGTCTGAACACCAATACGCGGAGCTTTCTTGCGAATGGCAACGTCGGTCAGCTTGCGGATTTCCTCAACCGGTCCACGAACTTTACCGGACAGGGCGGCGGCATTCTTCGGAATGGCGGTTTGCCTGAGAATTTCGTTGTAACCAATCCGCAGTTCAATACCGTTGGAATCGTTTCGAACCCGGGCTCTTCCACTTACCATTCGATGCAATTACAGGTGACCAAACGGCTGTCGCGCGGCTTCACCAATCAGACTGCGTACACCTGGAGCCGCGGGCTTGGCGAAGCAGACAACGACGAGGCTGCGACTTACCGCAACCCCCGGAACCGTTCGTTCGATAAGGCTCTGCTCAGTTTTCATCGCACGCACGCTATCCAGAGCAACGGCACGCTGGAGCTGCCCCTGGGCCCAGATCACGCATTGCTCGGAAACGCTCCCGCCTGGCTCTCGCGGCTCGTCGAGCGCTGGCAGCTCGGCGGGATTTTCAGCTGGACTTCCGGCGCGCCGTTGACGATTACTGCCGCAACGTCGTCGTGGATTCAGCTCGTCAACCAGACGCCGGCCGTTGTCGGCGATTTTCCGAAGAACGCAGGACGGGTCGTCCGCACAAGCACACCGGGCGTGGTTACATTCTTAAATGGGTTCCAACAGGTCACCGACCCTTCGCTCGCAAGCGTCACTACAACAGACTCGCTGCGCGGACAATTCAGCAACTACGCGATTGCGGATTCTCAGGGCCGCGTCGTGCTCATGAACCCGGCCCCGGGACAACTCGGCAATCTCGGCCAGCGCTGGATTGAGGGGCCTGCCAGGCTTGGGCTCGATATGAATCTGCTGAAACGTGTGCGGATCACCGAAGCGAAGGAATTCGAGCTGCGCGTGGATGCAATCAACATTCTGAACAAGCCCCAGTGGGAACTTCCTCCCGCTGCCAATCTCAATATCGATGACACGAACTTCGGAAGGATCACGAACGCAATCGGCAGTCGAACATTCGCGATCAGCACCCGGCTCAATTTTTGAGCCGCGGAGCGGCGTTAGAATGTAGCCCATGGCGAAGCCGTGGGTTTCAGATCTGTCGCCCCGCTGGGGCTTACTTATTCGCTATATCGATTACCCCACGCTGACGCGTGGGGCTACACTCTAACGCCGCTCCGCGGCTTCGATCGGATGCCCGCCGCTACAGTGTGGTACCATACGGCACAATATTTCCGATTCACATGGAGGCCTTCCATGAACAGACGAGACTTCTCCAAATCGATTGTTCTTGCTGCAGTTCCCCTGACGCAAACCGTTACAAAGATCAAACCTCGTGCCGCGGAGTCCGAGAAGAAGCAGTGGGCCCGCGAGCATCTGAGGGGACTTGGAAGTCTCGTGATGCCGTCGTTCTCTCCCGACTTCAAGACGCTGGATGAGGAAGGCATACGGCAGGACGTCCGTCACCGGATCAAGCAGGGCTTTTGCTCGACCATGGTTTCGGCCACAGGAGCCAACGCGGAGCAACGCAAGCGCATCGACGAAATCGTGCGGGAAGAGACACAGGGAAAAATCCTGAGATCGACGATCGTCGGCGGAAACGCGGATTCAGCCATCGCATCTCTCAAAAATGCGGAGAAGAACGGAATCACCCACGCGATGGTGACGTTTCCGGGCAACCTCAAGCCCCAGACGGAAGACGAAGTCTATGCGCACTACCGGAAGGTGATCGATTCAAGCCCGCTGCCCATTTTGTTGTACGGACGCGGCGTGCCCGCGCTGCGTCAATTTCATCCAAGCGGGATTGCCATCAACGTTTTTGATCGACTTGCGGATCACCCGAACGTCGTCGGGATGAAGATGACGCACGCCATGCCTGCCGGCCTGGCTTACGAGCTTTGCGAGCGCCTGTCCGACCGGATACTCATGGGTCCGGTAAATCTGGATCTTGCTCCGCTCCTGGGCCGGCACTACAAAAACATCCAGTGGAGCAGCCAGTGGATTTCGGACTCCGTCCAGTCGCCGGAAAGGCCGTATGGAGTCGAGTTGTTTGATCTGGTGAGGCAGGGTCGCACGCAGGAAGCCATGAAGGTCTACTGGCAGATGTTGCCGTTGATCGACCTCATTTACGACATACAAGCCCGCCTGCTCGGAGTGGACGAACCTCATCCCTGGCAGCACATGAAGTACTACCAATGGGTCATGGGCGGGAACGGCGGTTTGCTTCCCCTGGCGAACAACGAATCGGTGCCTGTCCTTACCTCCGAATCGCGCCAGCGGATTCGCGAGACCTGCAAGAAAGTGGGCATCATCGCGGATCGGCCGGAGGAGGAGTTCATGGTTGGCAGGACAGCTTACGCTCGGGGAATCCGCGCCTCCGACCTGACATCAAGACCGCATTACGTATAAAGTCCGCGAATTACGCCAATGGCGCGCGTCAAAGACGTTAATTTGCGCGCCATCCGGGTATTCGTGAAATCCGCGGCTAAATTTCCCTTTCGCGTCATTGGCGTAATTCGCGGCTCGGGTTTTGCTATGCGATTCCCAAAAAAAGAGGGATGTGCATCATGAGTTCGGGACTGTTGATCTTCACTCTCTTTCACACGGCGTTGAGTCTGGTCGGGATCATTGCAGGATTCGTCGTTGTTCTCGGGCTGCTGGCGGCGAAGCCTCTCAATGGCTGGACCGGCCTCTTTCTGGTGACCACGCTCGCGACAAGCGTGACCGGCTTTTTCTTTCCCTTCCACGGCTTCACACCGGCGCATGGGGTCGGCATCGTGTCGGTGCTCGTGCTGGCGCTTGCGATCTATGCGCGCTACATCCGTCGCATGGCCGGTGGCTGGCGCCGCACTTATGTGATTACGTCGGTCATTGCACTCTATTTCAATGTCTTCGTGCTGATCGTGCAGGCGTTCATGAAGGTGCCGGCTCTGGAAGCGCTGGCTCCCACACAGTCGGAACCTCCGTTTGCCATCGCACAACTCGCCTGCCTCGTACTGTTCGTCGTGCTCGGCATTCTTGCCGCGATCCGATTCCGCAGCCCGATGGAAGGCAACCTGCTCCGCAACAAAAGACAAGGAGTGTGGGATGGCCGCGGTATTGATCCGAGGTGAGGGAATAGCGGGAACCTGCTGTTCGCGCCTGCTCGGTCATTCAGGCCTCGACCTTACCGTGGAGAAACTGCGTCGGCCGAAGCTGCCGGCAGTCATGCTGGGCGAGACCACGCAGAAGCTTCTCCGCGACGTCTTTGATCGCGGCGATCTCTTTGACGGTTTGCCTCAAATCCACAGACGGGTGGTCGCCTGGGGGCGGGACAGCGCGCCCGTGACGTTGCCTCACTCCGCAGTAGTTGTGTCCGAGCAGACGCTTCTGGATCGCATTCACCAGCCGTCCCATCAAACGGAACAGCCGGAAGGCCGGGAGCCGGACTGGACCATTTTTGCTTCGCCTCCACTCCGGCCGTCGTCTGTTGAACACCATTTCGGCTCGCGCCCTGCCGCGGCCTCGCCGGTCCGGCTCGAACCGGCCTGTCATGCGGACGCATGCTGGATCGAGTCTCTCGAAGATGGATGGCTGTTCCTGCTTCCCGGCGGCGAAGGAACCGCATGGCTTCTTTCAGTGGGCGGCGCCGCGGAATCCTTGCTGGACGCAAGCCGCCTCATTCGGGGCCAGATTGCGGAACTCTATCCGTCGCGCGGGACGTTTGCTTCGCACCCTCGAATTGCGCTGCCCCTGTCCGAGCCGGGATGGCTCGCGTGTGGAACGGCCGCGGTGGGATTCGATCCGCTGTGCGGTGATGGAACGGGCAACGCCACGCGGGAAGCGATTCTTGGATCGGCGGTGGTCCGCGCGGCGATCGAGGGTGGCGACGTCGAGAGTCTTGTGGCTCACTATCAGGCGCGGCTGCTCGCAGGATTCAAGAGGCACATTGCGTTGTGCTTCGACTTTTACAGATCGGGCAACTCGGGCCCCTGGTGGAACAATCAACTGGCTGAGCTGGAACGCGGCCTGGCATGGTGTTCCGAGCAGCTGGCTGACGGCGAAGCTTTTCGATACCGGCTGAACGGCTTCACGCTCGAAAGAAAAATGGGGTCGTAGCCAAGGTAATTCGGGGACAGACGCATAAATCACCTAATTACGATCAACGGTCTTTTAATCGTAATTAGGTGATTTATGCGTCTGTCCCCGAATTACCTTGGCTACGAAGCTACATATTTGGTAGTAACTGACCCGACGAATTACAAATCTGTTTCCGCCTGTCCTGTTTGTTCCTGCCCGCCAGGAAAATCCTAACGCATTTCATCAACGACATTTAACCGCAGCGTGAGCCGCTCGTTCAGCGCTTGGCATCGCGTGTGCCAGTAGGCGGCCCATTAGCGAGGAGGAAAGCATGATAAATCTTTCTTTTCTGTTACGAGTCGTATTGACCATTTCCGTAATCGCAGGCGCGGCGCCTGTCGCCTTCGGCCAGTCTACATTTGGGACCATTTTGGGCACGGTGCGCGATCAGTCGGGCGCGCTCTTACCCGGGTGCGTGGTCACGGTGGAAAACAGCGGGACCTCGGTGCGGCGCGGGACCGTAGCGGACGAAGCGGGTACGTACACGGCGCCGAATCTGGAACCCGGCACTTACAAGGTCAAGATGGAAATGCTGGGATTTCAGGTTGCCGAATATACCAACATCCAGCTGCTGGCGCGGCAAACCATACGAATCGACAGTCAAATGATGGTGGCCAGCCAGGTCGAGACCGTGAGTGTCACCGCCGAAGCGGCGCCGGTCATCAATACCGAAGTTTCAAATATCGCTGAAACGAAGACCGGCCGCGAGCTGGTGGATCTTCCCATTGCCATCACCGCGCGATCCGCGGGTTCGACGAGCCCGCTGTCTACCCTGACTTCGCAGCCCGGCGTACAGACCGATTCCAGCGGGAACATTTCCGTCGTCGGCACCAAGCCCAGCATGCTTTCAACCAGCATTGACGGCATCAGCAGCATCGGTCCCCGGACTTCGGCGCCGCTGGCGGAGCTGTTTCCTTCACTGAATTCAATCGCAGAGATCCGCGTGAGCGAGGTCAATAACACCGCGGAGTTCGGCGGCGTCAGCGACATTACAACGATATCGAAAAGCGGAACCAACAGCGTTCACGGGGGACTTTTCGAAAACCTTCAGAACACCGTTCTGAATGCGCGCAATCCCTTCAGTTCCATTCGTCCGAAGACGATCATGAACAACTTCGGCTTCTTCCTCGGCGGTCCCGTTGCGTTTCCGGGACTCTACAAGGGCAGGGACAAAACGTTTTTCTTCATGGCCTACGAAGGACTGCGCCTGCCGAAGCAGACGGTCGTCGTTGAAAGCGTACCGTCTCTCGCTTTGAGGAACGGTGATTTGTCCGCATACTCCGCAGCGATCAAGGATCCCAATACAGGCCTTCCATTTTCGGGTAATCAGATACCGGCGGACCGGATCTCGCCGCTTTCACAGAATGTTTTGAAATATCTGTTTCCGCTTCCGAACACCGGCTCGCCGAATGCAATTGCGAACAACTACGTTCAGAACTTCTCGACGCCGATTTCCAGCAATCAGGCCGATCTGCGGCTCGACCAGAACATCAACTCCAGGCAGACGGCGTTCGCCCGATTCACCTGGAAGAAGCGCAGTGTCGAGGCGGCTCCTCAACAGGGAGGCCTTGTCAATGGATCGGCCTTGCTCGGCTCCTTCTCGCTGCCCGAAACGGATTACGGCCTGACCGTGGCACACAATTTTGTAATCACCCCCACATTGTTGAATGAAGTGCGCGCGGGTTTCACAAAGCAGACCACGGCGACGTTTTTTGGAACGACGCCGGCCGACATTGCCGCGAAGCTTGGTCTGACCGGTCTGCCGCAGCCCTATCCGTCCGGCAATGCGGTTCCGAACTTCATGATCACGGGCTTTCAGCAGACCGGCGGAAACTCTTCGCGGATCGGGCGTGATGGAACGTTTCAGGTGCTGGACAATCTCACCTGGACCAGCAGCGGTCATACTCTGAAGTTCGGCGGCGATTTCCGCTACATGACCGGTTTCCGCAACAACGTGTATGCCCCCCAGCGTCTGGGCGTGTATACGTTCAACAACTCCGTAACGAGTTCGCTAATCGGTAATCCTTTTGCAGCGTTTCTGCTGGGTGTTCCCGACAAGACACAATTGAACACCGTCATTCAGCCGGACAGCGACGGCGTAGCGCACTCTTTTGCCTTTTACCTCCAGGACGACTGGAAGGTCACACCGCGTCTTACGTTGAACTATGGTCTGCGTTGGGAATACCACCCGATGTTCTGGGACCGTCTTCTGAACTCGACGAACTTTCTCCTGGATTACAGTTCTATCGTTAATGCAAAGCGCGTCAATGGAGCGGTCGTCATCTCCAACAACGAGGCGTTCTCCATCCTGAATCCCGACTTCGCGGCGTCTATCGGCCCAACTCCGATCCTCACTGCGAAGCAGGCAGGAATCCCGGAAAGCCTCCGATACTCCGAAAAGAACGACTTTGCGCCGCGCGTGGGATTTGCATGGCGGCTGTCCGGCGACGGAAAGGCCGTCATTCGCGGCGGATTCGGAAGATTCATTCAGGGTCCGTTGGGAGCATTGCTCGGTGCAGCGTACGCCATTCACAGCGCGAACCAGGCCTTCTACAACCAGTCGATCGTGAATGGCCAGCCCACACTGCGCTTTCCTTATCCGTTTCCCGCGAACCTTGCTCAGCCCGGCACGCAATTCTTCCAGCAGGCGGGTGACGTTCACTACAAGGATCCAAAGGTCGATCAGTGGAACCTGACGGTTGAACGCGACCTGGGTTTCAGTACGGCTCTGCGCCTGTCCTACAACGGCAGCCATGGCTCGGATCTGGGAAGGCAGGGCAACGCGGATCAGCTTGCGCCGAATACCACAGGCTATGCCGCCGGCAGCCCGCTGCTCCTTTATCCGGACTTTGGATTGATGCAGATCGAGACGAACGGCGGACGCAGCAACTACCACTCGCTGACCGGCGCGCTGACCAAGCGCCTGTCTCATGGCCTCCAGTTCCAGAGCAGTTATACGTACCTCAGGAATCTGACGAATGCCCAGGGCTACAACCCAACCAGCTTTGCATCGGAGGCCGGCGGCATCGTTACCGATCTTCGCGATCCTCAGATCGATTACGGCAACGTGGCGTTTTCCAGGCGCCACCGGTTCCTGACAACAGCGCTCTATCAGCTTCCGTTTGGCAGAAGCGGTTCCGCGCTCAGCCAGGTTATCGGCGGCTGGGAATTCGGCGGCGTCCTGTTATTCCAATCCGGACCGTTCATGACAGTAACCGTTCCCGGCGCCGACCCGTCCGGTACGGGCTTTCCACTCCTGATCGGAAACGGAAGGGCGGATCTTGTTCCAGGTGTTTCGCTGTACGCCGGGGACAAGACCTCGCAGCACTGGCTCAATCCGGCGGCATTCGCAGTGCCGAGAAGCAATATCGGCCGGTATCCGACGGCTCCGGTCGGCAACGTTTTGGGGCCGGGCACGCAGGCCATTTCGATGTCGCTGACCAAGTCCGTGAGGATCACGGAATCCGTGCGTTTCCAGATCGGCGCTCAGGCGGCGAATCTTCTGAACCATGTGAATTACGCGCCGCCCAGCACGGTCTTCAACACGGCTCCATTTGGAACGATCTCGAATGTTCAGGCGGCGGAAGGAGCGGGCCCGCGGCAGATTCAAATCACGTCGCGCCTGACGTTTTGAGAACTGTGGGCGGCGGTCATAGACCGCCGCTACAGAAACGTTCCTCTTTCGCGAAGGAACTACAAATCTGTCGTCGCGCGACGCGCTCCCGTTTCGCGACGAAAACGCTTAACACATTTTTCCAATGGCCTTTATGTCCATTCACGTTGCGTCAACAGCATGTGGAATCGCACGTGCCAACAGGGCGACCATAGCCCGATGGGTAACAACATGACGAGTCCGTTTTCTTCGCAAAACCGATTGCTTGTCTGCCTGATCTCCTGTTTGACGCTGAGCGTTGGCGTATCGCTGGGCCAGTCGACGTTTGGAACCATTCTCGGCACGGTGCGGGATTCTTCGGGCGCGCTGATGCCGGGCTGTGTGATCACCGCTGAGAATACCGGCACATCAGTGCGCCGATCGAGCGTGGCTGACGAAAGCGGTTCCTACACCCTGCCGAATCTCGAACCCGCCACATACAAAGTGACCATAGAAGCGCCGGGCTTTCAGGTGGCGGAATATACAAACATTCAGCTGCTTGCCCGGCAGACGATTCGCATCGACGGACAGATGACGGTTGCGACGCAGAGCCAGACGGTAAGCGTCATGGCCGAGGCCGCCCCGGTGATCACGACGGAAGTTTCCAACATTGCCGAAACGAAGACCGGTCGCGAGCTGTTGGATCTTCCGGTTGCGATCGGATCGCGCGCCCTGGGCTCCACAAGTCCGATTTCAACGCTCACCACGCAGGTCGGCGTGCAGGTGGACAATGCCGGCGCCCTTTCCGTTGCGGGCTCGAAGCCGAGCATGCTTTCGGTCAGCATTGACGGCATCAGCACGATGAACGTCAGAACGAATGCGCCGGCCGCTGAGTTGTTTCCGTCCTTCGGCACGATCGCCGAGATCCGCGTCAGCGAGGTCAACAACGCCGCCGAGTTTGGAGGCGTGAGCGACATCACGACGGTCTCCAGGGGCGGGACGAATCAACTGCACGGCGGGCTCTTCGAGAACCATCAGAACACCGCGCTCAACGCCCGCAATCCCTTCAGCGCAGCAAAAACGAAGACCATCATGAACAATTACGGCGTCTTCGCGGGCGGCCCTCTGACCCTGCCGCGTCTTCACAACGGCAAGGACAAAACGTTTTTCTTCGCGAGCTACGAAGGTCTCCAGCTTCCCCGTGAAACTTTCATCAATCACAGTGTGCCGTCGCTGGCCCTGCGAAACGGGGACCTTTCCGCGTACTCGGGCGTGATTCGCGATCCGCTCACAGGACTGCCTTTCCCGAACAACCAGATCCCGCCCGAGCGTATTTCCCCGGTGTCGAAAGCGTCGCTCCAATACCTGTTCCCGCTTCCCAATACCGGACCGGCGAACGCGATTGCGAACAATTACAGCGTCAATATGCCGACTCCCATCACCAGCAATCAGGGAGATTTCCGCATCGATCAGAACATCTCGAACAGGCAAACGATGTTCGTCCGCACGTCTTACAAGAAGCGGGACGTCGATGATGCTCCGACCGCCACGCAGTCCGTCATCGCCGGCGCGGCACACAAGCCGGAGAGATACGTTTCGATCACGGCCGCGCACAATTTTGTGATCACGCCGCAGTTGATCAATGAGCTCCGGATCGGGGTGAGTGACGTACGGGCCCTGACCAGCACCGATGCCCTGGCCAAAGACCTTATCGCGAAGGTTGGGGTTCCGTTGCCGGATCCGCCCGACGGGAGTGCCACCCCGACAGTCACCATCAACGGGTTTCAGCCGACAGGCACGGCCACGACCTCCGTTAGCAGATCTCGAATCCTTCAGTTGCTGGACAACCTAAGCTGGAACCGCGGCAGTCATACGCTGAAGTTTGGTGGAGACATTCGTCCGATGACGGCGTACTTCAGCAACGTCTTCTCTTCCGATCGGGCCGGCAAATACACGTTCAACGGGTCGGTGACGAACTCCATCATCGGGAATCCGTATGCGGCGTTTCTTTTGGGAATTCCAGACACGACCGGTATCGGGCTGGTGAACGCTACGGATTCGAACGGCCATGCCGTCCACTACGCGGTGTTTGCACAGGACGACTGGAAGGCGTCGTCCCGGCTTACGGTCAACTACGGAATGCGGTGGGAGTATCACCCGCCGTTCACCGATGTTCTCAACAACATTGCCGTCGTGCTTCCCGATGTGTATTCGGTCGTGAACGGCACGTTCGTGCGCGGTGCCATTGCGGTGCCCGACAACGGGTACGTTCTGACGCATCCGTTTTTCGCGGCGTCGCTCGCCCCGACCCCGATCCTCACAGCGACCCAGGCAGGAATTCCTCAGCAGTTGCACAGATCCGACAAGAGCAGCTTCGCGCCGCGCATTGGATTTGCGTGGCGCCCGTTTGCCGACGGCAAGACGGTGATCCGGGCCGGTTACGGACGCTTCATCGAAGCCATGCTCGGCACACTGACCAGCGCGGGCTGGGGGATTTCGGCAAGCCACGTCGGGACCTATACCAACTCGATCGTTGATGGACGGCCCACGCTGTCATTTCCCTATCCATACCCGGCGAACCTGGCCCAGCCCGGCACGCAGAACATCCGGGTGTCTGCGGATGTGGATTATAGGGATCCGTATGTTCAGCAGTGGAACCTGACCGTCGAACGGGACCTGGGATTCAACACCGGCCTGCGGTTGTCCTACGACGGCAATCACGGCTCGAATCTGGGATACAGCAAGAACCTGGCCCAGATACCCGCGAACACCATCGGTTTCGCGGCGGCGAAGTCGGCGTCGCCATTCCCTCTGTTTTCCCGCATTGCGCAGGAAACCACGGGAGCCCGATCGAATTATCACGCCTTCACGATCGCCGCAAACAAGCGGATATCGAGGGGACTTCAGTTCACGACCAACTACTCGTTCGCCAAAAATCTTTCAAATGGACAGGGCTTCAATCCAACGGCATTCGCTACACAGGCCGGCGGATACGTTACCGATCCTTACAACATCGGACTCGACTACGGTGACGTGGCATTCACGCGCCGGCACCGGTACCTGGCGACCTTTCTTTACGAGCTGCCCTTCGGAGCAACGGGTCCGCTTCATCCGGTGATCGGCGGCTGGCAGGTTTCCGGGATCGTGATGTACCAGACGGGCCCGTTCATGACGGTGGTCGCGCCCGGAGCCGATCCGATGGGCAACAACTTCGCGAATCTCGAGGGGCCCGGCCGTGCGGACATCATTCCGGGCGAACCCCTGTATCCGGAAAACAGGAGCATCAAATTGTGGATCAACAAGGCCGCGTTCGCGGTGCCGAAGAACAACATCGGGCGGGCAGGGAACTCGCCGGTCAGTTCGGTTGTCGGTCCCGGGACGCAGGCGGTTTCTCTGTCGTTGTTGAAATCGTTCAATATCAGCGAGCGCATCCGATTCCAGCTGGGCGCGGCAGCGTCCAACGCGTTCAATCACCCAAACTACACAACGCCGAATCTGAACTACGGGACTGCCGCGTTTGGAACCATCACCAATGTCCAGACGGCGGAGGGAGCGGGCCCGCGTCAGATTCAAATCACGTCGAGGTTGAGTTTCTGATGGATACGCGCACGGTGTTGTCGCGTCTGAATGACGCCGCCATGAACAGCCCGCGGCGGCAATGTAGTCCCGGGCTTTAGCCCGCGTTTGTTTCAGCTTGACGGAACGCGGGCTAAAGCCCGCGACTACAAATAAGGAGAATGAGAATGCTTCAAGTTAAGAACTGGCTCCTGGGAGGACTATTTGTTGTTGTGATCGCCGATCTGGCACAAGCGCAACAACCCAGCGTGAGTGTGGGAATTCCGATCGATCATCAGCTCACGATAAACAAGTGCGGGGGCTGTCATCAGCGTGACGACGGCGGCATGATGCGCCGGCTCTCCTACATCCGGACGACGCCGGAGGTTTGGGAACAAGCCATCAAGCGAATGGTTCGACTGAACGATCTCGTCATCAAACCCGAAGAAGCCCGCGAGATCCTTCGGTATCTGAGCACCAACAATGGCCTGGCCCCGGAGGAAGCCAGGCCGGTGTTCTGGGAAGCCGAGCACCGGCTGTTTCGAGATCAAAGCGACAAGATTCCGGCGGATGCCCTTCAACATACGTGTAACTATTGCCACACGATCGGACGCGTCCTCACGCAGCGGCGAACGAGAGATGATTACGAGAAGCTGATCAATATGCATCTCGGCCTTTTCCCCGGGGCCGAGAACACATTGCGGCCGCGGCGCCCCAGCGGTCCTCCGGCCGAGGCGCCCGTCGTTATGTCCGCACCGACCGGCGGCAATCCGGCGATTGTCCCGCCACCGCCGGCCAATACTGCAGCGCGCTCGGACGGTAAGTATCCTGCCGACATCGCAATTGATTATTTATCCACTGCCCAGCCGTTGATTACGCCCGAATGGAGCGCGTGGAAGGCGGTAATGCGGACTCCCAGGCTGGACGGCAAGTGGATGATCACCGGCTATCAACAAGGCAAAGGGCGCGTGTTCGGCACCATGACGATCGAAGCCGGTCCGTCGCCGGAAGATTTCACGACAAAGATCGACATCGAGTACGCCTCCACGGGGGCGACGTTATCGCGAACCGGAAAAGGAGTCGTATACACGGGCTACAGCTGGCGAGGTCGCAGCACAGCGCCCGTGCCGGTAACGCCCTCGGCCGACGCTTCCAGTAACCCGGCGGAGTGGAGAGAGGCCCTGTTCATTGCGCGTGACGGCAACACGATGGACGGCCGCTGGTTTTGGGGCGGATATGAGGAGTTCGGCATCGACGCGCACCTGGCTCGCATTGGAACCACACCGATCCTGGCTGGAGCAAGCGTCTTCTCGCTGAAGTCGCCGTCTTCGGCTGAAATAAGAGTTTACGGCGCGAACTTCGCCGGAGACCTGAAGCCTGCGGATTTTGACCTCGGCACAGGAATTACGGTTACCCGGGTTGTGCGCCATACCGCGTCGGTTGCCACCATCGCGGTTCAAGTCAATCCCAATCTCGCGAGCGGTATCCGCGATATTTCACTTGGCCGGTCTACGGCGGAGCGGGCTATCGCCGTCTACGACAACATTGCGTATATCAAGACTCTTCCAGACGCCAGCATGTCGCGTCTTGGCGGCGCCGTTGCCGCAAAGCAGTACGCGCAATTCGAGGCGATCGCCTACGCTGCGGGCCCGGACGGAAAATCTCAGACTGCGGACGATATTCCTCTGGGGCCGGTCGCCGCACGCTGGTCGATGTCGGAATTCGTTTCGACCCCCGACGATGACGATGTGAAGTTCGTCGGATCCATCAACGACGCCGGCATGTTCACTCCAAACGTCGAAGGCCCGAATCCCGAGCGCAAGAAACAGGCGAACAACTTCGCCACGAACAACTGGGGAGATGTCTGGATCGAGGCCGCCTACGACGCTCCGGGAGGAACAGCCATGAAGGCGCGTTCATACCTGGTCGTCACTATTCCAGTGTACGTGCGCTATGACCAACCGGAGGTTTCGCGATGAGTACTACCGAAACCCTCACGCCTGCTGTGCCGTATCGGCAGCGGGAGTTTCATGCTTTCGAATCCGCGGGTACGCAGTTTCTTTACCTCGTTCCGAGCGGAGCCATATTCTCGCTCGATAAGATCGGCCGCGAGATTCTCGATCGTATCAAGGAGGCGAGCCCTGCCAGGGATGAGCTCGTCGGATTTTTACTCGAGCTGGGCTATGAGCTCGGCGAGATCAACACCGCGCTCATGGAGCTGGAGCATTCGGATGTCATCCAGCGTGGAGATGTGGTTCCGGAAAAACCGAAGCTTCCCGGGAAGACCTTTCCACTTCAGCGGGTAGTTCTGAATATCACCAATCAGTGCAACCTGGCTTGCACCTACTGCTACGAGTACAGCGAAGACAAGATCAGCAAGACCGAGGGCAAGCCGAAGTACATGACGTCATCGGTGGCAGAGGCGTCGATCGACATGTTGATCAAGGAGTCTGGCGATCGGCCTTCGATTCACGTGACGTTCTTTGGCGGCGAAACACTGCTGAATTTCCCGATGCTCCGCTCGTCCCTGGATTATGCCAAACGAAAGTGCGCTGAAGCCGGCAAACACGTCGAGTTCAGCCTGACGACGAATGCCACGCTGCTCACGGAGCAGGTTGTCGATTTCCTTGCCGAGCACAAGGTCGGCGTCACCGTCAGTATCGATGGCGACCGTGAACTGAACGACAAGATGCGCGTGTTCGCCGATGGGCGCGGCAGCTACGAGGTCATCGTTCCGCGAATCAAGATGCTGCTGGATCGTCATAAGACGAATTCCATCGGCGCCCGTGTCACCCTGAGCTCAGGCATGACCCATGTGCGCCGCATATACGAACATCTCACGAAAGAGATTGGTTTTTATGCCGTCGGTTTCTCGCCGGCGACTGCCAAGCCGAACCGGTTGTATTCGATCGGCGAGACGAAAATGGAAAGCGTCCTGGAAGGCTTTGAGGACCTGGCCTGGGAATACCGCGATTGGGCGATAGCCGGACGCCATCATGGTTTCACGAATGTGAACGACACGTTGAAGGAGCTGCACTCGGGAATCAGCAAGGCATATCCATGCGGCGCCGGCCTCGGCCTGCTGGGCGTCGGGACGGCGGGCGACATCAATCTCTGTCACCGCTTTGTCGATTCCGATGTTGGACAGATGGGGCATGTGCAAAAAGGCGGCGTCAATCATGAGGCGCGTGATGAATTCCTCAATACGCATCACATTGGAGCGCGGTACGACTGTCATACGTGCTGGGCCCGGCCGGTCTGTGCCGGCGGCTGTTATCACGAAGCGTTCATTCACTACGGCAGCACGTCGGCGGCGACGTTGCATTACTGCGATTGGATCCGCGGCTGGAATGATCTCTGCCTTCGCATTTACGGAGAGATCAGCCTGCGGAACCCGTCGTTTCTCGACCGTTTTAGCGAAAACTGATTACTGTAGCGGCGGTCTGTGACCAGCCGCGTAGCGGCGACAGAATGTAGCCCCACGCGCCAGCGTGGGGAATGCGTTGCAATTGAAGGTTAGCCCCGCGAGGGGCGGAAGATTCTTAAGAACTATCTTTCGCTCCTACGGAGCTCGTAAATCGAGGTGTACCGGGTCCCCACGCTGGCGCGTGGGGCTACATTCTGTCGCCGCTACGCGGCTATATTCGGATGCCTTCGGCGACTTTGCCGGCGGTCACAGACCGCCGCTACAGACAACAACCAGAACAAGGAGGCCATTCCATGCATTCAATGAAGCCGATCAACCGCAAAGCCCGCAGTGTAGAAGCGGCTGTGATCGCGGTTACAGGAGATGTCGAGGCTCTTCAACAGAGAGGGGGCGAAGGGAAGATCTATTACCCGATGGGGTGCACGCTGAATTTCACGCCTGGGTGGGAAGTGGATGTTTCCGGCGGCACTGCCGGTCTCTGCCAACCTGTCGAGCGCGATCTGTTCGATTGCCATCTGGGTTGTGGCTGGCCCGCACAGGTGCCGGACCATCTGAACAACGCGCCGGACTGGACCGACAAGTGCGCGTCAGCCGCGAACGACTGGCGCAAGGTGGATATCGTATTTCCATAAGAGAAGGGATCTGTTTATGAGGAAGCCAGTTCTCGTATTGTTCTGCGTCTTCTTGTGCAGCATCGCCGTCAGCCAGACACCGTCTTCGAATCAATTGATGTACGTCGGCACGCTCGACAAGAAACTGCTCGTGATCGATGAGACGAAAGAGGAGGTCATTGACGAAATTCCTCTGGGCGGCATTCCCCGCACGACGGCTCTGTCTGCGGACAAGAAGAAGCTTCACATTTTCACCACGCAGATGCTGCTGGAGACGGTCGATCTCGAATCGCGGAAAGTGGTCAGCAGCTTCAGCCTTGCCGATCCGCGGAACCGAGTTCGCATTCAGGCCAGCGCTCCCGATGTCGTCAACATCGGGGGCAACGCGCGTTTTTCAGGTATCGCGGTGGACCCCAAGGGTCGTTATATCTACACGACCATGCGTAATGTCGTGAAGGACATCGATGAATACCGCGTGGAGACGCCGCAGTTTGTCGCGATTGATTTGCAGGACAAGAAGGTTGCGAAGGCGTGGCCTTTTCCGAAAGACATGGACCAGGGATTCGGATTCAATGCCACCTATAAAGTATCGGCGGACGGACAGCGTCTGTACGTCTTTCAGGAAGATGTCCTGGTCTTCGATCTGGACACGTTCAAGCAGATCGACAGGATAGAGCTTGCGCAGCCGCCGTATCCAGGCGCTTCTCCATACCGGCTTGCCGCCGGCGACGATCCGTTCGATGCGCCGGATACAGTCACATCGGTATTCACGTCAGTGGATTCCATCGTCCACAAGGGAACTCTGGGACTCGCAAAGATCGATCTGACGACCCGAAAGGTGGACTACTTTCCCATCGGCCCACTGCTGCCCATGACCGGTTTTCAACTCTCTCCGGATCGCAAGCGCGGGTATTCGGTGGTTCCGAAAATTGCTGCGGGCGCGAATCGGCAGACCGAATGGTGGGTCTGGGACATCGAAAATCACAAGATCATCAAGAAGAAGGAATTCGAAACGCGGCCGACGTTCCGGTTCGCGGTAGGAGGTGACGGAAAAAAACTGTATCTCTACGGCGCCGGCTCCACGCTGGAAGTGTGGGACGCGGCGACTCTCGAATCGCGGAAGTTGATCTACCTGAACAGGGACACAACAACAAATCTGGTTACATTGCCGGAACCGGTAAAGAACGCACGGCGATGAAGGACCGGAACTGGCGCGACTTCCTCCGCATGAAGGTCTTCGTGCGGCCGTATGCCTGTCAGCTCGGCCTGATGATTCTGATCGGGCTGGCAGGCAGCGCGTTGGGGCTGGTGCAGCCTTACCTTTCAAGGTACCTCGTTGACAATGCGTTGCTGCGGCGTGACGTGCATGCGCTGGTGATCTCGGCGGTGTTGATGTTCGTGGCGACGGTCGCCGGTTTCGTCTTCAGTTACATTTCAGGCTATGGCTACATGCGCGTCTCGGCGTCGATGCTGCAAGACATGCGCTTGAAGGTATATGCGCACCTGCACGCCCTCTCGCCCCGCTTCTATGCGCGGGCGCGTCTCGGCGATCTCGTGTCGCGCCTCAATGGTGACGTCGCCGAAGTGCAGCGCATCTCCGCCGACTTTTTTCTGACGACGCTGACCAGCGTGCTGTTCCTCGTTGGCAGCCTGGGAATGATGATCTGGCTGAGTTGGAGACTGTTTTTCGTAGGCATCGTGCTGGTCCCGTTTTCCATCGCGCTCTTTCGCTTCTTTCAAATCCGCATGAACCTGCTGGCCCGCGAGCTTCGCGAACGCAGCGCCGATATCGGCACGCTATTCGTTGAGACGCTTCTCGGCGCTCGTCTTGTGGCCTGCTTCAATTCGAGCGAATACGAATTGGAGCGCTTCCGGAGCCGTAACGGCTCCTTCGTTTCGACCCTGATGCGCTTTCAGAACACTTCAATGCTCGGTCGAACTATTCCCGGCACATTGCTCACTGCGGCGACCATCGCGGTGTTCGTCTACGGCGGTCAACAGATTATCGACGGCCGGATGACGATGGGTACGCTGGTGGCTTTTATGGCGTACCATGGCCGCCTGTTGTCGCCTGTTCAGAGTCTGCTCGGCCTTTCTGCTTCGCTCTCCTCCGCGAAAGTATCTTTGTCGCGTGTTCTGGAATTGCTCGACACACCGATCGAAGTGACAGACCAGCGCGATGCTGTCGCAGTGTCTGCGGTCCATCAGAGTATTGAATTTCGAAACGTCACACTGCGCCATGACGGACGAGCGGTTCTGGACGATGTGTCGTTCGAGATTCCAGCGGGTGTGTTTTCCGTCATTGTCGGACCAAGCGGCGCCGGGAAATCGACGATTGCGGATTTGATGGTTCGGCTGCTCGATCCGGATTCCGGCGCTGTCCTGATCGACGGTCTTGATTTGAAAGCGATACGGCTGCGCGATTTGCGTCGAACCGTGGTTCTGATCGACCAATCTCCGTATCTCTTTCACGGAACGCTATACGAGAACATTGCGTACGCGCAACCCTTCGTGGGCCGTGTCGCGGTGGAGGCGGCGGCGCAGGCAGCCGGTCTGACGGAGCTTCTTCGAGGGTTGCCGGAGGGTCTCAATACGGTTGCCGGTGAGCGCGGTTTGACTCTGTCGGCTGGAGAACGCCAGCGTGTCGCGATTGCGCGGGCATTCTTGTCGAATCCGGAAGTCCTGATCCTGGACGAGCCCAGCGCGGCGCTGGATCCGCAGCGTGAAAGGGAACTGGTCGATAATTTGCGCTGGAGGTTTGCCGGTAAGACATTGATTGCTATTACTCATAAGCCGGCCCTGGCCTCGGCGGCGGATCACATCCTATATATAAAGGATGGGCGGGTGGACGAAGGCGAGCCCGACAGGGCGCAGCCATCAAGGAAAGTGTGCGTATGACAGGACGCAGCCTCAAGATTGCCGTCATCGATACGGGCCTGAACGCGAAGCATCCTCACATCTGCGCTCCAACACACCGGGTGATGTTTGATTCGCAGGAGACAGAACAATCGTGGGAGGACGTTCTTGGCCACGGAACTGCCGTCACGGCCGCGATTCAGGAGAAAGCGCCACAAGCAGAGTATTACATCCTGAAATTGTTCGGGAACTCGCTGCGAACGACGGCGGGCCGGCTCATTCACGCCATCGAGTGGACGATCGAGCACCGGATGGATGTCGTGAACCTGAGCCTGGGAAGTCCAAATCTGGATCACCGTCCCGTACTCGAATCGCTTGTCGCGCGCGCGACTGCGTCGGGTGTGATGCTGGTTGCGGCGCGGTATTCGGGACAGACCCCTGTTTTGCCGGGAATGCTGGACGGCGTGATCAGCGTTGATGTGGATTGGGATCTTCCGCGAGACCGTTACCGCGTATCGCACGTGAGCGGCTCACCATGCTTTTTTGCATCGGGTTTTCCCCGTCCGTTGCCCGGAGTTCCTGTAACCCGCAATCTGAGCGGAATCAGTTTCGCGGTTGCGAACATGACCGGGTTTGTGGCGCGCGCCTGCGAAAACCTGGAACGCCGTTCACTTGATAGCGTTCTTCAAATCCTGACAGCACCTGTGCATTCAGCCGCGGAGCGGCGGCAGAGTGTAGCCCCGGGCCTAAGCCCGGGGTAGGCGTCGTGTGGGAGATCGTGTCGAACTAAAACCCCGGGCTGACGCCCGGGGCTACACTCTGCCGCCGCTCCGCGGCTATTTGCCTGGCAAATGAATAAACCACTTCGTTTTTGTCTCTTGCTTGCAGTTCTTGCCTGCGGCATTGCCTGGGCCCAGGTTCCCGCCGCAGTTCCATTCACGATCGATGTATCCGAAGCTGCCGCCGGCGAATTTCCAGGCGCGCCGCGCCTTCAATCTTTTTCGTTCGCGCAATGGAAGGGCCGATGGGTCTTCATCGGCGGCCGCATCAGCGGCTACCACGCGGTCGGCGGCGGTTCTGCGGAATTTCTGCGGGCTGATGCGAACCGTGACGTCTGGGTTATCGATACGACTGTCAAGCCGGCTCAAACGTATCACACAGCCGTCGCCCAATTGCCGCCGCGACTCGCAATCGTCCAGGCGCAGTGGACGTCGACCGGTCAGCTTTATTTTCAAGACGGGGACAAGCTGTATATCTGCGGCGGTTACGGGCAGGACGAGAAAGGCAAGTGGTCCACGTTTGACGTGATCTCGCGAGTGAGCCTGCCCGAACTGATTGAAGCCGTCATGCGTGGGAAACTCCCCGCGGAGAGCGTCTCGTTTGCGAGATCGCCTCTAGTGCAGTCCGCCGGCGGCGCGCTGACGAAGCTCAAGGATGGCTGCTTCTATCTTGTAATGGGACACTCCTTTCAGGGCAGCTACACCGCCTTTGAAGGCCAGGGAGAACACAACAGCGCGGAAGCGTCGCAAACGTATCTGAGCGAAATCCGAAAGCTCAGCATCACGGCAAAGGCCGATGGGAGTTTGAGTGTTGCTCTCGTCGAGCGGTTTTACAACGAGTCCGAGTTTCATCGTCGCGACTTGAACGTCGCGCACTTCCTTTCACCCGCCGGGCTCGGCTTCGCAGCGTATGGCGGAGTTTTCACGCCTGAGACGCAGCTCAGCTACAGCAAACCCGTATACTTCGCTCCTGGATCGCGTGCGCTCGTGGATTCTGCGTTCGATCAGAAGATGAATGGATACACGTGCGCGCTGCTGCTGATGTACAGCGAGGCCACGAAAACGATGTACACCACCTTTTTTGGCGGAATCAGCAGGTTTCGATGGAATCCGCTGGAGCATGTCTATGAGGAGAACCCGAGAGTCGGCACTAAAACCAGCTCGACCTATCTTGATGGTTTGCAGTGGAGCGATCAGATTTCGACAATTCGAAAGGACGAGGCCGAAACGGTCGAGATCGTACACTTTCGTTCACTTCCGGCATTCGTCGGCACCGGCGCGATTTTCATTCCGGCGCCGGAGCTGGCGCGGGCGGAACAGGACACCGACATTCTCGCTTTCGAGCGCCTGACGAAGGCGACGAGGACGTTTGTCGGCTATATCTACGGCGGCATCCGCGCTTATCCATATCGGTTTCCTTATCTCACGACTACGGGCTCCTACAATTCCGGCGCGGTTCCGAGCAAGCCGAGCGATCTGATTCTCAAGGTTTACGTGCAACCTGGTCCCATTCCGGACTAGATCGCCCGCGGGGCTTTGTAGTTGACACAATTAATGCTTTGGTCTACAAATACCAGCACCGGTACAAAGTTGTACCGCACACCAAAGGCTGACACCGCCGTCACAGCTTCAGACGACATCGACGTCCCGGAACCCCGGAGTTTTGCGGCGTTTTTTTTTCTCTGAAAAAGGAGGGCTATGCCTCGATTGTTTTTCACCAACATTCCCTGCGACTGCCAGGACGCTGAACTGCGCGGTTGGATTGAAGCGCGGGGATTCAATGTGGACTCGATTCGCGTCGTGCGCGACATGGTTGCGGGTGTGTCACCCGCGTTCGGGTACGTGTCGCTGCGCGGCATGACTCATGCGGTTGATCCGATCAAGGTTCTTGACGGCCAACGTCTGAAAGGCCGAACACTTCAGGTTAAGGAGGATTGGAGAAAGGAGCATAATCAAGCATCGATGAAATGAATTCCGCCGACAGGAACCGACTATGGCGTTGATCTCCGTGACACGTCTGCGAGTTCGCTCGTTTCGTTATTTGCCGGCATTTATTTTCTTCGCGCTGCGGTCCGCCCGCCAGGCCAGGAGGGATCCGGGAAATCTTGGCACGGGACAGCTGCGCGATGCGAATATGACCTTCTGGACGCGCACGGCGTGGCGTGACGAAGCCGCGATGCGGGCATTCATGATGGCAGACCCGCATCGTCGTGCAATGGCGAAACTGCTCAACTGGTGCGACGAAGCATCCCTCGTCCATTGGATTCAGGAGAAGCCGATACTGCCTGATTGGAACGAGGCATACCGACGAATGATCACTGAAGGACGACGGTCAAAGGTCAACCACCCTTCGCCGGCGCACCAGGCGTACAACTTCCCCCCGCCGGCGAAGGCCCGCAAGTTGAGAAAAATAGGGCTACGACCCCATTTTTAATTGCCGGCCAACCCTTCTCCGGCACCATGCGTCTATCTCCACATGAAAACAAAACTGACTACGCTGTTCACGTTTGTTGCCGTAATTGTGCTTCCTTTGATGCCACTGGTAATGGATGCGCAGACCCGCCGGTCCGGACGCTCCAGCAGTGTTAGCGCAGACGGGCTGGTAACGGACTGCGGCGATATTCGAGTTACTTACGCCAGGCGGCCCGCAATCACTGAACAGACGGAAATGACGCTGTCTCCATCACAGGTTTCGGCGCTGCGAGCGCAGCTAACCAACAGCGGTATTTACATTAGTGGCTGGGATCGGAACGAATACTCGGTGAAGACATGCAAGGCCGTTCCGGCCGACGATCCAAACCCGTCGAGTACGCTTCGGGCAATCACGACCACCAATGCGAATGGCCGGCTTTCGGTCGACGGGCCGAACAACAGCGAGTGGACCGCAAACCTCATCATCATGGTGCCCCGCCTCTCCTCCATGGACCTGCAGACCGTGAACGGTCCGCTCGGGCTCCACAACCTTGCTGGAAACATTCAGCTGAGTGCTTCGAACGGCCCCATCAGCCTGGATAACGTGGGTGGAATCGTTCAGGCCACGACGACCAATGGACCGATTTCGGTGAAAGGCGCGACTGGAGATCACCGGCTGACGGCGACGAACGGTCCGATCAGCGTTAAATTGTCCGGAGGCGGCTGGGACGGTCCCGGACTCGAAGCATCGACGCAGAACGGGCCGTTAACGCTGTCGATTCCCGACGGTTACGCCTCAGGAATCTCGATACAGGCATCCGAACAGTCGCCGGTTAGTTGTAGGGCGCCGGCATGCGCACGAGCCACCCGCTCGCTTGGCACACCGAGCACTATTCGAATCGGTAACGGCGAACCCATCGTACGGCTATCGACCGTGAACGGACCATTGTCGATCCAGGCTCCGAAGAATTAATGTAGTCGCCAACTTTGCGTGAACGCGGGCTATAAAGCCCGCGACTACATTCGGGCCGGACAGTGATCGACCCCAAATGTAGTCGCGGGCTTCAGCCCGCGTTCATGCTATATTCGCTCCGTTTTTTAACTTCCCACACAACTTGATTGCAGCGAAACCAGGTGGAGGCCCGGATGAACGTAGCGATACGCATGACGATTGTTGTCCTGTTGCTGAGTGTTGCCGTCGCGCCGGCCGTGGCGCAAGTAACGACTGCGACTTTCTATGGGAACGTGACTGATTCCTCGCAAGCTGTGCTTCCCGGAGCCGGCATCAGCATGACGCATGAGGGCACGGCAGCCGTGACCACGAAGGTCAGCGATGAAAAAGGCGAGTTCGCATTTACATTTCTTCCGCCCGGCACATATACGCTGAAGATTGAGCTGCCGGGTTTCAAAACCTACGTTAACTCGGGCTTTGAGCTTGGCGCCGCTCAGAATGTTCGCCGGACATTCAGTCTGGAAGTCGGCGGAGTGGCGGAGCAAGTTACGGTCACCAGCGAAGCTCCGCTCGTCAATACCGTTGCCCCGGATCAGCGTCTCAGCTATTCCAAACTGCAGATCACAGAACTGCCGCTCGCCAACCGTGATTTCACCGGACTTCTGGCCAGCAATACGGGGATGTCCTATTCCGGAACGAACATTCGCATGAACGGGATGGGAGGAGCCGGCACGCGTATTACGGTGGATGGCACCGAAGCTACGGCCTTTTCGGAAGGCTCGGGTACCTCGATGTTTGGAAACTTTAACAAGATCGGGCTCGTGGGTCTCGATGCGATCGGAGAAATACAGACCACCAAAGGGATCATTCCGGCCGAATACGCCGGGACGCTGTCCGGTAACGTCAATGTGATCACGCGAGCCGGGACGAATGAGTGGCACGGAAGCATGTTTGAGAACTACACCGGCGCCGCGCTGAACGCTCGCAACCAGACCGCGACTACAAAGCCGCCTTTCACCTTTAATCAGTTCGGGGGCTCCATCGGCGGCCCGATTCTGAAGAACAGAACGTTCATCTTTGGAGCTTACGAAGGCTATCGTCAGGGTGGTCAGGACGTGTTGCAGGGCATGGTTCCCACTCCGCGGCTGCGAAGTGCGATGATCGCGGCTGTGCCGGCATACCAGACCTATCTCGACTATGTTTTTCCGCTTCCGAACCAGCCTTACAATCCAAGCGCCAGTGTTGCCCTTTTCGTCGGACCGAAGCCGCACCGCTACGGTGAGAATCATGTGGACGTGAGGGGAGATACGCTGCTGTTTGGAAATAACAATCTGTCGGTCAGTTACTCGCGAAGCCGGCCCTCCGAATACACTTTCCAGCTCCTGGATCCCACGCATCGGAATGGAAAGCAGGATCGCCTCAATGCGAGTTACGTTATCGGACATCCCAGCTGGACCTCCGAAAGCCGCTTCGGTTACAACTACGCGAGCTGGTTGCGCATTGACGATCTCGTCATGCAGAGAGATCCGGGAAACTCCACCGAAGGCATTCTGGCCGGCCGCCGCATCCCAACGATTGAAGGCCTCAATTTCTTCGCCCCCGACGGTGAAGTCCAATTCATGGGAGGGGCCACTTACACGGCCGAACACAAGATCTCAAAGATTATCGGGACACACGCGCTCAAGTTCGGCGGCATTTATGCGAGACGCGGGACCGGGCGCTATACCTACATCAATCCCGAGACCACTTATGCCAGCGAGGCCGACCTGACGGCCAATGTTCCCAGCAGGTTCCATGTCGGCTTCGGGCAAAATCCATTCAGCTTATACCTTCCGGAGTGGGGAGCCTTCCTCCAGGACGACTGGCGAGCCACGCCAAAGCTGACATTGAACTTCGGGCTTCGCTACGACTGGTACGGGAACGCCGTGATCCATCCCGACGATCCCAGGAACGGTCCCGCTGTTATCAACACTTTTGCCGGAATTCTCGATTCGAACAGGTTCATTTACGGGCCGCTCCGGCCGGAGAACGATCCGGTCAATCCGGATCATGTGAACTTTGGACCAAGGTTCGGATTCGCCTACAACCCGGACGGGCAGGCGAAAAACGTCATTCGCGGAGGTTTCGGCGTCATGTTCGCGCCACGCAACAACTCCGTGTTCGCCAGCGCCATCGGCACATCGTTGACGATCCCATATGATCGAGTCTTCACCGCCGCAGAAACGAGAACCTACGGCTTCAAGTATCCGACTTATCTGGAGCAGACAAAGGCGACCGTCGTCGCAGAGAACAAGATCTCGTTGGGCTACCTGTTCGACCCCAACTACTACGCGCCGTACACGATGAACATGTCCCTTGGCGTACAGCGCGCGATCACGGGCTCGATGATGTTCGAGACGGCATTTGTCGGAAATCGGGGAGTCAAGTTCCCGATGCTTCGGTGGTACAACCAGATCGACCGAATTACCGGTCTGCGGCCGAATCAGGACCTTCCCTTCGAGAGCCACTATTACGACAGTATGCAGCAGACCTTCTATGCGTCGTGGCAGAGCTCGCTGCGGAAGCGGTTTTCAAACGGCATCTCGTTCAACCTGCACCACACCTGGGGCAAAGGCCTTGCATACGTCGGCGGCAATGCGGCCGGGTGGTTTTCAGGAGATATCTCGCGCACCGCGATCCAGGATTTCAACAACGTGAAAATCAACCGGTCGCCTGTATCCGGGGACATCAATCAAACGGTCTCCGGCGACTGGGTTTACCAGTTGCCGGCGCTCACAAACTTCAACTCCGCCCTCCGCCAGGTTCTTGGAGGGTGGCAGTTCTCCGGAATTCTTCGGGCGCAAACCGGCGCGGCTTTCGACATTACTCAGTTGAGTCCGGGGGGCCCGACCAGCCGTCCGGATATCCTCGACATCAAAAACATGTATCTGGACGACTACCGGACGACCGGTCAGTATTTGAACGTCGCGGCATTCGCAAAAGTGCCCGTGGGCACGGTTTCCAAAGTACCCGTCCGGCCTGGAAATGCGGCGTTCATGGTCGGCCGGGGTCCGGGACTGTGGAACGTGGACTTTGCAGTCGGCAAGAGCTTCGCGGTTCGGGAAAATGTGAAGTTCGAAACGCGCGTGGATATGTTCAATGCGCCCAACCATACCAACTATGGCAATCCGACCGGGAGCATCGATAGTCCAAACTTCGGCCGGATAACGACAACGAGGGGCGCCCGAACGATTCAGATCCATGGGCGACTGAGCTTCTAGTGGGGGGTGTCCAAAATAAGGCGAATAGCGCGAAAGGCATCCGATCGACCGCAGCCGCGGAGCGGCGTCAGAGTGTAGCCCCGGGCGCAAGGGAGTGTTGCCCAATTCGAAAGAGAGAGACCGGGCACGGAAAAATGGAATACCCCCTTTTCAAGGGCACCAACATACTTGACGAATCATGCACGCGGGAAATTGAAAATTGGACGAATCCTGCACCTCAAATCCGAAATCCGAAATCTCCAATTGGACTGACAGTTCATTCACTTGCTTCGGTTTGCTGAGCGTGCGGCTTAGTCCGATTGGAGATTTCGGATTTCGGATTTGAGGTGCAGGACTCGTCCAATTTCAAAATTGCTCTCGCTTGACTGCGTGATTTCTCAAGTATGTTGGTGCCCAAGCCCCGGAGGGGCTGCGGCGTCGAACCGCACCGAAACCCCGGGCGTGCGCCCGGGGCTACATTCTCACGCCGCTCCGCGGCTGGAATTCGGATGCACTTCGCGCGCAATCCGGTTTCGCGTAATTCGAGGCTGATTCCTAGCTTGCAGGCCTCGGCACAAACGCCGACCGCCGGTTTCTTTGATGGCACTCTTCTGTATCATCCTTACAAACGGGATGTTCTTCTCCATAGCTGATGGTATTGATGCTGGATTGGTCAACACCCTGTCGGATGAGGAACTCCTTCACGTTATTAGCACGCCGGTCACCCAGGCCCAGGTTGTATTCCGCGCTTCCTCGTTCGTCACAATGTCCTTCGATCGTAAATTTCACACCGCGGTTTTGCTTTAGCCAGGAAGCATTGGCTTCGAGCCGCGAGAGCTGGTCCGGACGGATATCGCTCCTGTCGTAGTCAAAGTAGATTGTTTGAATGTTTTGCCTGAAGAGTTCCTCCAGGCTTGGCCGTGTGTCCGGCCGCGGCGGTTCCGGGCGCGCGGGAGCCGCTGCGGCGGGAATGCGGACCGTGATACGGGCGGTATCGGTAGCAGAACCCCCAGGACCTGTGGCCGTCGCGGTGTAAGTAACGGACGAGGCGGGGGAGATCGAGCGCGATCCCTGGCTTTGAACGTTGCCGAGCTCCGGTTCTATGCGCACGGTGGCGGCATTCTTCGCTTCCCACTGAAGCGACGTTGCCTGGCCCCGATCGATTGAAGTGGGTGCCGCGCGAAGCGTGATCGCGGGAGCAGGCGGCGGGGGCGCAGGTTGAACGGGCGGCGCAGGAGGAGGAGCGGCAGCGACGTTCTTCCTGCAGCCGCCGGCGATTACGGCAGCGACCAACAATAGGAAACACATCCATTGAAGCTTGTATTGGTTTCTCATTTTCTTTTCCTTTTGGGTGCGTCATTTGCATTGATGAGTTGCTGAAGAGCCTTGACGAGCGCCGGTCCGTCCACTCGAAGCTGCTGGAGGCGTTCCTCCACCCCCTGTGACAAGACGCGCTGGCCCTTGTCCGTCAATTTGACAAGGACACGGGTTCCGGTGCGCGCCCGCTTTACAAGATGATTTGCTTCGGCACGATTGACGAGTTCGACCGTGCTGTGGTGACGAAGGCCAAGCCGTTGAGCCAGCGTGCCAACCGTGGGTTCAATATCTTCGGGAAGACCTCTTGTTGCGAGGAGCAGTTGATACTGCTTCGGTTCGATGCCTGCCTTCTTGGCCGCCTGGTCGCTGAAATCCAGATAGTTCCGGATGTGATACCGGAAGTCGGCCAATGCTTTGTATTCGGATTCCGTGGCAGTCCTGGATCTGTTGTGCATCGCGTGGCGATATCGTGGCACGATATGTGGGCCGGAGCAAGATATTTCGAGCCTGGTCAGACTCTCAGGATCCGGGAAATCTTCTTTGGCTTGCGTGTATTGCGAGACGTCGTGTAAGGAGTCGTCCGACTCGGCTGCCGGCCGCAACAGCGGAGCATGAATTGCTAAATGGGATGTCGTATCGCGATGCCCGATTTGAAACGTAAATGAGGAAGACAATGTGGCGTGATGGTTCTTTAGCCTCGGAAGATGCTCCGGACAAGTGGCGGAAAACGGAAATCAGTCGACCGTTGTGGAGGCACATCCGGATCAATTTCTGGACCCTGCGAAATAACACCCGATGGTTCCTCATTACCTTACCGACGCTGCTGCTTCTGACCGCAGGATTATATGAAGCGCGTACTTCTGGAATAGAGGCAATCTTGTTTTCCAGGGTCGCGGCGCGCTTGTCGTACGGCATTGGTCCGGGGCCGAGCCCGCGAATCGCGTTTCCGGAAAGCGGTCCCTTTAATGAAGCGCGGGGCTACTCGAAATTGCCGGAATTCGAGCGCGAGCTGATGGACGCCGGATACCATATCGTGGAACAGGTGCGCCTTTCGCCGGAACTGGAAGGGTTGGCGCACTGGAGAATTACGCCCCCCTACCACGAGCAGGCGGCAGCCGGCCTGACAATCCGCGGTGAAAATGGAATCACGCTTTACGACGCGGACTCGATCGACCGTGTGTTCAGGAACTACGATGAAATCCCGCCGTTAGTCGTGAAGGCCCTGCTGTTTGTTGAAAATCGGGAGCTGGAGGATTCGAGTGTCGCCAGCCGCAATCCGGTTGTCGATTGGAGCCGCCTCGTCAAAGCCGGTGTTTTGTATGCCGGCCATAAATTGGGACTTCCGGTCCGCATTGAAGGCGGAAGCACACTCGCGACGCAGATCGAAAAATTCCGCTATGCCGATGGAGGCAGGACGAGCTCGGCGACGGATAAGTTGCGGCAGATGGTCAGCGCAAGTCTTCGCGTCTATCGGTCTGGGCCTGACACCAGCGCTGAGAGGCGTGAAATCGTTCTCGACTACCTGAACTCGGTGCCGCTGGCGGCTGCTTCCGACTATGGAGAAGTGAACGGCCTGGGAGCCGGTCTCCACGCCTGGTTCGGCATCGAGCTGAAGCAGGCGCTGTCGGTGATGAATGCCGCAAGCCAGAAAGACAAAGCCAGAATTATCAAAGACATTCTCGCGTTGATCTGTTCCGCCCGGGCCCCGTCTTTCTATTTAAAGGAAGATCGCGCTGCTCTCGAAGCTCGAGTGCAGTACTACGCTCGTCAACTGGAGAACGTGGGTGCCATTTCCGAAAACCTCGCCCGCGCCGTGCAATCGGCGCCGCTGGAGTTTCTGACGCGTGCACCGGCTGCGCCGCCCGTTCCATACGTTCAGCGCAAGGCAACCAACGCATTCCGCGCTCACATGATGACAGTGCTCGGCGTCCGGGATCTCTACGCGCTCGATCGTTTGAACCTCGATGCAGATACGACGCTGAACATCCGTTTACAAAACGACGTCCTGGCCTTCTTTCAAAAGTTGAAAGATCCCGTGTTCATTGAAGCGCAAGGGCTTCGGCAGCCACACTTGCTGCTGCGTGGCGATCCATCCCAGGTGATGTACAGCTTTACGCTTTTTGAACGCACGCCTGCCGGCAATGTGCTTCGCATCCAGGCGGACACGCTCAATCAGCCATTCGATTTGAATGAAGGAATGAAGCTGGAATTGGGCAGCACCGCCAAGTTGCGCACCCTGGCTCACTATCTCGAGGTGGTTGCTTCTCTCTTTCATCAATTCCACGAGCTGGACGCGCCTGCTCTCAAACAGCTTGCGCAAGGGGCTCGCGACCCGATTACCCGCTGGACTGCGGAGACGATGGGCGCCGATGCCGGCCTCGATCTGGATACTTTGTTGGAGACGTCCCTCGACCGCCGGTACTCGGGCAGTCCGGGAGAACTGTTTTTCACCGGAGGAGGCCAGCATGTCTTTGCGAATTTCGATAAAAAAGAAAACGGACAGTCGTATACGCTGCGCGAGGGGCTGCAGCATTCGGTGAACCTGGTGTACATCCGGCTCATGCGCGATCTCGTGCGCTTCCACCAGGCGCGGCTTCCATATGACATGGAGGCTGTGCTGGACCAGTCCGACCACCCTGAGCGTTTGCGGATGCTGAACGAAATCTCAGAGAAGGAATCGGAACATTTTCTCTACGAGGCGTACCGGGCGTATCGCGGCTTAAAGCCTGATGCCATTGTCGGCCAGATGTTGGGAACCCGGAACAGGTCGGCCCGCCACCTGGCCATGCTCTTTCTTTCGTGGAATCCCGCCGCCAACAAGGACACTCTGGCCGATTGGCTCCAGTCGAACGGGAGCGCGGTTTCAGGAGACGAGGCGGCACGCCTGTTCAAGGGCTATGATCCCGGGCGTCTCAACATGGCGGACTACGGTTATCTGCTCGGGCGGCATCCGCTCGATGTGTGGTGCGCAGGTCAGATGATGCAAGAGCCAAATGTGTCCTGGGACGACTTGCTCCAACGCAGCGCCGCCGTTCGTACGCTGGCTTCCCGCTGGCTGTTTCAAACCAGGAATCGGCGCGCGCAGGATCTTCGGCTTCGTATTCGTTTCGAACAGGATGCATTCGCGCGCATGACGCCGTACTGGCAACGGCTGGCCTTTCCGTTCGATCGCCTCGTTCCATCTCTGGCCACTGCGATCGGAAGTTCGGCCGATCGGCCGGCTGCCCTGGCCGAATTAATGGGCATCATTCTGAATGATGGAGTTCGTCTGCCGACCGTGCGCGTGCGGCAATTGCGTTTTGCCGGCGATACGCCCTACGAAACGGTTTTCCAGCCGAATCAACAGTCGGGTGAACGAGTGATGGAGCCGGCCGTCGCTCACGCCCTGTACCAGGTACTTGCCGATGTGGTGGAGAAGGGAACAGCGAGCCGGCTGGCCGGTGCGTTCACGAGTGGGGACGGCAAGCTTGTCGTTACTGGAGGGAAGACAGGCTCCGGCGATAATCGCTTCGAAACCTTTGGACGGGGAGGCTACGTCAAGTCCTCGCGGGCGGTAAGCCGCACGGGCACTTTTGTTTTTTATATCGGCGATCGATATTTTGGTGTCCTCACCGCTTACGTTGGCGGCGACAAGGCTGGAAACTACGTATTCACGAGCGCGCTTCCCGTAGCAGCGCTGAAGCTGCTGGCGCCCACTATCGCTCCAACGCTGAACGGGGTGGAATAAGAAGCGCGCGAAGCGCATCCGAATACAGCCGCGTAGCGGCGACAGAGTGTAGCCCCACGCGCCAGCGTGGGGTATCGGATGCCTTCGGCAACTTTGAATTTATTTCCGCAGCCTGCCGGATTTACGCAGCGCTTTTGTCTTTCCGGCTCGGCCGGCTCTTGGGGGTTTTGGGCTCTTCAGTTACCTGTTTCTGTGGTGGTTCTGCAGGAGTTTGCTGATTTTCTCCGGCTTCCTCCTTCTTGCGTTTTTGGCTCTCGCGCTGCTTGTCTCCATAGCTTTGCTTGTATTTCATCTATTGCCCTCACTAACAACATTATAACGCTCGTAAACTTATTGGGGTCGAAGCACGTCGTCTGCCGAATACAGGACATCCCACGGGTCCTGATCGGGCGGATAATAATATATAAGAAACATACCGGGAGGTGCCTATGATCTCGATGAAATTAATGGAGCATCTCGACCAGGCGGGAGTCCCCTACACACATCACACACACCCCACAGCATATACGGCACAGGAAGTCGCGGCGGTTGCCCATATCCCTGGAAGAGAGATGGTCAAAACCGTTCTCTTGAACGCGGACGACAATGCACTCGTTATGGCAGTGCTTTCGTCAAACGATACTGTAGATTTGGACGTCCTGTGGGAAGAGCTTGGATGTCAGACATTGCGTCTTGCTACAGAGAGCGAATTCCGTGATGCATTTCCAACTTGTAAAACCGGCGCAATGCCGCCTTTTGGAAGCCTCTTCAATCTGTCGACGTATTGTGAAGCGACGCTTGCCCGGAACCGCGAGATCGAATTCAACGCGGGCACACATGAAGAGACCATTCGAATGGCGTTCGATGACTTCGAGCAGTTGGAGAATCCGAAAGTGGTTCACTTCGCTCGGCCTTATCAGGAACATCCACAACGCCTGGCAGCGTGAGGAATCGGAAAAGAGAGGCTCAATAAATGAACGTTGAAGTCAACGAGCAGGAATTGAATCTTCTGCTCGAATTGATCGAAAGCGCGGAACAGGAAGCAATCCAGGGTATGGATCATGCGGACAGCCGTGCTTTCAAAGATATGCTTCGAAGGAGATTGCAACTTCTGGAATCCGTAAGAAGGAAGATGAAGATGGAAACCACACCGTGAGGCTGCTATTTGGACTTCTCGGGGAACACCTCCACCTTCCGCAATTTGGAACCATCTAAATTTTGGAAGGTCCGGGTCCGATCCTTACTTGCAGACAGCGATCATCGTGAGGCCGCTGGCTTTCAGGACATCCTTATCTTTGTCCTTTGCCATGGCGCCGGTGACCGTGACCTGATGGTTGTTTGCATGGCGCGCCAGCAACCCGGCGTCGCCCGTAACGATCGTTTCCTTGCCGGTCTTGTCGTCCTTTATGACGAAGTGGTCGGCATCCGCGCCCTTGTTAAAGCATCCGGTGATGCTGACCGAGCCCGAATCTTTCTTGTCCTGACCGCTGACCGCCAGAGGCAGCGCGACAGCCACGATCAAGGCGATCACGAAAAGTAATCTGCTATTCATTTCGATCCTCCTCAGTGGTGATGCGAGGCGAGTTTACCATGCGTGAACTCCGTTGACACTCTCTACGGCCGCGCCCTGAGCAGGCGCGTCAGTTCCGAGACGTTTTTCACCCTGTCGAAGGCATGGATCATGTTCAGGATTTCCTCGATGCGCTTTACCGGCAGCCCGGAATCCGGCATCAGGGCGCGGTACTTGACATCGACGTCGTTCCACTCGATCCCGCGCGGTCCAGACGCTTTCGGCGCATCGACCGTGCTCGTATACCTGGCGCCGGATCTGGTGACGATCGTGACTGTGCCGCCCCAGCCCCAGTCATAGTGAACCGGGGGCGGCGACGGATCGCTCTGGATCAGGCCAATCAGGCGCGTGACCGCCGGATTATGAATCTTTTCCGGCGTAGCGTGGATCCAGGAGAAGTCCTTGTCCGCAACAGCCGAGGCCAGAAAGTAGTGCAGGCTGTGGATGGCCTCGATCAAATCTTTGGGAGGCCGGCCAGGGCCGATACTTCGGATCTGAGGTCCGCTGACGAGAATCCGTGTGACGTCTGCCGGCGGAACGCCTGATTGCCGGGCGGCGTTGACAGCCGCTTCCACAGCGGGATGAAATGCGTGGGCGCCGGGCACGAGTTTGATCGCCATGTGCGTGACGATGTCCCAGTCCTTGCCGAAGTCGCGGGTCAGTTTTTCCGTATCCACCTTGCCGCCGCCAAAGACCGACAGAAAGCCACGCGGCGCTTCGAGCATGTCTTCGTTGACTGTATAACCGCGGCCGGCGGCCATCGCTGCATTGACGGCGCAGAGGGCCGCGTTGCCGGCGTGGTACTCGCGCGCCCAGCTGTTTGTGCCGATCGCGAGACCGCCCATCGTAGTTGCAGTGAGGCCTATCGCGTGCGCCAATTGCTCGTCGGTGAGTTTGAGGAGCCTGGCCGCAGCAACAACACCGCCGAAGGCCACGATGACGGAAGCGTGGAAACCCTGCCTGTCGCCGCTGAGCGCCTCGCCGATCCGGCCTGCGGCCTCGTATCCCGTCACGATAGCGCCTAGAAGGTCCTGGCCCGTTGCCCCAGTGCGTTCGCCGACGGCAAGCCCGGCAGAGGTGAGCGTTGTGCCGGTATGGGCCACGTTGCGCAGGTCGCTGTCGTCCGAGGCGGCCGCGTCGCTGAGCATGGCATTGACTCGCGCGGCCTCATTCAACGGCAGCTTCGCACCGTCGAACCAGACCGTGGCTTCCGGTTTTCCGCCGCCTTCTTTCGCCAGCTCACGAACGATGCGGGCCGAGTCGATGCGCGAGCCGGGCGCAGCGCTCGCCAGCGTGCTGGCGATGATCATCTTGGCGTGCTCGATCGCCTTTGGCGGCAAATTCTCGAATCGCGTCCGGTTGAGGAACTGAGCCAGAGTGAGCGCAAGATTGCGGCTCTCTCTCGCGAAGGCGATAACAGGCCACGCCGCCGCAAACGCGCTCTGCAACAAGTCCCGCCGGGTCATAGTGGACAAATTCTACACGTGGAGGGCGCTCGGAGGTGAAGGGTAAGTGATTCAGGATGCTGAAAAATTCGCATTCGCAACGAAGGGAAACTGGAACCACAAAAAGCACAAAAGGCACAAGAACTTATGTGCTTCTTGTGCCTTTTGTGGTTTCTTCCTCCTGCCTTCCAATTCATTCACACCTTTGCAGGGTGGGGAACGCGTCGCAATTCAAAACCGCAGCGCCACCCGGCCATAAATGTCGCGCTGGACTTCTTCACGGCCGGGCGTCGCAGGGCCGAACTCGGGATGATGCCGGTGAAGCAAATTCCGGCCAATGATCGACAGCTCAACCGTTCCGGTTGGAGACCACCCAACTGTCTGGTCCAATTCGAAGTAGCGGGGCACAACAGGATTGGGAAGCCGATCCACAAATCGCCAGGTGGCGTCCCACTCAACCCCACGGCCCAGATCGGCGGAACCGCGCACCAGGAACTGATGCCTGGGATCGTTGCCTTCGATGGTGCCGCCGAAAGCATCCACATGTCCGGGGTCCGGCGTCAGCCGTTTACTGAGATAGGAATAACCGGTGGTGAAGCGCAGCCGCTCGAGAACGTCGTAAGTCACAGCAAGCTCGCCGCCGTAAGTCTTCGCATCGAGATTGTTCAAAATAAGAATCGAGGGAACCCCGGGTGCCGGCTGCAGCTCCAGGCTGCGAATCCGGTCATAAACGTTGATGTAGGTGGCGAGGTCGAGTGAAAGCCGTCGAGCCGGCTGCGACCGATATCCGAACTCGAATGCGACCACCTCTTCGGAATTGAAATCCGGATTGCCTACAAATTGAAGTGCGGGCGGACCGAACCGAATGTCGCTGTCGAATCGGGTCGGCGTTCGGACAGCGCGCGACACGGCGGCCCATATGAATTGGTCGTTCCGGACAGCCCATGATGCGCGGATGCTCGGCTGCGCTTCGAATCCCGTAAAAGCGTTGTGTTCGAATTTGGAGCCGAACTGTACTCTGATGCGATCCCTGGCCAGCGAGATCTCGTCCTGCACGAAGGCCGTTTCTACCGGGTATGACCGCTCCGCCGGAACAAAGGAGAGAACCGGTGTTCGCACAGTCGTGTCGCCGTTCCAGTGATAGCCCGCACCCCATGTGAGATCGTGCCTGGCGAACTCGAATTGATGCTGCAGCTCGATATCGAAAACCCTTTGATGGAAGTCGCTCTGAAGAGGAACCCGGCGAAGCGAGCGGTCAAAGTAGGCCTGGACCTGAAGCGCCGACGTGTTCGAGATCTTGCGATTCCATCGGCCGAGAACATCGCCTCCCAGCACCTTGGCGTCGGCGCGCGCAGCGATTCCTTCGAGCCCTCGGTAGACGTCGCTCTGCAAAGTGAATTCATCCTTGCCGCGAGCTGCGTCAACGCGGAAACCCGTTCGCCCGATTCGAACGCTGTCCTTTGCATCGTCGCCATTCGCAAAAACCATTTGATCGCGGTAAACATACTTGGCGAAAACACGATAACTCGTGTTCGCGTTGAACGCGCCTCCCGCGCGGAAGGACCCGAGCGCGAGATCCTCCGCTCCGCCTCCCGTGAGAATCACCGCGGTGTTCTGCGTCTGATGCGCACTTTTCGTGATGATGTTGATGACTCCATTCACGGCATTCGAGCCCCAGAGTGTGGCTCCAGGTCCGCGAACGACTTCGATGCGAGCGATGTCGTCCAGGATGAGGTCCTGGACTTCCCAGAATGTTCCCGAGAAGAGGGGTGAGTAAACGGTGCGGCCATCGATCAGGACGAGTAGTTTGTTTGCCGCGGTGGAATTGAACCCCCGCGCAGAGATCGCCCAACTGCCCGCATTGAATCGCGCAACCTGAAGTCCGGGAACGAGGCGAAGCGCTTCTGGAATGCTGGTAACGCCGGTGCGGCGAATGTCTTCCGCTGTAATTACCGCGATGGCCGCGGCCGTCCTGGCCAGGGGTTCGGCTTTTCGCGAAACGGACGTCACATTAACGTCCATCAATTCTTCGAGGGTGAGTTTCTTGAAATCGCTTTCCGGAGTGTTTTGAGCCGCCACGTCGGGAGATCCGGCAATGCCCGTGATCAGGAGCAGTATGAGCCAGTGCCGCTTGTGCATAGCAACCTCCGGTCCGACCGAAGTATATACTGGGAGCTTGCGACGCTAGTGTTCGCCCGAATGAGACAACAATATTATGCAGTCGCCGCTGCCGCTGTCCTATGCAGTTGCGCTGTATTCGTCGCTCCGTCTGCTTCACAAAGTCCCACGGTCGAATATCAGGTAAAAGCAGCCTTCCTTTATAACTTTGCGCAATTCGTCGAATGGCCGAGTCAGGCGTTTTCAAGTCCCAGCGATCCTTTCACGTTCTGTCTTGTGGGGGACCCCTTCGAAGGCGCGCTGGAAAAAACGCTCCAGGGCGAAACGCTGGGCGGCAGACCACTCGCTGCCCGGCGAATTGGTGCGCCTGAAGACGTGCGCGGTTGCCAGCTTGTTTATGTGGGTCTATCGGAGGTGCGAAGATCGGCGGAGATCATCAATGCTGCCGCAAACGCGCCAATCCTCATGGTTGGAGAAACGGAAGAATTCATCAACGCCGGCGGAATGATCCGCTTCACTCAGAGCGGTCAGCGCATCCGATTCGAGATCAATCCCGACGCGGCGGAACGGGCGTCGTTGAAAGTGAGTTCCAGATTATTGCGATTGGCGGACATCGTCCGCCCGCGGCGACGGGCGGGCAGCCCATGATTTCGATTCGAAGTCTCTCCCTTCCACACAAGATCGTCGCGATCATCATGATCATCAGCGCTTCGGCGCTCCTGGTGTCGAGTGGAGCTTTGATCGCCGTCGACTTCTTCGAGGCGCGCCGGGATCTGAGAGCCAGCACGGAAGTCTTTGCGCGAATCGTTGCGGACAACACCGTGGCTGCCGTCTCTTTCAACGATCAGGCTGCAGCTCTCGATACGCTGAATTCCCTTCGCGCCGAGCCATCGGTCGTGGGTTCCTGCATTTATACGCCGGAAGGATTGTTTGCCTCGCGTGTTCCTCAAAACGGCGCGCCATGTTCCAGTCAACCGGTGGCCGCGAAGCAAACCAAAGCGGACGTTCTGGTGGGAGTTCCCATTGAATTGAACGGCAAACAACTCGGAACCGTCCAGCTTCGCGCAACACTGGCACCCGCATACGCGCGGCTGAGGTTGGAGATCGCGACTCTCGCCGGCATTCTGCTCTTCTCGATACTGTTTGCGCTTGTGCTGTCATCCCGGCTCCAGAAATTGGTTTCCGAGCCGATCCTGAGCCTTGCCCGCACGGCAAATGCGGTGTCGCTTCGGAAGGATCGTTCCATTCGCGCGACAAAGCACAGCCAGGACGAGCTCGGCATACTCGTGGATGCGTTCAATAAAATGCTCGAGGAGATCCAGGCCAGAGAATCGGAATTGGTCCAGGCCAACCGCATGAAAGATGAGTTCCTGGCAACGTTGTCTCATGAGCTCCGGACGCCGCTCACAGCAATTTACGGATGGGTCGAAATCCTCCGAAACACTCCTCCGGACGCGGGCAAGATGTCCAAGGGGCTGGAAGTCATCGACCGCAATGCAAGGGCACAAACTCGGCTGGTCGACGATCTGCTGAATGTTTCGAGAATTATTACGGGAAATCTAAAGGTTGAACTGGCCTGGATCGATCCGCTGCCGTTGATTCAAACAGCCGTTGACTCGATAGGGCCGGCGATCGAAGCCAAATCGATCGAACTCGTAACACATCTCGATCAGAATGTCGGACTTATTTTTGCCGATTCCGCTCGATGGCAGCAGGTATTGTGGAACCTTCTGGCCAACGCGGTGAAATTCACGCACTCCGGCGGCCGGATCACCGTGGACTTCGGTCGCATCGGCACCCAGGCTCAACTCAACATCGCCGATAGCGGTGAAGGTATTGAACCGGAGTTCCTGCCTCATGTCTTCGATCGATTCACTCAGGCAGATTCATCGAGTACGCGCCGGCATGGAGGGCTTGGGCTGGGCCTGGCGATCGTCCGTCACATCGTGGAGCTCCATGGCGGAAGGGTGATCGTCCACAGCGAGGGGCGCGACAAGGGCAGCACGTTCATCGTCCAGTTGCCGATTCCCCCATTTCGCGACCAGCATGTGCCAATCGAGAAGCACGATTCGAGCAGTCTCGAAGGGCTTCGAGTCTTGTTGGTCGAGGATGACGACGATACACGCGAAGTCGTCAGCGACGCACTGAAGCGTTACGGAGCATCCGTGATTGAAGCGGCATCCGCGGGCGAAGCTTTGCAGTTGTTCGTGACGAAGAGCCCGGACGTACTGGTTGCCGATATCGGCATGCCGGATATGAATGGATATGAGCTTTTGTCGAAGATCCGTTCGGAAGATCGCGGACGCGATATTCCGGCGGTCGCCGTCACGGCATTTGCCAGTCCTGAGGACAGACAAAAGTCCCTTCGAGCCGGTTTTCAAGCTCATATTTCCAAACCCATCTCCGTGAAAGAGCTCATCGCAGCAATCGATGACTCTGCATCCAAGTGAGGGTGACCAGACGAAGAATTGAGCCGCGAATTACGCCAATGACGCGAATGGGCGCATATAACAGTGCGCCCATTCGCGTCATTGGCGTAATTCGTGGCTCAATTCTTCGTCTGGTCAAATGGAAAACGAACTGCTAAGCAAGATGTAGCTATGTTTACCGGAGTTCAGCAGAAGGAGAGAAAACTTGCCGGGATATCTGTCCTCGTCGTCGAAGACGATCCGGATGCGCAAGAATTAATCGCGTGTTTACTCGAACAGAATGATGCGACAGTGACATGCTTCGGTACTGTTCCCGATGCCCTCAGCGCATTGAAGAACCTCTCGCCCGATGTCTTGGTCGTAGACATCGGCCTGCCTGGATACAACGGCTTTACGTTCATCGGGCGTGTTCGCGCCCTGGCCGATCCATGCAAGCGAAACCTGCCTGCAATCGCACTGACAGCCTATTCAACCACCACTGACCGCGATACCGTCCTGATGTCGGGCTTCCAGACGTTCATGACGAAGCCGTTCGACTGCGACGTACTCATCCAAACCATTGCCAGCGCGGCAAGCTCGAATCGAAACACGGCATAAAGTCCTGCAGGGAAAGGTTATAGGGAAAAAGTCCCGCATAACCGGAAATACGGCACCGGGCGAAAAACCGCGCCGGGCGCGGATCTCCGGCCGTCATATGCCTGAAAGTTATTTCTTCAGAACAGCTTCACCTCCATCGAGACATTTACTTCAACCGTCTTGTCCGGCGTTGGCCCTGAAAGTGCCAACTACGTGAAGTCGACCGCAGGATCGAGTCGAGGAAATCAATCAAAGGATTCAGAACGTAATGATCAAACCATCAGTATTAATCGTAGATGACGACCAGAGTTTTCGGACATACGTTGCTTTGCTGCTGCGCGCCAGGGAATATCCAGTGGAGGCGCTGGAAAGTGGCGATCAACTCATTGCGCGGCTCAAATCAGGCGAGATTCCTTCGGTGATTTTGCTGGACGTGCTGCTTCCGGATAGCGACGGCATAGAAGTGATCGGGAAAATCAAGGCCATCGGAGTCAGCGTACCGGTGATCATGCTGTCGGGCGTGGGCCACGTCAGGACAGTAGTCGAGGCCATGAAACTGGGAGCATCGGATTTCCTGATGAAGCCTTTCGACGATAGCACCCTCGAAAGAGCGATCAATAACGCTGTTGAACTTTCTCAAAAACCCGAACGAATCGCGGCAACGCCGACTCTTGGCGACGAGCCGGACGGGTTTGTGACCCGCAATCCCGGCATGCGCCGCCTGGCAAATATCGTGAAACGCGTCGCCAATACGGACGTGCCGATTCTCATAGCCGGAGAATCCGGCGTCGGCAAGGAAGTGATGGCGAAGTACGCTCACTTTCATTCGGAAAGGCAAGACCGGCCCTTTGTGAAAGTGAATTGCGCCGCATTGCCGCACGACCTGCTGGAATCGGAACTGTTCGGATACGAACGAGGAGCTTTTACGGGAGCCGTCACGGACAAGCCGGGAAAATTCGAGCTCGCCCATACCGGCACACTACTGCTGGACGAGATCGGGGAAATGAGCCCGCTGCTCCAGGCAAAACTGCTGCACGTTCTGCAGGACGGGACATTTTCGAGGCTCGGCGGCAGAAAGACCTTACGAGTCGATACGAGGATCATTGCCGCCACAAACATCAACATCGAAGAAGCAGTGGCGAAAGGAAAGTTTCGCGAGGATCTCTATTTTCGCCTCAATGTAATCCGCGTGGATCTGCCGCCTTTGCGAGAACGGCGGGAAGACATTCCAGAGCTGTGCAACTACTTTCTCGAGAAATATCACGAGCAGTACAAGAGCCAGAGCCGGGAATTGCCGCCTGAGCTGATGCGCCGCTTCGTTCAGTATCATTGGCCCGGCAATATCCGGGAGCTGGAAAACTTCATCAAGCGATTTCTTGTTTTGCCCAGCCACGATTCCCTGTCGACCGAATTCAACGTGCCGGCCGGCGCAGCAGCGGTTGAAAAAATTGTGGTCCCAGCCGAGAGTACCAGCTTACTCCACGTCGCAGCGGCGGCCGCTGAGCGCGCCGAACGCGAACTCGTAAGCCGGGTTCTGGAAGAAACGCGGGGGAACCGCAAGCAGGCGGCCTTGAAGATGAACATCTGTTACAAGGCGCTGCTCAACAAGCTGAAACGCTGGTCCGAGACCGCAGAAGCGAAAAGCGAAGCCGCCTGAAGCCGCGAATTACGCCAATGACGCGAATGGGGCGCATCAAGAATTGTTTTTGCGCCCCATTCGCGTCATTGGCGTAATTCGCGGCTATTGCAAACCGAGATACCAGTCGAGAATCTGTTCACCCGTCCAGAACAATACCCCGGGACGGGAGTGGATATGCTCCAGTGTTTCCCGGAAGTATCGCAGCCGATGCGGCGCACCCATGATGTACGGATGCGCGACCAGCGCCATGATACGCGCTGATTCCTGCGCGTCGGCATACAACTGCTCAAACTGATTGATAGCGCGGTCCTTGTATTCCGTTGCTTTGTGGTGTTGGATCAGGATCATCGCCACGTCATTGCATTCCTGTGTGTAGGGCACGCTGACGAGGGGCCGAGTACGCGTCTTCAGCACAACAGGCTGATCGTCGAGAACCCAGTCACAGACGTAGTCGTAGCCTTCTTCGGCCAGGATATCCGGTGTGTCCCACGTCTCGGTCAGGCCGGGTCCCAGCCATCCGCGCGGCGCGCGGCCGGTAAATTTCCGGATGGCATCGGAGGTTTTCACGATGTCGGCGCGTTCATCCGGAACTTTCTGCATGTTCTTCTGACCGAAGCCATGGCCTATGAACTCCCATCCGCGTTGCAACGCTGCCCGCGCGATAGGCTCATAACTCTCTATCGCCGAGCCGTTGATGGCCAGAACAGCTGGATTACGGAAGCGATCCATGACTTCCAACATTCTCCAAAAGCCGACGCGGTTCCCATATTCATGCCATGCCCAGTTGGCGATGTCCGGCACGGGCGAGCCACCCGCAGGAGGAGTCAGAACAGTGCGCGGCATTGTCTCGCGCGGATTCCATTCTTCGACGTTGATAATGACCCACACGACGAGGCGTGCGCCCCCGGGCAACGCGAGCCGCGGGCGGTCTTTGATGGCTGAATAGGCGATGCGTTCGATAGGTAGCATGTTCGGGCTAGTGCGATGCGCTCCACGCCTTCTCGATCACCGGTCGAATGATCTTCGTGAATTCCACGTAAGCAGGCGGATAGAAATGCAGCAGGTCGTCGCGGTAGAGCTCCAGGCGGGGATTGCCTGCGGCATCGAACAATACGGGATTCACGTCGATGAAACCGAGTTTGGCGTTGTGCGTGGTGTAATTGCGAATGAGTGAATTGGCTTCGTCCACAACGTTCCAGAGGGCCCTCTTTTCGGGCGCCTTATTAATGGATACGTAGAATATCCGCGTCTGGGGCAGTTCACCGGAAACCTTATCGACGAACGCCCTGAAATTAGCGGCAATCTCCGCGGCACCCACTCCGGCATCCACATCGTTGCTGCCGCAGTAATACACGACGATCCGTGGTTTGTACGGCAGGACGACCTTGTCCATGTAGTGAAGCACTTCCCATGTCCGTGACCCGCCAAACGCCCGGTTGAAGACGGGCAGCGGCGCCATCTGCTTCTTGAGGTCCGACCACTGACGGAAGATGCTACTGCCGATGAAAAGAATCCCACCTTGAGGCGGCGGACTGCTCTTGTCCTGATCCAGAAACTCCTGGATCGTGCTCGCAAAACCGATCGGCCGCGCCGGTTGCTGGACGCCCTGAGCCACAAGCCCCGTCGCTAGCAGCGCTGGAATTGCCAGACTCCAGAATTTGCGTCGATTCATTTGCAGGAGCCTACCACAGAAATTCGAACAGAGGAAATTAGCCCCGAATTACGCCAATGACGCGAATGGGGCGCGTCCAGAATTCCTTTTCTTGCGCCCCATTCGCGTCATTGGCGTAATTCGCGGCTAAGTCTCCCTTGTTCACTGATATATTGACCCACAACGGCGATACGCTGTATTTTTCGATTGCTCATGCAAGGAGAAATCTTCAAATGATCGCTAACAAGATTCAAAAGTGCGTCGCACTCGTTGCCGGCTTGCTGATGGCGGCCCTCTCGAGTTACGGGCAGAAACCGGCTCCTCCGGAATTCAACAAGCTTCCCGACTGGAGTGGCGTCTGGCAGATGATGGGCGGGACGGTTTTTGACCGCGCCACGCAGACCGGACAAGGCGGATCGACAACGCATGGCGTGCGTATCCATCCTCCTTACAACGCCGAGTGGGAAGCCATCTACCAGAAGAACCTCGCGTTGAGAGACCAGGACCGGCTTCCCGATGTGATCACCAATTGCGGAGTTCCCGTCGGATTTCCGCGGATCATGAACCTGCCGGATGTCTACGAGTTCGTTATTCGACCCGAAGAGTTCTGGATCCTCACTGAAAACGGCCCGAACGTCATGCGCGTTTATACCGATGGACGAACGCTCCTGGCGCCGGACGAAAGGTGGGGAACGTACACGGGCGATTCGGTTGGTCATTGGGAGGGCGACACACTCGTGTTCCAGACCGTGGCCCTGAAGGGATCCCGCGACGGAGATTCCATACTCGACAGAACCGGCGCGGTTCTCAGCGACTCCGCACAGGCGACCACGCGCATGCGAAGAATCAATGAGACAACCATCGAGGCGCAGATGGTGATCGAGGACGCGAAGGCTTTCACGAAGTCCTGGCCGGTCACCAAGCAATTTCGGCGTTTGCCCGCGGGGACTCGCGTATACGATTATGGCTGTGCCGAAAACAATCGAAACCCGGTCGATGCCGCAACCGGCCGCACCCTGACGCTGGGTCCGGACGGCAAGCCGCTGGAAGATAAAGATTAGGATTAGCTTCTTTCCCGAAGGGAGAATTCGTTATGAAGTCGGTTTATACAGTTGTCGTTGCAGTTTTGGCTGTGGCGGGATTCTTTTTTGCAGTTCAGCCCGCGGTCGCACACCACTCGGGCGCGGAGTTCATGGATCAAGTGAAGGAAATCACGGGCACGATCAAGGAGTTTCAATTCAAGAATCCGCATACATGGATTCAGGTGATGGTCGAGAACTCCAAGGGCGAGAAGGAAGAATGGAGTGTGGAGTGGGGCGCCCCGAATTCGCTGGCGCGCCAGGGCTATCGTCCGTCGACATTCCCACCGGGCGCGAAGGTCGTCATGCGCATCCATCCCATGCGCAGTGGCGCTCCGGCCGGTGGCTTCGTCGCTGCGAAACTCGCCGATGGAAAAACGGTCGGCAAGTGGGAATAAACTTCAATTAACTCTTCCGTAACCACGGAACGCCGCGATCTGCGTTCCGTGGTCTTCTCCGTCCAACAAGTCCAGTAATTCCGACGCCGTTGAGAACTCGAAGAGACGAATGGGCCTTCGAGGACCCCAATACGCAAGCGCGCCTGCGTAGCCTTCGGCCGGACTGATATCGTGCAGAACCCATCGGCGTGCACGTTCCCTGTCACCTTCCACGTGAAGAACCTGTGCGGGTTCATCCGGCTTCAACGTGACGCAAAACTTGGTCGGGGGTGACGTCAGCCCTTCGCCTGTCGCCTTCAAACAGGCCTCTTTGCGAGTCCAGCAGTGAAAGAACCCCTGTTTTCGGGCGCGAGGCGGCAAGCTGATCAAGCTCAACTTCTCTTCATTACAAAAAAACTGCTCCGCAATATCCAGGAATGTCATGTGCCGGATATGCTCGATGTCCACGCCGACTTCGGAGCCTGGCGTGATCGCAAATATGGCGGCTTCACCTGAATGAGAAACATTAAACCGGATATCGAAGACGGAGCCGAGAAGTGCAGGTTTGCCGTTCGCCCTGACGGTAAATCGGAGTTCCTGTGGCGAGGCCAGAACGTAGCGGGACAGCAGCGCGCGAAGAATTCCCCTGGACAGGACGTATTTCCTGCGAAGCTCTTCGAACTTGAAACTCGCGGCTCGTTCGCGTTCGGCCGGGGAAAGAACAGAACTGCACGACATCACGGTTTCGTCGTCACCGCTGAGCCAGACCGGCCAGAGATGGACCTCTGTTTCACAGTTCAGCAGGGTTTCGAATATAGCGGGGGGCCGAACGATCATAAGGCAGCTCCGTGGGAAGCGCTCGATGAGACAGGTCGACGCCATGGACTGATCGATTTGAGCCACTCCGGATTTACTTCAGCGATGACTGTTCTCATCATCATCGTCACCGAAACGGCGAAGCGTTGTTGTTTTTGAGCGGAGATCAGGGTTCCAACGGCTCCGCGAAGCGGACCTTCCTCGATGCGCACCAGATCACCGCCCTGCAATCCAGTTGAAGCATGCGACGGCGCACCGGAGTTCACGACCAGCTGAATCGAATGGATTTCTTCAGGGTCGATCGGGGCCGCTTTGCCGCCAAAACTGACAATGCGGATCACTCCGGGAGTCGTAACAATGAGACCTTGAGTATTCGGCACGATGCGGCAGAATACATATCCCGGAAAGAGCGCTCGTTTCTTTCCACTATTGGTACTGGGTGAGAATTCTTCATATCCCTTCGAACGCAGCATGGCGGCAACCTGATGCTCGGTATTGGTTCGTACGTGTAGAGCGAACCAGTTCGGTTCTGTGCTCGAGAGTGCCATCGTCAGCTCAATCTTTCGCCGGTTCCATACATAGGTTAGAGATATACACTGACGGCAAAAAGGCAGTTTATGATATTTCCCGAAAATAACCTCCGTTCGGAACCTCGTTGTGTTCCAGCCGCGGAGCGGCGTGAGAGCGTAGCCCCGGGCTTGCGGGCATGTTGCCCAATTCGAAAGAGAGACCGGGCACGAGAAAATGGATTCCTCTCCTTGAAAAGGAGAGGTGGCCGTGCCATCAAAAAAACAATCCGTTCCGGATTGGCACGGCCGGGGTGGTCGTTCGCAAGTCACGTTGCAGTATGCGTTTTGAAACATGGTGTGTAAGCGACCACCCCTCCTTATTCAGGGAGGGGAATCCATTTTTCCGTGCCCGGTCTCTCTCTTTCGAATTGGGCAACACGCCCGC
>Ga0137394_10000086_pt1 | contig 62636 bp, 49 predicted proteins | sample czobulk116metaG_FD_108278 | JGI IMG/M metagenome (GOLD analysis project Ga0137394, IMG submission 108278) | Vadose zone soil microbial communities from Angelo Coast Range Reserve, California, USA - czobulk1.16 metaG | ecosystem: Environmental > Terrestrial > Soil > Vadose zone | place: USA...
ACCTGGAGTAAGAACGGGAACGAGCCACAAGAGGCACAAAAGGCACAAGAATTTTGTGCTTCTTGTGCTTTTTGTGGCTAGATCCCCTCACATTCGAGGGTTTTGCAACACCCTCTTTCAAGGTGGGGAATCCATTTTTCCGTGCCCGGTCTCTCTCTTTCGAATTGGGCAACACGCCCGCAAGTTTAGGCACACAGAACCCCCGGGCTTGCGCCCGAGGCTACACTCTCACGCCGCTCCGCGGCTGAAGCGAGGAAAGAGCCGCTCGGCATTGCCTCGATCGATGGCGTGCAGGAGTTCAGCCGAAAGACCCAACCCGGGTATTTGCTTCGTCGTGGATTCGATAGGCTCCTGCGGATAATCCGTTCCGAAGAGGATCTGAGATGTGGTGGTGAACTTCATCAATGCACCGATGGCCCAGGGAAAGGTCGCGTGCGCAACTTCATAGTAGAGCTTTTTCAACTGATCGAGTGCGCCCGTCGGGTATAGATCCGGACGGTCCCGCGGAACACGATCCTGAATCCGGCCTGCCAGCACCGGAAGCGTTCCACCGGAGTGGACAACGATGAAGCGGATTTCCGGAAACTTCGTAAACACGCCGTTCCAAAGAAGGCTCGTCGCGGCTCGGGTCATGTCGAAGTCATACTCGGTCACAGCAGCCCCGATTCCAGGTGGAAGCGTGCAACAAGCCGGTGGAGTGGGATGGATGAACACAATGGCTTTTCGACGATTGAGCTCGGCGTATATGGGTGCGTATGCGGGATCGCCGGGCCATTTATCGCCGATGCTGCTGTAAATGTGCACGCCGTCGGCTTTCAGCGTATCGCAGGAGTACTCGATCTCCTTCAAACTGCCGTCCGTATCCGGCATAGGCAGTGCCGCAAACAGTCCGAATCGTCCGGGGTAATTCTGGACCATCTTCGCGCCGTATTCGTTCGTTTCGCGAGCGAACGCTCGTGACTTTGCCGTCCCGTCGTAAAGAGATGGCGCCGCCGCCGAAACCGAAGTGATGGAGGTGGTAATACCGTACTTGTCCATCTGCTCGATCGCGATGGAGGGCGACCAGGGATTGCCTCTCACACCAGCGCCTCCGGCAATCCGGTGATGGTGTACATCAATGCGCCCGGACGCAGCACGGGCCTGGCGGTTATTCTGCGCGATCAAGCGGCCGGCAGGCATCATTGCGGCAAGGGTTTTCAGAAACTCTCGACGGTTCTTCATCCGCCGATCTTATTGCGTTCATCTTGGACCTGCAAGAAGTCCCGGCAAATGCGTGGTGAACGCGGGCTAAGGCCCGCGACTACATTTGGGATCCCATTCGTGGGAGCAACGTTCGGTCTGAATGTAGTCGCGGGCTTTAGCCCGCGTTTATTCAAACTGAGTCACTACCGGGCAAATGGCTTGACTTGCTTTTTCGATCAGCGCAAGAATCACGCACGAACACCCCCAGAAAACGAGGATGACATATGAAGATTCGCGTTGCGGGCATTTTGGCCGTTGCGTTCGTCGTTCAAGTTCCGATAAGCGCGCCGGCCTTCGCTCAGGCCATTTCGCAGATCAGCGGCACGGTGAAGGATCAAAGCGGCGCCGTATTGCCGGGCGTGGAAATCACAGCGACGCAAACCGACACGGGTATTGCGCGCAGTACTGTCTCGAATGAGACGGGGAGCTATGTATTGCCGAACCTGGCGGTGGGGCCATATCGTCTGGAGGCCGCACTGCAGGGATTTCGCACCTTTGTGCAGAGCGGCATTGTTCTGCAGGTCAACAGCAGTCCTGTGATCAATCCAGTCCTGGAAGTCGGGCAGGTCAACGATCAGGTGGAGGTTCAGGCGAATGCCGCACTTGTTGAGACCCGAAGAACAGCCGTAGGCCAGGTCATCGAGAACCAGCGAATTCTCGCGTTGCCGCTGAACGGGCGGAATGTGATCGACCTGGTCACGCTCTCCGGCGTCGCGGTGGCGTTGCCTGCCGTTCGATCGGCCTGGTTTCTCAATCTCAACCCGATCAGCATCGGCGGCCAGGCGTTCTTCGGGACCGACTACAGCCTGGACGGCGCCTATCACCGCAATTATTTAACCGGCACGTACATGCCGATTGCATTCCCGGACGCTGTGCAGGAATTCAAAGTCGAGAGCAGCGGCCAGAGCGCTGAGCGCGGAGCCGGATCTTCGGTGAGCGTGGTCACGAAATCGGGAACCAACGACTTTCATGGCGACCTGTTCTACTTCATACGCAACGACGGATTCGGAAGCGCCCGCGAATACTTCGCCACCAAGGCCAGTACATATAAGCGCAACCAGTTTGGCGGAACCCTGGGCGGGCCGATCCGGAAAAACAAACTGTTCTTTTTCGGAGGCTTTCAACAGACCATCCGGCGCGAGAACCCGGGCAACAGTATCTCGACCGTTCCGACCGCCGCGATGATGGCCGGTGACTGGACCGCTTTTGCGTCGGCCGCGTGCAATCTGGGCACGGCCCGCACGTTGAGGGCTCCGTTCGTCAATAACCAGATCTCACCCTCTCAGTACGTAGCACCGGCCGTGTATATCGCAAATCAGCTGCTCGACTCGCTGAAACAGGATGGGGTCACGCCGGACCCCTGCGGCCGCATCACTTACAACACGCCCAGTAACGAAAACGATCGCCAGTACGTAGGCAAAGCGGACTATCAGATAAACGACAAGCAATCCGCGTTCGTTCGAATTCTGGCCACCGAGCAGAAGGTCCCGAATTCCTTCAGCCTTTCACCCAACCTGTTGAATTGGACCAATACGGGTTTGGACCAGCTGGCCACTTCGGCTGCAATCGGTCACACGTTCCTTATCAGTTCGAATGTTGTCCATGCGTTCCGCCTGGCGTTCAACCGGACGGCCCATCGTTACGTGCCGAATCTGGCTTTCTCCTACTGCACTGCCGGCGTCAACATGTGGTGTGACGAAAACCCAAAAACCATCGGCACGATGAGCATTTCCGGTGGCTTCACCATGGGCAGCACGTCCGCGAGGGGCGAGTATTGGACGGGCACCTCGTACGCCGTCAACGATGACCTGAACTGGGTTCGCGGCGCTCACCAAATGGCATTCGGCGGCGGCGCGTGGCAGGGAAGGGTGAACGAATTTACACATTTTGCCAGCACCGGCCAACTGAACTTCAATGGCTCGGTGACCGGCCTGGGAATGGGCGACTTTTTCCTGGGGAATCTGAACACGCTGTTCCAGGGACTGCCGAATACCAATGCGACACGCCAGAATTCCCTGAATATGTATTTCACGGATACCTGGAAAATGACGCCGCGCCTGACATTGAACTACGGAATCCGATGGGAGCCATTTCTTCCACAGAACGTGACCAACGGCCAAATCTCCGTTTTCGACATGAGCCGGTTCCGCCAGGGCATCAAGAGCACGGTGTTCGTCAATGCGCCGGCAGGTTTCTACTTCCCCGGTGATCCCGGCTTTCCGGGAACGTCGGCGACCTATAGCCAGTGGGCGCACTTTGACCCGCGAGCGGGACTCGCATGGGATCCGAGAGGTGATGGGAAAATGTCGATTCGGGCTGCTTACGCTTTCGGCTATGCCTACGTGCCGGGGATCACCCGCGAAGATCAGGCCGGATCCAATCCATGGGGCGGCCGGACGACGATTACCAGTCCGCCGGGCGGGTTCCTCAATCCGTGGCAAGGATATCCGGGCGGCAATCCGTTCCCATACACGGTCAACAGGCATCTGGTCTTCACGCCCAGAGGCCAGTTCATCACGACCCCGTACGATCTTACGACGCCCAACAGCTACACATGGAACCTCGCCATCCAACGACAGTTCGGGCCAAGCTGGATTGCCTCGGCAACCTACCTCGGAAGCCGGGTGATGCATCTGTATCTCAACGTGCCGATCAACTATGCCCAGATTGTTCCAGGCCCAATCGTGACGACAGGCTGCGCGGCGACGGCCATCAACTGCAACGCAACCTCCAATACAGATGCGCGGCGGGTCCTCAGTCTGCTGAATCCAGCCGAGGGACAGTATGTTGGGAATATGGACCAGTGGGATCCTTCGGGCACGCAACGTTACCACGGCATGGCGCTCAGCCTCGAGCACCGGCCCAGTCGGGGCCTGAGCATGAATGCCAATTGGACGTGGTCGCATTGCACGGGGTATTTCCAGGGATTCAACACCAAGACGGACCAAACCGTCACCGTTCCCAATAATCCGCTCTTTGACAAGGGCGATTGCGATACGGACCGGCGGCACATCGTTACTGTTTCGGCGGTAGCCCTGATGCCGCGTTTGAGCAATAACGCCGCCCGGGCCATTGTGACCGGCTGGCAGTTGGCAGGAATCTATAGATTCTCGTCAGGAACGCCGCTCGCGATTCAGAACGGCACCGACAGAGAGCTGACGGGCATCAATCATCAGCGGCCGAACCTAGCGCTTCCCGATCAGGTGTACACGGGTCAGTCCTGCGCGGGATGCCAATATCTCAACCTTGCGGCTTTTGCGCCCCAACCGCTCGGCGGTATCGGAAATTTGGGGTGGAACAGCATTGTTGGGCCCACGTACTGGGGTCTGGACATGGCCTTGTCGCGACAGTTCCAGATTCGAGAAGGGCAGAGCATCCAGGTGCGGGCCGACGCGTTCAACGTCACCAACAGCTTTGTGTCCAGTCTTCCCAGCACTGCCAATCCCGCGTCGGGCGCAGTGCCCGCCTTCGCGAATGTCAGCAACAACCTGTTCGGCCAGCTTTTGGCCGCGCAGCCGACGCGGAAAATGCAGTTCGCGTTGAAGTATGCGTTCTGACGAAGAGGTGCTTCCGCTGTGCCGAAGGCATCCGAATACAGCCGCGTAGCGGCGACAGAGTGTAGCCCCACGCGCCAGCGTGGGGACCCGGTAGACCTCGATTTACGAGCTCCGTAGGAGCGATAGATGGTTCTGAAGAATCTTTCGCCCCTCTGTCGCCGCTACGCGGCTGTATTCGGATGCGCTTCGCGCGATAGACCGCCGCTACAGAATTCATCTCCGCGAACGGTGAGACTTTCGGAAGAAGTTGCGCCTCATTTGATGAGCCACTTCGTGGCCCATCTTAAAGCCCTGCACAAGGGAGCGATGGTAGTGAAAGCCGACATAGATACGGGCGCCGAAGACTTCGCGTTGCAGGTCGATGACGTTGCTGAATGTATGCGTCGTGTTGGTGACGGTGCTGCTCATGGATAACGGGACGTTGGGAGTTCGGAAGTACGCTTTCAGCGTTTCCGCTACAACACCGGTCACGCAGCCATGGGCCGCCGGATACTCCGGATGAGCGGGGGTCGCTGCGAGCGGCGTCCATGCGGGGTCGGCCTCGAGCAGCGGTTTGCCGCCGCCCGCCCGAATAGCGGTGACCGGCCGCCAGAAGCCGAAGGTGTACTTGGCGTTCCAACAGCCGATGCCGGCGTCCGCGAAGCCGGCCCAGAGCGTCGCGAAGAGGCGTGCGGTTTCGGCGGTGTCCAGCGACCGTTGTGTTGCCAACTGCCGAAAGGCCCGCGCGTACTGTTGGCCGGTATGCTCGGTCCAAAAGAGGCCGGTCTCGGACTGCTCGGGCGTGCGGACGGCGCTGTTTGCGGCGCCGAGGGTCTTCGTCTGATTGTAATCGTCGATCCATTGCCGGCTGTTGAGTGGCGTGGGCCCTTCGTCGGGTAGAAACTGCGCCGGCTCCGTCATCGTGAACGGAGTCACGTGGCCGAGCCATGGAGTGAGCGGCGGGGCGAGAGCCGGCGGGGTCGGCTGCCAGTATCCGGGGCCGATCGGAGGCGTGTACGCAACACTGGCATTCAGACCATCATTGGCTCGGGCGGCGATCATTGCTCGAGCGGACTGCTCACCCACACTTGCGCCGGCAGCGACGGCAAACGGGTTGTCGGTGAGGGCCGCGATCGAAGTCAGGTACTGGGCATCCAGACTTGCGGACTGTGAAGGAAAGTAGTTCACCAGTATACGGTGGGCAGCTGCGATCGCGGCCGCGTCCCGCGAGGCTCGGGCTGGAGCGTTCGTGGTGAAGAGATAGGGCTTGTGCCGGCGGTCAATCGCATTGACGGCGTCGTACACTGCCAGTTGCACGTATGCGAACCAGACTCCGGATGTGACCGAAGGCTTTAGCCCGTTGGTGACAATTGTCGTGGATGCGATGTTGTTCCAATCAACGACGACATTATTGGCGGAGGCGGACCGGTTCCACAACAATGCCGCCAACACCACCAGCAGAACTACACTTTTTGAACGTTTCATGATGTTCTCCTCTTCGGATGCGCAGCTAAGGCTGCGCGTCTCTAACCGGTAAGCGGGAACCGAGTGCGAAACCTGTAAGGCGTCCGCGACATTTTTTGGGGTCCATGGCGGCATGAACGGCTGGAACGATTGTGATAGACTCCGGCCGAATTCGCGATAGGAGGGCCATGGCGTCGTCTTCAACGCACGACATTACTGGTCTGCTCCACGATTGGGGTGGCGGAAACGACAGAGCCTTAGCCCGCCTGGTTCCGCTGGTTTACGCCGAATTGCGCCGGCGCGCACGCCGCTACATGGACGGGGAGAGACCGAGTCATACGCTGCAACCTACGGCTCTGGTCAATGAAGTCTACCTGCGCCTGGTGGACTGCCAGGACATGGGCTGGAAAGATCGCGCCCATTTCTTCGCCATGTGCGCGAGGTTGATGCGCAGAATCCTTACAGATTTGGCGCGCTCCCGCCGTTACGACAAGCGCGGCGGGAAAGCCCAGCACGTCACTCTGAACACTTCCCTGATTTTCGCCAACGCGGAACAACCTGACCTGGCGGACCTCGATGAGGCCCTGAAGAGGCTCCATGCAATGGACTCCAGAAAGAGTGATGTCGTGGAATTGCGTTTCTTCGGTGGTCTGAGTGTGAAGGAAACCGCGCAGGTGTTACAGGTCTCCGCGGATACCGTGATGCGTGACTGGAGACTCGCCAAGGTATGGCTGCTGCGCGAATTATCCAGTGAGAAATGAGATGGATCCTGAGCGCTTCCGGCGGGTAGACGAACTCTTTCACTCCGTTTTGCAGCGCCCTGCAGGCGAAAGGTCCGGATTTCTTCGCGAAGTGTGCGGCGCCGACGAGGAATTGCGCCGCGAAGTAGAGTCGCTGCTCGCCTATGAATCCCGAGCCGGCGAATTCATGGAAACCCCCGCGGCCGAGGCGCCTACCTCCCTGGTGGGCAGTACGCTCTCGCACTATCGCATCGTGGAAAAGCTCGGAAGCGGTGGTATGGGCGTTGTGTATCGAGCGCGCGACGAACACCTGGGCCGCGATGTCGCGCTCAAGGTATTACGCGTGGGATCGCCTCAGGATGCTCAATCGCGAAAACGTTTGCGGAAGGAAGCAGTGGCGCTCTCGAAAGTATGCCACCCGAACGTCGCGGTCATTTACGACTTCGATACGCAGGACGGTATCGACTTCATAGTAATGGAGCTGATCCCCGGCATTACTCTCAGCGATAAAATCACCGAAGGTCCCCTGCCGGAAAAGGAGGTCGCCCGTTTCGGCCTTCAATTGGCCGAAGGACTGGCGGCGGCGCATGATCAGGGTGTTGTCCATCGAGACCTGAAGCCCGGCAATCTGAAGTTGGCCAACGATGGCCGGCTGAAGATCCTCGATTTCGGGCTGGCGAAATCGTTGCGGGCCGAGGATGGAGGTGAGGCTCTCACCGAGACGCATGCTCTTCACGGGACGCTGCCGTATATGGCTCCGGAGCAGTTGATGGTCGGGAACGTCGATGCCCGTACCGACATCTATGCATCCGGTGCCGTGTTGTACGAAATGGCATTCGGGAGCCGGGCCTTTCCGGAAGGACACAAGCCGCATTTGACCGGCGCCATCGAATTGCCGGACAGCGGGGTCTCGGGCGAGCTGAAGCGCATCATTCTGAAGTGCCTCGAAAAGAAACCGGCGAACCGCTATCCATCCGCTACTGCCCTTGCGGGCGATTTACGATGTCTGGCCGCATTGTCAGGCACTGCGCCCGCCACGGCACAGCGGCGAGTTGCTTTATGGGCAACGGGACTGATTGCAGTATTGGCTGTCGCCGCCTTCATTGCCCTGTATCCGGCAGGCCTCCTGACTCGTTCGGTTCGCATCTCTTCGCTGGCCGTGCTGCCTCTCGACAACCTGTCCGGCGACCCCGAGCAGGAATACTTCGCGGACGGCATGACCGATGCTCTCATCACGGACCTGGCGAAGATCAATGCTTTGCGCGTAGTTTCCCGGACTTCCGTCATGCGGTACAAGCGGACGCAAAAGTCATTGCCGGAGATCGCGCGGGAACTCGGTGTCGATGCCATTGTGGAAGGCGCAGTCAATCGAGCCGGAGACCGGGTGCGAATCACGGCCCAGCTGATCCGCGCAGACGACCAGCATTTGTGGGCTGAGGCGTACGAGCGCGATATGCGCGATGTGCTCTTATTACAGAATGAGGTCGCTCGATCCATTGCGCAACAGGTCCAGGTAAAAGTTACACCTGCCGAGCAGGAACGCCTGACACATTCCCGGCCCGTTGATCCCGAGGTCTATGAGCGGTATCTGAAAGGCCGCTATTTCTGGGCCACTCGAACGGAAGCGTCAATTCAGAAGGCTATCGAGATGTTCAATCAGGCAATCGATAAGGACCCTATGTATGCAGCGGCCTACAGTGGGTTGGCGGATTGCTATTCGTCCCTGGGCTTTTCGTTCGACGTTGGATCGCTCTCTCCTACGGAGATACAGCCACGGGCTCGGGCCGCCGCAAGCAAGGCGGCGGAGTTGGACAATTCGTCGGCGGAAGCCCACAGTTCGCTCGCTTTCATCAAGCTCAACTACGATTGGAATTGGGCGCAATCGGAGCAGGATTTCAAGAAGGCCATCGAATTGAATCCGGGCTGGGCCAATGCGCATCACTGGTATGCGCACAACTTGATCTCTGCGGGTCGTATACGGGAAGCTGAGAACGAGAGCTTGCGCGCCTTGCAACTCGACCCACTCAGCGCCATCATGAACGCGCACCTCGGGTGGGCCTACTACTTCGCGCACGAGTACGATAAATCGCTGGAACAACTGCGGAAGACTCTCGAACTGGTGCCGGACTACGGGCTGGCGTTCTGGTACAGCGGATGGGCCTACGAACAAAAGGGGATGTACGCTGAAGCCCTCCGTGACATGCTACGCGCAAAGGACCTGCTGAAAGGCAATATCAATGTCGCTGGCGATATCGGCCATCTGCACGCCGTATCGGGAAACAAAACCGGTGCCGAACGGGTGATACGCGACCTCCTGAAGTTGTCCACTCAGAGGTACGTTAACCCGTTTGAAATCGCATTGATCTATGTGGGTCTCGGCGATAAAGACCACGCCTTCGAATGGCTGGAGAGAGCTTATCGCGAGCGCTCCGACATGCTGGTCTATTTGAAACTGGATCCCCGGCTTGATCCCATCCGGTCGGAAGCACGTTTTGAAGAGTTGCTCCGCAAAGTGGGAATACCGTAGACCAATTCAGATGAAACCGGAGAATTGATTAGTGATTAATGATTAATGTGCTTGGAAGATGGAGCAATCGCTTCATTTGGCCAAGCTCACTAATCATTAATCACTAATCAATTCTCCGGTTTCATCCGGAAGCTTTGAGTCAAATTATGTTAACTCACCATGAGGTGACAAAATTATGAGGAAGAAAGTTTGGAATATCGTTTTGTTGGCCGCATTCGCTTTTGTGGCCGGTGAGGTGTGGGCTCAGGGAACCACTCCGGTTTCGCTGGACAAAGTGACGCTCTCGGGCGACGCCGCGAAGAGGGCGCTAACGAAGACGCAGATCAACGCCGCCACGGCGAGGGCAATAGTCGATGCGTGTGTGGAGTTCGGAAAAGCGAGCAACGCGTCGTATTCCATTTTCGTTATTGCTCCGAGCGGCGATATCGTCGATGCGCATGTGATGGATGGACAGGTGCCGATCGGCGTCGAGACAGCGTTACTCAAGGCGAAGACCGCCCTTTACGCGAGGACCCCATCGAGCGCCGTAGCGCAGCGCTTCAATACGGTCGACGGACGCGTGATTCGGTTGAGTCTCGGACAGACGTCCGGCCTTGCTTATTACTTCGTCGGAGGCGGCCTGCCCATCGTCGTGGAAGATCAACTGATTGGTGCGATCGGAGTGGGTGGGGGAAACATGGACGAGATGTGCGCTTATACAGCCCTCACGAAAGTTCTCGGACCGCAGCCTCCAGTTCCGACGGCTCAGCCGGCTCCGGCAGGGGCTGCGCCTGGGGGCGGCGGTCGCCGGGGCGCCGGTCGCGGCCAGCAGTAGGCGGATCTCGTAGCCAGTGGCTATCCGCTGAGATAGTCTACGAGAACGCCGCTCGTCTGGCGGAGCCGCTGGCTCAGCAGCTTGGAGAGCTTGAGCAGGATCTTCAGCGCGAGGCGTGGAACTTCCAGAGAGAGGCGGGCAAAGCCTTCGCCGGTCAGCACAACCAGTAGACTGGGTTCCTCGGCCACGACCGAGGCCGAGCGGGGCTCACCGTCGATCAGGGACATCTCGCCGAAAGTGTTTCCGGCGGCGACCGTGCCGATCTGTTTCGCTGTCCGCTGTGCCCCTTCCTTCATGACGCTCACGCGGCCCTCGACAAGCAGGCACAAGTAAGCCTCGCGCCTCCCCTCGCGCACGATGACAGCGTCTTTGTCGGCGCGGTACACATGCAGGTAATTAGACAGCGTCTCGACTTCCTTGGCGTTCAGGGTATTGGCCCACTTGGTGCTCTCGACAAACTTGCTGATTTGCGACGGCCTATACCCTTGCACCACCAAACCTGGCTCCTCCAGCATCCCGTTGACTACTTCTCTGTCCATTCGGGAAGCGTACCATGGGTGACATGGGGATAGGTTAATGGGTCATCGCGTAAACGATGTAGTTGATTCCGAGGCGGATGGCCTGCGAGCTGTCCTTGAGAGGCTTGTCGCCGTGATCGAGATATTTCCAGAAATCGCCGATATCGTTGTTGTAATTCGCGATCAACTGGAGGTTGCCGTGCTCGTCCGCCAGTCCCCAGAATTCCGGAACAAAATCCCCATATGGCGGATTCATTTTCAACGTGTGGATATCGAAGAAACTATGGAAGATCGGATGAGTAAGATCGATCCGGATGAACTCCCGTTCCGGAAGCGCGAGCTTCAGGTAATGGCGCAGGACCTCCAATTCCTCGGGGCCATGGAGGTAGGCCGCAGTCCGGAAATCATCCGCCATGATGAAGCCGCCCCTCCGTATGTACTCGCCGAGGTTCTTGATCTCTTTGTCATTGAGCGCAAGGAAGCCGGGTTCGGACAGGTAGAGAAAGGGATACTTGAAAACTTCGTCGCTTGAAAGCTGCACGATTTTGTAGGAATGGGGCGTGACGCGCACGCCGGTCAGCTCGTGAAGCAACCCGACCAGGAATTCATCCGAGGAAGGGTAGTCGTGATGCCATGGCGGATTGTTTGGCCAATAGTTCGGCCAGTACATCCACGAATCCCGATTGGTGCACGCGAGCCGGGCAAACACAAATTCCGGATCGGGCTCGAACCAGTCTGAAATCGCTGGACGAACGAGCACTGTGACAAATACCAGAATTATTAAAAGTCTTTTCACCAAGAACTACCTTAGCATCAGTGCGTCATCGCGTAGACTGCATAGTTGACGCCTAACTCCACGGCCGTCGCCGACTCGTGTATAGAACACTGGCCCACATCCAATGCCTGCCAGTATTCGCTGATGTCGTTGTTGAAATCGATCATCACCTGGATGTTTCCCTTCGGATCCGAGATCGCAAAAAACTGCACGTCACCCGAGTTGTACATCCGGTAGGGTGGCAGCATGTTCTTTGGGTCAAGGTCAAAAACCATGTGAAAGATCCGGTGAGTAGCAGGCACGGGCTGCATTTCACGATCGGGAAACAGCTTTCTCAGTTGCTGCTGCATATTTTCGAACTGGGATCGGTCGAACTCATTGCCACGAAAGTCGTCGAGCAACAGAAAGCCGCCGCGATCGAGGTATTCCCGGAGATTCTTGACGTCGGCAGGCAGAAGATTCAGATAGCCGGGTTCCGACATATATACGAATGGGTACTGGAACAACTCTTTACTATCGATATCGACGATCTGGTAGGAGTCCGGTTTTGTATAAGTGGTTGTCAGCCGGCCGAGTGAAGTTGGAAACATCGTGTCGCCGTCCGGGTAATCGTGATGCCAGGGAACTTCGCGCGTTTCGCTCCGCCACCATGGCTGTGTGTGATAGCGAATGCGGGCGTATACAAAGCCTGACCGGTCGATGTTGCGTGGTGTGGACAAATCCTCTTCTCCCGTCCCCCGGTAGCCCGGAACGAGACACCGGCCGCCGGACTGGCCAGTGTCAATTCCCGAACCAAATCGTCGGCCACCAAACTGTTCACCCTGTCCGCTAAATTGCGCGAAGGCGTAGGCGCTCAACCCGAGAATCGCGGCAGCAAACAGTTTCGTGTTCATATTCTCCGGCGAGTGTACACCTTCGCGGGCCGAACCGCGAGTGGTGCCTTCTATCTACTATTTAGACGCCCTTTTTCAGTTCTGGGTATAGCGGCGTTTGTCAGGCCCCGACGATTTGAACGCTGATTCCTTCCGGATCCTTGATATGAAACCCGGCGTCAAGGTTCTCTTCGGGATTTACACCGCGCTGCTTCAGGTCCCGCGTAACCGACTCCTTATTGAAACCTTCGACCCCGATTGCGAAATGATCCACCAGACCAGTGGGACTCTTGTGGTGGAGGGAGACGAGAGCTTTCGTCGTCCCAAGACGCACGATTTCGTTCGGCTTATCCTCACTCACGACCGACAGTCCGAACATCTTTTGGTAAAAAGCGATTGCACGCGGCAAATCGGTGACCTGAATGCTAATGTGGTCAATCTTCGCCGCTTTGAGACCCGGGTTTTGAAGTGCAGCCGCAGATCCTGTGGCGCTCGCCGCAGTCAGCATGGCCAGACCTTGAATCAACTCTCGGCGCGTGAGCGCACCCGTCTCGAAGCGCTTCAACAGATTGGAAATGATCGCCTCCATATGGCCTCCTCATTGGAAAAGGGAATTGCGGGCGAGTCTATACCAACTCGGGCTGAAGCTCGCCACGAATCGGGAACCGCAGTGGTAATCTCGACGAGTGATTCGCTCACTCCGACCGCGGTGATTGAAACGCATACGACGCTGCCGCGGCCGGGAGGAATTTACCGGGAATATCTTCCGCAAGAAAAGCTCAACGAGATCCCTTATTTGAAACAAATGCAGGCGTCCCGCATTAGAATACGGGAACCCTGAGGAACTCCTATGAGCCATGGTCCAGGTCCATTACTGACCAAAACCATGCCGGAAGGGCAGGCGATTGCCCCAGATGCCCCTCAACCGGTGGTCAGAATGGTGGACGCGATTGCGCTCACCGTCGGTATTGTCATCGGCGCGGGTATCTTTCGCACGCCGGCTCTGATCGCGGCGAATTCCACCGGCGAATGGACAGTGTACCTGGCGTGGTCGCTTGGCGGTGTCATCTCCATTGTCGGCGCGCTCGTCTACTCTGAACTGGCGACAACGTACCCACACGCGGGTGGCGACTACCACTACCTCACTCGCGCCTTCGGGCATCGGCTGTCTTTTCTTTTCGCATGGGCGAGAATGAGCGTGATTCAGACCGGAGCGATTGCATTCTCCTTGTTTGTCTTCGGTGATTACCTGGGTCAAATCGTTTCTCTCGGAGCACACTCGTCAGCCATCTACGCCGGGCTGGCAGTTGTCGCTTTGACTGGCCTCAACATTCTCGGCGTCCGCGAGGGCACTGGAACCCAGAACTTCCTGACAAGCCTCGAAGTCCTCGGCGTCATTCTGGTGATCGTGGCCGGTCTGATGATAGTTGCCCCGCCGCCTCAAGCGACAACGAACACCGCGACTCCGGCTGCGTCGTCTTCTTCGTTCGGCCTGATCATGGTTTTTGTGCTGTTAACGTACGGCGGCTGGAGCGAAGCGGCGTACGTTTCTGCGGAACTGCGTAATGTTCGACGCAACATGGTACGGGTGCTCATGCTGAGCATCGCTTTGATTACCGCATTGTATCTGTTGATCAACTGGGCGTACTTGCATGCGCTCGGTCTGGCCGGCACCGCCCAGGCGGAGCAGGTAGCCGCCGTAATCATGAATCGCGCATTTGGAGCGCGCGGAGCGGATATTATCAGTCTCCTTATCGCCATCTCCGCTTTGACCACGGCGAATGCAACGGTCTTTACCGGCGCGCGCACTTCCTACGCATTTGGGTGCGATTTCCCGGCGTTCCGCTTCCTTGGACGTTGGAGCCCACGGACATCTACCCCGGTGAATGCGCTTCTTCTGCAAGGCGGAATCGCAATCGTTTTGGTGCTCTTCGGCGTTCTGACGCGCAGAGGTTTCGAGACGATCGTCGAATACACTGCGCCCGTGTACTGGTTCTTCATTCTTCTCACAAGTATTTCGCTATTCGTACTGCGCCGGAAGGAAGGGACCATTACGCGTCCGTTCCGAGTGCCGTTATATCCAGTTACGCCAATGCTGTTCAGCCTGGCCAGCACCTACCTGCTTTATTCGAGCCTTAGATACACCGGCGTCGGCGCTTTCGCCGGTGTATCCGTCCTCGTCGTGGGAGCCATATTGTTGCTGTTTATCCATCCATCAACGTCAGACCAAAAAAGGCACGAAGGAGGAAATTAAATGCGAAACCGAAGAATGTTTTGGGTCTCAGCATCTTGTCTCGTCGTTGCGATCGCGTTCTCGCCTGCCGCAATGCTGGCGCAGACCGCAGCGGCGCGCACGCCGGACGTGATCTATGTTCCGACTCCACCTGAGGTCGTTGAAGCAATGCTGAAGATGGCCGATGTCAAGGGCAGCGACGTCGTTTATGATCTCGGTTCAGGAGACGGCCGCATCCCGATCGCTGCGGTACAGAAGTTCGGCGCCCGCTCAGCCGTTGGAATTGACATTGATCCCCAGCGCATCAAAGAGGCCACCGAAAACGCGCAGAAAGCAAACGTTACCGGCAAGGTGCGGTTTCTCAACCAGGATTTGTTCCAGTCCAACATCAGCGACGCCACGGTCGTGACACTCTATTTGTTGGACAGCCTCAATGAGAAGTTGCGTCCGAAGTTGCTGAGGGAACTGAAGCCCGGGACACGGATCGTTTCACACGCTTTCCGTATGGGAGATTGGCAGCCGGAAAGAACGGAAACGATCGGCACCCGAACGATTTATTTTTGGCGGGTTCCAAACAGGTAGAGTTTTTTAGCCGCGGATTACGCAAAGTACGCGGAATCCGCGGCTAAAATCTACCTGTTATTCCAGCGCATTCAATGCCGCACGCTGCTGCTCCAGGCGTTGCGGCCGGGCCTGGGCAAAACGCTGGACACCGGCGAAGATCGAGTCCGCATCCAGATGCGCTTCAGCGATCACGTCCGATTCCAGGCCTCCTGTGAGCCATTGATGGTCCCAGTCCGACGTAAGCGAATACGTGTCGGTCAGGGAGCCGACGTTGCGCAGCGGCCACATGCGCCGCGTACCGCTGCTGACGAACATGAGATCCTGGTATGCCTCAGGCGGGAGCACGGAGTTTCGATAGGCTTCCGGCTGGTAGTCAAATAATTCCTCGCTGATCGCCGAGATGACCTTCACGTTGATGCCGGCCTGTTCCAGCCGCGGCAGCACTTTCACGAGATTGAACGTCGCGCTCGATCCCTGTGCCACGACGTAGCCATGCCTCGGCTTGCCGGGCGCGAAATCGCGAATGACATACAGACCCTTGGATGCGGCCCGGAGATCCGTATCGGCGAATTTGCTGCGGTCAGCCACTGGAAAGTCCGGCCGTGCCACTTCGATGATGATGATGCCCACCTTCTTCTCTCGCGCGGCAATCTCCGCCGCCGCGAAATATCCGGGCGCCACATCGTTGTAGTCCCAGAAACTCAGATTGATGACCTGACCGCGCGGGAACAGCTTCCACACCTGGGGCGCGAAAATGCCGAAGTGAGTGCGCGCATCAGCGGCGGTTTCCGGGCCCGAGTGCCCGGCAAGGATATGCAGGACGCCCGTGCGGAACTTGCTGTCCTGGTTTTGCTGGCTCCAGACGCGAGCCGGCAGGTACATCAAAGGTGTAAAAGCCCCATAGGTGCCGCTGAACGCCCACACGCCCGCAAATTTCTCGGGGTCCACTGATGCGTTCTGGCTAACCAGGCCTATGGCGCTGGAAACATTTCCTGCTTCCTGAATTGCGGCCTTGACGCGGGTCCCCAACGGGTTGGTCTCAGGATCGTAGTGGCCCCAGATACTGCCGTGCTCCAGATTGACGGACTCGGACAGATCCGCGGCCAGCGTCAGGGCACGATTCTCCGTGACGTAGTTCAGCCACTTGACGATTTCGGAGACTCCCCGGCGAGCGCCTGCCACTTCGCCGGTTTTGCGAAACAGTGCGATCTTCACCTGCTTTTCTGCGCCCGAGACCGAGTTCTTCACGGTGAGTGTCTGCGGTTCCTCGGGAAGATTCGCGACACGGAGGCGTTCGTCCAGAAATGGATCGCGCTTAGCATCGATGCGGAGTGGGAAGTTCTCCTTGACCGTATCTCCGATATCCACCAGGCGATCGGCCAGCCAGTCCCCAAGCCCGTTGCGGTCGAGCACGGACATGGCAACATCAATGTTGGTCTTGAACTGTATCAGCCGCTCCCGCGGGTCGCTTACGGGACCCTGACGGATGCCGGAGAACTCCACGCCGTACCGTTCCTCAAAGGTCCGCGCCAGAGCGACAAAATACTCCGAGTTCATTTTCATCGCGTAAGGATGGCTCGGGTAACCCACCACCTGATCACCGGATCCGATCTTCCCGTTCACCGCGCCGGGCCAGTATCCTTTCGTCGTCTTGCCGAACACAATCATCGGGCGGCGATCGTTCGGGTCCCATTCCTCCATCGCTTTGAGAACGCCCACGATCTGGTCGTAGTCGTGACCATCAGGTATGGAAAACACGTTCCATCCATAAGATGTCCACTGGTCGATCAACCGGTAGCCTTCGAACTTGCGGTGCACCACTCCGCCGATCAATGCATCGTCGATACCGGCATTGTTATCCGAGAAGAAGATCCGCAGCCGCTTGCCGACCTGAAGCGCTATCGCTTGAGTCTTGAGTTCCTGGGCATGGCCCTCACACATCGCGAATTCTCCTTCAAACGCGATGATTTTCGGGGCGCCGATGCCGGCACCCACGATGTCCCAGAATGCGGCTTTTCCGGCTGCCGTCGCGATTCCAACTCCCGACGGACCGCCGTTGACATCGTTGGTCACGTCCGTGGATTCGATGTGCCCGGACAGCGCCCGGATGCCGCGGCCTCGCGCCTGAGCGAACAGCGGATGATCGGAGAGACCCGCATCCGCGAGGAGCGTCTTCAACGCTCCGGCGCCCCGACGGAATCCCAACGCGTCGACCGGTAACATCGCTACATCAGGGGCGACGTAGTAACGGGAATCCCCTGTCGCTTGATACTTGCGGAACAGCGCTTCCCCCATGATCATCCAAAGTGCGTAGCAGGTCGGCGCGCAGTGACCTGCCGCCAGCATGAATTTGTCGCAATAGGGATGCTTCGGCCGGCGGTAATCGTAACGGAGGCCGCCCAACTCCGGACCGGCAAGGTGCGTAACGACGTTAAAAGGCGTATATGCCACGGGCCCGCCAAAATGCCCGGTCTGGGCATAGTTGCCGAGCAGCGTTAAGGTCATGCAAGTCATATAGCCAATGTCTTCCAGTCGTTGGCGCTCAAACGGCAGCTTTGAACTGGTGACTGATGCTGGCGAAAGCTGGACACTCATCTCAAATCCTTATCCTTCCCTTTGGCTGAAGAACCTTGAAACTGGCAGTCCGAGTGGAACCTGCTTGGGGATTCTAACGGGGGACCCGTCCTCACGCAATGCCTCAACGCTGGTTAGTGGCCCCTTATTTGCATGGAACTTACCGTAACCTTCAGATATGGGCCGCGGAAGCGGCTTCGATAGACGGAGGCGTCCCCTTGGCAGAAATCATAAAGTCCCGGATCCGAGAGGGTTCTCCCCATCCCCGCGGCGCAAACTGGGATGAGAAGGGCACAAACTTTTCGCTGTTTTCTGCAAACGCTACCAAGGTAGAGGTTTGCATCTTTGATGGAAGCGGAGAGCGAGAACTGGAGCGCATCGAACTTCCGGAACATACCGACCAGATTTGGCATGGGTATTTGCCGGAAGTGGGGCCCGGGACACCGTACGGTTATCGAGTCCACGGACCCTATGATCCTCAGGCCGGTCATCGCTTCAATCCGAACAAACTGGTGCTCGACCCGTATGCATTTGCCCACATGGGGGAGTTGAAATGGAATCCAGCCCTGTTCGGCTATCAAATGGAGTCCGGGGACGATTTAACGTTCGACGAGCGGGACAGCGCTCCTTTCATGCCGAGATGCACTGTCGTGGACCCGAACTTCGACTGGACGGGAGAGCGCGCACGTAAGCGGCTTCCCATCGATCACACCATCATTTACGAGATTCACGTGCGGGGATTTACGCAGCAGCATCCCGCCGTCCCCGAGGAACAACGGGGTACCTATGCGGGACTCGCAACCAAAGAGGTGATTGAGTACATCAAGTCGCTTGGTGTCACGTCCGTCGAGCTGTTGCCGGTCCATACGTTCGTCAATGAAAGTCACCTGGTCGAAAAAGGACTTGCCAATTACTGGGGCTACAACACGATCGGCTTTTTCGCGCCCGATCCGCGCTACGCGTCGTCAAAGCCGGACAGCCTCCGTGAATTCAAAGAAATGGTGGCGCGCCTTCACGAAGGCGGACTCGAAGTCATCCTCGACGTCGTTTACAACCACACAGCGGAAGGAAACGAGCGCGGTCCGACGCTTTCATTCCGCGGCATCGACAATGCGAGTTACTACCGCCTCCAGGAAGACAAACGGTACTACATCAACGACACAGGAACAGGAAATACAGTGAATCTCAGCCACCCCCGCGTTATCCAGATGGTCACGGATAGCTTGCGCTATTGGGTGGAAACGATGAACGTCGACGGGTTCCGATTCGATTTAGGAACCATTCTCGCCCGAGAGCCGAACGGGTTCGACAATCAGAGCGGATTCCTGAAGGCCTGCAGCCAGGATCCGGTCCTCGGCACCGTCAAGCTGATTGCTGAACCGTGGGATTGCGGTCCCGGGGGCTACCAGGTTGGAGCCTTCCCTCCCGGATGGGCGGAGTGGAATGACAAGTTCCGGGATACAGTCCGCGATTTCTGGAGAGGAGAAGCGCCCGCATCCGCTCTCACACCCCGTCTCTGCGCTTCCGGCGATATCTTCAATCACCAGGGACGAAGGCCCTGGGCATGCGTCAACTTCATCACTGCGCATGACGGCTTCACGTTGAACGACCTTGTCACCTACAACGAGAAGCACAATGAGGCCAACGGTGAGAATAATAACGACGGCAGCTCAAACAATCGCTCCTGGAACTGCGGCGCAGAAGGACCTACGGATGATCCGGCGATCAATGCGTTGCGCGAGCGTCAGAGGCGTAATTTCCTGGCAACGCTGCTGCTGTCTCAGGGCACACCGATGATGCTCGGTGGTGACGAATTTGGGCGGACACAGGGCGGCAACAACAACGCGTATTGTCAGAATAACGAGATCAGCTGGTTGAATTGGGACCTCAAGGAAAGTGGCCAGTCGCTGATCCGGTTCGTCCAGAAGTTAGCGCGCCTTCGCCACAAATACCCCATCCTCCGTCGCAATCTTTTCCTGACCGGGCAGTACAACGAGCAGCTTGAAGTGAAGGATGTGACCTGGATCAATGCCAATGGCTCGGAGATGGAAGAGGCTCACTGGAGTGACGCCAATATGCGCTGCTTCGGTATGTTGATGGACGGGCGTGCTCAATCCACTGGAATCCGGCAGCGCGGGAAGAACGCAACAATGTTATTGGTCATCAACGGGCATCACGAACTGGTGGAGTTCACGCTGCCTGAATGCCCTGGGGGCCATCGATGGTCTCTGTTGATCGACACGAATATTCCCGATGATAGCGAGCAAGGCAGCTTCGAAACCGGCCACAAATACGCAGTCACGGCGCGGTCGGTCCTGCTGTTCGCACTCGAACCCGAGTCCTCCGAATAGCGAAGGGGAACCTGAAGTGTCAGTAGCCGATCTTTGTCACTTCAGTGACCGGCACGCGGTAGTTCCAGGTCCGCGGCAGGTTCTCAATATGCACTTCAAAACGGAATTGATCGCCGGGCGCGAGCGGTTTTTGGTTTGTGTCGAGTACTTTCTGAGAGTATTCCTGGACGGGTTTCCCATCGTAATCCGTGAAAACCATTTTCACTTCGGCCATCCGAATCGGCTTGTTGGAGACATTCTTTATCATCCCTTCGATGAGCCTGATCTTGTGACCAACGAAATTCTCGCTGGTGGCGATGCTGAGGTGGGACAACTGGACGTTGTCCTGAATAGAAGAGATATCGGTCACTTCGGTTAGAGGGGCCGCTGCGATGCGGTCCTGCGCCGAAGGAATGAAGGCCCAGAGCAGCACCAGACCGACCACAATCACGATGCTGGCGGCAATGATAATGGCGGAACGACGTTCGCCCATTTCATTTCTCCTGTAGCATTCCTTGATGGCTGCGCCCTGTCGGGCTTGCATTCGCAGCCGCTCATGTTCTTGATGGCTGCGCCCTGTCGGGCTTGCATTCGCTCCCGCTCATGTTCTTGATGGCTGCGCCCTACCGGGCTTGCATTCGCTCCCGCTCATGCCCCGCTGATGACCATGTTTCCGATCTTCAGAGTCGGGGCGGCAATGGATCCGACGAAAGTCACATCGCAGCCGATCATCTCGATATTCTTTAGCATCCCGCGCAGGTTTCCTGCAATCGTTACCTCTTGCACTGGATGAACAAACTTTCCGTTCTCAATCCATAGTCCGACAGCGCCCCTGGAATAATCCCCTGTTACCGTGTTCACGCCAAAGCCGATCAGTTCGATCACATACAAACCTGCTTTCACCGAGGCAATGATCTCCTCGGGCGTCTGGCTTCCACCCTTGAGATAGAAGTTTGTCGGACCGATGGTGACGACACCCGAACCCGCGCGGCTTCCGTTTCCAGTTGGGCGAGATCCCAGTTTCCTTGCGGTATAGGCGCTGTGAAGATAATTGCGCAGAACACCATTTTCGATGATGGGTGTCATCTGTGTGGGTACGCCCTCATCGTCGAATGGAGCCGAACCGAGTCCTGCCGGCAAGCGAGCATCATCGACCAGGGTGACGCCCGGCGCCGCGACCGCCTGGCCGATCTGATCCACGAGAAAGGACCCGCGACGATAAATAGCGCCGCCGGCAACTGCTTCGAAGATATGACCCAGGAGAGACCGCGCAACCAGAGGGTCGAACACTACCGGTACCTGGCAGGTTGGAATCTTGCGGGCGCCCAGACGCCGGGCCGCGCGTTCAGCCGCTTTTTTTCCGACTTCCTCAGGCGATTCCAACTGGCTGCGGTGGCGGGCGGCGGACATCCAATGATCCCGCTGCATGCCGGAGTTACATTGGGCGACAGGGACGCAAACCAATGTCGCTACAGTTCCCTCGTAGTCCCCGAGAAATCCCAGGGAGTTTGCCAACGCCACTCGCGATCGGGCGTATTCAAACGCAGCTCCTTCGGAATTCACAATGGCTTTATCCGCCTTCAGGGCTGCCGCTTCGGTCCGAAGGGCCAGATCGATGCGCTGGTCCGGCTTGAGGTTTTCCCACGAGCGGTCCAGCAAGTCCAGATCGGGAAACTCGCTCTGGAATACGGATTGTTCCGGAAGCCCGCCGCTGTGGTCTTCCGATGTCAGCCGCGCCATCTCGATGGTTTCATCCACCAATTTATCCGTGAGGGGTTCGGAGAGATCCGATGTGTGCGAAGTTGCCGTGCGCTTTCCGACGAACACGCGAAGAAGCAAACTACGCGAGATTGCTTCCTTCAGCGTTTCAATCTCGCCCATTCGCACGTTGACGGAAAACGTGTCGTCTTCACGGAGCATGACGTCCGCGGCCGAGGCGCCACGTTTGTTTGCACGCTTGATGACCCGCTCGGCAATCTCCTTCAGCTCGTGCATTTTCTTGATGGCTGCGCCCTGCCGGGCTTGCATTCGCTGCCGCTCATGTTCTTGATAGCTGCGCGTTACCGGGCCCTGCATCCGCAGAGGGTAGTCATTTTCTTACTTTTCCGTGCCGCCGACGGTGATCTCGCGAATTTTGATCGTCGGAAGACCGACGCTGACCGGAATCGTTTGTCCATCCTTGCCGCAGATTCCGACCCCGTGGTCCAGCTTTAGATCGTTTCCCACTGCTGTAACTTGCCTCAGCACGGTCGGACCATCGCCAATCAGCGTTGCGCCTTTGAGTGGAGCGGTGATCCGGCCATCTTCTATCAGATATGCCTCGCTGGCCGAAAAAACGAATTTGCCGCTGGTAATGTCGACCTGGCCGCCGCCGAAGTGCACGGCGTAAAGACCTTTTTTCACGGACTTGATGATGTCTTCTGGAGCTGATTCCCCGGCCATCATGAAAGTGTTCGTCATGCGTGGCATCGGGATGTGATCATAACTCTGCCGGCGGCCGTTGCCGGTCAGCGGGGAGTTCATGAGCTTCGAGCTCAATCGGTCCTGAAGGTAACCCTGAAGCACACCTTTCTCGATAAGGACTGTATTGTGCGTCGGATTGCCCTCGTCGTCCATGTTGAGCGATCCGCGGCGGAAAGGAATGGTTCCGTCGTCAACAACGGTGCAGAGTTCGGAGCCCACCTTCTGACCGATCAATCCTGAAAATGCCGATGTCTTTTTGCGATTGAAGTCGGCCTCGAGTCCGTGGCCTATGGCTTCATGTAAAAGAATTCCGGGCCAGCCGGGACCGAGCACGACTTCCATCGAGCCGGCCGGCGCATCAATGGCGCGGAGTTGCAGGATTGCCTGGCGCGCACTTTCGCAGGCCAGTTCCTTCGGATCCAATTCCCCGGTGAAGGCATCGAGTGCTCGGCGGCCGCCCCCACCCTGGTAGCCCGACTGGCGCTGGCCGTTTTCCTCGGCAATGCACATCACATTGAGTCGTACCAGCGGCTGAAGATCCCAGGCACACCGTCCGTCAGACGTGGCGATGAGAACGTGCTTTGTCTCGTCAATGTAGCTGACCTGGACTTGTTTGATCCGGGGATCGTATGCGCGCGCGGCCTGATCCGCCTCTTCGAGCAGCCTGATTTTGTGCGTGATCTCAAGGGCGGCCGGAACTACCGGAACCGAGTAGAGTCCTCGATCCTGGGCAAGAGGATTCGGAATTCCGATACGTCCGCCCTGTGCCGACGAACTCGCAATAAACGCTGCCGTGCGCGCAGCCTTGATAATGTTCTCGCGATTCAGATCGTCGGAGTAGGCATATCCGGTCTTTTCTCCAGAAACGACGCGGACACCAACGCCAATGTTAATGCCCTTCGTAGCGCTCTTGATGATCTGTTCCTCGAGGACAATAGAGTGGGTAATCCGATACTCAAAATACAGATCTGCGTAGTCTCCGCCCCGCGATAAAGCTTCGCCAAGATACGCTTCCAGATCGCTGCTGGTGACGTTGTAGTTCTCTAAAAACGTCGACTTACTTCCTTCCATCTAGCAGATTCCCATCCTCGCCCACCGGTCCCACGACTACCAGAGTGTAGTTTTCGCTGTCGAGATACTTCTTTGCCACCCGGGCCACATCTTCGATCATTATCGCCTGAATATATTCGGGATACTTTTCGACATAATCGAACCCCAGCTTATAGACCTCAGCATGTATGAGAAACCGCGCAATTTGCGGGCTTGATTCGAAGGCAAATACGAAGCTCCCCGTCAAATAGTCCTTCGCGTCCTGAAGCTCCTGAGCGGTTACAGGCTCCTCGATGATCCGGCGAATCTCATTGACCAGCCCCTCCGTCGCAAGTTTCATATTTTCCGGTGAGGTTCCAATAAACGAAATAAACCGGCCGGGATCCAGGCCGGCCGTCATCGTAATGCTCGCAAAGGTCGTGTATGCCAAACCGAGCTCATCGCGAAGGCGCTGCGGAATCCGGGCCGTGAATCCGGCGCCGCCTCCGAGAATCGTATCGAGCACCTGAAGGGCGTAAAAATCCGGATTCGTGCGGGTCACTCCCAGATGGCCCAGATAGATGTTCAACTGCTGAGCGGGCATTGCGATGAACTTTTGCCGCTTTCCGGTCTGCTTTACGGGGCTTGGATACGTGGGATGCACGATAGTTTTGGCTGGCCAATCCCCGAACGTCTTCTGAATCCTGGGAAGAAGCTCCGCCACTCGAAAATCGCCCACGATAGAGAGAATTACGTTATTGGGAGCAAAATACTGCCTGTGAAAGTCGCGCAGATCGTTTCTGGTAATCCTCTCGACTGTTTCGGGGTACCCGTGTGACGGCCGATGCAGCGGATGATCCTGGTAAACAAGCTCGTTGAACGCCCAGCCTGCAACAACCTGGGGACGATCCTTTGCGCTCAAAATTTCAGCTAGTGTACGTTCCTTTTCTTTATCGACGTATTCCTGCGGGAAGATTGGCCGCATCAGCAGGTCGGCCAGCAACTCCAGGCCAAGGTCCACGTCTTTGTTGAGAACTCCGGCAGAAACGACGATGCGTTCGAACGAACCATCGGCGTCGATCGCGCCGCCAACCGACTCGATCGCGTCCGCGATCTCGAGGGAGGTTCTGTTTTCCGTGCCTTCGTCGAGGAGGCGGCTCGCCATCAATGCCAGTCCCGCCTTCGGCTCTGGATCGTAGCGCGCACCGGTCATAACGCTTGCGTTCAGAGATACGGTCGGAATGGATGGATTCTCAACCAGCAGGACCTTCAGGCCGTTGTCCAGAACGTGACTATGGACATCAAAGGAACGACGAACCCCGAGTTCAGTCGGTTTCAACTTCATCCTCCCCCTGATCGGACCCGTCACTCAACATGCGGCCTACGGTTCTATTGTTTTCGTTCAGAAAACGGCCGCACGTTTCCACGACTTCTTCGCTCGTAACGGCCGCCATGCGTTGGAGGTACGAATCGATGTAATCGAGGCCGTAAAGCGTCTCGATTTGACCCAGGAGGATCGCCTGATCGAGCGTTCGTTCGCGCGAAAGAATGAAGTGCGCTTCAACCTGATGCTTTGCACGATCCAGTTCGTGCGCGGTCACGCCCTCCGAAACGATGCGCGCGAGTTCGTCGTAAATGCTCGCCTCGATATCGTCGACCGATTGATTACCTCGTGCCTCCGCTCGAATGTGAAAGAGAGTTGGATCTTTTGCCTCGCCGTATTCGGCGGATACGAAAGTTACCGACTGCTCGCGTTCGACCATCCTCTGATAGAGCCGCGATGCTTTTCCTTCCGCCATAACAACCGCGAGCACCTGAAGCGCATAGCTATCCTTCTCCGCAATCTCGGGTGCATGATACGCAATCGCCAGGCGTGGCACCTTTGATCGCCAGCGGACCACCAGTCGTCTCTCGCCGCGTTGCGGAGGTTCCTTGAGCAGCAGTGCCGCAGGGGGCGGGCCGGCTGGAATGGGGCTGAATGCGCGTGACACGTTAGACAGTACGCGATCCGTGTCAAAGTCGCCGGCCATAACGAGAATGGCGTTATTCGGTTGATAGTACTTTCGGTAATAGGCCTGTTGCTGCTCAACTGTTGCGCGCTCCACGTCCTGGAGCCAACCCACGATGGGGTTTCGATACGGATGGACCTTGTAGGCAGACGCTTCCAGTTCCTGCAGAAGAAGGCCCCAGGGTGAATCGAGGCCGGTTTTCAACTCTTCAATGACAACCTTCTTTTCGGCTTCAAACTCGTCCGGCTCAAAGGAGCAGTTCACCATGCGGTCGGCTTCGATCTCCAAAGCGATATCCCAGCGGTCCGATGCGAAGTTGAAGTAATAGGCAGTGAAATCATGTGACGTGAACGCATTATTGCCGCCGCCGTTCTTCAGCGTGATGAGATCGATCTGTCCTTTTTTGAAGCGGTCCGTACCTTTGAACAGCATGTGCTCGAGGAAATGGGATTTTCCAGTGTGTCCCAGTTCTTCGTTTCGCGATCCGACGCGATACCAGATCATTGTCGTAACGATCGGGGAGGTGTGGACCTCCTTGGTCAGGACGACCAGTCCATTATCGAGAACTGTTCGCCGAACATCTTCTGTCGCGAATGCGGAAGGAGTTACTAAGGAAGACATCTGCTTTTTTTAAGGCTATAAATAGTTAGACTGTTCTAAAACGGGCGTGCCGCGGCCAGTGGAGCAGTCGCGTATGGAGTTTCTCTACCGTTGTCGAAATTACCATATCAATGTGAAACTTGTCACATATGATTTCTCTGTCAGCCATTGAGGTTGAAAGGCGTTTTGCTACTCTGGGGATTCCTAACCGATTCACGGATAATGAGAAGCGGAGTGTCTCACCGACTGACGTAGTAAATGCCGGCGGACCCGTCATCGGATTTCCCGTTCCTGAAGCGAACAATGGGCTTAATATACTGAATCTAAGGACGTTGCTTGGGACGGATCCGGCCCGACCACCCTCTTTTTTTGACCATCCATGGTACCTGGAGGAGCCTTTTGCGGCTGTCGATTGCACGCCTGGCTGGCATTTCCTGCATATGGAGGTTCTTCCCACTTCCCTCTCTGAGCCGGTGAGCTACGAACGTAGTTTGAGATTACAGGGTTTGGAGTTGCCCGCTGCTGCCGAGATTGCCTTGATGCTTTTTCTCCACTATGCCGGAACTGGGGAACAGCTGCTTCAGAAGAAACACACGTGGTGCAAAGATAAAGCAAGTCTCGAACGATTTGTCACGGTTGGAGCGTTCGGAAGGAACGGACTCTTTGTGAGTGCACATCCTGGTGCTTACTCGAGCCGCGGTCTCGGTATTTGCGCAAAGGTCTGCAACGAAAGCGATCTTTCAGCAGGAATGTAGTCGCGGGCTTTAGCCCGCGTTTACGCGAGTCTTCTGGCTAACCTGAATCCGAATAAGCGCACGCTCGAGAGAGACCAGAGCGCGAGCATAGTCCACGTCGTCGCCCCCTTTTGCAATACGTTCTTCCGCCCGCCGTTTCGCGCGTTCTGCTCGATCGAGATCGATCTCCTGAGCGCGTTCCGCAGTCTCCGCCAGAATGCGCACCTGGTCGGGAAGCACTTCCACAAAGCCCCAGGCCACCGACATGAAAAACCATCGATCACCTTTCCGGTATCCCAGCTCGCCTACCTTCAGTTCTGAGAAGAGCGGAGCGTGACCCGGTAAGATACCGAGATATCCCTCGGAGCCAGGGACTTGCAACTCATCCACTACCTCGTGGACGATCGCACGTTCGGGTGTAACAATCGTCAGGTCGATGGTTCCTTCAGCCATTTCTACCTTGTGGACGCCTGGATTTTTGCGGCTTGCTCGAGAGCTTCCTCGATAGTTCCTACCATGCGGAATGCCTGCTCAGGAACATCGTCGTGCTTCCCTTCCACGATTTCTCGGAAGCCTTTGATGGTATCGGCAATCTTGACGTATTTTCCCTTTAGTCCCGTAAATTGTTCCGCAACAAAGAACGGCTGCGAAAGGAACTGCTGAATCTTTCTCGCCCGGGATACAGTCAGCTTGTCTTCTTCGGAAAGTTCGTCAATACCAAGAATGGCGATGATGTCCTGGAGGTCCTTGTATTTCTGCAAGACTGCTTTCACACCTCGCGCCACGTTGTAGTGCTCGGCACCGACGATGTGTGGATCGAGAATTCGAGACGTAGAAGCCAGGGGATCGACGGCGGGATAGATGCCAAGTTCCACGATTTGCCGGGACAGGTTGGTCGTGGCATCGAGATGCGCAAAGGTCGTGGCCGGCGCCGGATCCGTGTAGTCGTCGGCCGGAACATAGATCGCCTGTACTGAAGTGATGGATCCTTTATTCGTGGACGTGATTCGTTCCTGAAGCTCGCCCATCTCGCTTGCCAGCGTCGGTTGATAACCTACCGCTGAGGGCATTCGACCCAGCAGAGCGGACACCTCAGAACCGGCCTGGGTGAATCGGAAGATGTTATCGATAAAGAGCAGCACGTCCTGACCTTCGTCATCGCGGAAATACTCCGCTGTTGTGAGTCCCGTTAGGGCAACGCGAAGTCTCGCACCGGGCGGTTCCGTCATCTGACCGTAAATCAGAGCAGTCTTGTTGATGACTCCCGATTCCTTCATCTCCAGCCACAGATCATTGCCCTCGCGGGTACGTTCGCCCACTCCGGCAAAAACCGAAATGCCGCCGTGCTTGGTTGCGATGTTGTTGATAAGCTCCTGAATGATAACGGTCTTACCAACTCCAGCTCCTCCAAACAAACCGATCTTTCCGCCTTTTAAATACGGCTCGAGCAGATCGACAACTTTAATTCCGGTCTCGAACATCTCGAGGCGCGTGTTTTGGTCGACAAGTGCGGGGGCGTGCTTATGGATCGGATCTCGGCGGTTTGACTGGACCGGTCCCATCTTGTCTACAGGTTCACCGATCACGTTGATGACTCTGCCGAGGGTTCCGGGGCCAACCGGCACGGTAACGGGACCCTGAAGGTCCTCTGCAGGCATGCCGCGCACCATGCCGTCGGTAGGCTTGAGGGCGATGCATCGGACGCGGCCCTCTCCAAGATGCTGCTGCACTTCTACAATCACATTGATAGGAGCGGGCACAGTGAAGCCGGCGCTGGTGATGTGGAGTGCCGTGTAGATGGGCGGCTGCTTGCCTTCGGGAAATTCGACGTCGACGGCGGGCCCGATAACCTGAGAAACTTTTCCAATATTTGCCATTTATAAAGCTCCAGCTCCACTGACCACTTCAATGATCTCCCGCGTGATCGCCGCCTGGCGAATGCGGTTCATATTGAGGGTCAAGCTATCAATCATGTCCCCTGCATTTCTTGAAGCGGTGTCCATTGCAGCCATTCGGGCGCCGTGCTCGGATGCAGCAGACTCCAACAGCGCCCGGTAAATCTGCACCTCGACATAGCGGGGCAACATCCGGTTGAAGATCTCCTGGGGCGGCTGTTCGAAGATGTAATCGGGACCAGGTTGAGTTCGATCCACCTCAGGCCGGCTCAATGGCAGCAGTTTTTCCACAACCACGCGTTGTTGAATGACCGACTTGAACTCGTTGTAAATGACATAGACTGCGTCGACTTCCTTGTCCGAATAGGCCTTTACGACCATCTCAGAAATATCCTTCGCATGTCCGTAGTCGAGCCGCGAAAAGATATTGATGAACTCCGAATGGGCCTTACCCAGGCGGCGCCTGAAAAAGTCGCGTCCTTTCCGGCCGACCATAGCCAGATTCAGAGTCTGGCCGCTGTGATCGCGAATGAACAATTGGGCCGTCCGGATAATGTTGGCGTTGAATGCCCCACACAGTCCGCGGTCTGCAGTAACGATCACGAAAAGGATCCGATGTTCGGGCCGAATCTCGAGGAGCGGATGGGATATGTCTTCCTCAATATGGGACGTCAGGTTCGCCAGTACCTTTCGCAGTTGTTCCGCATACGGCCGCGCGCTGAAAACGCGCTCCTGGGCGCGTCTAAGTCGCGCGGCCGCGACAGTCTTCATGGCCTTCGTGAGCTGCTGCGTGTTCTTGACGGACCGGATTCGGCGCCTAATGTCTAACAGACTGGGCATATCTCAACTTCTTACTGGCTGCGTCGCCACTTGATGTTTCGCGCTGTCGCGCTCACGCTTCGCGGCGGGCTTGCATTCGCAGCCGCTCATGCCGATCGCTTTTGTTCGCTTTTGAATTTCTCTTTGGCTTCCGCGAGAACCTTCTGGAGTTCCGCTTTTATTTCGTCGTCGATCGCCTTGCGCTCTCGAATTTTCTTCAAAAGGTTGCCGTGACTCGTGTCGAGGAAGCGATATAGCGATTGCTCGAACGGCTGGCAGTCCGCGGCATCGAGATCATCAAGGATGCCGCTGGTGCCGGCAAAAATGATGACGACTTGCTTTTCTACCGGAAGGGGCACGTATTGGTCCTGCTTGAGGATTTCCGTAAGTCGCTGGCCGCGATTCAGTTGGGCCAGGGTCACTTTATCGAGATCCGAACCGAACTGGGCGAAGGCCGCCAGGGCTCTGAACTGCGCCATTTCCAGGCGCAACGAGCCCGCCACTTGTCGCATGGCTTTAATCTGGGCGTTACCCCCGACGCGCGAGACGGAAAGACCCGTATTCACGGCCGGCCGCACACCCGAGTGAAACAGATCTGTTTCGAGATAGATTTGTCCGTCGGTAATCGAAATGACGTTCGTGGGAATGTACGCCGAGACGTCGCCCGCCTGAGTCTCGATGATGGGAAGCGCCGTGAGTGAACCGGCGCCATTTTCATCGTTCAGCTTCGCAGCACGCTCCAGAAGACGGGAATGCAGGTAGAACACATCGCCGGGATATGCTTCGCGTCCGGGTGGCCGTCGAAGCAGCAACGAAATTTCCCGATACGCTGCGGCGTGCTTTGAAAGGTCGTCGTAGATGCACAGCGCGTGCTTCTTGTTGTCCCGGAAATATTCGCCGATCGCGCAACCGGCATAAGGCGCGAGATATTGCATTGGCGCAGGATCGCTGGCGGAAGCGGAGACGACCACGGTGTAGTCCATGGCGCCATTTGCCTCGAGCGTCTTTACCACCTGAGCCACCGTGGAGCGCTTCTGGCCGATGGCTACGTACACACAAATCACGTCGAGGCCTTTTTGGTTAATGATCGTGTCAATCGCGACCGCTGTTTTCCCGGTCTGACGGTCTCCGATGATCAACTCGCGCTGGCCGCGGCCGATCGGGATCATCGAGTCGATCGCTTTCAATCCGGTCTGGAGCGGCTCCTTGACCGGCTGGCGATCAACAACACCTGGAGCGATGCGTTCGATGGCACTGGACTGCTCTGTGAAGATCTGTCCTTTTCCATCGATGGGCTGAGCCAGAGCATTCACGACGCGGCCGATCAGCGCATCTCCAACCGGTACTTCCATGATGCGACCCGTACGCTTCACCTGATCGCCTTCGCGAATTTCCGTATATTCGCCGAGTAACACCACACCGACTTGAGATTCCTCCAGGTTCAAGGCGAGACCACTCACGCCGTGGGGAAAGTCCAAAAGCTCTCCCGCCATAACCTTTTCGAGACCATAAACTCGAGCGATTCCGTCGCCCACTGAAATAACGCTGCCGATCTCACTGACCTCGACGCCGGCTTTGTATTCTTCAATCTGTTCTCGAATGATCTTGCTAATCTCGTCTGCTTTGATCTCCATGGTCCTTTCCTTAGTTACTTACTCCTCAATGAGGCGACTTTTGAATGCGTTCAACTGCTGCCGCACCGACCCGTCGTAAACAGTGCTGCCAACCTGCGCGACCACGCCTCCAATCAGAGACGGATCGACGGCAATTTCCATTCGGACTTGTTTGCCGGTCACTTGTTCCAACTTGCCGGAAAGTTTGCGCTGCTCCGAAGCATCGAGAGGACGAGCAGCCTTAATAATTGCGCGAACAATACCCATTCGTTCATCCAGCAGCTTCTGATAGGTGACGATCAGTTCATCCAACAATGAAAGGCGATTGCGATCAGTAAGAATACCCACGAAGTTCGCGACGCGGCGATCCAAACCCAGCGCGTCGGATATTTCCTTCAGCAGGCGCTTGCGGCGATCACCCGCGAATGTGGGATTTTCCAGAAGGCGGCGCCCGTCCGGCTGGTCCTTCAACAGCGCGTTGAAGCTCTCCAGTTGCTCAAGCCCCGCTTCGGCACTCTCCGGATACAGCACGTCCATGAGTGCCCTGGCGTATCGATTGGCGGCTACGGACATTCTTCTTCTTTTCCTGATGGCTGCGCCCTGCTGGACCTGCATTCGCAGCCGCTCATGTTCACCCTCAGAGTTTCTCGATAAAACGCACGATCACGCGTTTTTGATCATCCTGCGTCATTTCGGTCCTCAACGTTTTTCCGGCCCGATCGATCACCAGGTCGGCAATCGTTTCCTTGATTTCGCGCTCGAGGCTTCGCGCCATTCGATCGATTTCCTGGCGGGATTGCTCGATCACGCGATCGACTTCACGCTTCGCTTCCGTGATGATTTTCTCACGCTCGACGAGAGACTCCTTTTCCGCTTCGGCACGCAATGCGGCGATCTCTGTCGAAAGGCGGGCGAGGCGCTGTTCGATGTCGCTCAGGCGTGCCTGCGCGGTCGATTGTGCCTCCTGGGCCCGCCGCAAGCCGGTGCTGATTTCTCTTCGACGCGTGTCAAAAAACTCCGCCATCGGTTTTCGAAGCAGGTAACCCAATCCGCCAAACAGCACGATGAAGTTCGCCCACCGCGCTACCGTCAGCCAGGGACTTTCTTCATGCTCGGCTGCAGCGCCTTCGGCATGTTCCTGAACGAGCGCAAAACAGGGACCGGCAGAAACCAGCAAACCGAACAGGAGCAGAACCAGGATTCTTCTCATGAATTAGTCTCGGAGAATTGTCGTTGCGAGTCTCTTCGCGAGGGCATCGACTTCCGATTCGATTTTCTTTCGTGCCGTCTCAGCCTGTGCCGCCAGGCGTGCACGGCCTTCCTCCACTGCCTTTTCGGCTTCCTTCCTCGCCTTCGCGATGAGGTCGGCTTTTTCCGCCAGAGCTCGCTCCCGTTGCACTTCCTGGTGCCGATAGGCCTCGCTCCGCGCATTGCGTATAGCCTGCTCGTATTGGGCCGTCTCCAGTTCGGCCTGTTCGAGACGTTTCCGGGAATCTTCCAACCGGCCCTCGATCAGTTCATGCCGCTTTTTGAGGATTTCATTAATTGGCCCGAAAAAAAAGCGACTCAGAAAGAGATAAAGGATGATCAGGTACAGAACCGTGACCGCGACGGAAAGATCGATGTTCAGCATTGTTTTCTTCAGGGAAACGGAGGCGCGTCAGGCAACCCGGCGCAAGTCAGTATAAACATTGAAAAATAGCATCGGGTTAACTGACTGTCAACAGGTGGGATGAGGGTTCGCTGGTCGAACCGATTTCAACGGCACTGATTCCAGCGTCGCGAAGCCTTTTCAGAAGCGCGTCGGCATCTTGATGCTGGCAGAAAATCAGGAGACCGCCGGACGTTTGCGGGTCAAATAAAACGTTTTGTACTTCCGGCGGCACCGTTTCCGCAATCCGAACATCAGGTCCAAAGAAGTCGCGATTGTTGGTCAAGCCGGCGGCACAGAAACCTTCGCGGCTGTAGTCGAGTGTGCCAGGAAGAAACGGCAGCTTTCGATGATCGATCTGAATCGAAACACGGCTCGCTTTGGCGACTTCACTGGCGTGACCGGTTAGACCAAAACCGGTGATGTCCGTCATCGCGTCGACTTTGAATTCGAGACAGATTTCGGATGACCGACGGTTAAGTTGCAACATCGTTTGGATCGCTGCCTGGACGTGATCTGGTGAAGGCTTGCTGCGTTTGAGGGCTGTCGTAATAAGACCGGTACCAAGTGGCTTGGTCAAAATCAGGCGATTGCCCGGGCGTGCCCCGTTGTTCTGTTTGATGTTCCTGGCCTCAACAATTCCCGTGATCGCGTAGCCGAACTTGATTTCGTCATCGCGAACCGAATGGCCGCCGAGAAGCGCGACGCCTGCCTCGGTTAGCTTGTCCAGACCACCGCGCATGATGTCGCCAAGGACGCTGAACTCGACACCCTTAACCGGAAACCCGACCACTGAGACGGCCGTCTTGGGCTCGCCTCCCATCGCGTAGACATCGCTCAATGCATTTGTCGCTGCGATCTGGCCGTAGGTATAGGGATCGTCAACAATGGGTGGAAAATAATCGACGGTCTGAACCAGGCAGATGTCAGGTGTGAGTTGATAGACTCCGGCGTCGTCCGAGTTCTCGTAGCCGACCAGCACACCGGGAATGGTTTGCCGCGGCATCATCTTGAGGGCGATATCCAGGTGGCCCGGTCCCAACTTTCCTGCACAACCCGCCGACTTGGCCAGTTCGGTTAGCCGCATTGGCCGCCCTCTCCCTAAAACTGTTCTTTTCGATCGTCCTTATGACTCATGCTGCGGGACGTCATCGTTGATTCTTCCGGTTGATCGCCGGCCATGCGAGTGCGGCCATCCAGCAGTGCTCCTACAGCTACGGAGAGTAAAGGAGTATGAATATCACCCCGCACTCGTCCCGTTTCCGTAATTTGCACGCGGCGCTTTGCTTCCACATTGCCGAAAATCTGGCCATGGATCTCAATCTCGCCTACCTTGATATCGGCATGAATCACGGCGTGTTCGCCGATGATGAGGATATCACCAGTAGAAATCGAGCCATGGAAGTTACCGTCGATTCGGAGAGTGCCGGCGAATTCAAGTTCACCGGTTACATTAGTCCCCTTATCCAGGAAACCCGAAACTTGATCATTGGATCTGAAACGGAATTTCATTTCCTTGAGCACCTCGTCCTGGCAGTCCACCTATAGGGTTTGATTTCGCTACCGCTATAGAGCACCCGCCGGGATCAAAACCTTGCCTTGAGCAAACCCTCGTATAGCCGATTCATTTCCTCGGAAGAATAGAAGTGGATTTCAATCTTGCCCCGTCCACCGTGCTCCTGAATGGAAACCTTCGTACCCAGCACCTGCTCCAGCGCGTGAATCGCCGCTTTCACATTGGGATCGAGGGCTTCCGAACCACTGGCAGGCTCGTTTCTTTCGGAGGCGCCTTTGGCCTGGCGTGATACAAGCACCTCCGCCTGCCGAACTGAGTAATTACCCTGAATGATTCTTTTGGCGGTGTCGAGTATCGCACTGAGGTCAGACAGAGACAAGAGGGCTTTCGCGTGGCCGGTGCTGAGTCGATTTTCCCGAAGCCATTGCTGCACTTCCGGGGGCAGTTTGAGAAGCCGAAGCATGTTGGCGATTGTTGTGCGGTTCTTGCCGACCCTCCTGGCGACTTCTTCCTGAGTCAAGCCAAACTGGACGATCAGGCGCTCATAAGCCTGCGCCTCCTCCATCGGGTTCAGATCTTCGCGCTGCAGATTCTCAATCAGCGCGATCTCGAGAGCCGCGTGCTCGCCGGTTTCGCGGATAACGGCGGGTATGCGCATGAGACCCGCTCGTTGCGCAGCTCTCCAGCGCCGCTCACCTGCTATCAATTGGAAGAAAGCGTCCGGAAGGGGACGAACGACGATGGGCTGCACCACACCGTGAGCCCGAATGGAGGTCGCCAGCTCGTTGAGGCTGTCCTCGTCAAAATTCCTTCGCGGTTGCTGGGCATTGGGAAGAATCCGCTCGATATCGATTTCTCTTAGTTGATCGGTTTCAAGATCGGGCGTCCCCAACAAGGCGCTCAATCCCCGCCCCAGAGCCTTTCTCTGTGCCATGGATGATGATCTCCTTCGCGAGTCGAATGTAGCTTTCCGCGCCTTTAGACTTAATGTCGTAGAGCAGAATCGGCCGGCCGTGACTCGGTGCTTCGCCAAGCCGGATGTTGCGCGGAACGATGGTGGAAAAGAGCTGCTTGCCAAAAAATCCTTTGAGATCTTCCATTACTTGATGTGACAAGTTCGTGCGGTCATCGAACATCGTGAGAAGCACGCCCTCCAGTTGGAGGTCAGGATTACGCAGACGTCGAATCTGGCGAATGGTCTCCATCAGCTCTGAAACTCCCTCCAGGGCGAAATACTCGCACTGGATCGGGACAAGAAGGCTGTCGGCCGCAATCAGGGCGTTCACCGTGAGGAGATCCAGAGACGGCGGACAATCCACCAATATGTAATCATAACTCGATGCCAAAGAGGCGAGGGCGGTCTTAAGCCGTTGATCCCGGTCCGCTTCCTGGGACAACTCCACAGTGGCTCCGACCAACTCGCGACTGGCGGGCGCCACGTACAGTGCCTCCAATTCAGTAGGCAGAATCACAGAGGCCAGTGATTCGTTATGAACCAGAACGTGATAAGTCGATCGCGAATAGGAACCTTTTCGAATACCCAAACCGGAGCCGGCATTCGATTGGGGATCCAGATCGATCAGAAGCGTCCGCATGTCGGCCGCCGCGAGCGAAGCACCAAGGTTAATGGCGGTCGTTGTCTTACCGACGCCACCCTTTTGATTTGCGATCGCTATAACTTTTCCCATATGTTCCACGTGGAACAAGCTTCCGGTTGAGTCGGGTCAGGAGTGGTCCAACCGCAGCAAGAAAACTTGCGTGCCGGTTACGGGTACCTCAAGAACTTGCACACAATCAGCAGGAGTCTCCGCCCCGGCAGTGATCCAAACTACGGTTGTCGTGCCGGAAGATATTTGACGAATCGAATCAATCACATCCGGACTGAGCGCCACTCCCTGAAGTGTTATCCAGTCCGGTGACCTGAGAGTTGGTGCCTCCTCCTCGAATCGGGCATGATGAACTGCAAGCCTCGACAACTTCAGCGAAGCCGCGAGATGCCGGAGGAAAGCAGCGCGTTTGGTGCGACCTTCAATCAGATGTGTTCTGTCTAAACGGGAGACGATATGCAGCGGAATCGCCGGTGAACCATTGCCTGAACCAATGTCCACGAGTGTTCCGCCGGGTTTGAGGCGAAGCCCAACCCAAACGGGTTCCACGACAAGACGGCGCACCATATTTGCGCCGCTCAACCCGGTCAAATTGATTTTTCTATTCCAGTGAACCAGTTCGTCGCAATACCGGGCCAATGCTAGTTTCTGGCTGTCCGGCAAATCGAGTTGAAACCTTTGAAGCTCCGACTCCAGAACTTCGCGGTGCGACACTACACCACGCGCTCCGGACGCGGACGATTGCGGCGCATTTCCAGATGAAAAAGCAGAATGGAAATCGAGGCCGGTGTGATCCCCGGAATTCGGCTTGCCTGCGCAATGGACTGAGGTCGAATCCGGGTAAGCTTCTCGACAATCTCGCGTGAAAGACCTGGCATGCTAGCGTAATCAAGATCTTCCGGGATCCGTCGCGCTTCCGCCTTGCGAAGCTTTTCAATCTCACGATCCTGTTGCTTGAGATAGCCTTCGTATTTGATGCTGGTCTCCAGCGAGACGATATCTTCAGGCCGCAACGGCTCCGTAGCGATAACGCCCTCGGTTATCAAATCCTGCACGTGAATCTCAGGTCGTCGTAGAAGTCCGGCCAGACTTGGGCGATCCCGAAACTGCAAGGATCGCGACTGAAAGAATGAGTGCGACGTATCCACTTTCGTCTGCATGATCAGACCACGCAGACGTTCGATTCGCGCCCGGCGTTCGAGATATTGGTTCCAGTGTTCGTCTGTGACAAGCCCGATGCGCCGGCCTGCCGGCGTCAGCCGGGCATCCGCGTTATCGATTCGCAGGTTCAGTCGGAATTCAGCGCGTGAAGTGAACATGCGATAGGGCTCGTTAGTCCCTTTAGTCACGAGGTCATCAATCATGATGCCGATGTAAGCATCGGCTCGATCAAGCACCATCGGCGCTTCGCCTTTGACCTTGAGGGCTGCATTGATGCCGGCCATTAAACCCTGCGCCGCAGCCTCTTCATACCCTGTCGTACCGTTGATCTGGCCCGCAAAAAAGAACCCTTCGACCCTTTTTGTCTCCAACGAAGGATTCAGGTCCGTTGGCTGCACGAAATCGTATTCAATAGCATATCCGGGCCGGATCATCTGGGCCGATTCCAGACCTTTCATGCCGCAGAGAATCTCCCGTTGCACATCGATTGGAAGACTTGTCGACATGCCATTGACGTAAATCTCATGCGTGTCCACGCCCTCTGGCTCCAGCACGATCTGATGCCGATCCTTGTCCCGGAATTTAACGACCTTGTCCTCAATCGAAGGACAGTACCGCGGCCCGATGCCTTGAATCTGACCGCTATATAACGGGGAGCGATGCATATTGCTTCGAATGATCGTGTGAATCTTTTCGTCGGTATGCGTGATGTAACAGCAGATCTTGTTCTCGAGCCGGCGCGTGGTGCGGAAAGAAAACGGTGTCGGTTCCGCATCGCCGGGCTGCGGTTCGAACACAGAAAAATCAATCGTGCGACGATCCAGACGCGGTGGCGTTCCTGTTTTCAGCCGGCCCCAGGCGAAACCCAGATTCCGAATGCAATTTGCCAATGCGATCGAGGCGGGTTCGCCACTCCGACCTGCCGTGAAACGCTTCTCTCCAATGTGAATCAAACCGTTCAGAAATGTGCCCGTCGTGAGGACAACAGCCGAAGCGGCAACACGGCGGCCATCCAGCAGCTCGACGCCGGCGATACGATCCTTTTCGAAAAGAATCTCCACGACCTCGGCCTGCTTGATAAAGAGATTCGGTGTCTGCTCGACGAGGCGCCGCATCACGTACCGATAGCCGGCTTTATCTTCCTGGGCACGCGGCGACCACACTGCGGGGCCACGGCTCGTATTGAGCAATCGGAATTGAATCCCGGCTTCGTCCCCGGCCAGACCCATGATTCCGCCCAGTGCATCGATCTCTCGAACGAGATGCCCTTTCGCGATGCCGCCGACAGCAGGATTGCACGACATCTGTGCGATAAGATCGACGTTCATTGTGTACAACGCGGCATTCAAGCCCATCCGTGCTGCAGCATGCGCCGCTTCGCAGCCGGCGTGGCCCGCGCCAACGACTACAACATCGTATTTCTCGTCGTACATCCTCGGATTCCCTGTGTTTATTTCCCTATGCAAAACGTCGCGAAAATACGATCCAGAATGTCATCTGTGACGACGTCACCGGTCAATTCGTCCAGCGCCGACAGTGCCTGATAAAGATCCAGGAGCGCCATCTCATGCGGAACGTTCCGCGCAAGTGCGTCAGAAGCTGCATTCAAACTAACAATGGCTTTGGCGAGCGCTTCATGCTGGCGCGCATTCGTCAATACCAGATCATCGGCAAGGTCGGTTTTCTGATCCAGGACAAAGGCCCGAATCGCGGCGCGCAGACTTTCCAGGCCCTCTCCGGTCCTGGCGCTGACATAAACCCTCCGTGATCCATTGAGCGAAGCGAGATCGATTGCACGCGGCAGGTCGTCCTTGTTAATCACAAGCAGAGAAGGAACTGCTTCGGCCTTCGCTAGAACATGACGATCGTCGTCGTCAAGTGCTATGGAGCCATCGAGAACAATAAGTGCCAGATCTGCGTCCGACAGCGTTTCCAGGCTCCGCATGACGCCAATACTCTCTACGCGGTCCGCCGTCTGGCGAACGCCGGCCGTGTCCGCAAAGCGGAGCGGAACGCCGTCCATGTTCACGGTTTCCGTGAGGACATCGCGAGTCGTTCCCGGAACCTCAGTGACGATCGCACGGTCCGCGGATACGAGGCGATTGAACAAACTCGATTTTCCGACGTTCGGCTTTCCAAGGATCGCCAACCGGAGACCCTCGGCCAGGATACGTCCGTATCCAAAAGTGTCTTTCACACTCTCAAGCGCCAGGCTCAAAGGCTCAATAGCCGCCACGACAGCCGTATTGTCCGGTACATCCACATCGTCCTCGGCAAAATCAATGCCAGCTTCCAGGCGGGCGATCACCCCGACCAGTCTATCCTTAAACGGGCGAATCCGCTTCGAGACTGAACCTTCCATCTGCCTCAATGCCGTTCGCGCCTGTTGCTCCGTTTGTGCGTCAATGAATTCGCGCACAGCTTCAGCCTGAATCAAGTCCATCTTGCCGTGGGCGACAGCCCGCAATGTGAATTCACCAGGAGCTGCAATACGGGCACCCTGACTCCGGATGCTCTCGATGATATGGCCTAAAATGAACGGATTGCCATGTCCGCTGATCTCGACGACGTCCTCGCCCGTATAGGACTGCGGTCCCCGGAAAAGCGTAACAATCACTTCGTCGATCTCTTCATCCGTCGCACTCATCCATCTTCCGACCTGGGCTTTTCGATGCTCGAGCACTGCATTGAGGGAATTCGATTTGAATAGACGGCTGGCGATCTCGACCGCCTCGCGGCCCGACATACGGACTACTCCGATGCCGCTCCGGCCTAGCGGCGTCGAGATGGCGGCGATTGTTTCATCAGGGGAGACAATTTTGTGCAGCCCTTCGCGCATGGCTCACTTGTCGCGTGCTTCTTTCGGCTTCGATCGCGCTCGCAGCTTCGCGTCCGCCTGCGGAGACCAATACTTGTTGATGAAAAACTGTTGGCCGATGCCGACCACGTTACCTGTCAGCCAGTAGAGTGCCAGCCCGCTCTGGGCCCACAGAAACAGGAACGCGAACATAACCGGCATGATCATCATCATCTTGGCCTGCGCAGGATCTACGCTTGTAGGAGTCATCTTTTGCATGACGATCATCGAAATCGCAAACAGGATCGGAAGGACGTAGTACGGATCGTGTTGCGACAGGTCCTTAATCCATAAGATCCACGGGGCACGTCGCAACTCTATAGAAACAGACAACATACTTAACAGACCGAAGAACACCGGCATTTGTAGTAGAAGCGGCAGACACCCGCCTAACGGGTTTACTCCGTGCTGCTTGTAAAGATCCATCATCTCCGCCTGGACTTGGGGGCGCTTCGGGTCATTGGCCTTGAGCTTCTTATACTTGTCCTGCAGCGTCTTCATCTGCGGTTGGATCTTCTGCATCTTCTGCATTGAAACCTGCTGTTTCAATCGCAACGGGAAGAGAACAAGATTGATTACCAGTGTCAGGAGAACAATCGACCAGCCGAAATTCCCGATGTAGCTGTGGATCGTTAAAAGTGCGACTTCCAGTGGCCGCGCGATGATTTCGAACCAACCGTAGTTGATCACCGCGACCAGTTGCGGATCCGTCCGGCTCAACCACTGGCGATCCTTTGGACCGACGTAAACGCGTATGGCCTCGCCTTCGGGTACTGCTGCCGACAGATACAGATGTGGCGCGGGCTTGCCGTCAGGACCCGGAAACTCCTGTTTGTGTACTTTCACAGGAACAGGGTCCGGCATTAAGAACATCGCAAGAAAGTACTGATCTTCCACACCGGCGCGGGCTGAAGTCACTTCCTGGGGTTCTTTGATGCTGCGCAGGTTAATCGTCTTGAAGCTGGCGTCGACTTGATAGGCTGCATTTCTCTTCGCCGGATCGGCCGGAATAGACTGATCGCCAATTCCGCCTTGCCACACGATCGAGTGAGGAACAGTCTTTCCGTCACGCGTAACTGTGGCATCGAGCGAGAACTCAAACTTTTCACGACTGAACTCAAAGAGTTTGCGTGCGTGCACGCCATTCTCTGCGAATTCCATCGACAGAGTATCGCCATTACGTCGCGACACATAATTTGCCTTCGACAGGACGTCGTCCAGAGCGGCATCACCGGTTACGAGTACCAGGGGCCAGCCCAGTTTGCTGCCGGCGTTCCCATCGATCAACTCGATCGGCTTGCCGTCGGCGTCGGCATACGCCTTGAGCTTGTAGCTCCTTAGCGTGCCACCGGCGTTCGACAGAGTGGCCGTATACAAAGGGGTATCAAATCCGAACTCTTCGGCTTTCTCGGCCCGGAGATTTGTAGCCGGCGCCGGGGCGGAAGATGCCGTGGGAGCGTTTGGCGGCTTCGTTGACGTTGCCGCAGGTGGCGTCGGAGATGGTTCGGCCGGTTGAACCGACGCTGCGGTTTCCGGCACAGTCGCAGGCGGCGTAAACAGCCATCGGAATCCGTACAAGACGGCCAGAGATAAAATAAATGCGAAAATAACGCGCTTTTCCATTAGCAATCACAACTCTATGTCAAAGGATCAAATCCCCCGCGATGCAAGGGATGGCAGCGGAGCAGGCGCCCGACGGCCCGAGCAACTCCTCGAATCACGCCAAACTGTTCTATAGCTTCAAGAGCGTATTCAGAGCATGTAGGAGTAAATCGACAGGCAGGACGCAACCAGGGAGACACTATCAACTTATATGTTCGGATGGCCTTCGACGCCAGCGTTCGGCCGATCATTCTATTCACGCGACGACTCCTAAGAGAGCCAGCAACTCCGACCGGAACTCACCGAACTGCTGATCATTCGACGATCGCCTGGGGTTTAGCACAAAATCAAATCCAGATGGAATTTTCGATCGAAAAATTCGAAAGACTTCTCTGGCCCTTCTTTTGATCCGATTCCTATCGTGAGCTTTTCCGAGTTTGCGCGGTGTTGTGAGCCCGAACCGGCTGTAGCCCAATTCGTTCGGTCGCACAAATAGTACGAAGGAGCGTGAAACTTTCTTTGCACCCTTCTCATATACGGCTCGAAACTCCGCAGCGTTCCTCAATCTCCAGTCTTTCGGGAATCTATTTGCTTTGGCGATGAGCCCTCGCCCGGGCACTTAGTAGTGCTTCACCGAAACGCGCTTTCGACCCTTGTCCCGCCGGGCTTTCAGTACAAGCCGGCCCCCGCGAGTCTTCATCCGTTCGCGAAATCCATGAGTTTTGGCACGCCTGCGATTGTTCGGCTGGTACGTCCTCTGTGGCATCTCTTTGTGGCTCCTTGAAAACTTTCAATTTAGCATAGAGGGTGCACAAAAAGCAGCCGGTTTCGTCGTTGAAAACCAGAAACGAAAGTGCTACGCTTTCGCGGCTTCTCACGCCGATCCGACGCCTTTTGAGGGAACCAAACAAATGTTCAACCTGTTTTTCCACACCTGTGGAAATCATTGTGGAAATCTTACCCCTTCGCGCGCGGTCAATCCATGGACACCTGGCAACAAGTTCTAGGCATTATCGAAAAGAAGGTCAATCAGCAGAGTTACAACACCTGGTTCAAGCCGACGCAACTGATCCGGCATGACGACAAGGCTCTTTACGTCCGGGTCCCAAACGCTTTTTTCCAGGACTGGTTGAACGACCACATCGACGTTGTCATCGAGGCCGCTAAGGCTGCCGGCTTCGGCGACATCAGCGTGGTTTACATCACTGAGAAGGCTCCAGCCGAACTGGTTGAGCCCCCAACTCAAGGTCGATTGGATTTCGAATCCATCGACAATACACTCAATCCGAAATACACCTTCGATACTTTCGTCGTTGGATCGTCGAATCAATTTGCTCATGCTGCGGCTCGGGCGGTCGCGGAGAAACCATCAAAGGCCTACAACCCTCTCTTCATGTACGGTGGCGTCGGATTGGGCAAGACACATTTAATGCACGCGATCGGCCAGATGATCAAGCTGAACAACAGGCAGCTTCGTTTAACGTACATCTCTACTGAAAAATTTACGAACGAGCTGATTAATGCCATCCGTTACGACAAGCTTCTCAGCTTTCGCGAACGCTATCGCAACAACGACGTTTTGCTGATCGACGACATCCAGTTCATTGCCGGAAAAGAGCGGACGCAGGAAGAATTCTTTCACACCTTCAATTCACTCTACGACACTCAGAAACAAATCATCATCTCGGCCGACTGTCCTCCTCGGGAGATACCTACTTTGGAAGAGCGGCTACATTCCAGATTCGAATGGGGATTGATTGCTGACATTCAGGCACCTGACCTTGAAACAAAGGTTGCAATCATCAAGAAGAAAGCCGAACGACAAGACATTTCCATTCCTGACAACGTTGCACTCTACATTGCGAGCAAAATCAAATCGAACATCCGAGAACTTGAGGGTGCTCTTGTTCGCCTGATCGCTTACTGTTCCCTTACAGGTTCTGAGATCTCTCTCCTCATGGCACAGGAAACCCTACACGACATTTTTGCGCCGGGGGAAAAGGCCGTCACCATTGAAATGATCCAGAAAACCATTGCCGATCACTTCGGCATGCGTGTTCAGGAACTGAAATCCAAGAACAACTCCAAGTCCGTCGCAATACCCCGCCAGATCTGTATGTACCTCTGTAAAAGACTGACGGGAATGTCACTGCCACATATCGGACGTGAATTTGGAAACAAACATCACACGACAGTTCTGCACTCGATTAACAAGATCGAGCTATTGCGTCACCAGGATAAGGAACTGAATAAGATGCTCCAGACCTTTACGGATTCATTTAAGTAAATCTTTCTCGCTTATGTGGACCTCTTGTGGAAAATCGCAGGGTGATACTTCATGCACATTTGCTCCACAGGAGGGGTGTGATGTTATCCACAACAAAATTTCCTGTAAGTTAAGTTGTTTGTTAGTGTTTACTTCATTAGCGCAGAAATTCAGTTGCTTATGAATTAGGAGTACTAATAACAATATGGAATTTACAGTTAGAAAATTTGATCTCTTACAGGAACTCACCCTGATTCAAGGAGTCGTTGAGCGCAAGACAACGATTCCTATCCTGGCAAATGTCCTTCTGCATGCCGAGGGAGGCGAACTCCGGGTAACAGCAACAGATCTTGAAACCGGTTTAAAGTCTGTGTGTGTCTCTAAGACAACTGTTCCGGGTACGATTACACTGCCGGCAAAACGATTGTTTGAGATTGTTCGCGCTCTTCCCGATAAGGAAATTAAGTTCAAACGCGGCGAAGCAAATTGGGTATCCGTGACCTGCGGTGCGAGCCGGTTCCGGATAGCGGGTCTTCCACAAGAGGATTTTCCTGCATTACCTGAGGCGAAACCCAGTACGGGAAGGATTCCGGCTGACGTTTTAGCAAAATTGATCACACGCACGATTTTCGCCATCAGCACCGAGGATTCAAAATATACGTTGAGTGGAGCGCTTCTCCTGCTTAAGCCCGGATCGATCACAATGGTTGCTACAGACGGTCATCGCCTGGCACACGTTGAAAAGTCTGAAGAGCTTGAGGAAGTTCGTGAAGAGATCAAGGTGCTGATCCCAAAGAAAGCAATGGCTGAACTAGTTCGAATAATTGCGGAAAGTCCTGATGCAGATCGTGTCGGGTTTTCTCGTGATGATAATCATCTCTTCTTCGATATGGGTAAGAGACTCCTTATCTCCCGAATGCTTACCGGCCAGTTTCCAAATTATGAAGCGGTTCTCCCGAGAGGGAATGACCGCTCCGTTACGGTAAATCGGGAAGAGATGGCAGCAGCCATAAAACGTGTCGCCATCCTGTCGGATGAGCGATCACGAACTGTAAAACTAGCGCTTGGAAACGGCTCCCTGGAAATTACCGCCAGTCATTCTGATTTAGGCGAAGCGCATGAGACTCTCGAGGTTGACTACAGCAAGGAAGAGCTTCAGGTTGGATTCAACTACCAATATCTCCTGGATTTTCTGACAACTGCAGACGAACCAGAGGTAAGTTTTGAGTTCAAGGACAGTGAAAGCGCCGCCCAGCTCCGCGTCCAGCCTTCAACAGACTATAACTATCGTTATGTTGTCATGCCGATGAGGATCTGAACGCTCGAATTCGGCATTAAGTCCTACCCCATATCTAGGGGAATCATTGTAAACCGACCACTAGATAATTGGTTTATACGTCTTCAAGTTCACGAAAGTTTCCCTCCCGAAAGTGGACTACAATTTGCTAAAATAATTCTTACTTTTCTATCCGGTCTTCAGAGTATTTTCCACGGAAAACCGAGGCTGTTATCAACATCCTTATCGGATGAAACAGGGATCTAACGAATGGCGGAAAGAGTCGAGTTCCCAGACGAAGGTCAAAGGCAGCAACCCCCGCAAAATGAGGGGGATTACGGCGCCGAGCACATCAAAGTTTTAGAGGGCCTGGAGGCAGTTCGCAAGCGTCCGGCCATGTATATCGGCTCGACCGGCACAGATGGACTGCACCACCTTGTCTACGAAGTTGTCGACAACTCGATCGACGAAGCACTCGCCGGATTCTGCACGGAAGTGCACGTTGTTATTCACATCGACAATTCAGTAACCGTTATCGATAACGGTCGAGGGATCCCGACCGAAATCATGCCTAACGAGGGCAAGCCGGCGGCGGAAGTCGTGCTTACAAAACTCCATGCAGGCGGCAAGTTCGACAATTCAGCATACAAGGTTTCGGGTGGATTGCACGGTGTTGGCATTTCTGTGGTCAATGCGCTGTCCGAGCGGGTGAATCTGGAGATCTGGCGTGGCGGCAAGGTGTATGTGCAGAGCTATAAGCGTGGAGTACCCACAGGACCGCTCGAGAACACCGGCCACACGGATCGGCGTGGAACGAAAGTAGGTTTCAAGCCGGACGATAAAATTTTCGAAACCACAGAATTCAACTTCGACGTGCTCTCCCAGCGGTTGCGCGAACTCGCATTCCTCAACAGGGGTGTTTTGATCACAATCGAGGACGAACGCACGGATAAAAAGCACGAGTTTCACTATACCGGCGGCATCGTTTCGTTTGTCGAGCACTTGAACAAGAACAAAACGCCGCTTCACGACAAGGTCATCTATTTTGAAGGCGTCCGAGAGGGCATCGATCTTCAGATCGCAATGCAGTACAACGATAGCTACCAGGAGCAGATTTTTACGTTCGCCAACAATATCAACACGCATGAAGGCGGAACGCATATGATCGGCTTCAAATCCGCGTTGACTCGTACGCTCAATACCTACGCGGTGGCCAACTTCAAAGAGCTGAAGGAAAATCTTTCCGGTGACGATGTGCGTGAAGGATTGGTCGCTGTGATCAGCGTCAAGCTGTCGAGTCCGCAATTCGAAGGGCAAACGAAGACCAAGCTTGGAAACAGCGAAGTCAAAGGCATTGTCGAAACCCTGGTGAACGAGGGCCTCGGCGGCTATCTTGAAGAGAACCCCTCAGTTGCCAAGAAAATTGTCGGTAAGGCCATCGAGGCTGCTCGAGCACGCGATGCGGCGCGGAGAGCGCGGGAGCTGGTTCGCCGCAAGGGCGCGCTGGACAGTATGTCGTTGCCTGGGAAGCTGGCGGACTGCCAGGAACGCTCTCCTGAACTGTCGGAGATTTTCATTGTGGAAGGCGATTCTGCCGGTGGCTCTGCAAAGCAGGGCCGCGATCGTCGAACGCAGGCGATTCTGCCCATCAAGGGAAAGATCCTGAATGTGGAGAAAGCCCGCTACGACAAGATGCTCACGCACACGGAAATTGCAGCGATGATCACTGCGTTGGGAACCGGAATTGGTCTGGATGATTTCGACTCGACAAAGCTTCGTTATCACAAGGTCATCATCATGACGGACGCCGACGTCGATGGTTCGCACATCCGCACCCTGCTGCTGACATTCTTCTATCGCCAGATGGGCGAGTTGATCGAGAAAGGGCACATCTTCATCGCGCAACCCCCGCTGTTCAAAGTGAAAAAGGGAAAAAACGAGCAATACATCAAGGATGAACGGCAGATGTCGCGGTTCCTGCTCAAAAAGGCTACTGAGAACCTGACGATTGAAGTCGAAAAGGGAGCCCAGCAGCTCAAAGGAAGGGATCTGACGAGTTTCCTCGAAAAGCTGATCGAGTTGAATTCGGTCTTTCAGAAAGTCGATCGTCATTTCCGCGACTTCCGGGTTATCGACCTGTTGCTGAGCCTGGGCGCGGACAGCCGGTCGTTCCTGGGCGACAAGGAGAGAGTCCAGTCGCTCGCGGAGAAAATCGACGCGCTAGGCTACACATCGGAGATCCTGCTTGACGAAGAGCACAGTGTCCAGAAGTTGCTATACCGGCAAGGTAGTCAATCTCCTCGTCTGGTCGGGTATCAGCAGCTTTCGAGTCCGGAATATCAGAGACTGGTAGCCCTGCATCGGTCGATCGGCGAAATCGATCAACCACCGTTTCACGTGAAGACGGATTCCACATCCACCACACTGAAGGATCGCCAGGCACTGATCGATCACATCATGCAAATCGGCAAAAAGGATCTTCAAATCCAGCGCTACAAGGGTCTCGGCGAAATGAATCCGAGCCAGTTGTGGGAAACCACCATGGATCCGGAGAAACGCACCCTCCTTCAGGTCCAGATCAAGGACGCGGTCCAGACGGGTGAGATTTTCACGATCCTGATGGGTGATGCCGTAGAACCTCGCCGCCAGTTCATCGAAGAGAACGCGCTCGAAGTGAAGAACCTCGATATCTAACCGAATAGGAATTGAATGGCAGACGAAGTCACACCACCGACCCCACCCGCGCCGCCCCCCGCAAATTTCGTTCCTGTAAACATCGAAGACGAGATGCGGAAGTCTTATGTCGATTACGCGATGAGCGTGATCATCGGCCGTGCTCTGCCCGATGTGCGTGATGGTTTGAAGCCCGTCCATCGCCGCATTCTCTACGGTATGCGCGACATGGGTCTGGCTGCGAACCGGCCTTACCGCAAATGCGCCAAGATCGTGGGCGAAGTCATGGGGAATTATCATCCACATGGTGATGCGCCTATCTATGACGCGCTCGTCCGCATGGCCCAGGATTTCTCGTATCGCTATCCGCTTGTTGACGGACAAGGTAACTTCGGCTCGATCGACGGCGATCCGCCGGCGGCCATGCGGTATACCGAAGCGCGCATGGCTCCTTTTGCTGAGGCGCTGCTCGAAGACATCGACAAGGAAACGGTCGATTTCGTTCCGAACTACGACGAGGATCGGGAAGAGCCGTCGTATCTCCCAAGCCGCGTACCCAATCTTCTTGTCAACGGATCCAGCGGCATCGCTGTCGGCATGGCCACGAACATGCCGCCACACAATCTAAGGGAAGTCTGTGAGGCGGTGATCCACCTGATCAATCATCCGGATGCCAACTTCGAGGACATGTATGAGCGAATTCCCGGGCCGGACTTTCCTACAGCCGGGATCCTCGCCGGCCGCGGCGGAATACGGCAGGCCTATAAAACGGGCCGCGGCCAACTCACCATGCGCGCCCGAGCGACAATCGAGCGGCAGGGTAAAGATCGCGATGTCATCGTGGTGACGGAAATTCCCTACCAGGTGAACAAAGCCCGTCTGATTGAAAAGATTGCCGAACTCAGCAACGAAAAGCGCATCGAAGGCATCAGCGACATTCGCGATGAGAGTGATCGTGAAGGAATGCGCATCGTTATCGAGTTGAAGCGCGGAGAGCAGGGGCTCGTGATCCTGAACAACCTCTACAAGCTGACGCCGATGCAGAGCACGTTCGGCGTAATTAATCTGTCGATCGTCAATGGACAACCCCGAGTATTGTCCCTGATCGAGCTTCTCCGGTCGTTCATCGAACACCGCATTGAGGTTGTGCGCCGCCGCACGCAGTATGAATTGCGGCAGGCGGAAGCGCGCGCACACATCCTCGAAGGTCTTTCGAAGGCCCTGGATCATATCGATGCCATTATCAAGCTCATTCGCGCAGCCAAGACGACCGCGGAAGCTCGCGAGGGCCTGATCGGCCAGTTCGAGTTCTCGGAGATCCAGGCGAAGTCGATCCTCGAGATGCAACTGCAGCGCTTGACGAGCCTCGAGCGCCAGAAGATCGAAGACGAGCTGAAGGAACTCCTCGAAACGATCGCCGAACTCAACGAAATCCTTGCCAGTGACGCCAGGCTGCGGCAAGTCATCGTGAAAGAACTCCGGGAGGCCCAGAAAAAGTATGGCGACGACCGCCGCACGCAGATCATCGATGAAGAAGCGGAAATCAACATCGAGGACCTGATTGCCGAGGAAGATGTTGTGATCACGGTGACGCACAGCGGCTATCTCAAGCGAACGCCCGCGTCGGTTTATCGCAACCAGGGCCGGGGAGGCAAAGGGCGGATTGGAATGAAGACACGCGACGAAGATGCCGTCACGAACGTCTTTGTGGCCAATACGCATAGTTACATGCTGGTCTTCACCGACCGTGGAAAGCTTTACTGGTTGAAGGTCTACGAGATTCCGGACGTCGGTAGCGCCGGCAAAGGAAAAGCCATTGTCAATCTGGCGAATCTCACGGCTGACGAGAAAGTTCGAGAGCTGCTCTCGGTGAAGGATTTCGACCCGAACGTCTCTGTGCTCATGACGACGCGCAAAGGCCAGGTGAAGAAGACCTCGCTCGAGGCCTTCAGTAATCCCACACAGCGAGGCATTATCGCCATGGGCGTCCCTGACGACGACGAATTGATCGCTGCCGAGCTTGTATCGGGCAAGGAGACTGTGTTCATTGGCACGCATGACGGTATTGGCATCCGGTTCGAACACACTGACGTGCGCGAAATGGGCAGGCAGGCATACGGCGTCATTGGAATCCGCCTCGACGAAGGCGACTACGTTGTCAGCATGATCGCCTCGAGCAATGAAAACGACATGATCCTTTCCGTTACGGAGCGCGGTTTCGGCAAACGCACAAGCGTGGAGGAATACCGTACGCAGAGCCGCGGGGGCAAAGGCGTTATCAATGTGAAGACGACTGAAAAGAACGGAAAGGTCGTTGCGATCATGCTTGTCGAAGAAGGAGCGGATGTTCTCGTGATGACTGCGAACGGAAAGCTTATTCGCGTTCGATCGCAGGATATCCGCGCGGTCGGAAGAGCCAGTCAGGGCGTGCGCCTGATCAATCTGGATGAAGACGACCAGGTGACCGCGGCAACGCTTATCGAACCCGAAGGCAAAGCGCTGGAAGACGAAAGCCCCACCGTGCACTAGAAGAGGAAAGAAACCACCTTTGTGGTTTCTTCCTCTCTACCGGCCGGTGATCAGGTCAATTCCAATCGACGGAATAGAAAAGAACAGCTTTTTCTTCAAACCCAGGTAACTCTGGTTCCCGGCAACCAAACTCCCCAGAATCGCTCGCAGCGTCGTGCTGCGCTTGGACAGTTGTACAGTCCGCTTCTTGAAATCCCCTCCAAAAAAGCGTCCACGGTAAAACCGCTTGTACATGTGCGCGGCGCGCGCCAGCTCGCGGCCGATTTCGGACCAGACCTTCGCGGTGTACTGATCCGGCCTCTCGATTGTGTCCGCCAGAATCTCTGCGGACTTGAATGCGAAATAAATTCCTTCGCCGGTAATTGGGTCCGCCAGACCGGCAGCATCGCCGATCAGCGCCCAACCTTTTCCCGAAATTTGATTGCTTTTCCATGAAGAAGGACTAAGACAGGGGACTGGCGCGCTGTAGAATTCGGCCTGTCTGAGGGCGTCGGATCCCAGGTCCGCAAGGATGAAATTCGAGAGCAACCTCTTCGCCTCGGCGGTCCAGCCGGGCGCGGTTCTGGTGATGAGTCCATAGGAGACATGATTGGGCCGCGGAAAGGACCAGATGTAGCCTTCGAAAGAAGGGAGAAAGTAGATCTTCATGTGCCCCTGAGCTTCTTCGGGGATGAAATAGCCGAGCGTAACGGACAGATCTTTCGGTTGCAGGGCTGACCCTACGGTCCGCCGGACAAGGCTCGTAGCGCCGTCGGCGCCGATAAGGAAATCCGATTGCACTAACGTGTCGCGGGCAGAAAGGTTCCATCCGCCCGGGATTGGCTCGATGCGGACGATACGGCTCTTTAGAATAGTAACCCCTGCTTTTTCAGCTTCATCCAGCAGGTACTGACTCAATTCGCGGCGGGAAAGGACGGCTACCGGTTGTTGGGGCGTTACACTAACGGAAGTTTGATCGCCAAAATAGATAGTAATGCGGTCAATATTCTGGCGGGGCAAGGCGGAATCGAAGATTCCAAATCCCGAAAGAGCCTTGGCGGTGACTCCACCGCCGCAGGGTTTCTCCCACGGCGCCTGGGAGTCAATCAGCGACACGGAATGGCCGCGACGGGCCAGAAGTATTGATGCCCAGGTGCCCGAGGGACCTGCGCCAACGATGGCTATGCGCATGTGTAAACATCCGGTTTTACCGGCCGTCTATTTAACAGAGAGGCTACGGCATGATTGAAAGAGCACGGCATGATATTCCGGCCGATCATCCCATTCGTGCGTTATTTCGCCAGTTGACCGAGCGAGGGATGGGCCAGTTGAATCTCCATGATCCCGATACTATCCAGTATGTAACAAATCTTCTTACCGAGTTCGTTCAAATTGAAAACATGTATCGCATCAAAGATGACTCGGGCCGACGCGTACAACACATTTTCGACATGCTGACACAGGCTGGCGATGAGATATCGCCCGAAGTGCGCCGGGATTATTACAGGCACCTGGGTGATCTGATGTTGTTCAATCTGGGATTGTTTCCCGAAAGCCTCACGTACGGCCGGCGTACCATGAGTCCCGACTACTGTGCCGAGACGGGCCGCAGGTCGTACACAATCGTCGCAGACATGGGTTCGCCGGCTCGCTCGACGGTCGTCTACCGGAAGTTGTCTGCTCATTTCGAGCAGTGTGTGGTCGGGCTGAACTGGGTCAAACTCTACATTAATGACCCGTTTTATCAGTACATGTTCCGGGAATTCGAGATTACGTAATAGAATATTTGCCCTGTGACAGGGCATAAGATCTCGATCGTCAAATACCTCAATGCAGTACCGCTCGCCTGGGGCATCCTCGAAGGTCCACAGAAGCAAGCATTCCAACCCGTGCTCAGCACGCCTGCCGAATGCGCCGATCAGTTGGCCGCCGGCAGCGTCGATATCGGCCTGATTCCTTCGATTGAATTCCAGCGCATCAAGGGAACCCGAATTGTTCCCGGCCCGGCCGTAGCTTCGACACATCGGGTGCGAAGCGTGATCCTGGTCAGTGTCATGCCGTTGTGGAAAGTGAAGACAGTGGCGTATGACAAAGGTTCAAGAACATCCGTCGCTCTTTCAAAGATCATTTTCAACGATTTTTACCACACCCATCCTGACTTTAGACCTGCGGAGCCGGACCTCGCCAGGATGCTTGCCGAGAGCGATGCGGCCTTGCTGATCGGGGACCGGGCATTGAAATTCATGGAAGACAACGAGCGTCCGGAGGCGGCCAAGCAGAAGCCGCTGCTTCGCCTGGGGGCGGAGCCGCTGCACGTGTTCGACCTGGCCGAGCGCTGGAGATTCCTGACCGGCCTTCCATTTGTTTTTGCGTTCTGGGCGGTCCGCGAAGGATTCAAAGACGCCGGCGTGGTCGACGTGCTCAAGCAGTCACGAGATTACGGTGTAGCGCACACTTCGGTGATCGCGGAGAAGTACAGCGCCGAGCTTCAAATCAAGAAGGAATTCATACAGGAATATCTTGAACGTAACGTGCACTATTACATGGACCGGACGTGCGTTGAAGCCCTGGAGCTGTTTTACGAGAAAGCCGCAAAAGTGGGCGCAATCAAATCGGTTCGGAGTCCTCAATTCTTATGAGAAACATCGAGACGATTCTCGAATCCGCGGCTGACGGCACACGGATCAACTCGGACGAGGCTGTTCGGCTGTTTGAACAAGCCGATTTGCTCACGCTCGCTGACACGGCCGATCGGATCCGGCAGCGCCTGCATCCGGACAATGTCATCAGTTACATCATCGATCGCAATATCAATTACACAAACGTCTGCAAGGAGTTTTGTACTTTCTGTGCGTTTTACCGGGTGAAGGGCGATCCCGAAGCCTACACTCTGCCGGATCACGTGATCTACAAGAAGATCGAGGAGACACTCGCATTGGGCGGGACTGGAATCTTAATGCAGGGAGGAGTTCATCCGGACTTGAAGATCGATTACTATGAACGCCTGCTTTCGGGAATCAAAGAGCGATTTGCCATTCACTGCCATTGCTTCTCGCCACCGGAAATTCTGAACATCGCCAAGGTATCGAAAATGACAGTACCGGAGGTGTTCAAACGCCTCAGGATGGCAGGCCTGGATTCGATGCCCGGCGGCGGCGGCGAGATCCTCGATGACGAAATTCGCACCGCCATCAGCCCCCTGAAGTGCAAAACCGACGATTGGCTGATGGTCCATCGCGAAGCCCATCGGTTGGACACGCGCACCACTGCCACGATGATGATTGGCGTAGGAGAAAACATTCATCACCGCATCCGCCACCTTCAGCGGCTTCGCGATCTCCAGGACGAAACCGGCGGGTTCACCGCATTCATTCCCTGGACCTTCCAGCCGGAAAACACGGAACTCGCTCAGCGCAATCTGCCGGAAGTGACCGCGGCGGAATATCTGCGTCTTCTTGCCCTCAGCCGGATCTATCTCGACAACTTCCAGAACGTTCAGGTGTCCTGGCTAACGGTCGGTTTGAAGGTCGGACAGGTCGGCCTGCGATTCGGCGTCAATGACATGGGAAGCATCATGATTGAGGAAAATGTCATTAGTGCCGCCGGCGCCCGGCATCGGGCCAACGACAGCGAGCTCCGCCGGATCATTGAAGACGCGGGGTTCCATCCCCGCCAGCGCACAACTCTCTACGAACGCTACGTAAACTGAAAATGCAGTCGTAGCCGAACGCGGGCTAAAGCCCTTGACTACATTTACGCCGAGACTTCCCGATGTAGTCGCGGGCTTTAGCCCGCGTTATTTTGGGCTCTTTTCAACAAAACTCCCCAGCGCAAAGACGCTAAAGAGCATCGCGTTGTACGAAGTATGAACGATGAATGAAGGGATGAGGGAATTCGACCGGTAACGAATAAACGCCAGGATGCAACCCACCACAAAGATCAAAGCGATTCCGGCCCAGCTACCCCACAGTTGAAAAACATGAAGGAAAGCAAAGAGCGAAGCTGTTGTGGCCATGGCCACCACAGGTCCGCCCATGTCCGAGAGTACCTTGAACAGAAATCCGCGAAAAATGACTTCTTCGAAGAGCGGTGCGACACAAATTCCAAAGACCGCGAATACGTACATTGCGCTGGTAGAGGATAAGAGTTGCTCGAGAGGCGGTGGGGAACTCGGTGGAAAGAATGACGAAACGACAAGAACACTAATCGCGAGCATAGCGCCCACTCCTACGAGAGAGGTATTGCGAAAGTCATAATTCCGATTCCAATGGATGGTTTCGAAAAATGACTTCCCGTGGACCCTTTTAATCAGAAGTGCGATGAAGCCAACGAGAACCACATTCATCACACCCTGGAGCAGCACCTGATCAACAGCCGTCAGGTCCGTGACCTTCATTGTAGGTTTGAATACTTGCCAAAGGTGGATGAAGCTGTAGGGCAGGATCAGCCACACCCCAATGAAGAAGACAACGAAAGCGATAATATCGGCGGCAGACCATGGACTTTGTGGTTCGACCGGTTCGATTTCCGGCCCGGGTCCCGGATCGGGTTCGGGTAGTGAAAACATCGTCACTTGATTTCCAGTGATCCTTTCAAGGCTGCTGCAATCAATGGAACCATGATCTCATGGTGGCCGGTGAGAGCAATGGCCTGACCTGAATTCTGTGTGGGTCGCTTCAAAACATTTTGAATTGGGCGGTAGTGCTGGATGAAGTCGAGATTGGCCGTAGTGAACTCCTCGAGTCGATATCCCAGGTTTCGGACCACGGACACCGCCTTCAGAAACACTTCGGGCAAAACAACCGCCGAACCAACATTCAAGAAAACTCCGCCGCTGTCGAGCTCTTTAGTCATGGTACAGAAGAGTCGAAAATCGTGGTACGTAGCTTCTCCCAGCGCTTTGCCCGAGGCCTCCGGGTGAGCATGAATGATATCGGTCCCGATGGCCACATGGACGGTCACTGGAATGTTTCGAGAGTAGGCTTCGGCCAGGATGCTTGCAGATCGGTGGGTGAAGCCGATGGCTTTATCCCCACCGGAGTTGATAAAGGAGCCCAGACCCTCGCCCATTCCGATTCCGTCATCAACGGCCTTTTCGATGGCGGCGTTCATATATTCGCCGGTTTCGCGAGCCATTCCAAAGCGGCCCTGGCCAATCTGTTCTTCGACTTCCTCGGAAGTCGCGCCTCTCAAGGCTACCTCGAAATCATGAATCGCCGCTGAGCCGTTCATCGCGATACCGGTGACAAACCCGGATTGCATCAAGTCATTGATTACCGGTCCCAGTCCTACCTTGATGACATGGCCGCCAAGGCCCCAGACAATGGGTTTGGCGGAAGAACGCGCGTACAAGATGGCCCGGATCAGCGTTCTCAGGTTGTCGCCGGCCAGGATGTGCGGCAGTTTTGCTATGAAACCCAGAATATTTTCAGCGCCGTCCATGGGTTTCCCGAACATACCGGCGTTCACCTTGCTCTTTCGAGTTTCAAGCGGATACGTGGAGATGGCGGAAAAGTCGAGAGGAGTGAACGGATAGCGCGAGTCCACAATCAATCCGAGGGGTAGATCTGGGGAAACAACTCACGATCGACAAGATCGCAGATGACATGGCCCAGAAGAAGATGCGTTTCCTGGATTCGGGGCGTCTCGCGGCTCGGTACCCTGAAAAGAACCTCGACGTGGTCCTTCAATTTGCCTCCTGTCTCACCAGTGAAGCCCACAGTAAACAGTCCTTTGGATCTCGCCACATCAACCGCTGCGATCACATTCGGCGAATTGCCGCTTGTTGACAGCCCGATCGCGATATCGCCGGCGCATCCCAGCGCTTCGATTTGCCGGGAGAAAACCTTGTCGTATCCGTAATCGTTTGCCAGCGCTGTCAGGATCGACGTGTCCGTGGACAATGAAATACCCGGAAGTGCCGAGCGATCCGGACCGAATCGCCCGACCAGTTCCGCCGCCAGATGCTGGGCATCGCCTGCGCTGCCGCCATTTCCGAAAAGCAGGACTTTCCGGCCATTTCTCAAGCCGTGTGCGACGCTTTCGGCGACTTGTACAATGCGATCTCTGTTCTCCTGGAAAAACCGGGCTTTCACCCGGAGGCTTTCGGCGACAAACTGATCGACGAGTTGCGCTGCGTCCTTCATTAGGTTTGATCCAGAGTTAACGCGGTCGATCTTGGTTTGGAAAGAATCTGCGCCAGAGCCTGTCCGGTGTAAGATTTCTTTGCTCGCGCCACTTGTTCAGGGGTTCCTGCGGCCATCACGCGGCCGCCATGGACGCCGCCATCCGGTCCAAGATCGATCACCCAATCCGCGGTTTTAATCACGTCGAGATGGTGTTCAATAATGATTACCGTGTTGCCGAGGTCTGTCAACCGGCACAACACATCGAGAAGCTTTTTGACGTCGTCGAAGTGCAGCCCGGTAGTGGGCTCGTCGAGGATGTACAGGGTTTTGCCGGTTGCTCTCTTACTGAGTTCCTTAGCCAGCTTGATCCGCTGCGCTTCACCGCCGGATAGCGTGGTGGCGGGCTGGCCCAGGCCGATATACCCGAGTCCGACGTCCACGAGCGTTTGCAGCTTGGCGTGAATCTGAGGAATGCTGCCAAGAACGTTCAACGCGTCCGCTACCGTAGAATTCAGCAGGTCCGCGATAGACAGACCCTTGAACTGGATCGCGAGCGTCTCACTGTTATAACGCTTTCCACGGCACACTTCACATGACACATAGACGTTCGGGAGAAAGCTCATCTCGATCTTTCGGAGCCCGTCTCCCTGGCAGGCTTCGCAGCGTCCGCCTTTCACGTTGAAACTGAAGCGGCCGGCTTTGTATCCGCGCGCTCGGGATTCCGGCAGCATGGCGTAAAGCTCACGGATCGGCGTGAAGACGCCCGTGTACGTCGCAGGATTCGAGCGCGGAGTCCTGCCGATGGGAGACTGATCGATCTCGATGACCTTGTCGATGTACTCCAACCCTTCGATCGCCTTGTGTGCGCCGGGCTCGTCCAGCGCGCGATAGATGTTGTGCGCCAGGGCCTTGTAAAGGATTTCGTTCACGAGTGTCGACTTGCCTGAACCCGAGACGCCGGTAACTACGGTCATCAGGCCGATCGGAAACGACACATCTATGTTCTGAAGGTTGTGTTCCGAGGCGCCCCGAACCACGACGGCTTTGCTGTCCGCGGACCGGCGCTTGTGCGGCACCGGGATTTCCTCACGGCCGGAAAGATAGTGTCCTGTCAGGCTGGCTTCTGTTTGAGCCACCGTTTCGGGAGAACCGGAAGCCACAAGACGTCCGCCTTCAGTGCCGGCGCCGGGTCCCAAATCAATGACGTAGTCTGCACGCCGTATGGTCTCTTCATCGTGCTCGACGACCACAACAGTGTTGCCGAGGTTGCGCAACTCTTCCAGCGTAGACAGCAACCGGGCATTGTCCTTGTGGTGAAGGCCGATCGAAGGCTCATCCAGGACGTAGAGGACGCCGCGGAGTTTCGATCCGATTTGCGTGGCGAGTCGAATACGTTGGCTTTCTCCGCCTGAAAGCGTATTGGCCGTGCGATCGAGGCTAAGGTAGTTCAATCCGACGGCATCGAGGAAGTCCAGCCGATCACGAATCTCGCGGATGATGCGTCCGGCGATCAATTCTTCGCGTGAACCGAGTTTCAGGTCCGCGAAAAATTTCAGAGCATCGCTTATGGGCCAGGAAACCATTTCGGCGATGGAACGGTCCGCAACCTTCACCGCGAGGCTCTCGGGGCGCAAGCGGGCGCCGCGGCAGGCCGCGCAGGGCTTGGTCACCATGAACTGGGACAGATCGTCGGTGGCGAGGCTCTCCTGGTCGTAATAGTGGTTCAGCAGATCGATGATGCCCTCGGTCCGTTTCCCTCTTTCCTTGATGCCATAGAAGATCGCGTTCTGAACCTTTGGCGGCAGTTGTTCGAACGGGACTGATAAATCCGCTCCGAGCTGCTCCGCGATCCGGATCATCTGACCCTCGAAGTCCTCATCGAACCAGCCATTGGCCAGCGCGAGACCGCCGTTGAGCAGCGGCCGCGTCGGATCGCTTACGATGCGCGCCGGATCGAAGTCGTATTTCATGCCCAGACCGTTGCACACTTCGCACGCGCCGTAGATGCTGTTGAACGAGAACGTTCGCGGCTCGATGGCCGGAATACTCACGCCGCAATCGACGCACGCCATCTTTTCCGAATACAGACGCTCTTCACCGTCCACAACGGCGACCAGTACGATGCCCTTGGCCAGCTTGATCGCCTGCTCGACAGACGCTTCCAGCCGTTTCTCGACATCCTTCTTGATCATCAGGCGATCGACGACGACCTCAATCGAGTGATTCTTCTTTTTGTCCAGCTCGATCGGCTCGTCCAGATTGTGAAGCACGCCGTCGATGCGGCCGCGCACGTAGCCTGTCTTGGCCAGCGCCTGGAGTTGTTTCTTGAACTCGCCTTTCCGGCCTCGAACGATAGGCGCGAGAATCATCACGCGTTCACCTTCGGGAAGCGCCTTCAGATGACGGACGATCTGATCCGGCGTCTGCTTGGAGATCGGTTTACCGCATTGGAAACAGTGCGGTATCCCGATGGAGGAAAACAGCAGGCGGAGGTAGTCGTAGATTTCGGTTACAGTGCCGACGGTCGATCGTGGACTTCGTGTGGCGGTCTTTTGTTCGATCGAAATCGCAGGAGAAAGCCCTTCGATGGAATCCACGTCGGGTGGCTCCAGGCGATCCAGAAACTGCCGTGCGTAAGCCGAAAGCGACTCGACATATCGGCGCTGCCCTTCGGCGTAAAGGGTGTCGAAGGCGAGGCTGGATTTTCCGGACCCGCTCAGTCCCGTAATGACAGTGAGGCGGTTACGGGGAATTTCCACGTCAATGCTCTTGAGATTGTGCTGCCGGGCGCCCCGGACGGTGATGTTTTCGATCGTGTGAGGCATTTGTTTACAATTTCGCGAGTATGAAAAACCCCCATTCTACCGCATCTACCCCATCAATTCCCAGCGGGTAGCCAGATCCTGGTACAGGTTCTCCAAAATGACTTTCAACTCCGCATAGCGCCGGTGCGTGGACTCCCAGTCGGTTCCAGTTGCCGGGTTCTGAAAGGACAGCTCCAACTCCGCCAGCTCAGCCTCGACGGACCCAATCTTCTCTTCCAGTTCCGCCACTTCTCTCTGAAGCTGCTCTCGTTTGTTTTTGCTCAACGCTGAGGACTTCTCTTCTCTCTGAAGAGAGGCTCTCTGAGCGCCCGGGCCGTCATCGGCCGGCCCTACAGTCCGATCGGCCTCCAACCACTCTTCAAACGCGCTCAACCGGTCGAACACGTGCGCGGTGCCCGCCTCGATGTACAGCAAATGGGTCGCAATCTTCTGCACCAGGTACCGATCGTGTGTCACAAACAATATCGTCCCGGGATATGCCGCCAGAGCCCCCTCCAGAGCTTCTCGTGACGAAATATCCAGGTGGTTCGTCGGCTCGTCCAGCGCCAGCAACTGAGGCGCGAGATAGATAATCCTGGCCAGCATCAGACGCGACTTTTCTCCGCCGCTCAACTGCCCGATCTTCTTGAAAACATCCTCGCCGCTGAATAAGAACTGAGCCAGGTAGGAGCGAAGCTCTCCATCCGTCGCCAGAGAATCCAGCGCCCGGATCTCTTCCAACACGGTGTTTTCAGGAATCAGATCCGAAAGCTGCTGGTCGTAATATCCAACATCGAGCGTCTCGTTCCATTCGAGCTCTCCTTCGACCGGCGACCGCGAGCCGATCAAAGTTCGCAGCAGTGTGGTTTTTCCGGATCCGTTGGCTCCCAGGATTGCCCAGCGCTCGCCGCGCTGCACTTCGAACTGGATGGACTGCACCAATGGGGCCTCCGAATAGCCAATGCTCAGATTCCGTGTAGTCAGAACGTATCGTCCGCTGCGCTCCACGGGAAGGAACCGAAACGTGGCTCGTCCCGATGACATCTTCGGCTTTTCGATCGGCTTTACCCGTGCCAGCAATTTCCGCCGCGACTGGGCCTGCTTCGTCTTCTGGCCTGCGATGTTGCGCCGGATGTAGTCCTCCTGTTTCTCGATCCATTCGTTCTGCTGCTTCCACTCCTTCTCCAGCCGGGCGAGACGTTCACCGCGCTCTTTCAAGTACGCCGAGTAATTCCCTCGATAGTCCTGGATCCTGCCATCCACAACTTCGATGATGCGATTGGCCACTCGGTCCAGAAAGAATCGATCGTGCGAGACAACAACCAGCGTTTTATCTGTTTCCTTTAAAAACTTTTCGAGCCATTCGATGGATCGGATATCAAGATGATTCGTCGGCTCGTCCAGCAGCAATAACTCCGCGTTCGAGAGCAGCAGCTTGGCCAGCGCCAGCCGATTTTTTTCTCCACCGGAAAGTTCACGACTCGGACGATCCATCGCCTCCTTCGAAAACCCGACGCCGTGAAGGGTGGCTTCCGTACGCGCGCGGTAGCTGTATCCGCCCTTCAGTTCGAACTCGTGTTGAAGGCGTGAATAGCGATCAAGAACGTCCGTCGGGAGTCCGGATGCGATTGCGTGCTCCAGCTCGCGCATTTCCTTTTCGGCGGCACGTAGATGATCGGAGGACCGCAGGCCCTCTTCGAGAACCGATGTCCCTTCGTGAAAATCGGGAATCTGGTCCAGCGTGCCGATCTGGAGTCCGGACTTGCGTGTTACAGCGCCGGTATCCGTTTCGTGAACGCGGCCGATCATCTTGAGAAGCGTGGTTTTTCCGGCACCATTTGGCCCGATGAGGCCGATTTTTTCGAATGGATTGATTTGGAAGGAGACGTCTCGAAGCACGGTTTGAGAACCGAATGACTTCGAGACGCCGGTCAGTTGTACAAGCACAGCTATAGCGGCGGTCCAAAACCGCCTGTAATCACGCGGCCTTTCTCGTCGCGGTCGCCTTGCTTGGATCTTTGAGGACTTCGAGCGCCTTCTTCAGTTGCCGATCTTCCTCGGGTTGAGCTTTTGGGGGCGGTGGAGGACCCTGATCGTCGTTAGGATCGAGGTTTTCCTCCTCGGTCTGCTGGACCTCAACCGTCGGCCGTATTCCGGAATCCTGTGGTTCGATCTGCTGAATCTCCTTCCCGGAAGGCGTGTAATATTTCGCCACCGAGAGGAGCAATGCCCAGCCATCCTCCAGAGGAATGAGCTTTTGGAAGGAGCCGGTCCCGAAAGTCTTCACGCCCACCACCGGGCCGCGGCGATTATCCGCAATTGCTCCAACCACGAGTTCTGACGCGCCCGCGGTGCCCTGATTCACAAGCACGGCCACGGGGGCCTTTGTCAGTATTTCTTTGGGATTGACGGCAATGACTTGCTTCTCGAATTTCTGTCCCTGGAGGTAGCCAATTGTACCGGTGTCCAGGAACAGATTAGCCAGGGCTTGACCTTCCTTTTCGTCGCCGCCCGCGCTGTATCGCAAATCGAGAACTATGCTCGTGGCGCCCTTCTTGAGCAAACCGTCAAGTTGTCTCTTTGCCTCGAGAGCTTTGCCTGCACCGAGATACGGAATCTTCACATACGCGACATTGCCTTCGAGCATTTTCGCCTCGACCGGGGGAGCCTGTATAACCTGTCGAGTTAACGTTACCAGTTCCGGTTCCGCGCGCCTCCGCCGGATCACTGAAAGCGCCACGGGCTTGCCGGCAGGATTGGCGAGAAGTGCGTTGATTTGAACCAGGTTCATTTCGCGCGTGGTCACGCCATCGATCGATTCGATCATGTCGCCTGTTGTCAGGTCGGCTTTGGCGGCCGGTCCGCCGGGAATAGCGGAGACAATGACGGGATAGCCAAGCCGTACGATCTTCGAAAGAACCACGCCGACGCCCGCGGTTTTTTGTGGATTGTAATCCTTATAAAACGCGACATCCTTGGGAGAAAGGTAACCCCCGTGCGGATCCACGTTTTCGATAAGCCCGCGAATAGCACCTGCCACAGCTTCTTTGATGGAGGGATCGTCCACATAGTCGTTTTGAATGCGACTCAGGACCTCCATAAAAATCGATAACTGTTGGTACGATCCGTTTTGGGCGCTGACACGGCCAAGCATGCCGCCGATGATGGCGTAAATGACAAGGACGGAAGAGAGCAGCAAAATCGCGTACTTACTCTTCGAATTCAATGCGAACCTC
>Ga0137394_10000087_pt1 | contig 62590 bp, 62 predicted proteins | sample czobulk116metaG_FD_108278 | JGI IMG/M metagenome (GOLD analysis project Ga0137394, IMG submission 108278) | Vadose zone soil microbial communities from Angelo Coast Range Reserve, California, USA - czobulk1.16 metaG | ecosystem: Environmental > Terrestrial > Soil > Vadose zone | place: USA...
CACCATGGCCGACCGGCTCCTCGAGGAGGGAATCTACGTGATCGGCTTCTCCTTCCCGGTGGTGCCGCGCGGCCAGGCTCGCATCCGGACCCAGATCTCCGCGGCCCACGAGCGGAAGCACCTGGACCGGGCGCTGGCCGCGTTCGGAAAGATCGGCCGCCAGCTGGAAGTGATCCAGTGAAGGCGCTGGTCAAGGCGGAGCGCAAGCCGGGCTTGTGGCTACAGGAGGTCCCCATCCCCGAGCTGGGGCCCAACGACCTCCTCATCAAGGTGCGCAAGGCGGCCATCTGCGGCACCGACATCCACATCTTCAACTGGGACGCGTGGTCGCAGAAGACCATCCCGGTGCCGATGGTCATCGGCCACGAGTTCACCGGCGAGGTCGCCGCCATCGGAAGCGCGGTGACCGGCTTCACCAAGGGTGAGCGGGTGAGCGCCGAGGGGCACATCACCTGCGGCCACTGCCGCAACTGCCGCGCCGGCAAGCGCCACCTCTGCCGCAACGCCGTCGGCCTGGGCGTGCAACGCGCCGGCTGCTTCGCCGAGCTCATCGCCGTCCCCGCGGTCAACGTGTTCCGCGTCCCGAGGGAGATTCCCGACGACATCGCCGCCTTCTTCGACCCGCTCGGCAACGCCGTGCACACCGCGCTGTCCTTCGACATGGTCGGCGAGGACGTCCTGATCACCGGCGCCGGGCCGATCGGCGTCATGGCCGCGGCGATCGCGCGGCACGTCGGAGCGCGCCACGTGGTGGTCACGGACGTGAACGACTATCGACTCGGCCTGGCCCGCCGGATGGGCGCCTCGCGGGCGATCAACGTGAACCAGGCCTCGATCGAAGGGATCATGAAGGATCTCGGGATGACCGAAGGCTTCGACGTGGGACTGGAGATGAGCGGCAACGGGACGGCGCTGCGGGGGCTCCTTGCCGCGATGAACCACGGCGGCCGCGTGGCGCTGCTCGGCATCCCGACGAGCGAGGTCGCCATCGACATGAACCAGGTGATCTTCAAGGGCCTGGTGCTGAAAGGCATCTACGGCCGGGAGATGTTCGAGACCTGGTACAAGATGACCGCCATGCTGATGAGCGGCCTCGACGTTTCGCCGGTGCTCACCCACCGGTTCGCCGTCGAGGACCACCTGAAGGCGTTCGAGACGATGCGATCCGGGCAGTCGGGCAAAGTCATCCTCGAATGGGCGTAAGCAGCCGCAGGATCGGCGCAGTGATGTTCGAAGGATTCAGGCTCGAGCGGATCGACACGGGCGAGGCGACCATCCGGGTCCGGCACGGCGGGAGCGGTCCGCCCCTCCTGCTCCTGCACGGACATCCGCAGACCCACCTCATGTGGCACCTGGTCGCTCCGCAGCTCGCCCGCGAGTTCACGGTCGTCGCCATGGACCTTCGCGGCTATGGCGAGAGCTCGAAGCCGGCGACGACCCCCGACCACGAGCCCTACTCCAAGCGGGCGATGGCGCGGGATTGCGTCGCGGTGATGGAGCGCCTCGGGTTCCCCCGTTTCGCGGTGGCGGGCCACGACCGCGGCGGACGGGTCGCCTACCGCCTGGCGCTCGACCACCCCGAGCGGGTCGGCAAGCTCGCCGTCCTCGACATCCTCCCCACCGGCGAGCACTTCCGCCGCGCCGGCATGGCCTTCGCGCTCGGCTACTGGCACTGGTTCTTCCTCGCCCAGCCATACCCGCTGCCGGAGAAGCTCATCGGCGCCGATCCGGAATGGTTCTTCTGCCACCGGCCCGGGCGGCGATCGGTCTTTGCGCCCGAGGCGGAAGAGGATTACCTGCGCTGCTACCGCAATCCCGAGACGATCCACGCCGCGTGCGAGGACTATCGCGCGGCGGCGACGTACGATTTCGCGCTCGACGAGGACGATCGCGCGCACAAGAAGAAGATCCCGGCGCCCGTCCTCGTCTTGTGGGCCGCGCGCGGATCGCTGCCTGCCTGGTACGACGTCCTCTCGGTTTGGCGCGACTGGGCCGACGACCTCCGCGGCGGTCCCATCCAGGGCGGACACTTCTTCGCCGAGGAAGCGCCCGACGAGACAGGCGCCGCGTTGAGATCGTTCTTCGCGGGCTGAGCGCGAAGCTGCTGCGAATCACGCCGCCCTGAACACCTGGCGGAGGCTCGCGGCGTGCTTCCCGGCGAAGTCCGGAAAAGCCTCGGGATGCACGCAGGCGGCCATGATCTCCAGCGACTCGACGATCCGCGGGCCGGGCCGATTGAAGTAGGCATTCCCGTCCGCGACGTACACCCGCGCCCGCCAGCCGGACGGCAGCGCCTCGCGCAAGACCTCCAGCTCCTCCAGCGTCCGGCCCAGAGCGAACCCGCAGGGCTTCACGAGCACGACGTCCGGGTCGAGCGCCGCCAGCGCCTCGGGGCCGAGGGTCGGGGCGTGATCCCCGGGCCGCGTCACTAGCGGCTCGCCTCCGGAAAGGGTCACCAACTCCGGCATCCACATCCCGCCGATCATCACGGGCGCAATCCATTCGAGGGTCACGACTCGGGGCCGCCGCCGCAGCGGCGCCGCGCGGCGCGCGATCCCGGCAACCCGCGCGCGCAGCTCTGCCACGACCCGCGCCCCGATTCCGCCGCGCCCGATCGCCTCTCCCACGCGGGCCAGGTCGTCCCAGATGTCGCCCAGCCGCATCGGGTGCAGGTTGACGATGGCCACGTCCTTTCGCGCAAGGCGCGCGACCGCGCTGCGGACGTCGTCGAACGACACGGCGCACACGTCGCACAGGTCCTGGGTGACTATGACGTCGGGCCGGGCTTCGCGAAGGCGCTCGAGGTCGATCTCGTAGATGGCGAGAGCGTCCCTGAGCACGTCGCGGACGGCTGCGTCGATCGCCTGGCTCGAGGGAAGGGGTCCGACCCGCGCGGAGGTGAGCACGGGCACGTCCTCGACGCCGGGGGGAAAGTCGCACTCGTGCGACCGGCCGACCAGGTCGGCGCGCGCCCCGAGCGCACAGACGATCTCGGTGGCCGACGGCAGCAGGGACGCTATGCGCACAGCCGCGAGGATACCCCGCCGCGGCCCTTTCCATCCCGCAGGCGGTCAGCGGTTGTGGTCGGACACCAGCCGATCCAGCGCCTCGTGATCGCTCGGGGAGAGCTTCTCCTTTGGAGACGCCTTGGCGGCGCGCTCAGGCTCGGCCGCGGGCTCCGAGGCATGGTCGTCCCAGCGGTCGAGGCGGTCTCGGGCGCGGGCGAGCGGCTCGTTTCCCTTGCGAGAGCGCGGTTTGCGGGGCGCGGGATCTCCGGGCACCCGGTCCTTGAGCCACCTCCATGCGCCGGCCGCCTCGGACGCGACCTCGTCCGGCAGTCCTTCCCGCCGCGCCCGCTCCCAGAGCGTCGCTCCGTCGAACGGCAGCAGGAAGAGCGCCGCGGCGGCGGCGGCAGCGCACAGCATCACCACGATCCCGAGGAGACGGCGGAGGCGCCCGAGGAGCATTGCCACGATGATCGCCCCGCCGCACAGGAGCAGCAGTTTGGCCATGGCGGAGAAGTGCCACCAAGTGGTCGGGTAGGCGACTTTTCTGCCGCTCCACCCCGCCCCGCCGGGTCAGCGCGTGGCCCGCCACTGCAACCTCGTCCTGCGCGATCTCTGACCGGCGCGCACCGGCGTCCCCTCCGGCCGGGTGCTACAAACGGCGTTGCCTTGCGCCCCCGCGACGTCGCGCTAGCACTCCTCGTGGTTGCCCTATGGGGCGTGACTTTCGTCGTCATCAAGATCGCGCTTCGGGACGTCTCGCCCTTCGTGCTCGGCGGCCTGCGCTTCGCCGTGACCGCCATCCCGGCGGTGCTCTTCGTCCGGCGCCCGCGCGTGCCGCTCCGGCTCTACGTGGGGTTCGCGCTGACCGCGTTCGTCCTTCAGTTCGGCCTGCTGTTCTGGGCCTTCAAGCTGGGGATGCCGTCGGGCCTGTCCTCCGTCATCCACCAGTCGCAAGCGTTCATCACCGTCCTGCTCGCGGTGCCGGTCTTCGGCGAGAAGCCCCGCCGCCCGCAGATCGCGGGCATGGTGGTGGCCGCGCTGGGCCTCGCCTGGATCGGCGCGGAGAGCGGGACCTCGTTCCCCCTGGTCGCGTTCGCGCTCAACCTGTGCGCCTCGGCCGCATGGGCCGTAGGGAATCTCATCAGCCGATCGCTCTCGCGACACGGCCCGGTGGACGGCGTCGCGTTCGTGATCTGGTCGAGCCTGATCCCGCCGCTGCCCTTCTTCGCGCTCGCCTGGACCTTCGAAGGCGGCGCAGCGGTCGCCTCGAGCCTCCGCGCGATGGACGCGGTCTCGTGGGCGGCCGTCGCCTACCTCGCCTTCGGCGCCACGCTCGGCGGCTACGGCCTGTGGAACCGGCTGCTCAACTCCTACCCGGCGGCCCAGGTGGCGCCGTTCACGCTGCTGGTGCCGGTGGTCGGCCTCTTGGCGGGCAGGCTCGCGCTGGGAGAACGGCTGACCGCGGCGCAGCTCGCCGGGAGCGCGCTGGTCGCGACCGGGCTGGCGCTGCCGGTCGCGGCCGCGCAGTGGCGGCGCCGCTCCTGAACCGGACCGGATCCAGGAGCGGCGCCAGGCTTTCTTACTTCGAGGCGGCGGCGGCCTTCAGCGGCGCGGCCTTCGCGCCGGTCGGGTCCATCTTCGAGGCGCCGTGGAAGAGCGCGCCCTTCTGGACGACCAGCGAGGGCGTCTCCAGATCGCCGCGCACCTTCGCGGTCTGGTGGATCTCGACGGCGGTCTTCGCCTTGATGTTCCCGTTCACCTCGCCGTCGACGAGGATGGTGCCGCAGGTGATGTCGGCGTCGATGCGCGCCGCCTCACCGACCACCAGCACGTCGTTGGTGACGATGGAGCCGATGAACCGGGCGTCGATGCGGACCGTGCCCTCGAAGGTGAGCTTGCCTTCGAAGCGCGCCCCGCGCCCGAGCAGCAGATCGCTCCCGGGGGCCGGGACCTGTGCGACCGGGGCCTCGGGGGCCTTTGCCTCGGGGGCCTTCGCCACGGCGACGGGCTCCTGCCGCTCGGGCGTGGGCTGGGCCAAGGCGGCGCTCGACTTGCGATCGTTGACGGACGTTTCAGCGTTCCAGAGCGACATGAAGCCTCTTTTTCGCCGGTGGACAGGCAAGCAAACAGGCGCCCGGCGCGGCAGCCTGCTCCCTCTCCTACCCACCGCCGCGGGGCGGTATTCCGCCGATCGTGCCGGCCGGGCACCCGCCCGGCTTGCCTTCCCCGCGGGCGAGGTCGTACACCGTTTCGCATCTTCCCCCGGGGGTCCCTCGTGCTCAAGAAGCTGCTGCTCGCCGTCGTCGTGGTCCTCGCCCTGTTCGCGGTGTTCGTCGCGACGCGGCCCAGCTCGTATCGCGTGTCCCGGGCGCAGGCGATCGCGGCCCCGCCCTCGTCCGTCTACGGGTTCGTGGCGGACTTCCATCAATGGGAGAAGTGGTCGCCGTGGGCCAAGCTCGATCCGGCGATGAAGACCACCTACGCCGGCCCGGTCGCGGCGGCCGGCTCCTCGTACGCGTGGACCGGTAACGACAAGGTGGGCGAAGGCAGGATGACCATCGTCGAAGCCAAGCCGGGCGAGCGGGTCCGCATCCGGCTCGAGTTCATCAAGCCATTCGCCTCGACCAACTCGACCGAGTTCGAGTTCACGCCGAAGGCCGCCGGGACGCAGGTCACCTGGACGATGGTGGGCCAGAACGGGTTCGTGGGGAAGGCGTTCTCGGTGTTCATGGACATGGACAAGATGATCGGGAACGACTTCGACAAGGGCCTCTCGCAGCTCAAGGCGGTCGCCGAGGCGGAGAAGGCCCCGGCTGCCGCGGCCGCGCGCTGACGCCTCACGTCCGCCGCAGGTCGCCTGACGCATCGAATCGCAGGATGCGCCCGGGCAGCGGCCGGACCCAGATGCGCTCGCCGGGGCGGGCGGCGAACTCCGCCGCGGCGCGCGCCACGAGTTGCTCGGCGCCAACGGTCACCGTGACCCACGTCTCCGCGCCGGTCAGCTCGGCAAGCTCGACCGTGCCTTCCAGCGCGCCTGCCGCCGGCGCCGCGAGAATTTCGAGGTGCTCGGGCCGGATGCCTACCTCGCCGCCGGGGACGCCGAGCACGCGGCCGGGGACGACGTTGATGCGGGGCGTGCCGAAGAACTCCGCGACGAACCGGTTCGCCGGCCGGTCGTAAATCTCGCGCGGCGCGCCGACCTGTTGCAGCTCGCCTGTGCGCAGCACGGCGATCCGGTCCGAGAGCGTCATCGCCTCCGCCTGGTCGTGCGTCACGTAGACGAAGGTCGCGCGGAGCGCGGCGTGGAGCCGCTTCAGCTCGCCGCGCAGCTGCGCCCGCAGCCCCGCGTCCAGGTTGGACAGCGGCTCGTCGAAGAGGAACACCCGCGGCTTGCGTACCAGCGCGCGGCCGAGCGCGACCCGCTGCCGCTGCCCTCCGGAGAGCTCGCGCGGCTTGCGCGTGAGCAGCGGCGCGATGCCGAGCAGCCCGGCCGTCTCCGCGACGCGCCGATCGATCTCCGCCCGCGGCAGGCGCGCGAGCTGCAGCGGGAAGGCCAGGTTCCCCCGCACGTCCTTGTGCGGATAGAGCGCGTAGCTCTGGAAGACCATGGCCACGTCCCGCTCGGCGGGCGAAAGCCCGTTCACCGGCGCTCCGCCGATGCGCACCATCCCGCTGGTCGGCTCGTCCAGCCCGGCGATCAGATTCAGGGTGGTCGACTTGCCGCAGCCGGAGGGACCGACCAGCGAGACGAACTCGCCGTCCTCGATCTCGAGCGATAGCTCACGCAACGCATCGGGGGCGCCCGGGTGGGACTTGCGCAGGCGCTCGAGCGAGACGCTCGCCACGGCTACTCCTTCACCGCGCCGGCGGTCAGCCCCGAGACGATGCGGCGCTGGAAGAGCAAGGTGAGGATGGCCAGGGGGAGGGTCGCGACCACCGACGCGGCGGCGATCTGGCCCCACGGCTCGACGTGCTCGCCGGCGAAGAGCGCGATCGCCACCGGGACGGTCCGCTTGGTGGGCGTGGAGAGGAAGGTCAGCGCGTAGAGCAGCTCGTTCCAGGAGAAGATGAAGACCAGGATGGCGCTGGTGGCGAGCGCGGGCCAGGAGAGCGGGAGGAAGACGTGCAGGAACGCCTGCCAGGGCGTGCAGCCGTCCACGCGCGCGGCGCGGTACAGCTCGTCCGGAAGCTCCTGGAAGAACGAGGTGAGCAGCCACAGCGTGAGCGGGAGCGCAAACGTCGTGTACGGCAGCACCAGGCCGGCCAGGCTGTCGCGCAGCCCGACCGCGCGCAAGACCAGGTACAGCGGGCCTACCGTCGCGATGGGCGGGAACATGGAGATGGCGAGCGCTCCGCCCAGGAGCAGCCTCCGCCCGGGGAAGTCGAGCTTGGCGATCGCGAACGCGGCCGAAGCGCCCACCGCGAGCGAGACCGCGGTGGTCCCGGCGGCGACGACGAGCGAGCTCAGCACCGCCCTCGCGAACGTGCCCCCCAGGCCGGCATAGCTCGAAAGGGTGAGGCTGCGCGGCAGCGGACGGGTCAGCTCCGCTTCCGGCCAGATCGAGGTGAGCGCCTGCCAGGCGAGCGGCCCCAGGAAGAAGGACAGCACGGCGGCCACGGCGAGCGCGCGCTTCATCGCCGACGCCCCAGGACGCGCAGCCAGACAAGGCCCAGTGCAAGGACGCACGCGAACGTCGCCACCGAGAGCGTGGACCCGTAACCAAAATCGCCGGACCGCATCAGCGTCTTGTAGGCGTAGATGGAGAGCGTCTCGGTGGCGTTGGCCGGACCGCCTTCGGTGAGCACGTAGATGGCGTCGAAGACGCGGAAGGCGTCGAGGGAGCGGAAGAGCAGCGCGAGCAGGATCGCCGGCCGGAGGAGCGGCAGCGTGACGGAGAAGAAGACGCGGGCGGGCCGCGCGCCGTCGACGCGCGCCGCCTTGAGCACCTCCTCGGGGATGGCCTGCAGGCCCGCGAGCAGAAGCAGCGCCACGAACGGAGTCGTCTTCCAGACGTCGACCAGGATGGCCGCGTGCAGCGCCATCCGCGGCGAGCCCAGCCAGTCGATCCCGGGAGCGATCCGATGCAGGAGGCCGTAGTCCGGATTGAACAGCCAGGCCCACATCCGCGCCGACACGGCGGTGGGCACCGCCCAGGGCAGGAGCACCGCGGCGCGGAACAGCCCGCCGCCGCGCTGGAGCAGCACCGCGACCAAGAGCCCCAGCGCGAGCTCCGCCGAGACGGCCACGGCGGTGAAATACGCGGTCGTCGACACCGCGGACCCGAAGCGCGCGTCGCCGAGGAGGAAGCGGAAGTTGGCAAGTCCGACCCACCGCTGCTCGTGGAAGATCAGGATCGACCGGTGGAGGCTGAGCCACACCGCGGCGAGGACCGGCGCCACCGCGATCCCGCCCAGGACCGCCACGGCAGGCGCGGCGAGCGCCGCGGCCTGCCGGCGCGCGTTCATCGCTCCTCCAGGTGCGTGACGATGCGCTGCGCGCGGGCGAGGGCTTCCTCCGGCGCGCGCAGCCCGACCACCGCGGCCGACAGCTCGCCTTGGATGGCGTCGCTCGCGAGCGCGTAATAGGGCGAGACCGGCCGCGGCCGCGCCGCGACCGCGACGGGCAGGAGCGCGGAGATGAACGGCGCCCCGTCGCGGACTCGCGCGTCCTCGTACACGGCGCGGCGCGCCGGGATGCGGGAGTAGCGCAGCGCCAGCTCGACGGCCGCCTCGTGCGAGGTGAGGAAGGCCACCAGCCGCTCCGCCGCGCGCCGACGCGCCGGAGGCAGCCGCGCGCCGACCGCCAGCTGCCAGCCGCCGAGCGCGCCCGGACCCGGTTGCCCGGTCAGACTGGGCAAGGGCGCGAAGCCGACCTTCCCGCGCACCGGCGACCCCGGGGCCTGCACCTCCGCCCACACGTAGGGCCAGTTGCGCAGGAACACGGCGCGCCCGTCCTGGAAGGCCCGTCGCGTCTCCTCCTCCGCCGAGGAGATCACCGACCGCGGGGAGAGCCCGCTCGAGATCGCGTCGCGCAGCCAGTGGAGCGCCTCGCGCGCTTCGGCGGTGTCGACCGCGATCCGTCCCTCGCGAAGCACCTCGCCCCCGTGCCCCCACACCGCCTCGAAGACGTTGCAGTTGAGCCCCTCGTATTGCCGCCCCTGCCAGAGGAACCCGGCGAGGCGCGGGTCGCGCGCCATCGCCTCGCGGGCCAGGTCGCTCAGCTCGGCGTAGGTGCGCGGCGCCCGCGGCACCAGGTCGGTGCGGTAGTAGAGCAGCCCCACGTCGAGGAACCACGGGACCGCGTAGACGCGTCCTTCCAGCGTGACCGCCTCGACGGGGCCCGGGAGGAACTCCTGGCGCAGCCGCGCCGGCGGAAACGCTTCCGACAGGTCCGCCAGCCAGCCGGCCCGCGCGAACTCCGGCGCCCACACCACGTCGATGGCGAAGACGTCGAAGTCGTCCGCGCCGCCTTCCAGCGCGGTGACGAACATCTCCCTCGCGACGTCGGACGCATTGGGCAGCGTCTCGGTGCGCAGCAGCACGTCCGGGTTCTCGCGCCGGAACCGGTCCAGGAAGGCGTGGAACGGTCCCGGATCGCCCCACAGCGGCTGGTGCTTGAGCAAGAGTGGGACCGCCCCGGGAGGCGCCGCCTCCCGCCCGGTCCGCGAGCACGAGGCGCAGAGGAGCAGCGACAGGCAGAGGGCGCGCACCGCGTGCATGATCGGCGTCCGGCACCTGGACGGCTGCGGACGGGCCCGCCTGTGTTCAGTGGGAGGCGCGGCGCTACACTCCGCCGGTGCGAGACCGGGCGGACGTGGTGGTGGTCGGGGCCGGCGTGATCGGCGCCAGCGTCGCCTGGCACCTTGCCGCGCTCGGCGTACGCGACGTGCTGGTGGTCGACCGCGCCGCGGCGCCGGGCGAAGGCAGCACCGGACGCGCGACCGGGGGCTTTCGCGCTCAGTTCGGGACCGCGATCAACGTGCGCCTGTCGCTGCTCGCGCGCGGGAAGCTGCGCCGCTTCCGCGACGAGGTGGGCGCCGATCCCGGATATCGCCCGTGCGGGTATCTGTGGTTGGCGCGCGCCCCGGAGGAGCTCGACGCCCTCCGCGCAGCTCAGCGGGTGCAGCACGAGGCAGGGCTTGCCGAGGCGCGGATGGTGGAGCGGGGAGAGATCGCCGAGCTCAATCCAGCGGTGAGCCTGGAGGGCGCGATCGGCGGCGCGTTCTGCCCGTCCGACGGGTTCCTGCGGCCGCTCGACGTCCTGCGCGGTTACCTCGATGGCGCGCGGCGCCTGGGCGCGCGGGTCCGCCTTGGCGAGGAAGTGAGGGCGCTCCCGCGCGGGCCGGGCGGCCGGATCGAAAAGGTGCAGCTCGCCAGTGCGGAGATCGCCTGCGGGACGGTGGTGAACGCGGCGGGCGCGTGGGCCGGGCCGCTGGGGCGACTGGCGGGAGTGGAGGTGCCCGTCGCGCCTCTCCGCCGCCAGGTGGCGTGCACCGCTCCTTGCCAGGCGCTGCCGGAGGACATGCCCATGACCCTCTGGCCCGGCGACGGTTTCCACCTCCGGGTGCGAGACGGACGCGTCCTGCTGCTCCGGCCGGCGGACGGCGCCGCGGATCCCTTCCGCGCCGAGGTGGAGGACGCGTGGATCGACGAGGTGCGATCGATCGCCGCGCAGCGCGTCCCGGCGCTCGCCGGAGTGGGAATCGATCGCGCGCGCTGCTGGGCAGGCCTGTACGAGATGTCGCCCGACGGGCATGCGTTGCTGGGCCGCGCGGCCGGTTGCGACAACCTGGTGCTGGTGAACGGCTCCTCCGGGCACGGCGTCATGCACGCTCCCGCGCTGGGGGCGCTCGCCGCCGAGCTGATCGTGCATGGCGCGCCGCGCTCGCTCGAGGTGCAGGCGCTCCGGCCCTCCCGGTTCGACGAAGGCACGCCCGTCGGCGGTTCCGGCCTTCTGTAGAGGAGCTGCTTCAGGCCGTCCGGCCGCGCTCGCGATCGGATCGGCGGCGGCTCGCGTTCAGGAGCCGAGCGTCCGCGTCGAGGAAGGCGGCTTCCCAGCTCGACCCACGGCCGCGCACGCGGAACCGCAGCGGCCGCTGGCTCAGCTCACCGACCAGGCAGCGGGCCTGTTTCCACTGGTCGGCGATCGAGACCGCTCCGCGCTCCCCCCAGCGCTGGCGTGCCTCGGCGACCGCCGCCTCTTCATCCATCAGGGTACGGAGCACGAGGTCAACTTGTGAACGTCCGCTGGATGCAGCAAGCACCGAGTCGACGGACCCTCGCCTGTCCGGCACAGTGATCCGGGTGTCCTTGCGCAGCAAAGTGAAGAACGCGCTCGACGAAGCGCGGATCCTGGTGCTGGGGACCCAGGTGCTCTTGGGGTTCCAGTACCGGGCGTTCTTCGAGCGCGCCTTCGACCGGCTCCCGCGCAGGAACCAAGATCTGAAGCTCGTCGGACTCGTCCTCTTGCTCGGGGTGATGGGCCTGCTCCTCTTGCCCGCCGCGCGGCACCGCCTCGTCGAGCGCGGCGAGGACACTCCAGGCCTGCACCGGTTCACGATGAACGTGATGGGCGTCGCCTTGGTCCCGTTCGCCGCGGCCCTGGGCCTCGACCTGTTCGACGCCGGTTGGACGCGGGGACCGCGGGTCGCGGTGGCGCTCGGCCTGGCGACCTTCGCGGTGGCGATCGCGTTCTGGTTCGGCATCGCGCTCGTGTTCGGGCACCGCCCGCCCGGCGCGGACGAAGGAGGCGGCATGAAGCTCGAGGACAAGATCGTCCAGGTGCTCACCGAGACGCGCGTGGTGTTGCCCGGGGCCCAGGCGTTGCTCGGGTTCCAACTCGCGATGACGTTGATGGAGGGCTACGAGCGACTGCCGGACTCCTCGAAGGACCTTCATCTCGCGGCGACCTGCGCGATCGCGCTCACCGTCGTGTTCCTGATGGCGCCACCCGCCTTCCACCGCATCGTCGAAGGAGGCGAGGACACGGAGAGGTTCCACCGCTTCGCCGGCTGGATGGTGCTGGCCGCCATGGTCACCCTGCCGCTCGGGTTCGCCGGCGAGCTGTGGATCGTCGTCCGCAAGCAGACCGGCTCGCTCGCGGCGGCTCATGCGGCCGCGGCGCTGGCGCTGCTCTTCTTCTACGGCCTGTGGTTCTTCGCGATGCTCGTGCTGCGCGCGCGCCGCCCTGCCCGCGGCCGCTAGCTTTTCTTGTGGTGCAGGGGGCAGGCGTCGAGCGCGGGCGCCGGATCGAGCGCGTCCTTGCCGGCGAGCACCTTGGTGATCTTGCCGCCGGAGTCGATGACGAAGGTGACCCGGTCGGCGTACGTCTTCCCATTGTGTTGCATCTCGACTCCGTAGGCGCGCACCACCTCGCCCTTCGGGTCCGCGAGCAGCGGGAACGGCAGCTTCAAGCTCTCGGCGAACTTCTTCTGCGTGTCGAGATCGTCCATCGAGACGCCCAGGACCTGGGCGTTCTTGTCGGCGAACCGCGAGGCGATGTCGCGGAACGCCGACAGCTCCTGGGTTCAACCCGAGGTGAAGGCCTTGGGGAAGAACGCCACCACCACCGACCGGCCGCGCAGGTCCTTGAGGCTCACGGCCTTGCCGGCCGAGGACTCGAGGGTGAACGAGGGCGCTGACTGTCCCGGCTCCGGACGGGCGGCCGCGACCAGGAACATGGCTGCGAACAGGGCCTGTGTCATGTGCGGCTGCATATACGCAAGCGGGCTCTTGCGCCACCCTGTCGGTCGCCGGCAGCCCCGACGAAGGTCGGGCAGCCGAGCGCTTGCTGCTCCGATCAGTGGCCTGCGCGTGCCTAGCTTCTTCCAGGGGGTCGGATGGGGGGTCGGGTCCAGCCCAGGGACCTCGAACGGCTGTCGAGCGCCGTATCGTCGCGTCGCGCGGAGGCGCTCGCCGCCTGGAGCGCCGCGGTGCGCGAGGCGGCTCGGGCGCGGGGACGCGAGCCTCTGCTCCTCGAGATGGGGCCCGCGCTCTTCGCGCACCTGCTGGAGGACCCCTCCTCGCTGGAGCTGCCGGCCGGAGCCGATCCGGCGCAGGTCTCGGAGGAGCTCGCGCTCATCGGCGAGGCGCTGGGGCCCTTGCCTCGCTCGGGAGCCCGCGCGGCCGCTCGGGCAGTGGCCGAGCTGCAGCGCGCCGCCGCGGAGCAACTGTCGAAGCGACAGCAGGAGGCGCTGCGCGCGCTCGATCGCGTGCTCGCCGCCCCCGACCCCGAAACGCTCTTGGAGGCGCTGCTCGAATCCGCGCCCTCGGTACACTCTTGCGCGCTCTACGCCGCTCGCGAGGGGACCCTGCGGCGCGAGGCGGCAGCGGGCCTTGCCCGGGAGCTGCCCGATGCGCCGGACGCGCTGGTGGAGCTGGCGGCGCGAGTCCGCGAGCCGGCCAGCGCGGGCGATGCCTCGCAGGAACCGCTGCTCGAAGGATCGCCGGTCGCGGGCGCCGGCTTGCGCACGCTGACGGCGCTTCCGCTGCTCGAGGGCGGCGCGGTGACCGGAGTGCTGGAAGCGGGATCGCGGACGGCCTGGCAGCTCGGCGAGGTGGACGAGCTGCTCCTGGGGGCCGCGGCCGCGCGCGCGGGCCCACTCCTCTCCCAGCAGCAGGCGCGGCGGCGCATCGCCGAGCTGGAGCGACGCCTCGCCCTGCAGAGCGACCTGGCGCGGATCCTCTCCGAGTCGTCTTCCACCGAGGAGGCGATGCGCGGCGTTCTCGGCGCAGCCTGCACGCACCTCGGCTGGGACGCGGGCGCGGCTTGGGTGCTCGAGACCGACGGCACGCTGCGGTGCCGGGCGACCTGGTCGCAAGACGACTTCCCCGCGGAAGTGCTGCACGACCTCTGCGCCGGCGCCGCCGCGGACGACCTGCCCGGGCGAGTGGTCCGGTCGGGTGAGCCGCTGTGGAGGTCTGATCTCAAGGACGCGAGCGATCTCTCCCGATCGGATGCGCTTGCCCGCGCCGACCTCCGCACCGCGTTCGTGGTGCCGATGGGCGTGGGCGGCGAGACGCTCGGGGCGCTCGAGCTGTTCTCGCGCACCCTGCAGGAGCCCGCGGGCCGCGAGCCGATCGAGACGCTGGGCCGGCAGGTCGGGCAGTTCCTCCGCCGGGCCCGCGCCCAGGACGAGGTCCGGGAGAGCGAATTCCTGAAGGCGGGCATCCTCGCCTCGGCGTTGGACGCCTTCATCGCCATCGATGCGCAGGGCCGCATCGTCGAGTGGAACGCGGCCGCCGAGCGCACTTTCGGCTGGGAGCGGGAGGAGGTGGTCGGGGTGCCGCTCGCCCAGGTGATCATCCCGCACCGGCTGCAGGCGACGCATTCCGAGGCGCTGCGCAAGCACGTCGAGACCGGGCAGGCCGGGCCCCTCATCGGGAACCGGGTCGAGATGCCAGCCATGCACCGCGATGGACGCGAGTTCCCGGTCGAGCTGGCAGTGACGCGGATCCAGCGGCCCGGCGGCGCGCTCTTCACCGGAACGCTGCGCGACATCACCGAGCGCAAGCGCGCCGACCGCGCCGCCCGGCGCGTCACCGAGACCTTCCAGGCCCTCATCGAGGCCTCGCCGCTGCCGATCATGGCACACGACGGCGACGGGAACGTGCTCATCTGGAACCGCGCCGCGGAGGAGGTCTCCGGATGGAAGCGCGCCGAGGTGCTGGGAAAGCCGGACCCCTTCCTCCCCGCCGAGGCGCACGTCGAGGCGCAAGGGCTCTCCGGGAACGGCGGCCATGCGGCGACCGGGATAGAGGTCCGGCGCCCGCGCAAGGACGGCACGACGGTGGACCTCTCCATCTCCGTCGCTCCGCTGCGGACTGGCCGCGGGCGGCCCGGCACCATCGCCATCGCCGCCGACATCACCCAGAGCAAGCGCGCGCAGAGCGAGGCGGCGGAGACGGCCCGCTTCCGCGAGCATTTCGTCGGGATCGTCGGCCACGACCTGCGCAACCCGCTCACCGCCATCCTGACCGCGGCGCAGCTCCTCCTGCGCCACGGAGGGCTCTTGGAACGCCAGGCCCGCACCGTCTCGCGCATCGCCGCCAGCTCCGAGCGGATGGCGCGGATGATCGGGGACCTGCTCGACTTCACCCGCAGCCGGCTGGGCGGCGGGTTCCCCATCCAGACCCGGCGCATGGACCTGCGGGAGCTTTGCCAGGCGGTCATCGAGGAGCTGGAGCTCGCGTATCCGGAGCGCACGGTCGAGTTCGAGGCCCGAGGCGATGCCTGGGGCAACTGGGACCCGGACCGCATGGCGCAGGTGGTCTCCAACCTGGTGGGGAACGCGCTGCAGCATAGCCCGGAGAGCGGCACCGTCCGCGTGGACCTGCGCGACGAGGGCGACCGGGTGCTGCTCGAGACTTCGAACGCGGGGCCGGCCATCCCGGGCGAGGTGCTGACGCACATCTTCGAGCCGGGCCGGCGGGGGCCGGCCGGGCGCGGACGCAACGAATCGAGCGGCCTCGGCTTGGGCCTCTACATCGTGCAACAGATCGTGTTCGCGCACGGCGGCGACATCTCGGTGCGTTCCTCGGCGGAGGAGGGGACCACGTTCACCGTGTCGCTCCCGCGCCGCTCCCGCGCCCTCCCCTGAGCGCGCGGTCGCCGACATTCCCGATGGCCGCCAGGGAGTGGATTACCGGCGTTTCCACCACGTCCTGCCGCTGGAAGCGCAGACTGTGGACGGCGACCCTTGACCGGGACGCCTCGCGCGCGCAGCCTCGCGTCATGAGACCGACCCTGGCAGCCGCCGCGGTGGCGTTCTCCCTCGCCTGCGCGTGCGCCAGCAGCCAGAGCGGCGCGACGGGGAAGGCCGCTCCTCCCGCCGCGCCCACGCCGGCGGCATCGGCTCCGTCCGGCCCCGTGGCGGCCGCTCCCCGGCCGATGACCGCCGCGGAAGCCGCGGAGAAAGCGCACGAGGACTGGAGCCGCTCCCGTGGCAGCGGCGGGGACGCGGCGCGGGCGAGCCCGGATGCGGGCCAGCGCTCCACGCAGCCGCAGGCGAGCGGACCTGACGACGCGCCGTGCGCAACAGACGCCGACTGCACGGTCACGCGCGTCGCCCCGGGGAGCTGCTGCGCCAGCTTGTGCTCTCCCCGGGCGGTGACGCGGGCGCGCGCCGCCGAGATCGAGCAGCGCAGCGCCGGGTGCCGGGGCTGCGTCGAGCCGCTCTGCCGCGACCCCGGGCGCATCGAGGCCACTTGCAGCGCCGGCCGCTGCGTCGCGCAGCGGGTCGCGTCACCGGATTAGCTCGCTGTAAAGGCGTAGCGCGCCGACCCTGGCGGCGCCTTGGTCCTTACGGATCGCGGACATCGTGGATTCGTTCAGGCCGCCGCCGGCGCGCGGCCGTTGGTCGCGCCGCCCTGGCCGCCGCGCAGCCCGGTCCACAGGGCGCTCACGACCAGCACCAGGAGCACCAGGGCCTGCGAGAGAAGGCCCTCGCGCGTCGCGTAGAGCCCGAGGGCGCGCACCTCGAATCCGCCCCAGACGGTGAGCGGAACCAAGCCGACCTGCTGCAGCGCGCGCACGCCGTTGCCCACCATCAGCACGGCGAGCAGGCAGAGCAAAACGCCGCACGAAAGCAGCAGGGGACGCGGCTTCAGCCGCCGGCCCAGCTTCTGGAACGCGGCCACCAGCGCGACCAGCGCCAGGAGCCCCACCGAGGCGCCGAGCGCCACCGACCCGCTTTCGCCGGGGGATTCGAGGAGCAGGCCGCGGAAGAAGAGCACCACCTCGAACATCTCCCGGTAGATGGCGGCGAAGGCGAGGCCGAACACCACCAGCGCGCTCCCGGCCTGCAGGGTACGCGTGGAGAGGAACGAGACCAGCCGCCTGGCGCTGGCCGCGGCGAGCAGCCAATGGCTCGCGTAGAGGAGCAGCGCAGCGGTGACGAGTTGGAGCGCGCCTTCCACCATCTCGCGGCTCGCGCCGGAGACTCCCAGCAGCGCTCCCGAGGCCCACCAGGTGAGCGCGCCCGCTCCCAGGGCTGCCGCCCAGCCGAAGTGCACGGCCCGCGCCTCGCCGGTCCGCCCCGCCTTGCGCAACAGGGCGAGCAGCGCAGCGACCAGGAGCGCCGCCTCTACGCCCTCGCGCAGGGCGATGACGAGCGCGGCCACGAACGCGACCAACGCGCCTCCGGGCCCGCGCACGTCGGCCTTCTCCAGCAGCGCATCGAGGCGCGCGGCGGGAGGACCCGGATCGGCGGGGCCGCCCTTGCCCGCGGTGCCGCCCGGACCGCCCTTGCCGGGGCCCCCGTCCAGCGCGACCCGCACGGCCAGGAACTCGCGCTCGATGTCAGAGACGAGCTGCGGGTCGCGCGCGCGCAACCGGGGCTCGTGCGGCTCGAAGTGGTCGAGGTAGGCGGAGATGAGCGTCCGCTTCGCGCCCGCCCGATCTCCGGAGGCGGCCTGCGCGAGCGCCTTCTGCACCTGGCGGCGCGTCTCCGACAGCCCGGAAGTCACGTCGTGCGTCTCGACGAACGGCCCCGCGCGCAGCGCGCCCAGCGCCTCGGCCTGGTCGCGCGGCGAGAGCCCCGCCGCCGCCAGCCGCACAAGCAGCGCCTCGTCGGCCTGGGTCGCCAGCTCGCGGTAGTCGCTCGGCAGCAGCGCGGCCCGGGCGAGGCGGAGTCCGCGCTGCGGGTCGGCCGGCGCCGGATACGCCAGCGAGAGCACGAAATAGGCGAGGTCCCAGCGGGCGGCGTCGTCGAGCGCGTCCTCGTAACCGGGCATCGCGGTGCCCGGGACACCGTACGTCGCCGCGCTGAAGATGCGTTGCGGGCTCGACCCGCGCACCTCGTCCGGCACGGCGAACGACGGCGGCTGCGTGGAGAGCCCCAGCTGCTCCTTGGGCGGAGCGTGCCCGTCCGCGCCGTGGCAGGCGGCGCAGGCCTGCGCGTAGAGCTGCGCGCCGCGGGCCAGATCCGGCGGGCGCGGCGGCAGGAGCGCGACCCGGAAGCGCTGGGCGATCTCGTCGCGCACCGCCCGAGCCTGGGAGGTCACTTCCGCCGGAGGCGCGCGCGCCTCGATCCGGGCGCGCAGCGCGTCGAGCCGTTCGGCCAGGTCCGCGCCCTGCGTCCCCGCCTCGTCGCGCAGCTCCTGCGCAGCCTCCGAGACGAAGTTCTGCTGCTCGGCATGCTCGTCCGCGGAGAGCACCTCGCCCGAGGGGCCCACCGCGCGCGGATAGTCCCCCGCCACGTAGTCGAGCAGCGCCACCGCGCGGCGCAGGCTCTGCCCCGGCTGGCCCAGCGCCGGCCCCGCCGCGATGAGGGTGAAAATGAGAATCAGTCTCAACATCTCCGGACAGGATACTGGCCAGGCGGGCGGTTGTCACTCCCCCCCGAACCGTGGCAAGCCGTCGCACTCACATGGCGTTGAGACTGCCCAGCTTCTTCCTCCGCACCCGCGACGACGGCGCCACACACTCCGAGGCGGCGCACATCCCCGGCGGGCGCTCGGTGCGCGACCTGGTGTTCGGCGCCAACGACGGCCTGGTGGCGGCCTTCGCGGTCGTCTCCGGCGTGCACGGCGGCGACGTGCCGCCGCGCATCATCCTGCTGGCCGGGATCGCGGAGCTCATCGGCGGCACCATCGCGATGGGCCTGGGCGCCTTCCTCGCCGCCAAATCCGAGCGCGAGTACATCCGCTCCGAGCGCGCCCGCGAGGAGTACGAGGTGGAGCAGTTCCCGCACGAGGAGCGGCGGGAAGTGCGCTCCATCTTCGAGCAGAAGGGCTATCGCGGGCAGGCGCTCGACACCATCGTGGAGCACGTCACCGCGGACCCCAAGTTCTGGGTGGACACCATGATGACCGAAGAGCTGGGGCTCTCGGTTGCCCCGACCACGCCTCCGCTGCGGTCGGGCCTGGTGGTCGCGCTCGCGTACGCGGTCGGCGCCGCCTTCCCGGTGCTGCCGTACGCGTGGTCCTGGACGGGGGACCGCGCCTTCGCGCTGTCGATCGCGCTGACGCTCACGGCGCTCTTCGGAGTCGGCGCCGCCAAGACCAAGATGACCGGACGGCCCTGGCTGCGCAGCGGGCTCGAGTCCGTCCTCGTCGGCGCCATCGCCGCCGCCGCCACGTTCCTCGCCGGCCGGCTGGTCGCCGGAGGGCTCGAATGAGCGATGCTCCCGAGCGGGAGCTGGCGCGCGCGCTCGAGCACGGACTGCGCGACGGCTTCGCCGAGCGCGGCAAGACGGCCTTGCATCTTGCCGAGCTGCTCCTGGACGCCGTGGACGAGGCGCTGTCGCTGGGGCACGGCAGGGGCAGCGCGACCGGCCTGGAGCTGCTCGCCCAGCGCGCGGACGTCTACGGGTGGGACGGTCCGCCCGGCTGGGACGAGGTGCTGTCGCGTGGCATCGGCGAGCGCGGCGAGCTGGAGCCGGGGGCCGCTCCGCTCGGCGGGCTGGGCGAGCCCGGCGATCGCGAGGGCCAGCGGCAACTGGCGGCCGCGCGCGTGCGGACCGAGGCGCAAAGGCTCGTCGCGCTGGGCCGCGAGGCGGCGCAGCTGGGCGACTCCTCGGGCGCGTCGGCCACCGAGCTGGTCGCGCACCCGACGCTCCCCCCGGGCGGGATCCTGGTCGCCACGCACGCCTCGCTGCTGCGCCTCCTGGCCCTCTCCTCGGCGAGCACGCTCCTGGAGCTTCCGGAGGACCTCCAGGCTGGCGCGCTGCCGCCGCCGGCGCTCGAGGCCATCCTCGCCGGGATGGATGCCCGCGCCGCGTCCGGCAGCGACTTCGCGGGCGCGCAGGAGGAATGGCTCGCCCGGTTGCTGCGGGAGAACTCCTCGGCGGCCGAGCCGTCGTTCCGCACCTTCTTCGCCGGCGTGTCGCAGGTGCTCCGGCTCGCGCTCTCGCTCCGCGCCTGGCGCGAGCAGGCGCGCAGCGGGCAGCTCCCGGCCGACCTCGAGAGCACGGTCGGCGCCATCGGCGCCTGGCAACCGGAGCGGTGGCAGGCGCTGCGCCACGGAGTCCCGGCCGCCTGGGTGCGCCAGCTATGCCCCGCGCAGCCCGACGCGCCGCCGCTCTCGCGGCTTGCTCACGAGTGCGAGCTGGCCCTGGATCTCGCCGGCAGGTTGTGGACCGCGCAGGGCCTGTCGCTGACCGGATTCGCCGCGCTCGCGACCCTGCTCTTCGCCCGCACCTGCTCCGCCCTGGCCCTCCGCGAAGAGCTGGGCTGAAGCGCGGCGGAGGATCCGGATTGGCGGCGGCAGGCGCGCCGCGTTACCATCGCGACGAACGGAGGTCCACGATGCCGGCCGATCCCTGGAGCACCCCCACCTCGTACGAGACCAGCGCCTCGGTCGAGGCGAGCTTCCTCGCCAAGGTCTACCGCTGGATGGCGGCCGGCCTCGCGCTGACCGGCCTGTTCGCCTACGCGGTGGTCACGAGCCCCGGGCTCCAGCGCGTCATCCTCGGCAACCCGATCGTCTTCTTCGGCCTGCTCATCGGCGAGCTGATCATGGTCGTCGCCTTCACGCGCGTCGTGCAGCGGGCGACCTTCGGGACCGCCGCGGCGATGTTCCTCGCCTACTGCGCGCTCTCGGGGTTGACCTTCTCGGTCATCTTCCTCGCCTACACGCGCGAGTCGATCGCCACCACCTTCTTCATCACCGGCGGCACCTTCGCGGCGATGAGCGCCTACGGCACGCTGACCAAGAAGGACCTCACCGGCTGGGGCCAGTTCCTCATGATGGGCCTCATCGGCGTCCTCATCGCGCTGGTGGTCAACATCTTCCTCCGCTCGGACGCGCTGGGGTTCGTGCTGAGCTGCGCGGGCGTGGTGGTCTTCACCGGCCTGACCGCGTACGACGCGCAGAAGATCAAGGGATACGCGCACGCGGGCGACGAGCGGCTGGCGCTGCACGGCGCGCTCACGCTGTACCTCGACTTCATCAACCTGTTCCTCATGCTGCTCCGCCTGTTCGGCCGCCGGCGGTAGCCGCCGCCGCATTCCGCGGCGCCACGCCTTTTCATCGCGCGGCCATTGTGGGATCGTTCCGCCGTGCATGCCGAGGCCCAGCCCCAGCCGCGCTGGGACCGCGGCGCCTTCTTCGACGTGGACGGCACGCTGGTCAAGACCAACGTGGCGCACGCATACGCCTACTACGTCTTCAACCGCGGAACGGTGCTGGGCGCGCTGGGGCGGATCGTCAAGGGCCTGGCGATGGCGCCGCTGTACAAGGCCGCCGATCTCTACAACCGCAAGGTCTTCAACGAGCTGTTCTACCGGTCGTACCGGGGCCTCAGCGAAGATCGGCTGATCGAGCTGGCCGACCGGCTGTGCGAGGACGTGCTCGCGCCCGCGGTGTACCCGGGCGCGATGGACATCCTCGCCGAGGCGCGGCGGGGCGGTTGCAAGATCGTCCTGTGCACCGGCGCCATCGACATCACCATGCGCCCGTTGGTGCGGCTGCTCGGCGCGGACGACCTGATCGCCAACTCGCTCGAGTTCGTGGAAGGGTTCGCCACCGGCAAGGTGATCCCGCCCATCGTGGAGGGCGCGCACAAGGCGCGGCGCATCCGCGACTACTGCGTCGAGCACGGGCTGAAGCTGGACCTGTCCCACGCCTATTCGGACAGTCTCTCCGACTACCCGATGCTCGCCGTCGTCGGTCGGCCGACCGCCGTGAACCCCGATCCTCGCCTGCGCGCGCACGCCCGCGCGTACGAGTGGCCGATCCTCGACCTGCGGTAGGCGGCTGCGCTCGTCTGCGCACCCCATGACTTGCCGGCAGAGCGGACCGTACGTAGATCACCGGGCGAGGGGGAAGGCGCATGCGGCGGCGGGACGTAGTCGCGCTGATGTACCACGGCGTCGGCGACATCCCCATCGACGGCAGCGACACTCTTCGTTACCGGGTCCGGGAAACGGAATTCGCCGCCCAGATCGACCTGCTCGCGCGCCTCGGCACGGTCCTCGACCCGAACGATGCCGCAGGCGGCTCTGGGGTAGTCCTCACCTTCGACGACGGCGACAAGACGGTCGTCGACGCTGTCCTGCCCCGGATACGCGCGCGCGGCATGAAGGCCGTGCTGTTCATGACCACGGCCTGGTTGGGCCGCCCAGGCTACCTCGATGCCCCGGGCCTGCGCGCGCTGGCCGGCGCCGGCTGGCTCATCGGCGCTCATGGCCACACGCATCGCTTCCTCAACCTGCTTTCGCCAGTCGAGCTCGAGACGGAGCTGGCCACTTCGCGCGGGCTCCTCACCGACGTCCTGGGGCGTGCGCCCACGCATCTCTCGTTCCCGGGAGGGCGGACCTCTCCGGCGGTCGAGGCGGCGGCGCGCGCGCACGGGTTCACCACGCTGTGGTCGTCCCGTCCGGGCCCGAACGAGGACATCGTGCGGGCCGTGCCGCTCCGGCGCACGGTCGTGCGGCGCAGCACGAGTCTCGGCCGGTTCGAGCGCCTGTGTAGAGGCGAGCCGTTCACCCATCTGGCGGACGAGCTGGACATGGGTTGCCGGGCCCTGGTGAGGCGCGCCGTCGGCGACGGCCGCTATCACGCCCTGACGCACCGGGTGCTAGGGGCGCTCGGCCGGAGATGAAGGATGGAGCACGTGTCCGCGCTGCAGGTGTTGGTACCGAACCCATTCCACCCGGCGCTGCTCGTGTCCGCCGCCGCGCTCGCGTTCGTGGTCGCGACCTATGCAGGATATCCGATCGCGATCTGGCTCTGGGGCGTCTTGCGCCCGATCCGGCGGGCGCCGCTGGACAGTCCGGAGAGCTGTCCGTCGATGACCTGCGTGGTTGCCGCGCACGACGAGGGCGAGGCCCTCGTTCGCAAGGTCCAGAACCTGCTCGACCTGGATTACCCGGGCCACCTGGACATCGTCGTCGCCGATGACGGCTCGACGGACGGCGCGCCGGCGCGCGCGCGTGGGCTGGCGCCCGACCGGGTCCGCATCGCCTCGAACCCGAGCCAGATGGGGAAGCCGTCGGCGCTGGTGCGGGCAGTGCGCATCGCGACGGGCGACCTGCTCCTCATGTGCGACGCGCGCCAGGTCTTCGACCGCGGCGCGGCGCGCGCCCTCGCGCGGCGGTTTCGCGACGAGAAGGTCGGAGCCGTGACCGGACAGCTCCGGCTCGACGGGGCAACCGGGCCTGGCCTGTACTGGCGCTACGAGACCGCGATCCGCATGGCCGAGGGACTGAGCGGCAACGTCACGGGCGTGACGGGGGCGATCTACGCCATCCGACGCGACCTCTTCCCCGCCGACTTGCCGGCCGAGACGATCCTCGACGACGTGTACGTGCCGATGAGGGTGGCATTGGCTGGACGCCGCGTCGCCTACGCCGAGGACGCCATCGCGCTCGATCGGGAGCTCGACATCGGCCGCGAGTTCACCAGAAAAGTGCGCACGCTTGCCGGCAATTATCAGCTGATGATCCTGATGCCCTCGCTGCTCACCCCGGCGCACCCTGTCTTCAGCCGGTTCTTCTGGCACAAGACGGCCCGGCTCCTGTGCCCGTGGGCGCTCGTTGCCGCCGTCGCCTCCGCCTGCGGCGCGCCGGGGGTGCTCGGCGAGGCGCTCCTCACCCTGCAGCTCTCCTTCTATGGGCTCGCTTTGCTCGGCTACCTTCGCGGCGGGCGCAGCGGCCGGCTCGCCTCGCTCGCGCACACCTTCGTCACCCTGAACCTGGCGGCCCTGTGGGCGCTCTGGCTGTTCCTGCGACGCCAATCGCGCGTAACCTGGGCGCAAACCAGCACCCTCGGCGGCGCAACCCCGTTCGAGGCGCGCGGCAAGCTGGCGCACTGATCGCTCGTCCCAGCTCGAGCACGCTTGACCTCCAGATCGCGGGCCGTTTATTATTGGTCGTATGGTAAAGAATGTCTGCGTGGCCGGGGCGATGGTGCTGGCGGGGTGCAGCGGCCGTGGGAACGGACCCACGGAGCTGCAGGGGGTGGTCGAGCTGCACGAGAGGCAGCTCGGGTTCGACGTGCAGGGCCGGTTGGCGCAGCTCTACGTCCATCGCGGCCAGCGGGTCGAGGCCGGCGAGCTGCTGGCCGCCCTGGACGATGCCCTGCAGCGGCCGGTGCGCGACGGGCGCGCCCAGGACGCCGAGGCCGCGCAGGCGCAGCTCGACCTGCTCCGCTCCGGCACGCGCGAGGAGGACGTGCTCGCCACCGAGGCGCAGCTGCGCGGGGCCAGGGCGGCCGAGAGTACCGCCAACGAGCAACTGCTGCGCGCCCGGCGGCTGCGGCAGACGGGCGTCGTCGCCCAGGCGCAGCTCGACGAAGCGGAGGCGCAGGCCGCGCGTGCGCGCTCGGAGCGCGAGTCGCTCGAGCAGCGCCTGAACGCGCAGAAGAACGGCGCCCGCGCCTCCGAGCTGCGCCAGGGGAAGGCGCGTGCCGATTCTGCCCGCGCCGCGCTGGCGGCCGAGGAGGCGCGGCTCGCGCGCTCCGTAATGCGCGCCCCAGCCGCCGGCGTGGTCCTCGACACAACCGCGGAGCCCGGGGAGGTGCTGGCCGCCGGGACTCCCGCGGTGATCCTGGGCGAGACGCGCCGCCCCTACCTCGACGTGTTCGTTGCCCAGCAGGACCTCGCCGGCATCCGCGTGGGCGCGGCCGCGACGGTGCGCATCGACGCGGCGCGCGAGACCTTCCGCGGGACCGTTTCCGACGTGGCGCGCACCACCGAGTTCACCCCCCGCTACCTCTTCAGCCCTCGCGAGCGCGCCAATCTAGTGGTGCGCGTCCGGATCGACGTGGACGACCCGCGCGAGGAGCTGCACGCCGGCGTCCCGGCGGTCGCGAGCATCGAGCGCACGGCCCAGCCCAGCGAGGCCCGGCGATGAGCGCCGCGCAAGCCTCCACCGGAGCCGACCCGATCATCGTCACCGAGCAGCTCTCCCGCCGCTTCGGCGAGTTCGTCGCCGTCAAGGACGTCTCGCTCCGCGTCAACCGCGGCGAGATCTTCGGAGTGCTGGGGCCGAACGGCGCCGGCAAGTCGACCACCATCCGCATGCTGTGCGGGATCCTCGACCCCAGCGGCGGCCGCGGGACGGTGGTGGGCCACGACCTCGCCACCGAGGCGGAGCGGATCAAGGAGCGCATCGGCTACATGACCCAGCGCTTCAGCTTGTACGAGGACCTCACCGTGCACGAGAACCTGCGCTTCTACGCCGGGCTGTACGGCGTCGCGGCTCGCGTCCGCGCCGCCCGCGTCGAGGAGGTGCTGCGCAAGATCGGGCTGGCTGGCCGCCGCGACCAGATCGCCGGCACGCTCTCCGGCGGCTGGAAGCAGCGGGTGGCGCTCGCCTGCGCGACCATCCATGAGCCGCCCCTTCTCTTCCTCGACGAGCCGACGGCGGGCGTGGACCCCGTCAGCCGCCGCGAGTTCTGGGAGCAGATCCACGACTTGTCGCGCGCCGGCACCACCATCCTGGTCACCACGCACTACATGGACGAGGCCGAGCGCTGCCACCGGCTCGCGTTCATCTTCCGCGGGAGCGTGCTCGACGTCGGCACTCCCGAAGAGGTGGTCGCGCGGCGCCGGCTGCGCTGCGCCGAGCTGGTGGTCGAGACGGCGGCGGAAGTGGCGCAGTCGCTCCGCCAGCTGCCCGAGGTCGACGAGGTGGCCCACTACGGCCACGTGCTGCGCCTGGCCACGGTGGGCGAGGCCGATCCCGAGCAGGTGGCGGCCCAGGTCGCCCGCCGGCTGGGCGCGCGCGTGTCCCAGTCGCGACCCGCGCGGGCCACCGTCGAGGACGCGTTCGTCTCGATGGTGCGCCGCGAGGCGGCGAAGGAAGGCAGGGCCGCATGAGCGCCGGCGCCGTCGTCGTCGTATCCGGAACGCGCGCTCGGGCCTCGGCCTCCCTGTCCCGCCTCTGGTCGGTGGCGGTCAAGGAGATCCTCCAGCTCGGCCGCGACCGCCTCACCATGGCCATGATGGTGGCGCTACCCGTCATCCAGATCACGCTGTTCGGCTACGCCATCGACACCGACGTGCGGCACGTACCGACGGTGGTGTACGACCAGGACGGATCGGCGCGATCCCGCGACTTCGCCCGGAGCCTGCAGGCGACCGGCTTCTACGAGATCAAGGGCGAGGTGCGCGGCTACGACGAGATCGAGCGCGCCCTGCGCTCCGGGGCCGCGCGCGTGGCGCTGGTCTTCCCGCCCCGCTGGTCCGCTGACCTCTTGCGCGGGCGCGCCGCTCCCCTGCAGTTGGTGGTGGACGGCTCCGATCCGCAGACCGTCGCGAGCGCGACCAACACGGCGGCGGGCCTCGCGCAGGCGCGCTCCCTGGAGTTGCTCGTCCGGCGCGCGCCTCTGGCCGCGCACCGCATCGAGCTCGCCACCACCACCTGGTACAACCCCGACCTGCGCAGCGCCGTGTACATCGTGCCCGGCCTGGTGGGCGTCATCCTCACCATGACGATGGTGATGATCACCGCCATGGCCATCGCGAGGGAGCGCGAGCGCGGCACGCTCGAGCAGCTGATCGTCTCGCCCCTGCGCCGGGGCGAGCTGATCGCCGGCAAGATCGTCCCGTACGTGGCCATGGGCCTGTTGCAGATGACGCTGATCCTGGTCCTCGGCCGCCTGTTGTTCGGGGTGCCCGTCGTGGGATCGCTCGGGCTCCTCTACGCCTTCGCACTGGTCTTCATCGCCGGAAACCTGGCGCTGGGCCTCTTCTTCTCCACGCTCGCGCAGACCCAGCAGCAAGCGATGCAGATGTCGTTCTTCTTCCTGCTGCCCAACATCCTCCTCTCCGGATTCATGTTCCCTTGGGACGCGATGCCTTTGCCGATGCAGTGGCTGTCGCAGGCCTTGCCGCTGACCCACTTCCTGCGGATCGTGCGCGGCGTCGCCTTGAAAGGGAGCGGGTTCGCAGACCTCCTCCCGGAGGCCCTCTGGATGGGAGCGATCCTGGTCGCGTTGCTGGTCCTTTCCTCGCTCCGCTTCCGGAAGAAGCTCGCCTGATGGCGCGGCCCCGCTCCGACATCGCCCCGCGCATCGTGCACGCCGCGCGCGACCGCTTCTTGAAGCACGGCGTGGACGGCGCCTCGCTCCGCGACATCGCCCGCGCGGCGCGCACCAGCGTGGGCATGGTGCATTACTACTTCCCGACCAAGGACGACCTGCTGCTCGCGGTGATCGAGGACGTCTACGGCGCGATGTCCGCCGACATCCGCAAGGCGCTCGAGCCCGACGCGCCCGTCGAGGAGCGTCTGCGTCGCCTGTACGCCCGCATCGCCGCGATGAGCGACGAGGAGCTCACCGTCATCCGCATCGTGCTGCGAGAGGCGCTGGTCTCCTCCGGGCGCCTGAAGAAGGTGTTCGCCCGCTTCACGGCCGAGGGAGCGCACGTCCCGCTCATCGCCGGCACGGTCCTGGAGGGGATCCAGTCCGGCGCGCTGCGCGACGACCTGAATCCACTGGTGCTGCTGGCCGCCACCGTGTCACTGGGCTTCATGCCGGTGCTCGGACTGCGGCTGGCGCAGGGCGCCCTGGCCGATCTGGAGCTCCCTCCGCCCGCCCAGATGGCCGAGACCCTCACTCGGGCGCTGCTGGGCGGGATCGGCGGCCCCGAGGTGCGCCGGAAGGCCGATCTCGGGTAGAACCGCACGTCCGGAGGCCGGATGCGCTCGCTGGACCGCCTACGCCAGAGCTACGACGAAGACGCGCAGGTCGTGATCCAGGACCGGAAGTCGCCGCCGCGGCTCCTCTTTTCGGACACGGAGCTGCTGCTCGAGGAGGTCCCGATCGGGACGCGGGTGGTGTTCCCCAACCCGCCCATCGAGCCGCTGGCGAACTGGCGCGCGGCCATCCGCTGGGCCATCAACCACCCCGAAGGGTGCGACCCGCTCCACGCGCAACTGCGGCCGGGCATGAAGGTGCTGATCGCGCTCGACGACATCTCGCTGCCGCTGCCGCCGATGCGCACGCCCGACGTGCGCCAGACGATCCTGGAGATCGTGCTCAACCTCCTCGCCGACAGCGGCGTGGACGACGTCCATCTCCTCATCGCCAACGCGCTCCACCGGCGGCTGACCCCGCGCGAGATGGAGCGCATGGTTGGCTCCACGATCTTCAATGCCTACTACCCCGACCGGTACACGAACCACGACGCCGAGGAGCCGGGCGGCATCGTCGAGCTGGGCGAGACGGACGCGCACGAGAAGGTCCGCATCTCCCGCCGCGCGGTGGAAGCCGACCTGGTCATCTATTGCAACGTGAACTTCGTCCCCATGGACGGCGGCCACAAGTCGGTCGGCACCGGGCTCACCGATTACCTCGGCTTGCGCGCGCACCACACGCCGCAGGCCATCCGCGGCAGCAAGTCGTACATGGAGCCCAAGCACTCCGCGCTGCACGGATCGGTGGACCGCATCGGCCGGCTGATCGATCAGCAGATCAACGTCTTCCACATCGAGACGTGCCTGAACAACCGGATGTACGACGGCCCGCTCGCCTTCCTCGGAAAGCGCGAGGAGGACTTCACCGACCTGGACCGCACCGCGCTGGCCGGGCTGCGCTGGACCTTGGGCAAGACGCCTCGCGCGCTGCGGCAGCAGATCTTCCACCGCGTCCCGGCCGCCTATGGGCTGATCGCGGTCGCAGCCGGCCGCACGGAGCTGGCGCACGAGAAGATCCTCGAGGCGTGCCGGCGCCAGTGCTTCGTCAAGGTGAAGGGCCAGGCCGACGTCCTCATCTGCGGCATCCCCTACATCTCGCCCTACAACGTGAGCTCGATCCTGAACCCGCTGCTCGTGCAGGTGATGGCCTGCGGGTACTTCTTCAACATGAACCGCGGCATCCCGCTGGTGAAGAAGGGCGGGACGCTGATCCTCACCCACCCCTGCATGGACGAGTTCGATCCGGTGCAGCACCCCAGCTACATCGAGTTCTTCCACCGGCTGCTCCCGGAGACGACCGACGCACTGGAGCTGCATCGTAAATACGAGCGCGAGTTCGCGCAGAACCCCAGCTACGTCCACCTCTACCGGAAAGGTAACGCGTACCACGGCGCCCACCCCTTCTACATGTGGTACTGGGGCGAGAACGGCCGGCAGCACCTCGGGCAGATCATCGCGGTCGGCGCCGAGAACCAGCACGTCCCGCGCCTGATGGGCTGGGAGCGCGCCGACACCCTGGCCGAGGCGGTCGACATGGCGCGCGGTCGCCAGGGCCGCACCGCGCAGATCACGCTGATGCACCATCCCCCGCTGGTGATGACCGAGGTGGCGGTCTCCGCCGAGGAGGCGACCCGCCTGCTCGGAGAGGCGGAGGCCCGACCCCAGGGTGGCGCCTCGCAGAAGCCGGGCGTGGCGGCCAAGGGAGAGCCGTGACCGAGCGGGTGCCGCACCTCGGACCGGCGGCGCCGGTGGGGCTGCAGGCCGTCGCCCCCGAGTCCCCGGAGCCGATCGATCTGACGGAGGCGTTCCGCGGCCGCGAGATCCTGCTCACCGGCGTGACCGGCTTCCTGGGGAAGGTCGCGCTCGTCCTGCTGCTGGATCGCTACCCGGAGATCGGCCGCGTGCACGTGTTGGTCCGGCCGCGCGCGGGCGGGAGCGCGGAGGACCGGTTCTTCGGAAAGGTCACTTCCGCCCCGCCGTTCCGCCCGTTGCAAGAGAAGCACGGCGAGGGTCTCGACCGGTTCCTGCGGGAGAAGTGCACGCCGCTCGCAGGCGACGTCGCCGAGCCGCTCTTCGATCTCTCCGAAGAGCAGGTGCGCAACCTCACCGGCAAGCTCGCCTGCGTCGTCAACTGCGCCGGCCTCGTCACCTTCAATCCGTCGCTCGAGCTCGCCGTCTCGGTGAACACGCAGGGGGCGCGCAATGCCGCCGAGCTGTGCAAGCGCACCGGGGCGACGCTGGTGCACGTCTCCACCTGCTTCGTCGCGGGCACCCGGCGCGGCCCGGTCTTCGAGGACGAGATGCTGGTCGGCAGCTTCCCCAAGCAACATGCCGAAGGAGACGGGGAAGACCTGCCCGGCGCGCGGTTCTCGGTCGACGCCGAGCTGGCCGACGTCGACCGGTTGGTTGCGCGGCTGCGCGAGCAGGCCGACGACCATTCGTTGCAGGCCCGGTTCCGCGCCGCCGCCGTGCGCCGCCTCGAGTCGGAAGGCCGGGACACCTCGGACGAGAAGGCGTTGCGCCTCGCCGCCGGGCGCGAGCGCAAGCTGTGGCTCTCGCAGAAGCTGATCGACGCCGGGATGGAACGCGCCCAGGTGTGGGGCTGGCCCAACACCTACACGTACACCAAGGCCATGGGCGAGCAGGCCATCGCGATGAGCGGCTGCGCGTACTCCATCGTCCGGCCCGCCATCGTGGAGAGCGCGCTGCGGTTCCCCTTCCCTGGCTGGAACGAGGGATTCACCACCAGTGCGCCGCTCGTCTTCCTCGCGCTCAAAGGCCAGCGCGTCTACCCGGCCGGCCACAAGCTGGTCCTCGACTTGATCCCGGTCGACCTGGTCGCGGCCGGCATCCTGGGGGTGGCGGGTGCCGCGTGCGCCGGCCGGGCGGAGCGCGTCTACCAGCTCGCCTCGGGCGACATGAACCCGATGTACATCCGCCGGGCCATCGAGCTGTCGGCCATCTACAAGCGGCGCTACTTCGAAAAGCGGCGCGACGGTGGCGGTCTGCGCGCCTTCCTGGACGAGTGGCTCGAGCCTTTCCCGGTCGAGGGCGACGCATACCGCAAGACGAGCGCACCGCTGTTCCGCAAGCTGGCCCAGGCCGGGCGCGCGCTGATCGCGGACAAGGGAGCCTCGTGGGGCGCGCCGATCACCAGCGCGTTGCTCAAGCGCGCCGACCAGGCGCTGGAGAACGCCGACCGGCAGCTCGCCTCGGTCGAGGCGATGTGGGACCTCTACCTGCCGTTCGTCGCGGGGGAGCGGTTCGTCTTCCAGTGCTCGCACACACGAGAGCTGTGGCGCAGGCTGACGCCTTCGGATCGCGAGAAGCTCCCCTGGAATCCGGAGAAGATCGACTGGCGCAGGTACTGGCTGGACGTGCACGTGCAAGGGCTCGAGGAATGGGTCTTCCCCGGTCTGGAAGAGGAGAGCGACAAGGCCCGGCGCGAGGTGCCGCAACCCAAGGACCTGCTCCAGCTCCTCAATGCCTCCGTCCACCACTTCGGCAAGCGCGTCGCGCTGCGCTTCTTCGCCGGCGAGGAGAACGCGGACGAGCTTTCGCGGACGCGCGACGACCGCGTCACCTACGAAGAGCTGGGGACCTTCTCCGACCGAGCCGCCCGCCGGCTCCTGCACGAGGGGGTCCGCGGCGGGGACCGGGTGCTGCTGCTCGTAGAGAACCGTCCCGAGTGGGCGATGGCCTACTTCGGAATCCTCAAAGCGGGCGCGACGGCGGCGCCGCTCGACGCGCAGCTGTCGCTCGCCGAGATCCAGAACTGCGCCCAGGCGGCGGGCGCGCGGGTACTCGTCGCCTCTCCACGCGCGCTGTCGCGGCTCGGCGCGCCGCCTCCGGGGTTGCGCGTCCTTGCCTTGCCCGAGCTGCTCCGCGGAGCGGCGGACGACGGGCAGCCGCTGCGCAGGACTGCCGCGGCAGACGACGTGGCTTCCCTGCTCTTCACCAGCGGGACCACCGGCAAGCCGAAGGGCGTGCTGCTCACCCACCGCAACTTCGCCTCGCTCGGCGCCAAGCTCGCTACCCTGTTCGATCTGCGCGTCGGGCACGGACTGCTCAGCGTGCTGCCGCTGCACCACACCTTCGAGTTCACCTGTGGGTTGCTGGTGCCGCTGCTCCTCGGCGCCGAGATCACCTACCTCGACGAGCTGACCGCGGAACGGCTGGGCGAAGCGCTGGAGACCGGGAACGTCCAGGCGATGATCGGCGTGCCCGCGCTGTGGCAGCTGCTCCACCGGCGCCTCACGCAGGAGATCGCCGCGCGTCCCACCGCCGTCCGCGCCGCCATCCAGGCCGCCATGGCGCTGCACGGCGAGCTGCGCAACCGCACGCCGTTCAACGTCGGCAAGCTCCTCTTCTGGCCCATCCACCGCAAGTTCGGTGGGAGCTTGCGCCTGCTCGTCTCCGGCGGCTCGGCGCTGCCGGAGGAGGTGCACCAAGCCTTCCACGAGCTCGGGTTCGACCTCACCGAGGGATACGGGCTCACCGAGGCGGCGCCGGTCCTATCCGTCACGCTGCCGGAGAACAAGCGGCGCGCGGGCACGGTCGGGCCGCCGATCCCGGGCGTGGAGATCCGGATCGATCAACCGGACGCCGAGGGCGTGGGCGAGGTGCTCGCGCGCGGACCGAACGTGATGGCGGGCTACCTCGACGATCCGGAGGCCACCGCGGAAGTGCTGAGCGACGGTTGGCTGCGCACCGGCGATCTGGGCAAGCTGTCCGACGACGGCCACCTCGCGCTCGTCGGCCGCAAGAAGGACGTGATCCTCGACGCCTCGGGGAAGAACGTCTACCCGGACGAGCTGGAGGAGGCGTACGGGCGCAGCGAGCTGATCCAGGAGCTGTCGATCGTGGGACTGCCCGAGGCGAAGAGCGCGCACGAACGCGTCGCGTGCCTGGCCGTGCCGCGCAAACCGGACGAGGGCGCGGGCGAAACGCGCGAGGAGGTCCGCGAGAACCTGCGTGAGCATTTCGCCCGGGTGTCGGCCGACCTGCCGTTCTGGAAGCGCGTGAAGATCCTCCATTTCTGGGACGGCGATCTGCCCAAGACGGCTACGCGCAAGGTGAAGCGACAACAGATCATCGCGGAGCTGCACCGGCTCGAGCGAGCGGCCGAGGCCGGCCGGGGCGCCGGCGAGCTCGCCGCGCGCGGCGACGACGCGTGGATCTACGACCTGCTCGCCGAGCTGACGCAAAAGCCTCGCGGCACGGTCACCGCGCAGACGCGGCTGGCCGCCGACCTGGGAATCGACTCGCTGCTGGTCGCGGAGCTCTCGGTAGCTCTGGAGAAGGCCGGGGTGGCGCCCCCCGACGAGGGCCGCCTGGCAATGCTGCAGACCGCCGGCGAGCTGGCCCGCGCGCTGGCGAGGCCCCGTGCCGCGGAACCCGCGTTGGAGCCCGCGCGAGAGGACGGCGCGGCGGAGGACGAGATCCCGGTCCCCGACGCAATAGCGGCGGCCGGGCGCGCCGCGGTCGAGTTCTTCCAGCGCGCGCTCTACGGCAGGCTGTTCGAGCTGGAGGTCCGGGGACGTTCGAACGTGCCCCCCACCGGCGCCTTCCTGGTCGCGGCGAACCACTCGAGCCACCTCGACGTCGGGCTGGTGAAGATGGCGCTGGGCGAGGAGGGCAGGAAGCTCGCCTCGCTGGCGGCGCGGGACTACTTCTTCGACAACCCCTGGAAGCGCGCCTGGTTCGGGAATTTCACCAACCTGGTGCCCATCGAGCGGCGCGGGTCCTTGAAGGAGTCGCTGCACACGGCCGTGCGGACGCTGGAGACCGGGTACCACCTGCTCATCTTCCCGGAGGGCACCCGCTCGCCGGACGGCACCCTGCAAGAGTTCAAGCCGGCCATCGGATACCTCGCCTTCGCCGCCGGCGCGGACATCCTCCCCGTCTACCTCGAGGGGACGCACGAGGCGATGCCGAAGGGCTCGTTCCTCCCCGACCCGCGCAAGCGCAAGAAGCTGACGGTGCGCATCGGTCCGCCGCTGCGCCTGGCCGAGCTGCGCGAGGCGACGCAAGGCCTGTCCCGCTCGGCGGCGCACCGCGAGGTGACGCGCCTGGTGCGCCTGGCGATCGAGGCGCTGCGCGACGGCACCCCGCCTCCGCGGATCGCGCGCGCCGCCGCCGCGCGCACGCTGCTGGGAGAGCACGGATGAAGCTGCTCGTCACCGGCGCCACCGGCTTCCTCGGCGGCGCGCTGGTGCCTCTGCTGGTGGAGGAGGGCCACGACGTGCGGGTGCTCGCCCGGGGAGGCGCTCCCGAGGCCGAGGCGCTGGGCTGCGAGCTGGTGAGCGGCGACGTGCGCGACGCGGACACGGTCCGGCGTGCTCTCGAAGGCCGCGAAGGCCTCTACCACCTGGCCGGCCTGGTCTCGCGCGACCCGCGCGACGCGCACAAGATGTACGAGCTGCACGTGACCGGTACCCGCGTGCTCCTGGCCGAGGCGGAGCGCGCCGGACTGAAACGGGTGGTGCTCGCGTCGTCCTCGGGCACCATCGGCGTCTCTCCAGTCCGCCGCGTGGCCACCGAGGAGGACGATTACCCGATCGAGACGGTGGGCCGCTGGCCGTACTACCTGAGCAAGATCTACGAGGAGAAGATCGCCGTCGAGTCCGCGCGGCGCCGGTTGCCGGTGGTGATCTTGAACCCCTCGCTGCTGCTGGGCCCCGGCGACGCGCGCCTCTCCTCGACCCAGGACATCTATCGCTTCCTCCTCGGCCGCATCCCCGCCATGCCGCGCGGGGGGATCAGCTTCGTGGACGTGCGCGACGCCGCGCGGGCGTTCGTCGCGGCGCTCACCCGGGGCAACGTCGGCGAGCGGCACCTTCTCGGCGCGGCCAACTGGGAGTTCACGGAGTTCTTCGGCCGGCTCTCCCGGCTGGCGAGGACAAGCCCCCCGTCCCTGCGGTTGCCCAGCCCCGTGAAGATCGCCGCCGCCCACTTGATGGAGAAGTGGGCGCACCGGCGGGGGCGCGAGCCCGACCTGCCCGCCGCGGACGTGGAGATGGGCGAGCACTGGTTCTTCATCGACTCGTCGAAGGCGGAGCGCCTGCTGGGCTTCTCCCCGCGCGACCCGATGGAGACCTTGGCGGAGACGATTTCCTACGTGCGGGAGCGGTTCCTGCCCCGGGAGGCGCGCGCCTAGTCGCCGCCGGAATCGGCGGCGCTGTGCTTTCGCGAGGGCTCTAACGATTGACCATGGAGCGACCGTGCTGCTCTACCTCGTGCGCCACGCGCAAACCGCCTCCTCGGCGGTGGACTCCTTCAACGGGCGGGGCGATCTGCCGCTCACCGATGAGGGGCGGGAGCAGGCGCGCAAGCTGGGCGAGCGCCTGAAAGGCATCCGCTTCGCGGCGGTCGCCCGATCGCCGCTCGGCCGCACCAAGGAGACGGCGGAGCTGGTGGCGCCCGCGGCTCCGCACGTGGTGGTGGAAGGGCTGACGGAGATCGATTACGGCGAGTGGGAGGGGCTCTCGCCTGCCCAGGCGCGCGCGCGCGACCCCCAGCTGTACGAGGCGTGGCTCGCCGACCCGGCGCGGATCGCGCCTCCTGGCGGCGAGACCGCCGCCCGGGTGGCGGAGCGCGCTCTCGCCGGGCTGCACGGGATCCAGAAGGCATTCGAGCACGTGGGCAGACCAGTCCTGGTGGTCTCGCACAAGGCGACGCTGCGCATCCTGGCCGCGGCGCTCGCCGAAGCCCCCCTCTCGCTCTACCGCCGGCGCTGGGCACAGGACGAGTGCGCGCTGAATCTGGTCGAGCTGCGCCAGGACAAGGATCCCTTCCTGCGCCTCTGGAACGACACGGCGCACCTGGGCCCCGATCCGGGCGCCACCACCCGGGGAGGGAAGTGAGGCCGCGCTACGAGCGCCGCTGGAAGAGAGACGCGCAGTCTTCCTTGCGCGCGCCGCGGGAGTCGGCCACCGCGAACTGCGCCCGCTTGCCCGTGGGGCTCGCGTCGTACATCGAGGCCGAGCCGTACTCGCCGCGCTTGCTCAGCGCGTAGAAGGTGATGCCGAAACCCGGCCGGCCCTGCGCGTCGAGCAGCCGCTTCTCGCGAGTGGTCTGGGCGATGCGGCGCAGCACCTCGACGCAGGCGTCCTTCGGGTGCCGCCCCTGGCGCATCAACTCGACGGCCAGGTGACCGCCGCTGACCAGGATGTTCGCCTCGCCGCGCCCGGTCGAGCCGGCGCTGCCCACGTCGTTGTCGGTGAAGCACCCCGCGCCGATGATGGGCGAGTCGCCGACCCGGCCGGGCATCTTGAAGAAGAGCCCGCTGGTCGAGGTGCAGCCGGCCAGATCGCCGCGCGCATCCAGCGCGGAGAGATGGATGGTCCCGCCGCTGTGTGGCCTGCGGAAGTCGTCCCAGCCGAACTGGTCGATGAACGCCTTCACCTCGGGGTCGAGCTTCTCGGGCGGCGGCTCCAGCCACTTGTCATTCGCGGAGAGGTTCTGGCGCCAGTAGAGCCACACCTTGCGCGCCTTCTCCGTGAGCAGGTTCTCGCGCCCGAAACCGTTCGCGTCCGCGAAGGCGCGCGCGCCGGGCCCGACCAGCAGCACGTGGTCGGTGGTCTCCATCACCACCTTCGCCAGCTTGGACGGGTTCTTCACCCCTTCCAGGGAAGCGACCGCGCCGGCCCGCGCCGTGGGCCCGTGCATCACGCAGGCGTCGAGCTGCACCACTCCCTCGTAGTTCGGCACGCCGCCGTAACCGACGGTCATGTCAGCCGGGTCGTCCTCCACGATGTTCACTCCGGAGATCGCGGCGTCGAGCGGGTCCGAGCCCTGTTGGAGGAGCTGCACGGCGCGCTCCACCGCGCGCAGCCCGTTCGAGCTGGAGATCGCGACCGGCCCTCCGCCTCCGCCGGCGGGAGCACCCTTCTGCGCTCGCGCCGCTCCGGACAGCGCGGCGGCCGCCGCGGCGGACCCCAACAGCTTCCTTCTGCTGATCGTCATGCGCGTTCCTCCGCGAGGTCCTGGATGTCTCGCCCGGTGATGCCGAGCAGGTAAAGGATGGCGTCGAGGCCCATCGCGCTGATCGAGGTGTGGGCCGCCTCTCGCAGCTTGGGCTTCGCGTGGAAGGCGATCCCGTGCCCCGCCTTCTGCAACATGAGCAGGTCGTTGGCGCCGTCGCCGACGGCGATCACCTGGTCGAGCGGCACCCGCTCCCGGCGCGCCAGGTCCTCCAGGAGATCTGCCTTCCGCTGCGCATTGACGATGGGGCCCAGGACGCGACCGGTGAGCTTCCCGCCCTCGATCTCCAGCGTGTTCGACCAGGCATAGTCGATGCCGAGCCTCTTCTTCAGCGCCTCCGCGGCGTGCGAGAACCCGCCGGAGATCACGGCGGTGCGGTAGCCCAGCCGCTGGAGCACGCGCAGCAGCGTCTCGGCGCCTTCCGCCAGCGGGAGGCTCGTAGCCAGCCGGTAGAGCACTTCCGCCGGCAGCCCGCGCAAGAGCGCGACGCGCTCCCGCAAGCTGCGGTCGTAGTCCATCTCGCCCAGCATCGCCCGCCGCGTGATGGCCGCCACCTGTTCGCCGACGCCGTGCTCGCGCGCCAGCTCGTCGATCACCTCGATGCGGATGAGCGTCGAGTCCATGTCCATCACCACCAGCCGCTTGCTGCGCCGCAGGAGCGACTCCTTCTGCAGCGCGCAGTCGAAGCTCCCCTGCCCCGCCGCGAAGAGCAGCGCGCGCTTGAGCGCGGAGGCGTCCGCCTCCGCAGGCAAGGAGACGGCGAACTCGACGCTCTGGAGCCCGCCCTCGCTGAGCCGCTGGATGCTCTCGATGTTGCCGCCGTGCGCCGCCAGCGTGCCGGAGACGGCGTGCAGCGCCTCGGGCCCGAGCTGGCGCGAGATGGCCGTCACCGCGAATCGCTGCCGGGGCAAAGGTTCCGCCGCCGGCAGCGGCGCGTACTCCATCGACAGCCCGCGCTGCTTGGCGGCGAACAGGAGGTCCTTGAGGGCGCGCTCCTCCGACTCGCGCGAATCGAACGCCACCGCGAATGCGAGCACCAGGAATCCGTGCACCACGACCTGCTCGACGTCGTGCAGGCGCGCGCCGGCCCCGGCCAGGACCTCGGTGATGCGCGCGGTGATGCCGGGCGCGTCGCGCCCGGTGAAGGTGAGGAGGAGCCGCTCCATCAAGCGGCGCAATCTAGCCGTGCCCGATACGCCGGCGCCACGCATTTCAGGGCGCGGACATGGCGAGAGTCATTCAGGCAAGCTGCGAGGTGCAAGCGCGGCACCTGCGCGCGGCCGCCGGCACCAGCTCCAGGCACTGCGGGCAGGTCTTGGTGTCCGGCGGCGCCGGGGCCGGCTTCTCCAAGACAGCCTTGGTGACGAGGTACACGACCAGCGCGACGACGATGAAGTCGAGCAAGCGGCCGAGCAGGTCGCCGTACTTGATCGCGTTGCCGCGCGGGAGGGCGATGGCCGCGTTGCGCCACTCGCCGCCGGGCAGCGCCAGCCCGACGACGGGCATGATGACGTCCTCGACGATGCCGCTCACCACGCGCCCGACCGCAGCGCCGATGACCACCCCGACTGCGAGCGCGAGCGCGTTCTGCTTGAGCAGGAACTCCTGGAAACCCCGGATCTGCTTCTTCACCGTCTTCAGACCTCCGGCGCGTGGCCGATCGGGGTCCGCCGCGGGTCCCTTCTTTCTGGCCTCCGCGAAAGCGGCGCCAGGAGGACGCATGCGGACGGTTCCTTTACAGGAGCAAGCTACCGGACAGGCGGAGGAATTCCGCAACTCCGCTCCGGCCACTCTGTTGCCTGGCGCGCAGAGCGCGTGCTATCCCACCCGGCCAATGCAGCCCGAGCTGTCCGTCGTCATCCCGGTCTACAACGAGGAAGCCAACGTCGAGCCGCTTCTCACCGAGCTCTTCGGCGTCCTCCGCGAGCTCGGCCGCACCTACGAGGTGATCTGCGTCGACGACGGCTCCCGCGACGGCACCTTCGCCCAGCTCGCGCGCCTCGCCCAGCGGGAGCCGGCGCTCCGGGTCATCCGCTTCCGCCTGAACTTCGGCCAGACGGCCGCCATGTCGGCCGGCATCGAGGCGGCCCGCGGCAGCGTGATCGTTCCGATGGACGGCGACCTGCAGAACGACCCCGCCGACATCGCGAAGCTGCTCGCCCGACTGGGCGAGGGATACGACGTGGTCAGCGGATGGCGCAGGGACCGCCAGGACAAGGAGTTCGGGCGCAAGCTTCCGTCGCGCGTCGCCAACCGCCTGATCAGCGCCATCAGCGGCGTGCGGCTGCACGACTACGGGTGCTCGCTCAAGGCGTACCGGCGCGACGTGCTGCGCGACGTGAAGCTGTACGGGGAGATGCACCGCTTCATCCCCATCTACGCCAGCTGGCAGGGCGCGCGGGTGACCGAGATGGTGGTCAGCCACCGCGCGCGGAAGGCGGGCAAGAGCAAGTACGGCTTGAACCGCACCATGAAGGTGCTGCTCGACCTCTTCGTGGTGAAGTTCCTCGCCAGCTATGCGACCAGGCCGATCCACGTCTTCGGCGGGTTCGGGCTCTTCTCCTGGCTGTGCGCCGCCTGCGCCGTCGGGTGGGCCGTCTATTACAAGGTGCGCGGTCTGAAGGACTTCGTGCAGACGCCCCTGCCGCTGCTGGCCGTCATGTTCACCCTGGTCGGCGCCCTGAGCCTCCTCATGGGCCTGCTCGCGGAGCTGGTCATCCGCACCTATTACGAGTCGCAGGGGAAGAGGCCGTACCTGATCGCGGAGGAGCTGAACGCGGGCGAGGACACGCGCGAGCAGCCGCTGCGGGCAGCGAGATAGATCGATGTGCGGCATCTGCGGCGACGTCGACCTCCTGGGCGCGCCCGACGAAGCTCCCGTGCGGCGCATGGCGCGCGCTCTTTCGCACCGCGGACCCGACGCGGAAGGGTTCTTCGTCGAGGGCCCGGCGGCGCTGGGTCACCTGCGGCTCTCCATCCTCGACATCGCCGGCGGCGTGCAACCGATGGTTCGCGAGGGCGTGGCCCTGCTCTTCAACGGCCAGGCCTACGAGCACGACGAGCTGCGCGAGCGGCTCCGGTCGCGCGGCCACCCGTTCACCACCCGCAGCGACACCGAGGTCGTGCTGCGCGCCTACCTCGAATGGGGCGAGCGCTTCGTCGAGGAGCTGCACGGCATGTTCGCCATCGCCCTCTGGGACGCCCCCCGGCGCAAGCTCTTGCTGGCGCGCGATCGGCTGGGGAAGAAGCCGCTCTACTACGCGCTGGCGCAGGGCGTCTCCTGGACGGGCGCTCCCGAGGGCGCGGCGACGCGTGCGGTTTTCGGATCGGAGCTGAAGGCGTTCGCCGCCCACGGCGGCGTCCCCCGTGAGCTGGATCACGAGGCGTTGGCGCAGTACCTGGCGGTCGAGTACGTCCCGGCGCCGCGCAGCATCCACCGCCACCTGTTCAAGCTCCCCGCCGGGCACGTGGCCGTGCTCGACGGGCGTGGCTTCCGCCTGCGCCGGTATTGGGAGCTGCCCGCGCCCGACGCGTCCCGCATCTCCCCGGAGGAAGCGGGAGAGGAGCTGGTGCGCCTCCTCGACGGCGCGGTCGCCCGGCGGCTGGTCGCCGACGTGCCGGTCGGGGTGTTCCTCTCCGGCGGCATCGATTCGACCACCATCGCGGCGCTCGCGGCGCGGCACAAGGATCCGCTGCAGACGTTCTCGATCGGGTTCACCGAGCAGAGCTTCGACGAGACGCCGTACGCGCAGCTCGCCTCCGGGCGCCTCGGCACGGTCCACGCGACCGAGCGGTTCTCCGGGAAGGACTGCCTCGACCTGTTGCCGGACGCGGTCGCCTCGCTCGACGAGCCGTTCGCCGATCCGAGCTTCTTGCCCACGCTGCTGCTCTCGCGGTTCACGCGCCGCACGGTGAAGGTGGCGCTCGCCGGCGACGGCGGGGACGAGCTGTTCGCCGGCTACGATCCCTTCCTCGCGCACCGCCCCGCCGCGCTGTTCGCGCGGCTGCCTCGAGGCCTCCACGGCCTGCTGCGCGGCGCGGCCGAGCGGCTCCCGTCGTCGTCGCGCAACATGAGCCTGGATTTCCGCCTGAAGCAGTTCCTGCGGGGCGCCTCCGCGCCTCCCTCGCTGCGGCACCAGGCGTGGATCGGCTCGTTCCTCCCCTCCGAGCTGCTCGAGCTCCTGCATCCCGACCTCCGCCAGCACGCCGCGCCGGCGGTGGCGTACCGGGAAGTGCTCGCCGAGGCGGAGCGCGGGGTCCGGGCCGGGGTAGGCGAAGGCTCCGTGGACGAGGCGTTGCGCTTCTACCTCGGCCGCTACCTCGCCGACGACATCCTGGTGAAGGCAGACCGCGCCTCGATGGCCGCCTCCCTGGAGCTGCGCGCCCCCTTCCTCGACACACACGTGGTGGAATTCGCCGCCCGCCTCCCCTGGAGGCTCAAGCTCTCGCTGACGCGCACCAAGGTGCTGCTCAAGCGTGCGCTGCGGGGCATCGTCCCCGGCGAGATCCTGCGCCGCCCGAAGAAGGGGTTCGGCATCCCGGTGGCTGCCTGGATTCGCGGACCGCTGCGCCCGCTGTTCGAGGAGCTCTACTCCGACGCCGAGCTGCGCCGCGCGGGACTGTTCGAGCCCCGCGCCGCGCAGGCGATGCTGCAGCGGCACCTGCGCGGCGAGGCCGACCTGCGCAAGCCGCTCTGGACGCTCGCCATGTTCCAACTCTGGCAGCGCAAGTGGGGCTCCGGCGCCTCGGCGCTGAAGCAGGTCGCGTGACCGCGCTGGTCGCGCCAGCCCGGATGCGATCGACCATGGCCGAGGAGAACGGCGTCCTGATCCTCGATTCGATCCGGACCCGGTTTCCGGAGCTCGGGTCCTAGATGCGCGTGCTGGTCACCGGCGGCGCGGGGTTCATCGGATCGCACCTGTGCGGGCGGCTCCTGGCGCACGGGGACGAGGTCGCGGCGATCGACAACTTCGACCCGTTCTATCCGGAGCGGGTGAAGCGGCGTGCGGTCGAGCCGCTGCTCGCGCGGGGGCTCCGTCTCTTCCAGGCGGACATCCGCGACGCCGACGCCGTCGAGCGCGCGTTCGGCGAGGCGAGGCCCGAGTGCATCGTGCACCTCGCCGCGCTCGCCGGCGTGCGCCCGAGCCTCGAGCGCCCGGCCGAGTACATGGACGTGAACGTGCGCGGGACCGCCGTGCTGCTGGAGGCGGCGCGGAAGACGGGCGTGCCACGTTTCGTGTTCGGCAGCTCTTCGAGCGTGTACGGCGCCAACGCGGTGGCTCCGTTCCAGGAGACCGCGCGGATCGACTCGCCGCTCAGCCCGTATGCCGCCTCGAAGGCGGCGGGCGAGCAGCTGGTCTCGACCTGGCGCAACCTGTTCGGGCTGGAGGCGATCTCGCTGCGCTTCTTCACCGTGTACGGCGCACGCCAGCGGCCCGACCTCGCCATCCACAAGTTCGCGCGCCGCATGCTCGCCGGGCAGAAGCTTCCCTTCTTCGGCGACGGCTCCTCGCGACGCGACTACACCTTCATCGACGACATCCTCGCCGGCGTTTTGGCGGCGCTCTCGGTGCCGCTGTCTCGCCACGAGATCGTCAACCTGGGCGGCGCGCAGACCACCAGCCTGCGCGAGCTGATCGCGCTGCTCGAGGAAGCGCTCGGCGTACGCGCCGAGCTGGACGTCCAGCCCGCGCAGATGGGCGACATGCCGCTCACCAGCGCGGACGTGACGCACGCGGGAAAGGTGCTCGGGTATGCACCCCGCACCCCTCTGCGCGAGGGGATCACGATCTTCGCCGAATGGGTCCGCGGCGAAGGCCGGGACTGGGTGTGAAGATGCGCCTCGTCTTCGCCTTCCTTCTCGCCGGCTGCGCCGGCGCCACGCCGGCGCCCACGCCGCCTCCCGCACCCCCGCCCGTCCATATCGCCCCGGGTCCCGTCTTTCCGGATCCGCAGGAGCGCGCGCGCAAGCTGGCCGATGCGCTCCCCGAGGTCGAGGCCGTCTTCGACGAGCAGTTCGCCGCCCGCAAGCCGCCGGCGATGGCCGTTGCCCTGGTCGTCGACGGCGAGGTGCGCTGGTCGAAGGCGTGGGGACAGCGGGACCTGGGGCAGAACCTGCCCGCAGACCTCGACACCGTCTTCCGCATCGCTTCCCTGACCAAGAGCTTCACCGCCATCGCCGTGCTGCGGCTACGGGATGCGGGGAAGCTGTCGCTGGACGACCCGGCGGAGAAATTCCTCCCCGAGCTCTCGCGGATCCACTACCCGACGCGCGACTCGCCCAGGATCACGGTGCGCCACCTGCTCTCGCATTCGGCCGGTTTCCCGGAGGACAATCCCTGGGGCGACCTGCAGCTGGGCATGAGCAGCGAGGAGTTGCAGCGGCTGCTGTCCCGCGGTCTGGCCTTCTCGCGCGCTCCCGGGACCGCCTACGAGTACTCGAACACCGGATTCGCGCTCCTCGGGCGCCTGGTCGAGCGCGTCTCCGGCCAGCGCATCCAGGACTACCTCAGCGAGAACGTGCTGCGGCCGCTCGGGATGGTCGCCACCGTCTGGCGACAGAAGGACGTCCCCGTGGCGCGGCTCGCGCTCGGATACGGGCATCGGACCTCCGCGCCCGGCCCGCAGCTGTCCGGAGACCTGCGCGAGGAGCCGCAGCTCGCGGACGGCGTCTACGCGGCGATGGGCGGGCTCTACACTTCGATGCGCGATCTGGCCCGCTACGCGGCCTTCCAGCTCGATGCCTGGCCGCCCCGCGACGACCCGGAGACGGGCCCGCTCTCCCGTGCCTCGCGCAGGGAGATGCAGCAGGCCGCCCGGCACGTCGGGCTGGAGATCGCGCCCGGCGACCCGCTGCGCGCCCGTGCCCGGGGCTACGGGTATGGCTTCGGAGCGCACGAGAGCTGCGAGTTCGACCGCATCGTCTCGCACGGCGGCGGGCTGCCGGGGTTCGGGTCGGTCCTGGCGCTGCTGCCGGAGCGCGGCGTGGCCCTGATCGGGGCGACCAACCTGACCTACGTCGCTCCGGATCCCTGGCCCGCCTTGGTGCTGCTGGCGCAGAAGGGGGCCATCCCGGCGCGCCGGGTGCGGCCCGCGGCGGAGCTGTCGCAAGCGCTCGAGGGCGTCGCCGCTCTCCTCCGGCAATGGGATCCCGCCCTGGCGCAGGCGCGCTTCGACCGGACCGCCTGGTACTACGAGAGCCCCGAGGAGCTGAAAGCGCACCTCGAACAGCTGCGCGCGAAGCTCGGCGCTTGCCTTCCCGGGCAGCTCGAGGCGGAGAACGCGCTGCGTGGCACGCAGACGCTGTCCTGCGAGCGCGGGACGCTGGAGGCCTACCTGACGCTGACGCCCGAAGTGCCGCCCCTCATCCAGCACCTGGAGCTCAGGCCCGCGATCCCGCCCGGCCCGCGCTTGCAGAAGGCGGCGGAACGGGCGGTCGCCCTGACCTTGCGCTGGGACGACGCCTACGCGCGGCAGACGTTCGCGCCTTCGCTCGACCCCGCGTCCGCCCGGAAGCAGCTCACCGCGCACGGCCCCTGCCAGCTGGGCACGGCCGGCCCCGGGGACGGAGCGGCGCACGGCGCGTTCCGCCTGACGTGTGCCAAGGACGCGCAGGAGCTGGAGCTCACGCTGGACGAGACGACCGGACGCATCCTGGAGCTGAAGCTGAAAGTCGCCCGCGATCCGTCCCAGAAATGCGCGCGGCTCTGATCCCTCAGGCCGTACCGAGCAGCTCCACTTCGAAGACCAGCGTGGAGTTCGGGGGAATGGCGCCCGGGAAGCCCTGCCTGCCGTAGCCCATCTCGGGGGGGATGGTCAGCTTGCGCCGCCCGCCCACCTTCATGCCGATCACGCCCTCGTCCCAACCCTGGATCACCTGCCCGCGGCCGAGCGCGAACGAAAACGGCTTGCCGTGGTCCTTCGAGGAGTCGAACTTCTTTCCGTCGGTGAGCCAGCCCGTGTAGTGGACGGACACGGTCTGCCCCTTCTTCGCCTCCGAGCCGGTGCCCACCACCAGGTCTTCCATCTGCAGCTTGGCCATCGATGATCCTTACAGCTGGCGCCGCGCCTGCGGGGGCGCCGGCGAGCTCTCGTCCGGGAACGGCGATTCGCCGGGAGGGAGGCGGTACACCTTCACCACGTCCTCGCCCCGGACGCGCACGGTCGTCCAGGGATCGCGATGCGAAAGCGACCGCACCGCGTCCGCGTTGAGGAAGTAGAGCCGGCCGATCTGGACCACGACGTAGCACGGCTGGGCGGAGCGGCAGGCGCGGCCGCGCCGCACCAGCGTCTGCCGCAGGTCGGGGCGACCGAAGCGCTCCGCGTAGAGGCCGGCGGGCCAGTCGATCTCCGTCGCCACCTCGGCGGAAGGCTCGGCGCGCGCCGCGATCTGCTGCATCGCCTCGCGGAACCCGAGGTCGTAATAGTCGCAGTGCGGGAAGAACCAGTCGACGTTCCCGTCTCCGCCGCCGAAGGCGTTGATGTAGAGCCGGTAGTGGGGCGCGTGCGCCAGCGCGGCCCGCGCTTCCCCGCCGACCAGCAGCACCACCACCGCCGCCGCGGCGGCGCCCGCCCACGCCGGCCGGCGCTGGCGCATCCACGAGACCGCGAGCGCCGCGCCGTAGCCCGCCAGCAGCAGGAACGCGGGCAGCACGGCGGTGAAGAAGCGCCCCCACTTCGATCCCGACACCGAGTGCACCAGGAACCACACCGCCAGCCAGGAGAGCACGATGCGGTGCGCGGGCCGGCGCTGGAGGATCGCCGCGGCGAGCCCCGCCGCCGCGAACAGCACCGTCACCGGCGCGAGCTTCACCGTCGCGAACACCAGGTAGAACCAGGCCGGCGTCCCGCGCAGCCCGTACTCCACCAGGTTGTGGTAGACGCGCCCCATGAAGAACAGGCTGCCGTGCACGGTCTGCTGCCCGGTGGTGTAGGTCTTCGCGTACTCCCAGGTCGACGGCAGGAACGGCGTCCAGTCCAGGCAGATCCAGATCGCCGCCGCGAACCCGATGAGCTGCGCCCACCTGAGCGCGGGGAGGCGCCACGACGAGACCGGGCGGAGCCAGAAGTAGGCCAGGAGCGGGATCGGGGTGAGGAAGAAGAAGTACTTGGAGGCGAGCATGCCCGCCACGCTGGCGGCCCCGCCGAGCTCCCACCGGTGTTGCGCCTTGGTCCGGCCGTCCTCCGCGGCGGCCCTGGCCTCCGCCAGGCACCACAGGAGCAGCATGAGGAACAGGCCGAGCAGCGTGTCTTCCTTCGCGACCCTCTGGTAGCCGACGTAGGTGGTCGACACCGCCGCGAGCGCGGCGGCGCACAGGCCCGCCGCCCGTCCGAACAGGCGCCGTCCCAGCAGGGCGACCACCCAGATGGACAGCGCGCCCGCCAGCGCGTTGGGCAGGCGGGTGATCGTCTCCGGCGCCCAGCCCAGCCGATTGCCGACCAGCGCGAACGCGGCGATGAACACCTTCATGAGCATCGGGTGCTCGACGTCATCGCCCGACAGGTCGCCGTGCAGGTAGCGGAGCGCCGCGAGCCACTTGTGGACCTCGTCGTCGCCGAAGCCTTCGGCTGACAGGCCTCGCAAGCGGAGCCACAGGCCCACAGCGACGCACAGCCCCACCGCCGCCGCGCAAACCGCTCCCCACCGCGGCGCGGGGCCGCGCAGCTCGACGTCCGCTTCCGGCATGGCGGGGGCTTCTATCATCATTTCAAAGGACTGGCGCAATTACGGGTCTCCGTTAAGCTGCGGCGCCAGTGAACCCCGGGCCGACCAGCCTTGGCCTCGTGCTCCCGCTTTTGCTGGCCGCCACCTCCGCGGGGGCACCCGGCCCCGCCGGCAAGACCTCCGCCGAGGAAAGCCGGCCACAGCTCGCGGAGACGAAGCTCGACGTCCACTCGTTCAGGGTCGTGGAGAGCTACTCCGGCCCGGTCAGCTACTACCGGCTCATCGACGACCCGGACGGCTCGTACATCCGCGCGGTCTACCGGCCTCCGCTGGAGACGGTGACGCTCGCCGCAGAGGTGCCCGACTCGCTGCGGCAGCGCACCAAAGCCGTGCGGTGGAAGTGGCGCGCGCAGGTCCTGCCGAAGAAGGGGAACGAATGCATCCCCGGGTTCGGCGACTCCGCGGCGGTCGTCTACATCTCCTGGAAGCGCGGCCTCAAATGGTACTCGATCAAGTACGTCTGGAGCACCGAGGGCGTGAAGGGCGCGGTCTGCGACCAGAAGCGCAACCTCTTCGTCGTGCAGGACACGGTCGTGCTGGAGTCCGGCGGACCGACGAACGTGTGGAAGGAGGAGGAGATCGATCCGTCGGCCGAGTTCCGCGCGCACTTCGAAGGAGACGTTCCGGACTTCGTCGGCGTGGGCCTGATGAGCGACGGTGACCAGACCCGCTCGATCAGCGCCGCGGACTACGCCGGATTCTCGCTCGTGCACTGACGGATCGGATGCGCCTACCCCGGATCAGGTTCCGGCACCACGGGGGTATCCAGCGGCAGCCCGGGCCGGCGCAGGCGGAACAGTCCCTCGCGGCCGAAGATCTGCTGACCCTCGATCGACAGGATGAGCACGCCGCCGACGAATCCGGGGACGATCTGCGTCAGGTGGTAGAGGAAGATGAAGGCGAGCGCCGTCTCCTTCGGCAGACCGAACGCGGCGAGCGCCAGCGTGCCGCCCGCCTCGAACGATCCGGCGTTGCCGGGCGAAGGCACCGCGGTGGCGACGTTGAACGCGGTCAGCGCGGCGAAGGCCTGCATCGGCGACAGGTCGAGACCGAGCGCATGACCGGCGAGCGCGATCACGAACGTCTCCCATAGCCAGGGCAGCGGCGCGATGAGCGTCTCCACCAGCAGGAGCCGCTTCCAATGGTTCACCGCGAATCCGTCCCGCAGGTTGGCGATGAAGGCCGGCGTGCGCGGTCCGCGCCACAGCCCGCTGCCCATCAAGGCGAGGAGCGCCCCGACGCCGAAGACCGCCCCGGCGATGAGGAGCAGCGCGTGGAAGAGCCACGCCGGCGGCGACCCGAGCAGGCAGACCAACGGGAAGGCCGCCACCCAGCCCCACTTGTCGCTCCAGAAGTCGACGATCTCGGTGCCGAGCAGCTTTGCGCGGCTCACGCCTGTGCGCTTTCCCAGGTACTGCACGCGCAAAAGGTCGCCTCCTCGGGCCGGAAGGAGCACGTTGAAGGCGAACCCGACCATCAGCGCGCGGTAGGCCTGCCCGTAGGTCAAGGCGAGCAGGGGCCGCATCACGAGCCACCAGCGCAGCGCCTGCAGCCCCATGAGGATGAGCCCGCCCGCCGCCGCGAGGAGGAGCGGCTCCAGGGCCACGCCGTGGATGCTGGCGATCAGCTCGCGCTGCGAGATGCCGAGGTAGGCGGCGACGCCCGCCGCGGCGGCGATGCCGGCGCAGAGGCCGACGAGCGCGCGGAGCCAGAAGCGGCGGAGCTCCTGCCGGGGATCGGGAACCCCCTCGTTCACCAGAGTCCCGCCAGCTCCCCGAGACGCCGCACCGTGAGGGGAGCCTGCGGTTCCGAGCGGCAGGCGTCGAAGCACTTCCCGCAGTTCGGACCCTTGTAAGTGCCGGGCAGGAACTCCGAGTAGTGCGCCACCGGCTCCAACTCGGCGCAGGGCTGCACCATCCCCTTGGGGGTGACGTGAATCATGATCTTCCCGGCCTTGCACCCGCCGATCTCGCGCTGCTCGTAGAAGGTGGGAAGGGTCTGGAAGAAATAGTCGGAGGTCATCACGTTGCCGAGCTCTCGCTTCAGCTCGACGATCCGGGCGCAGACGGCGCGGAACTCGTCCATCTTCGCCTTGGAGACGAAGTGGGCCTGGTTCCCGTTCTTCAGGTCGTTGTAGCCGGAAAAGGCGATGTTGATGCCCCACGAGTGCGCCAGCCGGATGAGCGGCTCGGCGTCGTGCATGTTGTCGACCATCAGCATCGAGGCGAAGGTGAAGACGTTGTAGCCCTCGTTCACCATCTTCGGGACCGTTCGCTCCAGGCGCTCGAACAGCCCCGGGATGCCGCGCTCCTTGTCCTGCCGCGCGTCCGGGTAGTTCATCGAGATGTTGATCTGGTTCACGCCCACCCCGACCAGCTCCTTGATCTTCTGCTCGGAGAGGAACCCGCCATGGGTGAGGAGCGTCACGTACCGGAAGCCGGGCAGCTCCTTGATCGACTTGACGATCGAGACCAGGTCCCGGCGCAGCATGGGCTCGCCGCCGGTGAACACGACCACCATCGGATCGAATCGGCGCACGACGTCGGTGAAGTCGGTCAATTCGTCGCGGTCGGTGATCTTCCAGTAATCGCAGAAATCGCAGCGCGCGTTGCAGCGCTTGGTCACCTCGATGCTGACAGTGAGCGGACGCTTGTTGAAGGTACAGTCGAGAAACTTGCCCGCCGCGCGGAACTTCTCCAGCGGGCTCAGAGCAATTTTCATGCAAAGCACTCCAGGTCCGGGTGCCGCGCCGGACTTGAAAGGCGGCCCTTTAGCACCCTTCGGACCGGGGTTGCAATCGTTTCGACGTTGCGCGTCACCATCGGGAGGAGACTCGCCCGGTAGGAATCCGGCCACAAGAAAAAATCCGGCGGGGTCACGCGCCTTCGATGCGCAATCTCGTCAGGAGGAGCCCGGCGGCGGCCGTCCAGGGCTCCGGCTGTGCTCGCGCCGCCGCGGCGAGGCGCTCGAGCTGGCCCGGCGGCGCACGCCGGCCCTTCCAGCGCGGCTGCGAGAGCTCGCGGTCCAGCTCCTCGAGTGCGGAGGGGAGGCCGCTCACCGCGGCGCGCGCCTCCATGGCGGCATAGAGGCGCTCGACGGCCTCGGGACGATCGTCGAACAGCGACTGCAGCCGCTGGGCGAATGGCCCCGCGGCCACCGCCGCGCGGCGGATCGGCCGGGGCTCCGGGACCTCAGGCGGGAGAGGACCCAGGGCGGAGGGCGTCTGTGCGCTTTCGGGCGCCCGGCCTGCCACGGGGGGCATTGGCTTGGGCGGCAGCTTCACCGGACCTTCGACCAGGGTGCCGCGCGGCCGCCGGAAAAGGGACGGCTTGATGGGAGCGAGGACCTTCCTGCCGACTTCCGTAGGTCCGGTCCGCGGCAGCACCTGCGCGGGCTCGGCCGGCAGCGACGCCGGACCCGTACGGGGCGGTGCGGCGGCGTGCGCGGCCGCGGAGCCGCCCGGCCGGGCGGCAAGAGGTGGGCCGAGCCGCCCCGAGGCGCGAGGCGAAGCGGACGCCCGCGGACCGGTCCTCACCGGCGCCGCGGCGGCGTCCGGAGCGGTCACGCCGGCCGCCGCTTTCTCGGCTTCCTGCACCAACGGCGCGAACGCGTCGGGCAGGTTGGGCGGCCATGGCGGCGCCAGCCCGAGTCGCTTGGCGGCCCCGGGAGCGCTGCGGTGGGCGGAGCAGGTCTGTTGGAGCAGTTTCGCCCAGCGCTCCCGCTCCCCCAACTCGGCCGCTCCTAGCGAGAATAGCGCCGCTGCCGCGCCGGCGTGTCCCTTCGGTGCGGCGGCGATCAGCTCCTTGAGGCGCGCCTGACCCACCGCCGAGGCGCCGGCGTGCGCCGCGCGCGCGAACGCTCCGGCCTCGAGCGAGACTTCAGCGCCGGCCCTTTGCGCGAGCGCGGCAGCCAGGCCCGACTCGACCAGCTTCTTCGCCGCGGCGCCGAGCCGCGGATCGGTGGCGAGATCGCCCGCCCCGACGAACAGCGCCGCCAGCGTCTCTCCGGAAGCGCCCGCCTCGACCGCGCAGCGCGCCGCCGCCAGCCGCGACCCCTTGGGAAGCCGGAGATCGCAAGCGACCTCGACCAGCACGGCGAGCCCGCCGCCGTGCGCCAGCTCGCGCTGCTCTTCCGGCGGCAAGGACAGGGCCAGCGCGAGAGCGGCGACGGAATTGGTCTCCCGCCGCCGCAGGTCCGCCAGGAACTCGGCGAGGGTGGTCCACTCGCCGAGGCGGTCCTTCTTCAGGGTGGCGAGGACGGCCATCGGGCGCCCGACCTTCGGCCGCCCATGGTCGCGAGCGTGCCGCGCGAGAAGATCCACAGGTGCAACACGAACAGGGCGCCCCAGGCGAGCGCGACCCACTGCACCCACATCCGGTCCGGGCTGAACCGCCGGTTCAGCAGAGCGCAGGCGAGCAAACCCGAGATCAGCACCAGCGCGTGGATGGTGAGCAGCACCCGGTGCTGCTCGCGCGCGAGGAAGCCGCGGGTGGGCGATGTGCGGGGCACGGTCCTTCTTACCGCGACTCGCCCGCCTTGCGCACCCAGAGCCTCACCAGCGCCGGATCCGGCGGCTCCTCTCCCTGGCCGCCGAGCCGCTCCCACAGGCGGGCCGGATCGGCGGCCGCGAGCATCGCGCGCCCCCGCACCCCGGCGCGCGCGAGCCGCTCCGCCCAGGGGATCCCGAGGTGGGCCACCTGCGCGACCTCCGCGAGATCGCGGATGCGCGCGGGCACCGGCCCGGTCGCGCGCAGCACGTCGAGTGGCGTGCGGAGCCCCGCGCGCTCGAGCCACTCGAGATCGCCCGGCGCCAGCGTCCGCGCTTCCGCCATGCGCGGAACGACCGAGACGGCCGTCGCGCGCCGGGCGAATCCGTCCACCTGCCAGTGGAAGCCGGCGATCGCGGCCAGCAGGATCGTCGCCTGTCCGCCGCGCAGCCGCTGCGCGGTGCGGTCGAGCAGCGCCAGCGCCGCGCCGCACTCGAGGAGGAACGGCAGGTACCCGAGGTAGCCGGCGAGCGGCATCTCGAACAGCTTCGGGGACTCGAAGTGCGGGACCGTGTACACCCATCCGCGCGCCGCGCCGGAATTGAGTCCCTCCCAGATCAGACCGAGCGGCAGCGCGAGCGCCAGGAGTCGCAGCAGCACGCCGCGGTCGCCGGCGCGCCACGCCTGCAGCGGGCTGAGGAGGCGTGGCTCGGGATCCCGTCGTCGCGCGAGCTCCGCCTCGAAGAGGAACCAGAGGAGCAGCCACGCGAGCGGGAAGGCGATGCCGGGCAGCGCGAGCACCAGGGCCAGCGAGGCTGCGAACAGGACGAAGAGGATCCGGGCTGCCCGCGGCGATGGCGCGGCCACGCCGATGCCCGCCTCCAGGCGCGGCGAGATCCACGCGAGCCCGATCCGCGCGGCGGGCAGCACGGTGGCGAAGCAGATCGCGCTGAAGGCGGCTCCGCCGAGGCGCGTGCGCGGCACGCCGACGTACCACCAGTCGCGCAGCCGCAGATCGAGCAGCTCGAACAAGTCCCAGAAGAGGACGCTCGCCGCCGCGCAGGCGATCCAGTCCCGGGCGCGGGCCAGCGGGGAGGCTCCGTGGCGCATCCGCGCCGCACCGTCGAGCGCGAGCAAGACGCCCCACCAGCAGATCGCGAAACGCCACAGGTCGACCTGCTCGGACCTTCTCGAGAGCAGCAGGGTCCCGGCCACCGCGGTGACGCCGCAGACGAGTCTCAGCACGCGGGGCAACCTACCGCGAAAAACGCGAGCGCCGGGCCCCGGACGGGGACCCGGCGCTCACGCCGTGCCGCGAACCTGTTACTTCTGGTCGGGGGGAGGAGTCGTGTCCGGGGCCTGCGCCGGGTTCTTCCCCGTGTTCGGGTTCGGCGTCTTGGCCTTGGGGCTGGAGTCGGAACGATCCATCGAGCCGGTGGTGTCGCTGCTCGACCCGCTCTTCTTGTGCATGGCCTTCTTGCTCGCCTTGCCCATCACCTCGATCTTCTCGGCGCGGTTGGAGGCCGGGTCGAAGGTGGCGCGCACGGGCGCTCCCTCGCGGAGGGTGGAGAGATCGCTGGAGCTGGACCCGCTGCTGTCGACGATCTGGGTGTTGTCGTCCACGGTCAGCGTGATGCGGTCGCCCTGGCGCGAGTTGATCACGACGCTCTTGCCGTCCGGATCGACCCTCGACACGCGGCCCACCGCCGACTTCAGACTGGCGGAGCTGCTGGCCGAGGCGCTGCGGTCCATGGAGCCGCGCGACCCGGAGGTTCCCGTCGAGCTGTCGCTCGCGGAGCCGCTCTGACTCGAGCCGCTGGAGCCGGTGCCGCTGGAGCCCGTGCCGCTGGAGCCGGTGCCGCTCTGGCCATAGGTCGAGCCGCTGGAACCGGTGCCGCTCTGGCCGTAGGTCGAGCCGCTGGAACCGGTCCCGCTCTGGCCGTAGGTCGAGCCGCTGGAGCCGGTCCCGCTCTGGCCGTACGTCGAACCGCTGGAGCCGGTGCCGCTCTGGCCGTACGTCGACCCGGTGCTGCTGCCCGGGGTCGCGCTCGAGCTGCTCGAGCCGGTGTCCGGGTTGTTCTGACCATACGTGGACGACGTGTTCGACTGGCCGCTGCGGTCATTGCCCATCGACGAGGTGTCCGTCGAGGTTCCGCTCGCCGTCGCGCCGGGGCTGCCGCTCGTGGTCGAGCCGCTGGCGGAACCTGGGGTCGCCGTGCTCGAGCCCTGCGTGCCTACCTGTCCCTGACTGCCGGCGGCGCTCTGGGTGCCTTCCACCGAACCTTGCGTGCTGGTCCCGGTGCTGGTCCCAGTCGTCGAGGTGTTCGTGGCAGTGCGGGTTTCCTTGTTGGACCCGGAGCACGCGACGAGCAGCGCGGCAGCTCCGAGTGCGGTGACGAAATGGATCCTCATGTGTCCTCCTCAGGCAGAATGGAACGCGGCGCAATCGCAATATGGTGAGGCCGAGCGCCGCGCGTCGCCCCGGCACGGGGTGCCGGACGAAATGTCTAGGTAGGCATCGCACCAGCAAAGCGGAACCCTCGCTGCCGGAGGGCCGCTCAGGCCCCGTTCGGACGTGCTAGAAGGCGCCGTGCTCGCCCGCTGTCCGAGCTGCCGCAACACGTTCTCGACCGAGCGCACCGGCCCACAGGACTGCCCCGCTTGCGGCAAACCACTGGTCGTCCCCGACGTGCCGGCGGCGGTACCGTCCGGCACGCAGTCACCCTCACAGGCCGGCGCCACTCCGCCCGAGGAGCAAGGGACCCCGTGGGAACGCCGGGCGGAGATCGGCGCCTGGCGCGCGTACTGGGAGACGCTCGTCCAGGCGCTGTTCGAGCCCGGACGGCTCTTCCGCTCCGCGCGCCTCGACCGCGGAGCCGCGCAGACCGGTTTCGCCGTGCTCACCGTGAGCGTTCCTTGGTTCCTGGGGCAGATGCTGGACCGCTTGCTGCTCCGGCCGTGGACGCAGCGCCTGATGGAGCGACTCGGCGCGAGCGGACCCTTCGCGCCGCTCTTGCAGAAGCTGGCCGCGGCCGGACACGACAACTCTCCCCGGACCGCCGTGCTCGTGGCGCTGCTCACGCCCTTGCTCGTCGTCGTCGGGCTCTACGTCAATGCCGCGGTGACGCACGCCGCGGCAGTGCTCCTCGGACAGGCGAAGCGAGGGTTCGCCGCCACCTTCGCCGCCTGCGCCTACGCTTGCGCGCCGCTGGTCCTGCTCGCGATCCCGGGCTGCGGCGGTATCGTGGGCGCCGTGTGGGTCGCCGTGCTCACCGGTGTGGGGCTCAAGGAGACGCACCGGATGCAGCCGGGGGGCGCGGCCGCCGCAGTGCTCGCGCCTTACGCGCTGATCTGCTGCGCCGCGTGCGCGCTGACCATGCTCGGGGGCGTGGTCGCCGGCGGGGTGCCGCAATGAGGTGCGTCGTGCGCGCCGGGCCGCCCTCGGCGCATGCGCTGGGTCTCGCGGCCGCCGGGGTCACGCTGCTGGTCGCCGCCCGTGTGCTGCCCCTCGACGCGCCGCCGCTCTCGCTCTTCGCCTGCCCGTTCCGCGCCGCCACCTCCCTGCCGTGCCTTTCCTGCGGGTCCACTCACGCGTTCGCTGCCGTCGCGCACTTGCATCCGCTCGAGGCCGCGGCGGCGAGCCCGCTCGGCGCGCTGGCGGCGTGCGCCTGCGCGGTTCACGCGCTCTGGACGGCGCTGCGCCTGTGCGGGTTCCGGTATGCCCCGGCGACTCTCGCGGTCACCCTTCGCGTCCGGCTCGGCGCGGCGGCCATGCTGGTCCTGAACTGGGCATTCCTGGTCCTGCGCGGCGCGCCGTGATCGCCCTCGCGCTGCTCGCGTCGTACCTGGCCGGTTCGGTGCCGTTCGGGCTGCTCGTCGCGCGGGTCGCGGCGGGCAAGGACGTGCGGACCGTTGGTTCGGGGAACATCGGCGCCACCAACGTGGCACGCGCCGCCGGTCGCGCGGCGGCCGCCGTCACGCTTCTGCTCGATGCGCTGAAGGGGCTGCTGCCCGCCGCGATCGCCGGGCGGACTCTGGCCGAACCCTGGGCGCCGGCGGCGTGCGGCGTGGCCGCCGTGATCGGCCACTGCTACCCGGTCTGGCTGCGGTTCCGCGGCGGCAAGGGCGTGGCGACCGGATTTGGCGTCGCGCTCGCGCTGGCACCGCTTTCGGCGGTGTGCGGGGCGGCGGTCTGGGTCCTCCTCTACAAGCTGCTCCGGATCTCGAGCGTCGGTTCGCTGGCCGGCGTGGCCACCGCGCTGCTGGTCGCGGCGTCGACCGGGCCGCGCTGGACCATCGCCGGGCTGGCTGCAATCGCCGGGATCGTGCTGGTGCGTCACCGCGCCAATCTCGAGAGACTGCTTCATCACGAAGAGCGGTAGAGCGCACCGCGCTGCCGCGTCCCTGCAGCCGACCGCGCGCCCGCCCGGGGCTTGCGGCGCCGCCGCCGCCCTCGCAAGTTGAAAAACGCTCGAAAATGACCCGTCGGATCTGCACGAACTGCGGGAGCACACGATGGCGACGTACGATCCGAACCATCCTTCCGACGGCCTTGACCCGGAGCCGCGCGACCGCCCGATGCACCTGCATTGGTGGGCCATCTTCGGCGGCAGCGTGATCGGCTGGGGCCTTCTCTTCTTCCTCTCGCTGCTGGGCCTCACCATCGGCCTCGCCGCGATCGAGCCCTACTCGGCGCGTCCCGCCTCCGGGGCGGACGTCGGGTCCGCGATCTGGGGAATGGCCGCGCTGGTGCTGTGCGCGATCGTCGGAGCGTACTTCGTCGTCCGGATCGCGGGCGAGCAGCGCAGGCGCGAGGCCGCGCTCCACGGGACGGTGTCCTGGGGCCTCTCGATGATCGCCGGGGCGTTGCTCACCATGTCGGCAACCAACACCGCCGCGCGCGCCGGGGCCGAGAATGCCCCGCGCGCCAGCGCGCGCGCCGACGCGAACGGCAACGTCCGCATGACCCCGCGCGACCGGGGCCGCCTGGACGAGGCGAGGAACGTCGCTGCGAAGACTGCGGGCGGGAGCACCGCGGCCGCGTTCCTCTCGCTCTTGGGCTCCCTCCTCGGCGCCGGCATCGGCGCGGCGCACGCATCGGGTCGCAGCCTGGGCCGCGGCTGGCGCGCCGGCGGCGACGCCCGGGAGGGCGAGCTGGGCCGCACGTCCTCCGCCGGCGGCGAGATGCCGGCGGGCGCGGATCCCGGCGACCGGGACCACCCGACGATCCTTCCGCCCACGCACTGAGCGGCTACAGCGTCTCGTTGAACCCCTTGTCGAACAGCTCGGCGAGGGCGGCCACGCACGCGCCGGCCTGCTCGCCCTCGGTGCGGACGGTGACGGTCGAACCCTTCGCGGCCGCCAGCATCAGCACGCCCATGATGCTCTTGCCGTTCACTTCCTGGCCGTCCTTCACCAGGGCGACCTCGCAAGGATACCGATTCGCGGTCTGCACGATGAGCGCCGCGGGCCGCGCATGCAGGCCCATCTTGTTCCGCACCAGCAGGTCCTTTTCGGCCCGGTCGTCCGGCACTCTACGTCCTTTGCTAGAGGAAGCCGCCGCCCAAGGCAAGGCCCAGGGCCATGGCGGTGTACAGTGCGGCGGTCAGCCCGATCCGCGGGAGCAGGGCGGCCATGGCGACGATGAGAACAGCGATCAGCACGGCGTGCCAGGGCCGGTGGGGCAATCCCGCGACCACCACCGATCGGCCCGCGATGACGCCCGCCAGCACGGCGGCGGATCCCTTGAGAATGGCGATGGTCTGCGGAAGGTGGACGTGCGAGACCGCGGCCACGATTCCCTCGCCCCGGCGGTAGCCGGCGAAAAAGAGCCACGCGCGCGCGGCGAGGTGCACGCCGTCGTAGAGGGCGAGGAAGAGCACCACCGACCAGAGGCCCAGGTAGGGCTCAGTGACCGCGGCGATCAGCGCCGCCGCCGGGCGCAGGGCCAGCCAGAAGAAGCCGTCCCCGAGCGCGGCGAAGGGAAAGGCCAACGCCGATTTGAACGCGGAGACGCTGTGCGGGTCGGCGGCGCCGCGCGCGACCTCCTCCTCCAGCCGGACCGCGCCTCCGAGGATCGCGGCGGCGAGGTAGGGGTGGCAGTTGAAGAACTCGAGGTGGCGCTCGATGGCGCGCGCCCGCGCGGGACCCGCCGGATACAGCTCCCGGAGCGCGGGCTCCATGGCGAAAGCGAAGCCGAGGTTCTGCATCCCGCGTGGGTTCCACGCCGCTTGCAGGAACAGCGACCGCCAGAGGACCCGTAACAGCGCGAGCGGCGACACGCGCCGGCGCGCGCTTGTGGCCCGGGCCTCGGCGGTCAGGGCAGCGCCCTCAAGACCGCGGCCGCGGCGAGGGTCGCGACGAAGCCGATCGCCGCGAGCGCCGGCGCGCGCGGATCGCGGATGGCGCGGATCGCGCTGGCCGCGGCCAGCGCCCAGACGGCATGCCACGCGCCGGTGAGCCCGGAAGTCAGGCGAGGCGGGCACTCGCTGCGCGCCATGCCGAGGAGCGGCGACAAGGCGGCGCAGGCGAAGCAGATCGAGGCTGTGACCGCGAAGGGCAGGAGGAGTCCGCGCAGGTTGGTTCGCGCCGCCCGGTCGTCTCCCGCGGCGGCGCGCGCCAGCGCCTCTTCCGAGAGCCTCGCGTTGTGCCTCTCGGTGGCGCGGTCCAGCCGGCGCCCCGCCACCGCAAGGGGGTAGAGCAGCGCGAGCCCGAGCGCGGCGAGCGGCGCGTCGACCCCGGTCCCCGCCGCGATGCCCGCCGGGACCACCGCCGAGGTCAGCGCGGCCGCGAGCAGCGTCTCGTTGTCGGGGAGGCTTCCGCCGAGGTTCACGCCCCCGAGGAAGATCAGCTCCAGCGGCACGCCCAGCACCAGCCCGCCGCGCGGATCGCCCAGCGCCCACCCCAGAAGGGGCGCCAGCACGATCGGCCGGCTCAGCATCAGCTGCAGCGCCCCCTTGCGCTCGACGGCCGCCAGCCCGCCGATCACCGCCGCGATCACGGCCGTCCCGGCCAGCTCCGCCCCTGCCAGAAACGCGCTCACCGTCCCATCCTAGAGGATCAGCGCTGAGCTGCGGCGAAGCGGGCTTTCAGGGAGGAGAGCGCAATGGGGTGCTCGTTAGGGACGGCGCGTGCCTCGACTTCGGTGCCGAGGGAGGAGAGGCGGGAGAGCGCGTCCATCTCGCCCGCATCCAGGTACACCGAGGGCGCCACCTGCCGGCGGCCGTTGGCGAAATGGACGTTGCCGAGGTTCAGCCGCGGGATTGGCACCCCGCTCTCGCCGAGCGCGATGGCGTCGCGGACGTCCCGCACGAGCAGCAGCGTGCGAACGCCGGGCACGCCCTTCCCGCCGGGCCGGAGTAGGTCGGCGGCGGCGGACACCTTGAGCACCTGGAACTGCACCTTGGGGGGAATGGCCAGAGCCATGGCCGAGCGGGCCAGCACGTTGCCGGCGGCTTCGTCATCGGCGACCAGCACGCCGTGCGCGTCGAGCGCCGGCAGCCAGGCCTCGAGCACCTGGCCGTGGACGAGCCGGTTGTCGACGCGGATGAGGGCCACGCCCGGGGCCTCCTTCACCCCATCCTCCCCCGCAGGAGCTCGGAAGCATGGCCGATCGACTTCTGCCCCGCCTCGGCCACCTCGCGCGCGAGCTGCGCGATCGGCTTCCCCGCCGGCCGCAGCGAGACGAGCTTCAGCAGCATGGGCAGGTTGACGCCCGTCACCACCTCCACCTTCCGCTCGTTCAGGAAAGAGAGGCACAGCTGCGTCGGCGATCCACCGAGCAGGTCGGTGAGCAGCAGCACGCCCTCGCCGCCGTCGACGGCCCGGATCGCCTCCTCGATCTTGTGGCGCACTTCGGGATCGCTCGCCAGCACGTTGACCGTGCCGACTCCCGAGAGCGGGCCCACCACGGCTTCCGCGGTGCGCAGCAGCTCCTCGGCCAGCCTTCCGTGTGCGGCTACGACGACGCCGATCATGGGGGAAATGTAGCGCAGCGCTGCGCCCGGCGCCCGCAATCGGACGACCGATGAGCGCGCGTTCAGGGCTGCTTGGCGCCCCCCGCGGTGAGGCGGACCGGCTTGGGCGGAGCGGGCAGCTCCGGCGGCGACTGGGTGGGCGCGGAGCTGAGGTGCACGCCCGGCGCCGCCGAATGAAACAGCCAGGCGGACAGCGCGAACAGGGGAAAGCCGATGGCAAAGACGGAGAACACCGCGCGCCAGGCGGATTGGCCCCAGCCGGCCGGAGCGGACCCGGAGACGACAAGGAGCGCCATCGCGCTGCTCGTCAGCTGCCCCGCAAGCACCGGCAGGAGCGCCGCGCGCCTCTCGCGCGGCGAGTGCGCCACCAGCACACAGGCCACGCAGATCGCGGCCATCATCCCGACGCCGAGCACCTGCCAGAACCGCACCTCGGCGGTCAGCTCCGCGCGCGCCCCCAGGCCCGCCACCCGGAACGTCCATCCCGGGAATACGGCGAACAGCAGCCCCAGAAGGCCGTACAGCGCGCTGCAGAAGGCGGCGAACCGCCCGAGGTGGACCTCCTGTGGCGAAAGCTCCGGGAGAGGCATGCGCGCTGCTCTACCACAGGGCGGCCCAGGCCGACTCTTTTCAGGTGACCGGTTTGCCCAGCCGTCGCGCCAGCAGGATCCGGTCGAACGCGGGCGTCCCCGCTCGCGCAACCACCAGATCGAGCCGGAGCGGCTCGCCTGGGCCGGGCACGCGCACCGAGCGGCGCTTGCCCATCGTCACGCTCATTCTTCCCCCGCGGGCCCGCCCGCCGTCGAGGGCGAGGCGATACTCGACGCACAGCTCGCCGCCGCTCTTGTGCGGCGACAGGTCGAGCGACATCCGCACGGGCTCGCTGTCGGGGCCGGCCGCCTGGGCCAGGTCGAGGTGCAGCTTGCGCCCCTCTTCGCCCACGAGCATGGGGCTCGCCAGGAGCGCGCCCGCCTGGTCGCGAACTTCGACGGAGAAGAGGAGCGCCGCGCCCTGGGCCTCACGCAGGCGCCCGAAGGTGCTCTCGGCGCCGGCGATGCCGAAGACGAGCCCGCCCAGCCCGAAGAGCAGGCAGAGCGCCTTCCTGCGCAGGCCGGACCGCATGAAACCTCCGGCCGGAGAGCCTCTCAACAGCCGGGCTTCACGTCAAGCTGGCGCAGGACCTTCCTTCGACTGGCCTTCACGATGGCCCGAGCCAGGCGATCGGGGTCCGCCCGGTACAAGCCGGCCTGCACCAGGCCGCGCAATTCGCTCACCCGGCGCTCTCGCTCGTGCTCGCTGCGCATACCCCCACAGTCGGCCGCGGCAGGTGGGGCTTTAGACGGTCTCCTGCAGCTCCTCCCGCAGGTCGCGCTGAATCCCCCGCAGGATCTGGCAGATGCGCGACTCGGTCACGCCCAGGACCTCGCCGATCTCGCGGTAGGTCAGCTCCTCTTCGTAATAGAGCGACAGGATGGTCCGCTCGCGCTCGGCGAGCCGGGCCACCGCCTGGCGCAGCTGGGCGTGGTCCTGCATCGCTGCCACGTGCGCGAACGCGCTCTCTTCCTCGCCCAGGCTGCCGTCGTCCGCGTCCTCGACCTGCACGAAAGCCTGCGCGTGGGGAAGGGTGCGAGCAACACCCCGACGGACGCGGTGCGACTCGTCAGTGGACAGCTCGCGGCCCAGCTTCATCCGCAGGCTATCCTCCGCGCGGTCGGCCTCGCGGCTGCGCCGCCGGTCGCGGCGGGAGAGGTGGTCCTCGGCGCGCAGTGCGTCGAGGATCGCTCCCTGGATGCGCGTGCGGGCATACGCCTCGAAGGGAATCGACCGCGAGGCGTCGAAGCGATCCACCGCGTCGATGAGACCCAGCACGCCGGCGCCGATCAGGTCGTCCAGGTCCACGCTCGCCGGCACGCGGCCTGCCAGCCGCAGCGCGAGGTTGCGCGCCAACCCGGTGTGGGCGCGGATGAGTGCTTCGCGCTCCTGCGTCTGCATCGCCTTCTTCCCGGCCGCCGCCTCGCTCCGCATCGGTCGCCTCCAGAGGCGCCTGGGTCAGCGCCACGGAGGGATCCAGAGCAACCGGTGTGCCTGGATCGGGTGGGATGGTGACGTCGTTGAAAATCCAGGCCTTGGGTATCGGCCTGGAGGGTCCACCGGCCGTGCACGATGTGGAATGGCGTCATCCGATTGACGCACCGCCGTTTGCTTGACGGAGTGGACCTGCGCGAGGGACTGGTAGAGGCGATGCGGGTCCTCTTCGTCGACGACGAGCGCGACCTCGTCTCCTCGCTGTCGCGGTACTTCCGGTTGCACGGGTTCGAGACGGCGGGCGCCTTCGGCGTCTCCGACGCGGTCTCGAAACTCGAGGACGCCCGGAGCACGGGCAAGCGCTTCGACGCGGTGGTCACGGACCTGCGCATGCCCGACGGCGACGGGCTCGTCGTCCTGGGCGAGGTCCGGCGCCTGTTGCCCGGCACGCCCGTACTGGTCATGACCGCGTTCGGCTCGGTGGCGACGAGCGTGGAAGCGATGCGCCTCGGCGCCGTCACCATGCTGGAGAAGCCCGTCCCGGTCGCGCAGCTCGAGCGCGAGGTGCGCGACGCCATCGCCGGGGCGCTCGAGGTGGAGGGCGGTCTCGAGGCGGCCGGCGGAGCGGGGCTGGTGGGCACCTCGCGGGCGATCGGGGACGTCTTCGACACGCTGGTCCGGGTCGCTCCCTCGAACAGCTCGGTGCTCATCCAGGGAGAGAGCGGCACGGGCAAGGAGCTGGTCGCCCAGGCGGTGCACCGCCTGTCACGGCGGGCGTTGGGCCCGCTGGTCGCGGTGAACTGCGCGGCCATCCCCGAGCAGTTGCTGGAGTCCGAGCTGTTCGGTCACGTGAAGGGCGCCTTCACCGGTGCGTCGCAGGCGCGCCAGGGCCGGTTCAAGCTTGCTCACGGTGGGACCATCTTCCTGGACGAGATCGGCGAGATGCCACTCGCGCTGCAGGGCAAGCTGCTTCGTGTGCTGCAGGAGCGCGCCATCGAGCCCGTGGGGGGGAGCAAGCCCGAATCCGTGGACTTCCGGCTGATCGCCGCAACCAACAAGGACCTCGAGGCGCAGGTGGGCAAGGGCGCCTTCCGGGGCGACTTATTCTACCGCCTCAACGTCGTGCCGCTGGTGCTGCCGCCGCTGCGCGAGCGCAGCGGAGACGTGCCGCTGCTCGCGGCGCACTTCCTCGCCCGACACAATGCGGGCAAGGAGAAGCCGCTGCGCTTCTCCCAGGGGGCCATCGAGTCGCTCGAGCGGCACGCCTGGCCGGGGAACGTGCGCGAGTTGGAGAACCTGATCGAGCGGCTCGCCGTCCTCAAGGGCGAAGGCGAGATCGAAATTGCCGATCTGCCGGGTCCGATCCGCAATGCGCGGGCGGGCACGAGGGCGACCGCCACCGTGGAAGGCGAGGTCGCCGCGGCGCTGCCACCGGAGGGAGTGGACCTCTACAAGGTGCTGGCGGACATCGAGGACCGGCTGATCCGCGAGGCGCTGGAGCGCTCCGGGGGGAACAAGAACCAGGCGGCGAAGATCCTGGGGCTGAACCGGACGACGCTGGTGGAGAAGCTGAAGAAGAAAGGGACGCTGAAGGGATCGGGGAGCTCGGAGAGCTGAAGGAGCGAGGTTCGACTGCGAGCTTCGAGGTTCGACTGCGGGGTTCGAGGTTCGACTGCGAGCTTCGAGGTTCGACTGCGGGGTTCGAGGTTCGACTGGGAGTTTCGATTGATGGACCATCTACACCTCGCTGCCGCCGTCCGCTCGCTCGCGCTGGCGGTGTGGTTTGGAGGAGGGATCGCCACC
>Ga0137394_10000088_pt1 | contig 62327 bp, 61 predicted proteins | sample czobulk116metaG_FD_108278 | JGI IMG/M metagenome (GOLD analysis project Ga0137394, IMG submission 108278) | Vadose zone soil microbial communities from Angelo Coast Range Reserve, California, USA - czobulk1.16 metaG | ecosystem: Environmental > Terrestrial > Soil > Vadose zone | place: USA...
AGTGCGGGACTCCTCGACAATCGATATCAGGGTTTAATGTCTGGATACCAAATGACGATAGAGTTATCGACCAATGCGCTGGACTACACCGCAGCGGCGACAGCTCGTGGACCGAACGATGGCCGATTTGACTACTACAGCCTCCCCGATTACGTCATCCGATACAGTACAGTTGTCGCTCGTGCGCCAACAGGTCTCTCCAGCGAACCCGTCCGATAGACGCAGGCCCGCGCTATGGGCGTTGGCCGTATGCCTGCTGCTTGTGTCGCTGTGCTATGCGAACTCGTTGAATAACGCGTTCATTCTCGACGACGTTCTAATCGTCGCGGCAAACGAACAAATCCGCAGCATTCAGCCGCTGCACTTCCTCTCTCGCTCGTACTGGGGAGAGCAGATCAATGGCTGGGTATACCGGCCGCTGACGATATTTTCGTTCTCCGTTGAGTATTCGATCTGGCAGGCCTGGCCTCCCGGTTTCCGATTCACCAATCTGTTGCTGCATGCGCTGAACGGATGGCTGGTGTTCCTGCTGGTTCGAAGCATTTTCGGCTCATTGCCCGCGGCGTGGGCTTCGGCCATCGTCTACGTCGTCCATCCGGCCCACACGGAAGCCGTGGTGGGTATTGTCGGGAGGAGCGAACTGCTGGCCGCTTCGCTGTTCTTTGCAGCATGGCTCGCATTTCGCAGCGGACGCACGTGGCTGGCGGCCGCAGCGTATTTCCTCAGTCTTCTCGCAAAAGAGAACGCCATCACACTTCCTGCCGTCATCGCGGTCGAAATGCTGTTGAACGAAGGCAGCGTGCGCAAAGTTCTGCATTCATGGCGGCGGTTTGCCGTTCTGGGTTCGGTTGCACTGGTTTATCTGGCGATGCGCATCTATGTGCTTGGGCGCCTTGGACCGCCCTGGATGGGCCAGTACCTGCACGGAAGGCTGACGCTCGTCGAGCGATGGATGACCTCCGGGCGCGTCTTTCTGCAATACCTGCGTCTGATGTTCTGGCCCGTGGACGTAACGGGCGACTATGACTTCAACACCATACCCGTCGCCGGAGTGCGGGACTGGGATGCGTGGACTGGATTGGTGCTCGTTGCCGCATGCCTTGTGACCGCGCTGTGGGGCGCCAGGCGCCGGCCGAAACTCAGCCTGGGAATTCTCTTCGTCTTCGTGACGCTGTTGCCGGTCTCCAACTGGATCGTGCCGATCGCTGTCCTCATGGCCGAACGATTTCTCTATACACCGATGTTTGGCTTCGCGCTCGTCGTGGGCGGATTCTGGGCGGGGATTCCGAGTAAGCGCATCCGGCTGTTGACCGCGGTGGGTGTGGTGGCGATGGGTGCGGTTCTTTGTATCGGGCACAACTACATCTGGCAGGACAAGCTCGCGTATCATCGCAACCTGGTCCGAGTGTTTCCGGAGAATGCGAGGGGACGGCTCGGGTACGGTTTCGCACTTCTGAATATGGGAAAGCCTGAAGATGCCAGGATGCAGTTCGAAGAAGGTCTTCGGATAATGCCGAACAGCGTTCCACTGATTTTGGGTCTGGCCGCTGCAACGATGCGCCTCGATCACACTTGTGAGCGGGTTCGTCCGCTGGTCGCCAAAGCGCTGTTTGAGGAGCCCACCCACACTCTGGCCCACTGGATCCTCGGTGACTGCTTCCTGCAGGACGGAAACAAAGAACTCGCTGAGAAGGCGTATGGCCAGGCGGTCCGGCTTACCGATTTTCCGGATCCCGAGCTTCTCTATTTCTGGGGCCGGTCCCTGGAGGACATTGGTCAGACAGCGAAGGCAATAAGCGTTTATAAACGCGGCGCCATAATCGATCCCACCAACCAGGGAATAAAGCTACGGTTAAAGGTTCTGGCGAGCCCAGATTAAACACAAAGGCACGAAGGCACAAAGGAAGGCCGCAAAAGAAATAATTTGATGGGGCCTTCCTTTGTGCCTTCGTGCCTTTGTGTTTAATCCGCCGCTCCCTCAAATCACCGTCACTAACGTCCAATGTCATGGGACACTGGACGTTAGCAATTTGAAAACCGTCCCCCATTGATCTAATCAGTTCAACTGGCTTACTCTCAAAGATATGCGATTTTGCCTTGCTGTGTTTCTTGCGTTGTTGCAGGCTCCCGCGCCTTCGCCGAATCTCTCGACTCTCGTTGAAGGCGTCGAGCGCTCCTTCGCTCGAATGAAGGACTTCACTGCGGACTTCGTTCAAATTGAAGATTCTTTGAACCGAAAGCAGCAGGAGTCGGGTCATTTATATCTGATGAAGTCACGGATGATGCGATGGGAGTACAAGAGCCCCGAGGAGAAGCTATTCATTTCAAATGGTAAAACGGTTTACTTCTACGTGCCGGCGGACCGACAGGTGAACAAGGATGCGGTTCGGGAGACTGCGGACGACCGGATTCCATTAATGTTCTTGCTCGGCCGGTCTGATCTTCGAAAGGAATTTACGAGATTTGAGCTGCTTTCCACCAAGCCGTTCCTGGAGGGAACAAAGGTGGTGCGAATGTATCCGCGAAGAAAAACGGACCTGACTGAAGTAGTGATGGAAGTCGATCCCGCAAATTTTCTCGTACGAAGGCTCCTGCTCGCTCACGCCGACGGTTCGCGATCGGAATTTATCTTCTCGAATATCCGCATCAATACCGGGCTCCGGGCTTCGATGTTTGAATTCAAGGTTCCTCCCGGCGTCGAGGTTATTGAAGGGATCGGGCAGTAGGGGGATAATTCGGGGACAGACGTATAAATCACCTAAATTCAAATCAAGGAAACCTTAACCGGAATTTAGGTGATTTATACGTCTGTCCCCGAATTGTCCCCGTCCCAAAAACCCAATGGAATTTAATTGCAAATACGCCAAGCCATCGGGCGAGGTCGTGAAGGCCGTGCTCGTTGGCCAGAATATGGACGAGGTCCGGCACCGGCTTCAGGAACAAGGCTTCCTGCCCATGTCGATCCAGACCCGCGGCTGGTCGATTTCGTTTCGGCCGCGGAAGCGGCAGGAGACGGTCAAGCCGGAAGACTTCATCATGTTCAACCAGCAGTTCGTGGCTTTGATCCGGGCCGGATTGCCGATTCTGCGAGGACTCGATCTGCTCAAGGACCGCATCCGTAACCCGGTGTTGCAGCGGCACATCGCGGATGTTCGTGACCGCGTCCACTCCGGAGCGCTGCTTTCGGATGCGATGCGTGCGCAGGGCATTTTCCCGACGGTGTACACGGCATCGGTCTTCGCCGGTGAACGCAGCGGAAATCTCGTCGAAGTCATCACAAGGTACGTCAAATACGAGAAGACCATCCTGACGGTCCGGAAAAGATTTCTAAATTCGTTGATCTATCCGGCCTTCCTGGTTGTCCTTGCAATAGTGATGGTTGCGGTCATCATGACCTATGTCATCCCGCGTTTTGCCGAGTTGTATGCCGGCCTGGGTACCCAATTGCCGGTATCGACAAAAGTGCTGATCGCCGTTTCGAACGCGATTCAGAGCCAGTTGCTACTGATCGTGCCGTTGCTTGTTGGCAGCGTTGTGGCATTGAAAGTCTGGGCGGGAACCAGGGGCGGACGGCATTGGATCGACGAGTTCAAGCTGAACGCGCCGATCGTCGGCAATTTGTGGACGATGTTTTCCATGGCCCAGCTTTCACGGACGCTGGCCACATTGCTGCAGGGTGGAATCCCGCTGGTCGCGGCGCTCGAAGTTGCGAGAGACGCCTCGGGCAATCGGGTCATCGGCGACTCGATCCGCAGCGCGATAACCCAGGTTCGGGAAGGGCAGTCGCTCTCCGATAGTCTGGAGCAGACCGGGCATTTTCCGGAGCTCGCTCTGGAAATGATGCGGGTCGGTGAACAAACCGGATCATTGCCGGAGATGCTGAATCACGTGGCCGACTTTTATGACGAGGACGTGGATCTCCGGTCCACTGCTCTATTGAGCTGGGTCGAGCCCGTCATCCTGGTCTTCGTCGCAGTGTTCATCGCGTCGATCCTGATTTCGCTGTATATGCCGATATTCAGTATTCGGGGCGGGATCCAAACATGAAGCAAATAACCGAAACCAAAGAGAAGGATCGGGCCGCGGCGCAACAGCTCGCCCAGCGCTATCGCTATGATTTCGTCGACCTGAAGGGCGCTCACATGGACCTGGAACTATTCCATTCGATCCAGGTCGATCTGATGTTCCGTTATAACTTTGTCCCGCTGCGGATGGAAGGACATGCGCTCGTCGTGGCGATGGCCGATCCGAGCGATCTTATCGTTATCGATGAAGTTTCCGCCCTTTTGGGCCGGCCGCTGATCATCAACGTTGCGCCGCTTTCCGAGATCCAGGACCTCCTGAAGAAATCGGAATCGTCGCAGCGCATGCTCGAGGAGGCTACCGAAGGCTTCAAGCTCGACCTGATCCGCGAGAATGAATCCGGCGAAGAAACGATCACCATCGAGAAGATCACGCAGGAAGAATCGAGCCCGATCATCCGCCTCGTCGATACGATCATCTTCACGGCACTCGAGCGGCGGGCAAGCGACATTCATATCGAAACGCGTGACACGGAAGTCGGCGTGAAATACCGCATCGACGGGTCGCTGAATGAAGCCATGGCGCCCATCGCGAAGGAACATCACTCGACGATCATTTCGAGAATCAAGGTCATGTCCGAACTCGACATTTCCGAGCGCCGCGTGCCGCAGGACGGCCGCTTCAAAACGAGATACAAAGGCCGCTCCATCGACTTTCGTGTTTCGATCATGCCGTCGATTCACGGCGAAGATGCAGTGGTCCGTATCCTCGACAAGGAGACGATCAGCGAGAAGTTTCGAAACCTGAGCCTGGAGGTTGTTGGTTTTCTGGAGGAGGACCTGGTGAAGTTTCGACGCTACATCAAGGAACCCTACGGAATGGTTCTGGTCACGGGTCCGACCGGAAGCGGGAAAACGACAACGCTTTATGCGGCCCTGATGGAGATCAAGAACGACGAGGACAAGATCCTCACGATTGAAGATCCGGTTGAATACCAGATTCGCGGCATCACCCAGATTCCGGTAAACGAGAAGAAGGGGCTCACATTTGCCCGCGGTCTCCGATCCATTCTGCGTCACGATCCGGACAAGATCATGGTCGGGGAAATCCGCGACGTCGAAACCGCGCAGATCGCCATTCAGTCCGCGCTCACCGGCCACCTTGTGTTCACCACTGTCCACGCCAACAACGTCGTGGACGTTCTGGGCCGATTTCTCAACATGGGCGTCGATCCGTACAACTTCGTTTCGGCGCTCAATTGTATTCTGGCGCAGCGCCTGGTTCGGATGATCTGTGTGAATTGCAAGAAGCCGGTGCAGCATTCGGAGCAGACCTTGACGGAATCCGGCCTCAATCTGGAACAGTACCGGGATTTTGCATTTTATGAGGGCGAAGGTTGTCTCGAGTGCAACGGCAGCGGATTTCGCGGCCGGACGGCAATCCATGAATTGCTCGATCTTTCCGACCGCATTCGCGAAATGATCACCGAGAAGAGGCCTACATCCGAAATCAAGCGCGCCGCGCATGAGGAAGGTATGAGTTCGCTGCGCGAGTCCGCCCTCGAGAAAGTCTTCTCGGGCATAACAACGCTGAAAGAGATCAATAAGGTTACGTTCATTGAGTAAGACAGTCGTCAACAGTATCCGCGAAGTATTCAAGCCGCAGGCGCCCCTGTGGGCTTGCGAGGTCACGGCGAAGCACGTCATCGTTGCCGGGGTCAACAAGAAGCGCAGCCAGATCGAGGGCAAGGTCGCAACCGACGTCACTCCGGGACCCGAAAACCTGCGCGCCGGCGTGAGATACGCGTTGAGCAATGCGGGTTTCAAAGGGTCGGAGATCGCTGTCGTCGTTCCGGACGATACTGCCCGCATCGCATTCCTGACATCCGAAAAGCCATCCCGGGATCCCGACGAGCAGAAAACATTCATCCGCTGGAAACTGAAGAAGACGGTTCCTTTCGACGTGGAGACCGCGCAGGTCGCATTTCGAGTGCTGGGGCCGCATCGCGCAGGCGCAGGAGTGGACATGCTCGTGGCGCTTTCACCGCGGTCGATCGTCCAGGAATTCGAAGATCTGTTCGATTCTCTGGGTATTCACGCCGGCATGGTGATGCCCTCGACGCTGGCAGCGTTGCATCTCTTCAACGTGCCATCCGTGGATGCCTTGTTTTTGAAGATCGCCCCGGACTGCATCACCACGAGCGTCTTTCAAAACCAGCGCATGGCGTTCTACCGGCGGGTCGCCGAGATGCCCCTCTACGATGCAGTTTATCCGACGGTGATGTATTACCAGGACAAGCTTGGAGGCAAGGCGCTCGAACAACTGACCATTTGTGGATACGACGAGGATATGCGATCCCCGATTGTTGAGCTTCAGGAAAGGCTCGGTTTATCCCCCGCACGCCTGGACCCCAAGAATGTCGAGGACATTTTCAAACCCGTACTCGGGAGTGTGCACCTACTGTGGCAGAGTTTGATCTAAATCTATCGACGCGGCCGTTTCCCGCATATCGAATCGTCAATCTGGCAATGTTGGTCGGCCTGGTGTTGCTGGTGCTCATCTCCGTGTGGCAGGTATACGGTTTCATGAGGTTTTCTTCGCTGGCGCGATCCATCCGCAACCAGGAACAAAGCTCGCGTGTCGAGGCGGAATCCCTTGCAAAACACCTCACAGCGCTGGAAGCAGGCCTGGATCGGCCGGAAGCGGCGGCCAAACTGAACGAGATCGGATTTCTGAACGCCCTCATCGCTCGCAGAGAGCTGTCGTGGACGAAAATGTTCGCCACGCTCGAGCAGATGGTTCCCGAAAAGGTTCACCTCGTGAGTCTGAGCCCCGAGTTTCGTCCTGAAGGCGCCCTTATGTTGAGAATCCAGGTTCAGGGCAAGAGCGTCACCGACGTCAGTAACTTCGTTCATGCGCTTGAGCTGTCGCCGGTGTTTGCCGACATCAAGGTGTCGGTCGAACAAAAGCGCTCCGTGGGCCCGGCTCCGGGCACGGGCACGGAATACGATGTCAATCTGACTGCGAACTATTTTCCGCAGAAGGAATCTCGATGAAGGCCAAATACAAACGTCAGCGCCAGCAATACCTGTTTGCGGGTGCACTGGGCGTGTTCGCGGTCATCAATCTGCTGTTCTTCCTTATTCTGTACGCGCCTGCGCGTTCGGACTATTATGAGCTGCGGGACGCGATCGGGAACCTCCAGAACGAAGTTTCGGCGCGGCAAAAAGCGGTGGAAAGACTCGAGAAGCTGAATGCTCAGTTGGAGACATCCGAGCAGGATCGGCGGCGGCTATTCACGAAGCACTTCCTGCCCAGGGATATTGGGTACTCGCAAATACTTCCCAAGCTCGATGCAATGGCGCAGGATGCCGGAGTATTGTCGACGCGTAAAGGATTCACCATCGACGAGGCTCCTCAATACGGGCTCTATTCCGTTAAAATAACAGTACCGGTGACCGGTGGATACGCGAACGTCGTCCGCTTTATCAAGGAACTGGAAACCGCAGACACGTTCTTTATTACTAATTCGATCGACGTGCGTGGAACTGACACATCGACGGCGGCGAATTCCGAGATTTCGCTCGACGTGAAATTGGAAACTTTCTTTTATCAATGAGTAAAAGGGATCGGCAAAAGCTCAGCATTCTTGTCGTCTTGCTCGCAGTACTCGGGCTGACTCTGGTGCTCGCCTACCGCATGAACAGACCTGCAAGCACGGCAGCGGTGCAATCGACGGAAACCAAAGCGGCCCCAAGTCTGCAGACTGCGACCGACGCGAAGATTCGTCTGGACCTGCTCGAGAATCCGGAAGCCTCTGATGCCGGCCGGACCAACGTGTTTCAGTATCGGGAGGGGCGCAGCGCGCCGGGGAACTCGCTTCCGGGTTCAAGGGATATTGCCCCGCCTCCGCCACCTGCGCCGGTTGCGCCGACGCCGCCTGTGGCCCCGCTCCGGCCGGCTCCGCCGGCGGTGCCTTCCATCCCGCTCAAGTATCAGGGTTTTGCTGTAGTGAGTTCTCCGACGCCCAAGCTCACGGCGTTCGTACAGGATGATTTGCAGCGCCACTTCAACGTGACCGTGGGCGAGATCCTGTTGGGTCGATATCGCATTGCGACAATCACCGACACGTCGATCGAAGTCGAGGATCTGCAGTTCAATCGCCGGCAAGTATTGCCGCTGCAGAAGTAGTCATGAAACATAGACGCGATGCCGGGTTTTCTCTTGCCGCACTGATTGTTTTTGCGAGCGCCCTTTCCATTCTGATGGCTGCAGCGGTTCCTGTTTATCAGATTCAGGCAAAGCGGGCGCTCGAAGAGGAACTGATTTTTCGCGGTGAGGAATACACGCGCGCCATTCAAAAGTATCAGCGGAAGTTCGGCGTTTATCCCACGTCGGTGGATCAGTTAGTCCAGACAAACGGTTTGCGCTTCGTGCGGAAACCATACAAGGATCCCATCACTAATAAAGAGTTTCGCCTCATTCTGCTGAATCCGGATATGAGTCTCACGGGCTCGAAAACGATGGGGGGTCAGGGGACGAATCAGCAGCCGCTCTTCGGTAATACCTCGATATTCGGTTCAGGGCCAGGGTCGAATTCCGGCACGAAGAGCCCGCCAACGTCGCCACCGCCGCCACCGCCGCCAACCCGGTCGAACCCACCAGGCCCATCAAGCTCGATTGCCCCAACTGGATCATCGCCGCAGCCTTCCGGCCAGCGCGGGAGTCCTTTCACTAGCGGAGCTATCGTTGGAGTAGCCTCAGACAGTTCGAAAGAATCCCTCAAGATCTACAACAACCACCAGAAGTACGATGAGTGGGAGTTCTTCGCACTCGCCGGACAGCCGGGTGCGCCTGGGGGACCTTTTGGACTTGGGGGACCTGGAGGACCAGGGGGACCTGGAGGACCTGGAGGACCCGGAGGACCTGGAGGACCCGGAGGACCTGGGGGACCAGGGGGACCCGGAGGACCTGGGGGACCTGGGGGACCCGGAGGACCTGGGGGACCTGGGGGACCCGGAGGACCTGGGGGACCAGGGGGACCTGGGGGACCTTTTGGACCTGGGGGACGTGGAGGCGCCGGACCCGGAGGCGTAGGACCTGGACCTGGTGGATTTGGGGGCCCGTTTGGGCCTGGGGCAAACGGGTTTCCCGGTGGCGGCAACGGATTTCCCGGTGGCGGCAACGGATTTCCCGGTGGGGGCAATCCCTTCCCGCAGCAGCAGAATCAGCCCAACACTCCGATCAAGCGATGAGCTTCTCCACAATTCAACTTCATCCGGGGCCGCGCGCAGCGAGCATCGTACTGAATCGTCCGCCTCTCAATATCATCAACCTGCAGATGATGGAGGAATTGAATGCCGCATGGGATGAGATTAAGGATCTTGGGGCGCAGGTTGTCGTGATTTCTGCTGCGGGAAGCCAGGCATTCTCAGCCGGTGTGGATGTCGCGGACCACGCGCCCGAAAGGGTCGACTCGATGCTCGAAAAGTTCCATCACGTTATCCTGAAAATCCGCAAATCGGACTGTGTGAGTATCGCTGCAATTCATGGGCATACGCTTGGTGGAGGAGCCGAACTGGCCATGATGTGCGACCTCATTATCGCTGCCGATGACGCCAGGATCGGTCAGCCCGAGATTTCAATCGGCTGCTATCCGCCGGTCGCTGTGGCGTACCTGCCGGGCGCGATCGGTTTTCACAAAGCGTCGGAGATGGTGCTCGTGGGCGACCCGGTAAGCGCAGTCGAGGCGGAGAGACTCGGTCTCGTGAATAAGGTGGTGCCGCGGTCGGACCTGAATGAGACCGTCGACTCTTTTGTGGACAAGCTTCTGACAAAAAGCTCCGCAGTCCTCGCCCTGACGAAGCGTGCCCTCAGGGAAGGAACCGGGCATCACTTCGAAAAGGCTCTGGACCGATCCGAAGAGCTTTATCTGCGCGAGCTCACGAAGACGGATGACATGAAGGAAGGAATCCGCGCATTCCTGGAAAAGCGACCGCCTTCCTGGAAGAACAAATGAGGAACGAGAACGCAACCACAAAAAGCACAAGATGCACAAATCTCATGTGCTTCTTGTGGTTTCGTTCCCTTTAGTCCTCCAGAGCGTCGATGACCTCGTCGTAATGCTCATCGACTTTCACTTTTGGGAAAATGTGCGAGATCTTTCCGTCCTTGTCGATGATGAACGTGGTCCGCTCGATACCCATGTATTTCTTACCGTAGTTGATTTTTTCCTTCCACACTCCATAGGATTCGACGATTTTCTTATCCGTGTCCGCGAGTAGCGGGAAGTTCAGCTCGAACTTACTCTTGAACTTCTTGTGCGAGTCTACTGAATCCGTGCTGACGCCTAGAACTACAGCCCCGCGGTCCTTGATTTCGTCGAACCCGTCTCGGAAAGCGCACGCTTCCTTGGTACAACCCGGCGTGTCATCCTTCGGATAGAAATACAAAACGATCTTTTTCCCCTTGAAATCCGAGAGCTTTACTTTTTGTCCCGCGTCGGTCGACACGTTGAAATCAGGCGCTTTATCTCCTACTTTCAATCGGTCCTCCCCTGGTTCGTTGGCTGCTTTGGACATAGCTTCTCCTATAATGCAGGTTTATGCGTGATCTTCAGCGTCTTCAGGTCCTGAAACTCGATGACGAACGTCTTCAGCATACAGAAGATGATGTTGTGGTGGAAGAGCCGCTCGAGATTCGTGTGAACGGTGACAGCGTTTCCGTGACGATGCGAACACCTGGAGATGACTTCGACCTTGCGGTGGGACTTCTGTGGACGGAAGGGATCATTGGTTCCGCGAATGAAATCGGGACGATTGCATACTGCCCGGACGAAGACCAGCCGGAGTTGAAGAATGTTGTGAACGTCGGGCTGGTCGATGCGAGTCGCAAGCTGGAATCCTCCCGCAGGCTTTGGTCGAACTCGAGTTGCGGGCTCTGCGGAAAAGCCACGCTTGAAGCGATCCATCAAGTGTGCCGGCCGATCGACAGCCGGGTGACTGCCGGCTACGACCAGCTCTGCGCGATGCCTTCCCTGTTGCGGCAATCCCAGGCCAATTTTGAGCGCACAGGCGGCATTCATGCCGTCGGATTGTTCGACACGCGCGGCAATGTGTTGCTTGTCCGTGAAGACATCGGGCGGCACAATGCGGTGGATAAAGTGCTCGGCGCCGCTCTCCGTGATTCCCGCGTTTCGCGGTCCGAAACGATCATGATGGTCAGCGGCCGGCTTGGATTCGAGATCGCTCAGAAGGCGCTCGTGGCGGGCATCCCTATTGTGGCTTCGATCTCGGCGCCGTCCAGTCTTGCAGTTCAACTTGCCGGCGATTTCGGAATGACCTTGATTGGATTTCTCCGCGGCCCATCCATGAACATTTACACACACGCGGAGCGGGTGGTGAGGGATGAATCAGGGGGTTAGCACGATCTTTCCGAACACGGCCCTTTGCTCGATCAGCTCGTGGCCCTTTGGCGCTTCCGCGAGCGGCAGTACCCGATCGATGACCGGCTTCAATTGCCCGCGAAACACGCACTTCATCACATCGAGAAACTCGCGCTGGCTTCCCATCGTCGAACCCATCACCTGAACCTGGCGGAAAAAGATCTGCCGCAGATCCGTCTGAGGGGCGAAGCCTGTCGTCGCGCCGCAGGTCAGAACGCGGCCGCCGCGGCGCGCGGAACGGAGACTGCGGACCCAGGTGTCTGCGCCGATGTAGTCCACCACCACATCGACGCCGCGCCTGTTCGTTAAATCGCGGATCTTCTTATCGAACTCGTCGGCCGTGTAGTTGATGAGAAAGTCCGCGCCGAGTTGTTTCGCGCGTTCCAGTTTTTCCTGGCTGCTCGCGGTTGCGAAGACACGGCATCCGGCCATCTTCGCAATCTGGATGGCCGCCGTTCCCACACCAGCGCCGGCGCCGAGAATCAGCACGTCTTCGCCCGGGCGGATGTTGCCTTTGGTGACCATCATGCTCCATGCCGTCAAAAAAACAAGCGGCGCCGCGGCAGCTTCCTCGAAGGAGAGAGAATCAGGAATCGGCAGAACGATGTGAGCGGGCACTTTCAGGAGCTGCGCGTATGAGCCGTCTGTATTCTCACCGACCATGGCGTAAGAAAGGCACTGGCTTCCAAATCCGGCGGCGCAGAATTCGCATCGGCCGCAACTGATGCCGGGGTTGATCGTGACGCGTTGACCAACCGAAAGTTCCCGCACATCCTCTCCGATTTCACGAATGACACCGGATGCATCGCTGCCGATGATTTTGGGCATCAGCACTTTGATGCCGGGCATGCCGCGGCGGAGAAAGACATCGATATGATTGATCGATGCGGCTTTCACCTCGATCAACACCTCGCCTCGCGAGGGATTGGGATCCGGCACATTCTCGATGTGGAGGACATCAGGTTCGCCGTGCTGGTGAAAAACGACTGCTTTCATGCAAGTCAGTTAGTCTATCCTACGATGGATGAGCATTAAAACCGTTGTCGTGATCGGCGCAGGGATCATGGGACGCGGCATCGCGCACGTTTCCGTGCTCGGTGGATTCAACACCATATTGAACGATGTTTCGGACGATTTTCTACAGAAGGCTCGGGGCCGAATTCGCAAAGATCTTCAGCAGGCCGTCGAGCTTGGGAAGCTGTCCAGTGATGTAATGAACACGTCGGTTCAGCGGCTCGCTCTGGATACCGATATGGAGCGCGCAGCGAAGAACGCGGATCTTGTCATCGAAGCGGTTCCGGAGAGAATCGACCTGAAGCTCGAAGTGTTCGCGAGGCTCGAGGGAGTGTCCGCGCCGCACACGATTTTCGCGTCGAATACATCCGCATTGAGCATCACGGAAATGGCCGCCGCCACGAAGCGCCCGCAGCAATTCATTGGGATGCACTTTTTCAACCCGGTTCACAAAATGAAGCTCGTCGAGATCATTCGTGGTCTCGAGACAAACGACGAAACCTTTCAAACAGTCGAGACGGTTTCTCGAAAGATGGGGAAGGAGACGGTTGAAGTAAAGGAGTCTCCAGGTTTCGTGACATCGCGGATAAATGCCCTCATCGGCAACGAGGCGTTTTTCATGTTGCAGGAAGGCATTGCCAGCGCACGTGACATCGACAAAGCTCTGAAGCTTGGGTTGAATCATCCGATGGGTCCGTTCGAAATGGTGGATCTCGTCGGTCTCGACACCCGCCTCAGCATTTTGAACTTCCTTCACCAGACCCTGGGCGAAAAGTATCGTCCTTGTCCCCTTCTCGTGAAGTACGTGAAAGCCGGCCGGCTTGGGAAGAAAGTCGGGAAGGGTGTTTACGAATATTCCGACAATCCAGGAGGTCAGCCATGATTATGCCCGTCGTCGGAGCATCGCTTTTCCTGCTTCTGCAGGCACCGCCCGCCAGGGGCACGATTGAAGGAGTTGTGTTGAACATCAGTACCGGCAAACCTGTTTCGGGGGCCCAGGTAACGATAATGAGAGTGCCGAACTTTGGGACTGGCGCCGTTACGACGGGCATCATGACTACGGCCAATGGTCCCGGATTTACGTCCCAGAGTTTTAGTCCCGGCGGCCTTCCAGCGGCGCCGACAGACAACAACGGCCGGTTTGTTTTCCAGGATCTCGAACCCGGCCCCTATCGCATGACTGCGCTTGCCAATGGCTATGCCCAGCAGGAGTACGGCGCTCGTGCGCCTGGACAAAGCGCATCCGGCACGTCAATCGATCTCACTGCCGGTCAGGCGATAAAAGATGTGGTGTTTCGTATGACGCCGGCAGGAAATGTCAGCGGACGCGTCACAGGGCCAACGGGAGAACCTGTGGTGGGTACGGAAGTTTTGTTGTTGAGATCCGTCTATGACCCGAACGGCCGGAAGAACTATCAGCAGACGGGAGTAATGCAAACCAACGATCGTGGGGAATATCGGTTTTTCTGGGTTCCGCCGGGACGCTATTACCTCAATGCAGGTTCTCCTTCGCGGCCGCAGCCCGGATTGAATGCCTTCGTCCCAATGACGGTAGGCAACAAGTACGCCCGAGTGTTTTACCCAGGAACAGCGGATCCATCGGCGGCCGTTGCAATCGATATTCAGCCCGCAGCCGAAACCGGCGGAATCGATTTCCATCTTGCGGAGCAGCAGACGTACCGCGTGCGAGGCCGAGTGATCGATTCGAGATCGGGGCAGCCGGCTGCGCCCCAGAATTCCAGCATTTCCATTATTCCGCGTGATGTCGGCATTGCAGGAATGGGAACCTTTTCGTCCAGCGCTCCCTACAACGGCGCGGATGGATCATTCGAGCTGCGCGATATTCCGTCGGGGTCTTATTGGATACGCGCACAGTTGCCCATGACGGGCGGGTTTCAGCCCGGAGGTCCTCCACCGCGGCCACCGATGGGAATCGCGGCAGTCGATGTTCGGAATGCAGACGTCGATGGCGTCGTGGTTAACGTCACTCCTGGGATATCTCTGTCCGGTCGAATGAGTGTTGAAGGCGCGGCTCTACCGCCTGACTCAGGATTCGAGCGGACGAACATCACGTTCCGTTCGAGCGTGCTCGTTTCACTTACCGCGCCGCCCCCGCCTGTGCGCCCAAATGCCGATGGCATATTCCAGATCCAGAACACTTTTCCCGGGGAGTATCAATTGATAGTTGGGACGCCACCGAATGTGTATCTCAAGGAGGCCCGTTGGGGCTCTATCGACATACTCAGTCGTCCGTTGGAGATTACGGGTCCGGTCTCCAATGAGCTTCAAATTGTCCTTGGGCAGAATCCTGGTCAGATTGGCGGGACTGTGATGGATGAGCGGCAGCAGACTGTGCCCAACGCCCAGGTGGTTCTCATTCCGAACCGGCGAGAGCGAAACGACCTCTACAGGCCCGCCACAACCGACGCGAGCGGTCACTTCACGATGCGGACCATTCCCCCGGGGGATTACAAGATCTTTGCCTGGGAGAATATCGAACGAAACTCTTTTTTCGATCCGGACGTGTTGAGGCAGTTCGAACAAAAGGGCAAACCCGTCATTGTCGGCGAGTCTTCAAACGCAACGGTGGACGTGACAGTTATTCACTAACTGTAGCGGCGCAGTCCAAGATATCGCGCGAAGCGCATCCGAATACAGCCGCGTAGCGGCGACAGAATGTAGCCCCACGCGTCAGCGTGGGGTATGCGTTGTCGCCGCTACGCGGCTGTATTCGGATGTTTTGGACGCATCTGGTCATTGAGCGCCGCTACAGTCCACTACGCCTGGGTGGACCCACCGCAGATGCTGATCGCCTGACCTGTGATGTTCTTGCCGGCATCCGACGCGAGGAACGCCACAAGGTTGGCGACCTCTTCCGGTTGAACCATCTCTCCCAGCGGCACGCGAGACATTGCCTGGTTTCTGAACTCGTCGACGGAAATTCCAAGATCCGCCGCAATGTCGCGCATTCCCGAACGTGCCATTTCGGTATCTGTCCAGCCCGGGCAGAGCGCGTTCACGGCAATCTTCCGCGGGGCCAGTTCCAGCGCGAGCGCGCGCGTAAAGCCGATGAGGCCGGTCTTGGCGGTGCAATAGGCGGTGTAGCCGGGGACTCCAAACTTTCCCAGCACAGAGGAGATCATGACCACGCGGCCGCCGTTCGGCATGTGAGGCACCGCAGCGCGGGTGACGTAGTACGAGCCGAGGATATTTGTCTGGAGAATGTCCGTCCATGGCGCTGTATCCTGCGCGTCCACGGGGGTCACGCCGGATATGCCCGCATTGTTGACGATGATGTCGATCCTGTGAAACCGGTCCACGATCAGCTTGACACCGCCGTCGACGCTTTTCTGATCGCGGACATCCATCTTTACGGACATCGAGCGTTCTTTTCCAAGATCGTCACATGGCGTTCGAGCGCACAGAGCGACGCTCGCGCCCTCCTGGTGGAGTTTCCTTGCTATTGCGAGACCGATACCACGGCTCGCGCCGGTTATAATGGCAACCTTGTTTATGGACATAGACGGGAAGGTAGCATTAATTACAGGTTCTGCAAAGCGAGTCGGAAGGACGATCGCGATCGAGCTGGCGAAGAGAGGCGCCCGCGTCGCGGTTCATTATCGATCCAGCCGGCACGAGGCAGAAGATACGACGAAGACAATTCAAAGTTCCGGTGGAGAGGCCGCGACTTTCCAGGCGGACCTTACCCAGAAGCCCGCGGTGGACAAAATGTTTCGAGATATCCAGACGACTTTTGGCGGGCTGGACATCCTGATCAACAGCGCTTCCACCTTCGATCCCTCGACCGCTCAGCAAACGAATCCGGAGCAATGGGACAAACAAATGGATTCCAATGCCAAGGCGCCGTTTTTTGTCGCCCAGGAAGCGGCGTCTCTCATGCTGGCTGGCGGCCACGGCAAGATCATCAACATCGCCGACGTCGCCGGGGAAGTGATCTGGCCGGGGTACTTTGCCTACAGCGTTTCCAAGGCTGCGCTCATTGCGGTGAATCGCGGATTGGCGAAAAGCTACGCACCACAGATTCAGGTCAATGCGATTGCGCCTGGTCCCGTTCTCTTTCCCGAGAATTACACGGCGGAGCAAAAGAAAGCCGCTATCGAAAGAACACTTTTGAGGCGCGAGGGCAGTCCGCAGGACATTGTAAATGCCGTCGTGTTCCTGATCGAGAATGACTACATTACCGGCGAGTTGATCCACGTGGACGGAGGGCGGCATGTAATGTAGAAACGCGGGCTAAAGCCCGCGACTACATTGGGGAAAACGAGATCCGAATTGGGGGAAAACGAGATCCGCGAAAGGCGGTACCCCGATCCGCAAATGTAGTCGCGGGCTTTAGCCCGCGTTCAGAGTACGCGAATGATCGCGTCGGTGAATTCGGTCGTCGTGGCTTTGCCGCCCAGATCACGTGTTAGCGTCTTGCGTTCCTCGAGCACCTTGTTCAAAGCGGCTTCGATGCGATCTCCGGCAGCCCGTTCACCGATGTGGCGCAGCATCATGATGGCCGACATCAAAAGGGCCGTCGGATTCGCGAGGTTCTTTCCGGCTATGTCGGGCGCGGTGCCGTGCACGGCTTCGAACAGGGCCGCCTTCTCGCCCAGATTGGCACTGGGAACGACGCCGAGTCCGCCGACCAGGCCCGCCGCAAGATCCGACACAATATCGCCGTAGAGGTTTTCCATGAGCAGCACGTCGAACTGATACGGATTCATCACAAGTTGCATGCACGTGTTGTCGATGATCTTCTCATCGTGTTCCACCTCCGGATAATTCACAGCCACTCGCCGAAAGCACTCCAGAAAGAGGCCGTCCGATTTTTTCATGATGTTCGCCTTGTGGACGACCGTGACCTTCTTTCTTCCGTACTTCCGCGAGAACTCGAAAGCGAACACGGCGATTCTGGTGCTTGCCTTCTCGGTGATGATTTTCAACGACTCGACAACTCCCGGTACAACCTCGTGCTCGAGCCCCGAATAAAGGCCTTCTGTATTTTCACGCACGATAACCAGATCCACGTCGCCGAAGCGCGACTCGACGCCCGGCAGGTTGCGAACGGGGCGCAGATTCGCATACAGGTCGAGTATTTTTCGCAGGCGGACGTTCACACTTTCAAAGCCGCCTCCGACGGGGGTTGCTACGGGGCCCTTCAACGCAACCTGATTCCGCCGTACGGAGTCGATGACTTCTTCAGGCAACGACGCGCCCGCCAGGTCTTGCGCGCGGCCGCCGACAATGAATCGGTCCCATTCAATCCGCACGCCAACGGCTTCGATGATGCGCAGCACCGCCGCGGAAACTTCCGGACCAATTCCATCGCCCGGAATCAATGTGACCCGATGTGCCATACTTTCGATCAAAGAGAGTTTCATCTAATTTGTCAAGCTTCTTCGAAGTGCGATTGTTTGAATGCCACGTCAGGCGCGAGTTTGGGCTTGATGCGTGTTCAAACGCTTGCTTGACACCACCTATACCCTAGAGATATAACGCGCAGCGATTCTGTTGCACGGGTAACTTCTAAATACCGAGGAGGGAGCACATGAACAAGGGCGAGTTAATTGACAAGATCGCAAAGGATGCAAAGATCTCGAAGGTCCAGGCAAGTAATGCCCTCAATTCCACGATCGACGGTGTTGTATCGTCGTTGAAGAAGGGAAACAAGGTTACACTGGTCGGCTTCGGGACCTTTTCGGTCAGCTCGCGAAAAGCCCGAACAGGTCGCAACCCCCAGACCGGAGCGCCTCTGAAAATCCCAGCCAAGAAAGTCACAAAATTTGTTGCCGGAGCAGAGCTCAAGAAAGCCGTCAATCGCGGCCGCTAGCCAGTTAGGTTCTCGAAGCCGGAACGCATTTTTTATGAACGTATTGCGGGCAGCTTTTGAGGCTGCCCTTACGTTTTTGTGAAAAAATTACCGGTATTTCTCATCCGGCGGTCGTTAACTACCACTGTATCTCACCGAAAATACTGATCCCTGGCAGGAATTGGACTGGTAGCCCGCGTGCTTGCTGACTAGAATTAATTTAGGTTGTCTCTAGTTGCAAGCGTCGAGTTGTTTGGCTCAGAGACAGGGAGGACGATTCATGCAAAGGACAAATAATCAATACTCGAATCTGGGGTTCGTGATTCTTGCAGCGATCCTGGTTGTGCCGGGGTGCGCATCGAAGAAGTATGTGCGGGATCAAGTGGGCGCGCTGCAGCCTGCCATTACCGAAGCAAGCAACGCGGGGAAAGAAAATGCGGAGCGAATCGACGCGGTCGATCGCCGAGCGCAGCAGGGAATCACTGCCGCCACAAGCGCGGCAACGGCCGCCGATCAGAAGGCGACGCAGGCCGGTCAGGCGGCTCAAACCGCGCAGCAAGCCGCTCAAGCCGCAGACCGCAAGGCCGACACGGCAAACACGGCGGTTGCGACTACGAACAACAGAGTCACCACCGTCGAGAACCGTATCAATTCTCTGAATGACAATTACACGGCAGGTGAAGCCCAGACCGTCACATTCAAGACGAATTCCGCGGAACTGTCGGATGGGGCAAAGGGAACACTCGACACCGTGGCAAACGATGTGACCGGCATGCGAACGGGCTTCATGATCGAGGTGCAGGGATTCACCGACGGCCAGGGTCCCGATGCCTACAACGTGATCCTCAGCCAGCGGCGAGCCGACACTGTGCTGCGCTATCTCGTCGGCAAAGGTGTTCCACTGTACCGCGTATCCATTGTCGGTCTTGGCAAAGCCAACCCCGTCGCGGACAACAAGACAAGGTCCGGCCGCGATCAAAATCGGCGCGTCGAAATCCGGATTCTGAGAGCGACGTCGGGCCGATCTACCAACGACTAGCTGAACCAATTAGCCGCATCATCTGCGGCTAATTGACTTTTACCTGGCGTAATACCCCAGACGTGACTGAATGAGGTGGAGTTTGTTTTCACGTGGCCGGATTTCGATTCGGCGGAATGAGCCGTTTGGGGCCTTGTTCGACGACACGTATCCCAGACTGTAAGACGTTCCGAGTTCCTGTCCGATCTGCCTGTATAGCGGAATAATCTGATCGATGTTGTCGGGGTAGAGAATGCGGCCACCGGAAACTTCGGCAATCTGCTCCATGCGGACTCGTACCTGCTTCAGATAACGCTGAGGCATGGGCGAGTTGCGAAAAATAATCTGAAGATTCCGGTACTCGTCACCACCCATCGTATTGGGTTCGAGATTTCTGTCCGTGTTGAAAGCTACGAAATAGGTCGGAATCCGCTGATCCCGCGCCGACTTGAAAGCCTTCTGATACTCTCGATCTTCGTACGGATCGAGCAGCCGATTTCTCATGACGAGCTCGCGGTACAGTGAAGTGTCGCGGCCGTCTGTCAGCACAAGCAACGCGCGGCGTCCCCCCACTTTCTTGAACTGATTGCGAAGGGCCCGGTCCAGGGCATCGTAAAGATTCGTTCCGCCGATAGTCTTCGCGTGGATCAATTCCGGCAGTGTACGCACCGCTTGCATGCGCGAATCGGTCCAACCCATTTGCAGCTGAAGTTCGTAGTCGAAAGTGCCGATAGCAATATGGTCCTGATGTCGAAGGTTGGAGATCAGAGCGGCCACGGCCTTCTGCATGAATGGCCATTTGTGCTGGGTGCTGCCGCTGCGGTCAAACAGCAGAAAAACATTGTAGGGCGTGGAGACGGGGCTGAAATAGCCGATCTCCTGGCGGATCCCGTCTTCGTATAATTCGAAGTCGGCGGCTGAGAGGTCGTTTATCGTCTCACCGGCGGTGTCCTGGACAGAAACGTCCACCGAAACGTAAGGGACGTCAACCTTAAGCGTGTAAAGGCCTTCCTGGGCTGAAACTAGGGCCGCGCTTACTAATATGGCCACTAGAAGTCTAAGCATAATGCTTGGCATCGGTGTGGTATCCTACCACCAGAAGCCAAAAGGAGTTAGCAACTTGAATAAGATTTTTCGAGCCCTGGCCCTAATTGGTGGCGTTGCAGTACTTTTCGCCCCTTTTGCGGTTGGAACTCCGGAATTTGCCAAGAAAGAGAACAAGCAGTGTCTGTATTGCCACACGGCTATTGGCAAGCCCGACCTCAATGAAGCCGGCAGGTATTACAAGGACCACAAGACCCTCGAAGGATTCCTCGAAAAGAAGCCCTAGTCTCGGCTCCCTGCCTCCTTATAATTTCCTGTATGAAAATCGCCATAACGGGTTCGACAGGACTCGTGGGTTCGGACCTCGTCCCATTGCTTGAAAGCGGTGGGCATCAGGTGCTTGGAATGCGGCGTCCCGGCCATTGGGACCCGGAAAAAGGGACCATCGACAAGTCCATACTCGAAGGCATCGATGCGGTCATCAACCTTGCGGGAGAAAGTATCGCGGCAGGGCGATGGACCGCCGCGAGGAAGGCGAGGATACGGGATAGCCGCGTGAAGGGAACGAAGCTTCTTTCCGAATCGCTCGCGAAACTGAATCGCCCGCCGCAGGTCCTGGTGAGTTCGTCGGCCATTGGTTATTACGGCAACCGAGGCAGCGAGGTGCTTCGCGAAGAGAGCCCGCCCGGGCAGGGTTTTCTTCCTGACGTGTGCCGTCAGTGGGAGGCAGCGACGGATCCCGCAACTCGCGCGGGCATTCGCGTCGTCCATATCCGGACCGGGCTTGTGCTGAGCGGCAAAGGCGGCGCGCTGAGCCAGATGCTCTTACCTTTTAAGCTGGGAGTGGGCGGGAAAATCGGTTCCGGACGCCAGTATTGGAGCTGGATATCGCTGGATGATCTCTGCGGCTCTATTGTCCATTCGCTGCAAGCCAACGTTCACGGTCCGGTAAATGCCGTTTCGCCAACGCCGGCGACGAACCTGGAATTCACGAAAGCGCTGGGCAGCGCTATTTCACGCCCGACGATCTTCCCGATGCCTGCATTCGCAGCCCGTATCGCTCTGGGGGAAATGGCAGACGAGCTACTTCTCGCAAGCGCTCGTGTCGAGCCCGGCAAGCTAATTGCGACTCGTTTCGGTTTTCGCCACAAGGATCTCGAGCCAACTCTGCGATATCTTTTGGGAAGGAACGCGGGCTAAAGCAGGTAATTCGGGGACAGACGCATAAATCCCCTAATTACGATCAACGGTCTTTTTAATCGTAATTAGGGGATTTATGCGTCTGTCCCCGAATTGCCTGCTTTAGCCCGCGTTCTTCCACGCCTACTTCAGCGTCGCTTGAATCGCCTGGTCGAGGACGGCCTTTTCCTGGAAATTCACAAACTGCTTCACGATCGTCCCTTTTTTATCCACAAAGAACATCGTCGGAAAGACGCTCACGCCGCCGTAAGCCTGCTGCATCTGCGTATTCAGATGAGCCGTGGTGAACTTGAATCCATACTGCTTAACGTAGTCGGCGCGGACCTTGTCGTCATAGGACAGTTCGAGGAATCGGTCCGCATTGGCGCCGATAATCTTGAATCCCCTCGCCGCATATTGGTTGTACAACTCCGCAAGTATGGGTGAGCTTCTCACGCAAGGGGGGCAGTTGGTGAACCAGAAGTAGATCAGGTGTGGCTGGCCGGAAATCTGCTGGGACGTGACGGTTTTGCCGTCGTACGCGGTGATCGAGAAAGGTGGGGCTTCGCGGCCTTCCCAGCCGGTGATGCTGCGCTCGAGCACTTTGCCGAACTGAGGGCTCGCCTGGATTTTCGCGATGTCGACCTTTGTGATCTCGCCGGTCCTCGGGTTGCGCTCGATGAACTTCGGCACGCGTGGATCGGCCTCCATGATGCGAAGAAGGACATCCGCTTCGCCCGGAATCGTGAAGTTGAACTGCTCGGAGAGTTCCCGAAGTGTCGGAATCTTTTTGCTCGTCGCGTTGTACTGGACGATGAACATTGGAATCTTGAAGAACGTATTGAAGAGACGGTCGAGAACCTTCCGTTCTTCGGGCGTCTTGAAGACATTGTTGTAGAGTTCCGAAACGACAACCTGCCGGCCCGGTTTGACGTTGGCCTTGAGATAGTCGATGATCCGTTGTTCGGCACTTGGAGCCTGAAACAACAGCGCCGTCAAGCTCAGTGCAATCCAAGAGTGCATGTAAACCGCCTCCCTTTGTGTCAGGCGAAATTATACTATCGGATCCGGCTGAGCCGAATGTCGCGGTCCCGGCCAAGCAGGTATTTCTCAAACAGCGCGTCGATTCCTTCCATCGCAAGGCGCAGGTTGTTGGGGCGCCAGAATTGCCAGCCATCGGATTCGTTGTCGAAGATGCGGTAGTCGAACCACTTGCCTTTGACCTCTGCTTGAACGGCGAACTGTTGAAGCTGCTGGAACGGCGCGGAAGTGTCGTCGGCGGCGTAGAGAAAGATGATGGGAGTTCGAAGCTTGTCCACGAAGTTCACGAGCGACCGTTCATAGAAAGCGAGAGGATTGCCGATGGGAGTCGATCCGATCATGTAGCGGGACCAGAGGTCCATTTTCGGATAAGAAGCGGCGGTAACGGCATCGACGATGCCGTACAGACAAACGGCGGCCCTGAAACGAGCTTCATCCTTAGTGAGCGCTGCCGTGGCGAGAAAACCCCCGGTGCCCGCCCCAAAAATCCCGAGCCGTTGCGTGTCGATAAGGCCTTCGGATGAGAGCTTGTCGAGGCCGATAAAGGCGTCGCGGACATCGTGATCGCCCCCGTGTTCGAATACAAGCTGGCGGAAATCCTTGCCTCGGCCGCTGGATCCGCGGACATTCGGAGCAAAGACAACGTAGCCGTCACTGACAAGAATCTGGATGAACGGATCCCAGGAGACCGCGTTCTGCCCATCGATCGTGTCGCGGAACATGAGCAGGGCAGCGTGGCCTGCTTTCGGTTTCACGCCGCGCGGTTTGTATACGAGCCCGCGGATTTCGGTTCCGTCGAAGCTCCGGTACGTCGTGGTGTCAGGCCAGACAAAGCGAGACTCGCGGCGAAGATCGACGGGCATGGAATTCGTGATCTGAATCGAGCGCGTCGCATCGAGGCTCGCAATCCAAACATCCGAGGTTTTTCCGGGATCGGAATGGGTGAACGCGATCTTTTTGCCGTCCGGCGACCATTGATACATACCGTGCGGCGTCGCATCCGGGCCTTCAAAGGCGCCGTTGACCCCGTCGCGCTCGGAAACGCGCACGGCGCGACCCCCGACCGCAGGCATGGTCCAGATGTTGAATTGGAAATCTTCGTTACGGACGAACGCGATGTTACTTCCGTCGGGCGACCATTTGGGCGTGATGAGGTCTGTCATGGCGGGACCAAGATTTCGTTTCCCGCCGGTCTGCATGTCCAGAATGAATATGCTGCTGTAACCCGGATTGTCGGATGCGTACACCATCTGGCGCGAGTCCGGCGACCACGATGGCGCGGATTCCCGGAAACGCGGTGTTCCCGGCGTCAGCAATCGAGGCGAACCGCCTTCGGCCGGAACGATGAAGATGTCCTCGTTGTCGCGCCGATCATCATTGGGAAGGAGCGGATCGGAGACAAACACAATGGCCTTCCCGTCGGGCGACCATTGCAGGTCGGAGGCGGGAATTTCGGCGAGAGGAACTACCGATTGGCTTTCGATATCGGCAACAAGAATACGGGTTCGCTTTCCGGCGGTCTCCGTAAAAGCGAGCTGGCGCCCATCCGGAGACCATGTGGGATTCCGATCGTCGCCCGGAGTCTCGGTCAGATTGCTCCGCATCTCTCCATCCGCGCTGACGAGTTGAATATCGCCGGCTCCACCCGCCTGTACGGCTACATATGCGATCCACTTTCCATCCGTTGACCACCGCGGTTGCTTCTTCATAGCCACTGTCGAAGTGAGTCTGATGGGAGTTCCGCCGGCCGCTGGCACAACCCACACTTCTGAATTTCCGCTCTGCGTTGAGATGTACGCAATGGATTTCCCGTCCGGAGACCACGTGAACTCGTACACCCCGGCCGTCAATGCCACCTGGTCCGGAAGAAGCGGCACTCGCCCTCCCTCCTGCGTCACCAGCATTCCCACTCCGATCGACAGAATAAAGATGCCGGCCACCACCGACAGCCTTGAAGCGTAAACCCGCATTGGGGCATTGTACCGCGTTGCCAGAGATCGCGCGCAACTGTAGCGGCCGTCTATAACGGCCGAAAAACCGGCGCTCACAGAGCGCCGCTACAGTCAGGGTTACAATCGTTCCGTGATCCGTATCACGAATGAGTTGTCGATTCCGGAAAATGAGATAACCTTCACTGCGTCGCGAAGTGGCGGGCCGGGCGGGCAGAACGTAAATAAAGTGAGCAGCCGGGTGACGCTTTCGTTTGATGTTTGGGGTTCGACGGCGCTGTCGGAAGAGCAGAAGCGGAAAATCGCATCGAAGCTCGCGACGCGGATTAATAAGGATGGTGTCCTGCGTATCATCTCGCAGCGGACCAGAAGTCAGGAGATGAACCGGGGGGATGCCCTGGAACGATTTGTGGATCTGGTTAACCGCGCGCTGATTCCCGAGCGGCGGCGAATCAAGACGCGAACGCCCGCCGGCGCTAAAGAACGGCGAATGGAAGAAAAGAAGAAGCGTACGCGCGTCAAAGAAGCACGATCCAAAAAAGGATGGGATTCATGATTCGTCTTGCCCTGGTCCTTGCACTGACGCTTCTCGCACCAGCCCAGGCGCCGCAGGCTTACGGAATTAGCTACAGATTAGCGATGTCGCGGCCCGCATCTCACCTTTTTGAAGTCAGGATCGACGTGAGCGTTCCGGAAAGCGAGCAGGCGGCGTTTGTCGACTTGCAGATGCCGAAGTGGCAGCCTGGCCGGTACTCCGTCGCGGATTTTGCGAAGAACGTCCAGGAGTTTAGCGCCGAGTCACAGAACCGGCCGCTGCAATGGATGAAGATCGACGATCAGACATGGCGAGTCCAGAGGCAGGGAAATCGCAGAATCACCGCCACGTACAAAGTGTTCGGCGACGATCTCTCCGGAACCTACGGCCAGCTCGATGTAGGCCATGCGAGCTACACAGGCGGCGAGATCTTCATGTATGTCGTCGGCCACAAGTCGGACCCGCTGGAGCTGCGAATCGAACCGCCCGCGAAATGGCGCGTCATTAACGGACGCACGGAGCGTTCGAATCAAGTCGATTGGAAGTATCCCAACTACGAACTCATGATCGACAACCCCACCGAAATCGGTCCGGACTGGACACTCGATGAATTCAAGGTGGACGGCAGAAACTATCGTGTCATGGTTCATTCTCGCGGGGATGAAGGCGGCCGCCGCCCCGCCTTCGTGCGCGACGTCGAAAAGATCGTTCGAGCCGAGGTCGCGATGTGGGGAACGCCCGAGTTCGACAACTATACATTTATGTTTCACTTTGCCGCCGACGACCGGTCCAGCGACGGCATGGAGCACCTCACCTCCACGCAGATCGTAGAGCCCGGAGTCCTTGCCGAGCGGACCACGTACGAGGGCGCCCTTGCAACGACGGCTCACGAATTCTTCCACTCCTGGAATGTAAAACGGCTTCGTCCGATCGAGTTGGGGCCCTGGGACTGGACGAGACCCGCGGCCACGCGCGGACTGTGGATTGCGGAGGGCTTCACACAGTACTACGGGATCCTGCTGTTCCATCGTGCCGGTTTCGAGGACTCGCCAGGGTTTCTTCGAAGTCTTGCCAATACCATGTCGACCATGGAGGGCTCGCCCGCAAGCAAACTGATGAGCGCCGAAGAGTCCTCCATGGCCGCTCCGTTCATCGATGCGGCTCTCAGCCGGCAGCGCACGAATCTTTCCAATACCTCGTTCAGCTACTACCTGAAAGGGGAACTGATCGCACTCAATCTCGATTTGATCATCCGCAGCAAGACAAAAGGCCGGCGCTCGCTGGATGACGTCATGCGGCGCGCGTACGACGAGCTATATGTAAAGAGTCCGAACGCCAGCTACTATCTCAAGGGACGTGGTTACACGACCGAGGATTTCGCCCGACTGGTTTCCGATGTCGCCGGGTCGGACATGACGGACTTCTTCACACGCTACATTCGCGGAACCGAGACTCTACCCTATAACGAAGCATTCGCATCGGTTGGTCTGCGTCTCGTGAAGGCGCTGGAGAATCAACCCTACACCGGTGGAATTGTGATCGATCCGCAGGAGCGGCAGGGGCTCCGTCTTGGCGCGCTCCAGACGGATTCACCGGCAGAGCGCGGCGGTTTGCAGCAGGGGGACATTCTTGTCTCCATTGGCGGAACGTCGGTAACCCGGCTGGACTGGGCCTTCACGCTCAATCGCTACAAGCAGGGGGACAAGGTTCCCATCAAGGTTCGACGCTTCCGGCAAGAGATGGATCTCACGATTCAGCTCGATGCGCCCGAACTCTACGAGTATCGGATCGAAGAAGATCCCAATGCCTCTGCAGAGGCCAGACGTTTGCGCGATGCGTGGTTAGGGGAAAAGTGAGGGCGGATTGCAGCAGATCCGCGCTCCTCAGGTCAGTCTACAGGCTCGTTGGCGTCTTCCAGGTAGACGCTCAGGTAGCAGTGAACCCGGCTGTCGCTGTGAATGCGAAGCCGGAACCCGTCGTCGTTGACCTCATCGAGGACGCGCTCGCCAAACTCAACGATATATTCTTGAAGCGACTCGTCGCCGGTCGGGTTATCCAGCACTTTCCGGACAATACCGGCATCGCCGGGGCGTAGCACATCGTCCCTGGAAACGCGCACGAGGTCTCCAACCCGGAATCGTGTCATAAGGGAATTGTATAACGGTCCGAGCGGTGCTATAAGATTGGCATTCCTGTAAGTCGCGTAGAGTCCTCGAGCATGGTGCTCATGTCCTCTGCGGCTGCCCAGGGGAGGCACATGGGTAAGAAACTGTATGTAGGCAACCTGCCATTTAACGCAACAGACGAAGCCCTTCAAGGGATTTTTGCTCAAGTCGGAACCGTTCAGTCGGCGAAGATCATCACCGATCGTGATACGGGCCGCAGCAAAGGCTTCGGATTCGTCGAGATGTCCACCGATCAGGAAGCTGCGGATGCGATCCAGAAGTTCAATGGCGCCGATTACGGCGGCAGGAACATGACGGTTGCGGAAGCGCGCCCGATGGCTCCGCGCGAAGATCGTGGAGGTCGCGGCGGCGGTGGCGGTCGCCGCTGGTAAGAGACTGTAGCGGCGGTCTATGACCGCCGACGGTCACAGACCGCCGCTACAGTTATTGCGTCTCCTTCAGAGCCCGAGCCTTCCGTACCAGACGCACAAACTCATCCCGATAACCATTCGTGTCGGAGCCCCTGCTTTTGTCCGCCATCTCGATTACGGACTCGAAGGCGGATTGCCCCTTGTGAGGTGAATCCCGCAGGATCATGCCGAATGATGCTACGGATGCCGCGAATCGCAGGTCCGTGCTGGCCGAGTTGAACGTGCCGCCGCGATCGACGACGGGAACTTCGATTAGTTGGCTGGTCGCTCCGTCGGGTTCCTTGTAACGCACCTTGAGATTGAGCAGTTCGCCACTCCGCCCCCTGACCCTGTCCTGGGCCGCCTGTTGATACCTGAGAGGGTCGACTGACGCAACCGGAGCCTCGACACCACGCGGCACGACTTCGAACAGTGCCGTCACCGTATGGCCCGCGCCCATGTCGCCGGCGTCTTTCTTGTCGTCATTGAAGTCTTCGTTGCGCAGAACGCGATTCTCGTATCCGATCAGTCGATACGCATTGACTTCCGCTGGATTGAACTCAATTTGAATCTTGACGTCCTTGGCGATTGTCACCAGCGTTCCCGCCAATTCTTCGACGAGAACTTTGCGAGCTTCCTGGAGTGTGTCGATGTAGGCGTAGTTGCCGTTACCCTTGTCCGCCAGCTTCTCCAGCGTCGAATCCTTGTAGTTGCCCATGCCGAAGCCGAGCACGCTGAGGAACACTCCGCTCTTCGCTTTGTCTTCGATCAAGCGGGTCAGATCGCCCTGACTGGTCACGCCGACATTGACGTCTCCGTCGGTGGCCAGGATCACACGATTGACGCCGCCCCTGATGAAATTGGACGTGGCCGTGTTGTAAGCGAGCTGAATACCGGATGCGCCGTTCGTGGATCCTCCGGCTTCGAGATTGTCCAGCGCCCTGGCCAGCACGGCTTTTTTATCGCCCGGCGTGGAGGGCAACACGAGCCCGGAATTACCCGCGTAGACGACCATCGCTACTCTGTCGTTCTCGCGGAGCTGGTCGATCATGAGCTTCATCGCGCTTTTCAACAGCGGCAGCTTTTCAGGCGTCGCCATCGAGCCGGATACGTCGATCAGGAACACAAGGTTGCTGGCCGGGCGCTTCGACAGATCGATTTCCCTGCCTTTGATTCCGATGCGCACCAGACGATGATCCGGCTTCCACGGCGCACTCGTCACTTCCGTATATGTCGCGATGGGATGTGATCCCGTCGGCGAAGGATAGTCGTAGGTGAAGTAGTTGATCATCTCCTCGATGCGCACTGAATCCTTCGGCGGCAGCTGATTCAACGTGAGAAAGCGCCGCAGATTGGCATAGGCCGCCGTATCCACGTCGATGGAGAACGTCGCCAGCGGATCCTGCGTTACACGAACGAATGCATTGTCGGAAATGTAGTCGTACGCTTCCGTGTTGAACGGCGAACGATCGCGGCGGTCGGCTGCAATAGGAACACCCGGAGCAACGCCGCCGGCGGCAACGGAATAGGCTGTGGAGGCAAACGGCGCAGCAGCAAGCTGTGCCGGAGCAGCCAGTCCAGGAATGTCTTTCGGTAGCTCCCGGTATGATTGCCCCTGTTGCCCTTGTTGCCCTTGTTGCACTTGTTGATCCAGTTGAGCCTTCTGACGTCGTTGATCCTGTTCAGCCTGTCCACCCTGTTGGCCCTGTTGGCCGGCCATCCGAACGGCGTTGTCAGGTTCGGCCTGCTGCAGCGTCTGGACGCGCAGACGATCCACGCTCATAGCGGTTTGATTCGGCGCCTGCCGCGACGGCAGCAACAACGGTATCGAAATCAAAGCGATGATCAAGATCGCAGCCGCTGCCATTGCCGTGGCGGCAAAGCTTTTCCGCACGGTGTACCATGGCCTCGATACCTTGTCGGCTGCCGCGGCCCCGATCGCCCGTCTTTGCTCGACGGCGAGGCCGTGCGCCGCTTCCTGTGCGAACTCGTCCTTCAACAGAGCGGTTGCCATGCGGATTTCGTCAACGATCTCTCTCGCAGCCGCGGAAGATTCCAATTCTTTCTCGAGCTCGGCGCGCTCCGCCTCACTGAGTTCTCCAAGGACATAGGCCGTCCATTTCGGGTTGTCCGGATTGATATTCATTGAATCCTCCCATTCGCGGCCCCGGCCAGCAGCTCTTTACGCAGCGTATGAATGGCGGTGTGGATCAAAAAACCGACGTTTGTGGCGGACAGGTGCGTGATCTCGCTGATTTCCTTGTAACTGAGGTCGAATTGAAACTTGAGCAAGATGACTTCGCGCTGGTTCTTCGGCAGGCGCTCGACGACGCGAAGGACCTGGTCGAGTTTTTCCTGGTGTTCCAGGGCATCCAAAGGCCGCGGTCCCAACCGCTCGCTCGGAAGCGCGTCCACGTCGGCATCGCTTAGTGGGCTCATGCGATTCTCCTTTTTTCGGACATCCAATGCCAGGTTGCGGCATACGGTGAAAAGCCATTGAGCCAGATGGTTCTCGATTCGGGACGGCTTCTCCTTGCAGAGCCGCAGAAACGTTTCCTGGACGACTTCTCGGGCTCGTTCGATATCGCCCAGAATCCACATGGCATAGCGAACCAGGTGGCTCTCGTGTCGCTCCAGTGCTGACACGATCCATGTGGATTTCGACCCGTCTTCCATCTGAGCCTCACTTCTAATAACGTTCGCCGCCGATGTTTCTTAGACTATGGTTTGAGACATGCGTGATGCGGATTTCGTTCAATGGTTTGAGGCCCTCGAAAAACGGCATCTTGCGAACCTGAACTTTTCGGAGGTCCGGCGGGCGGTCCAGGCGCTTTCGTCCCTGTATGTCGAGCGCCGGGGCCGCCTTGCTGCAGCCTCGGCACTCGATGCCGCCGGAAAGCGGGCCGCCTTCGCGCTGTTCTTCGGGTCCCTGCACTTTCTTCTGGTACGCGAAGTCATCCGGGGACTTCAGGCTCGAGTTCCTGCAAAGGCCGGGATTCTGGACATCGGATGCGGTACGGGTGTGGCGGGCGCCGCCTGGGCTCTGGAGATGGATCACCGCCCGAGGATCATCGGCGTCGATCGAAATTCGTGGGTACTTCAGGAGTGCAGATGGACGTATCGATCGCTGGGCATCTCGGGCGCAGCCAAATCAGCAGATCTCAATACGCTGCAAATTCCTGCCGAAACCGCCGTCGTTGCGGCATTCACCATCAACGAACTCGACTCCGATACACGCGACCGTTTTCACGACGATTTCCTCAGGATCGCGCAGAAGGGACTGCCGGTGCTTGTAATTGAACCCATCGCGCGCAGGCTGACGTCGTGGTGGGACGACTGGGCACGCGACTGGACTGCTGCCGGCGGACGCGAAGACCATTGGCGATTTCGCATCGAGCTGCCGGAACGTCTTGCGCTGATGGATCGCGCTGCCGGCCTCGATCATCAGGAACTCACCGGCAGATCGCTGTGGTTACCCGGAAAGCCGTGATAGAATCCCGCGCCATGTTTTGTCCCAAATGCGGACAGCAAAATGATGACCGGGCTGTGTATTGCCAGTCATGTGGACACTCCTTTCCAATCAAGCCCGCCCCAGTTGACGTTTGCGCGGAACCTTACGCCGGCTTCTGGGTGCGATTGGGAGCCGTGCTTATCGATACGATCATCGTGAGTGTGGCGACGGGCATACTAACCGCAATCACGTTCGGCGCCGGCGTCATCCTTTTCTTTTTCGGTCCGTGGATTTATGAAGCATGGATGATGAGCTCTGAATGGCAGGCCACGGTCGGCAAGCGCGCGCTCGGAATTAAAGTGACGGGACTGGACGGCGGACGCATCTCGTTTGCGCGCGCGACGGGAAGACACTTCGCAAAATACATCTCAATTTGCCTCCTGTTCGGCGGCTACATCATGGCGGCGTTCACGGCGAAAAAGCAGGCGCTCCACGACATGATCGCCGAGACGCTGGTCGTAAATCAGTAGTCGCATTCGCCTGCGAGGGGTTCGGTCATGCAAAAGACGGCACTCATTTTCTGGCTTCTGCTTGGGATCAGCAACGTCACGGCGTTTGCTCAAACCTCAACGAGTTCGGTTGTCTACACCACCCGTGATCGTGGCGGCGTGGTGATCGAGACGGCAGGCGGTACCGGGGCGCTGGTAGTTGGCTACAGCCGGGCTCAGCCGTCTTCCAGCACGACTCCGGCGGGCGTTGCCGTTTTCGGACTTCGTCAGAATGGAGTCCTCGTGTCCGAAGCCGGCGTTCCCGGATTGTTCACCATGATTGGCGGCCGCACTTATGCCGAAGTAAGCGGTTTGACGAACACTGGAGTGGCGTTCGTGAATACCATCCCTTCGCCGATCAATATCACTTTCAACTTTACGGACCAGAACGGTAACGACTTGTCGCAGGGCAGCTTCACGCTGGGGCCGAATGCGCAGCTTACGAGGTTCCTCAGCGAATCCCCGTTCAGCATCAGCGGCTTTGTGGGCACGCTTACATTCAGCGCGTCCGGGCCTGTCGCCGCCATCGCGGTCCGCACGTTGATCAACGAACGCAGTGAATTCCTGATGACGACGCAGCCGGTCATCCCGCTGCCGGCTTCCTTATCCGCAAGCCCGTTTACCATGACGCATTTTGCTTTCGGCGGCGGCTGGAAAACATCCGTGATTCTCGTCAACACGACGGATGGCACATTGAATGGATCGGTGCAATTCCTCAGCGAAGGCACGGCCTCGGCTGCGGGAGCGCCGATCACTTTAAGTGTGAATGGCGTGGTCGCATCGTCGTTCAGCTACACCGTGCGGCGGCGTTCGTCCGTGAAGCTGGAAACCACCGTTCCGGCAGCCGCTGCTCTGCAGGCGGGGAGCGTGCTCGTTACGCCGGCCGCCGGCAGCAACGCGCCCGCTGCATTTGCGGTGTTTTCACAGTTCAGTAACGGCGCCACGGTTTCGCAGGCGACTGTCCAGGTTCAACAACCCGGGAATACATTTCGAACGTACGTTGAAGTGTCATCACGTCTCACAGAGCCCGGCCAAATTCAAAGCGCAATCGCGATTTCGAACTCCTCTTCAACCGCGGCTACAGTGAATCTTGAGCTGACCAATCTCGATGGAACGCCAACGGCGTTGACTGCCAGCGTTGTGGTGCCTCCGTCAGGGCATGTTTCCAGATTCATGCTCGAGCTGTTCCCGACATTGAGTATTCCATCCCCAGAGATTCCATTCCGAGGGATTCTTCGTTTCTCTTCAGGAGGGCAGGTCAGTATCGTCAGCGAGCGCACGAGATACAACGAGCGCCTGGATCTTCTCATTACGACGATGCCGGTAACGAGCGAGACGTCGCCGGTGACCAGCGCGGACTTGTTATTTCCGGTTTTTGCGGATGGCGGCGGTTACTCGACGCAATTTATCTTGTATAGCGGGAGTACGAGTCAGTCGACTACAGGCAACCTGAACTTCTTCAGTTCCAGCGGCCAACCCATTAATGTGAACATACGCTGAACGGCCGGGCAATGTGGCCTTCCAACTGCAGGCAAATAGCGGGAGGCAAGTACATGCTTTGGACCATTTTTGTAATTCTTTTAATAATGTGGGCCCTTGGGATGGTTTCGTCCTACACCCTGGGCGGTTTCATCCACATTCTACTGCTCTTAGCGCTGGTTGCAGTATGTATCCAGCTGATTACCGGACGAAGGCCGCTGTGACCGAACCCGACAGCATGAACACCAATGCTGTCAGTAGCATGAGGATGGGGATTAACTCGGCTGGGTAGCCCTGTTCCTCCGAGGTGTGCATGATTCTCTTCAGGGCCGCGAATGCCTTTTCATCGAGTTCGCGGCTCATGTTTTGAAAGCGTCCGGAAGTGCGGATCAGGCCGACCAGGGCAGTAACAATCAGAAGTTTGCTAAATATAATCACAAAGACAAGCATCCTACGATAAGGGCGAAACCCGCGTCAATACTGGATCTCGGACGATCTTGTAAAGCTTTTGAAAGCCCATGATGCGGTCAAGCGAGGAGGTTTTTATGCCCGAAAAAAGAACTCTGGAGCGGGCGAAGAAGGACAAGAGAGAGGGAAAGGCTCCAACCACTCAGGCCGGCGAGTTCGTTCATGAGGAGATAGAACACATTCGCCAGGGAAAGCACGGGGCCCGGTCGACGAAGCAGGCAATAGCCATCGGACTTTCAAAGGCCCGGCGCGCCGGCGTGAAATTGAGTCCACCCAAAAAAGGAAAGACCTCCGCGCGGACGCGCAAACAAGCCGAGCGCGATCTCGCGCGGGCCAAGTCAGGGACAGGAAGTAAGCGGTCACCCAAGCGATCCCGCTCGTCGTTACAGGCCTTGAAGCGGGAAGGCCGCGAGGCGGCTTCGCGCGCGAGCCTGTCCCGGCAGGCGCGGTCGGCCGCCAGAAAACGGTAACCTGATTTAGATATAGACCTTGATGATCCTGCCTCACTGTCGATAATTGAAACTGTTCGTTTGAAGGCGCCAGAACGGGAGTCTTATGCGACCAGAAGGGGCAAAGATCGTTCTTGCGGCGAGCGACTCGGAATCTTCGGAATACCTACGGAGTACTTGGCGCCAGATGTTGTTGGCCTGCCTTCCGGCTCGCTACGCCCACTACATGTCGGATATCTCATTCGACAACGAAGTCTCGCCGGATGGCCAGGCGAAATACGTACCGCACGGCCTTCGCATTATCGAGAGCCTTCCGGACCAGGTGGAGGTGCCGTCCCACGATATGCGTCCCGTGATGCCGGAGGCCTACTGAAAATTACTGATCACACGTCGAACTGGGCCCAGAGAAAGGTGTGATCCGAGGCTCGCAGTGCGCGGCGCGGTTCGATGTCGACATCGACTTGCCTACACTTTTCCGCAAGCGGGCGAGTGGCAAGAATGTGATCGATCCGCCATCCCTTGTTTTTCTCCAGCGAACTTGGCCGCAGATAATCCCAAAACGTGAAGAGTTGTTTATCGGGGTAGAGATGGCGAAAGACGTCCACGAAGCCCCACGAGGCGGTTTCCTTGTATGCGCGCCGGACGTCCTCGTGAAAGCAGACGTGCCTGAGGTGTTTTTCTGGACTATGAACGTCGATGGGTTCGGGCGCAACGTTCATATCGCCGCACCACAGGGCAGGCCGGTCCGGGGATAAGTGGACGGCAAAATAGTTCCGGAGCCGTCTGTACCATTGAAGCTTGTAAGCATATTGCGGGGTGCCTAGCTTGAACCCATTGGGAACGTAAGTATTGATAATAGGAATGCCGCCCACCACGACACGTATCAAACGGGCATCGTCAATCTCTGGTAATTGATCGTCGAACCCATAAAAGACCTCGTCCGGCGCCCTCCGGGTCAGCACAGCCACGCCGTTGTATGACTTCATACCGCGATAGTGCAGGTGGTAGCCGGTCGAGGAGAGGATCAGGGCAGGAAATAACTCGTCCTGACACTTTGTTTCCTGAATACACAACACGTCGGGCTGGTGTTTCTCGAGCCAGGCCAGGATCACGTCCAGCCGAATGCGGATGGAATTTACGTTATAGGTCGCAATTTTCATCTCAAACTGAACCGTTTTTTGACCGTCAATTTATAGAGGAGGAGATTCCAGATGGGAGACAACTCTAGTAGTAGTGTGGCTTCCGTAGCCATTGTGGTCATTATCCTGTTGGCGGTATTCGGCTTCTACATGGTTTTCGGCCGAGGCGTTCAAGCGAAAAAAGATATCCACATCGATATCAAACCCCCGGGTGCAATAGTACTTCCAATGGGACAGCGGTAGATACTCGTGTCTAAGAACTTGCCAACTCGACGAACAGTAAAAGCTGAGGAATACGCGAAAAAAGTAAGAATCGAGCCTCCAAAACAAACCCGCCAGGAAGACCCCAGAACGAAGCGGATGCGCTCGAAGATTGGTGGCCAGCACGATCACGGGCCCGCTCAGGAAAACAGGAATAAAAAGCCGTGAAAAGGGGTTATTTAGCCGCGAATTACGCCAATGACGCGAATGGGGAGCATGAAGAAATTGGTTTTTGCGTCCCATTCGCGTCATTGGCGTAATTCGCGGCTAAATAACCCCATCCGGCTTCCAAACCCCTTTCATACGTCTGTCCCGAAAAGAGATTTTTCTGTATCCTCCTGAGAGGAGGTCTATGTCAAATCCTCTATTCGCGAAAAAGCCAGTCAAGCTGCTCCTCGAGGAAATGGAAGGCGAAAACCGGCTCCGCCGCGTTCTCGGCCCCGTTCAACTGAGTTCCCTTGGCATTGGTGCCATCATTGGGACCGGCATCTTTGTGTTGACGGGCGTGGCCGCGCACGATAAGACGGGTCCGGCGTTGATGCTCTCGTTTGTCGTCGCCGGGCTGGCCTGCATTTTTGCTGCGCTCTGTTATGCCGAGTTTGCGTCAATGGTACCGGTCGCTGGATCGGCATACACGTATGCCTATGCCACGCTCGGTGAACTCCTTGCCTGGATCGTGGGATGGGACCTGATACTCGAATATGCCGTCGCGTCCGCCGCTGTTGCGCACGGATGGTCGCACTACTTTCAGGATTTCATCGGGATTTTCGGAATACAACTGCCGTTCAGTGTGGCCAATACTCCTTTCGATATCGATCCGGCGACGGGTGCGTTCGGCCTCACGGGAAGATTCATCGATCTGCCGGCTCTGTTCATCGTTGTCACGATTACCGCCATTCTGGTCAAGGGAATCCGGGAGAGCGCGTCATTCAACGCAGGCATGGTCGCGGTGAAGCTCGCCGTGGTCCTGGTGGTGATCGGGGTTGGCGTTTTCTATGTCGATCCGCGGAACTGGCATCCGTTTGCGCCGTTCGGCCTGACGGGAGTCAGTTTCTTTGGAAAAACACTTTTCGGACAGACGGGAGTTGGTGGCGAGCCGCTTGGAATGCTGGCCGGAGCCGCAACGATCTTCTTCGCGTATATCGGATTCGATTCCGTTTCAACCCATGCGGAGGAAGCCCGCAATCCCAAGCGGGACGTGCCGATCGGCATTATCAGTTCTCTCATTCTCTGCACCGTGCTCTATATCGCTGTCTCTGCAATTCTCACCGGAATGGTTCCCTACAACAAGATCAACATCGATGCTCCGGTATCGAACGCCTTCGCACAGGTCGGACTTCGGTGGGCGCAATTCCTGGTTTCCCTGGGCGCTTTGACCGGTATCACTTCGGTTCTCCTGGTAATGATGCTCAGCCAGCCACGCATCATGCTCGCGATGGCGCGCGACCGGCTCATTCCCGAGTCGTTCTTCGGAGCTGTCCATGACAAGTTTCGCACGCCATGGAAGTCAACGATTCTCACGGGTATATTCGTCGGAATCCAGGCATGCGTCCTGCCGCTGCGCATCCTGACGGAATTGGTGAATATCGGGACACTGCTGGCTTTTGTTATCGTCTGCGCGGCGGTTTTGGTCATGCGTCGAACCCATCCGGAACTGGAGCGGCCTTTCCGGGCGCCGTTGTTCCCGTTTGTTCCAATCGCCGGCATCGCGATTTGCCTTCTCTTGATGTTCTCGCTGCCGGGAGAAAACTGGTTGCGCCTTTTCGTGTGGCTCTTCATCGGCTTTACGATTTACTTCACTTACGGCAGAAAGCACAGCGCATTGCGCCACATGAACCAGGCGGCAGGTTCCAAAGTAACGGTCAAACGGTGAGGCGATCCTCGAGAAGCCGCGCGCCTCTGAAGAACAGGTACAACCCCGCGATCTGGATCATGTGGTAGGCGTCGTTGTGGTTGAAGTCCTGATGAGATCGAAAGCCGGTGAGCTGGATCGCGAATCCCGCCATAGTCATGACGATCCCGGACAGGAGCCATGCGCGGCTCTCATCGTCTTTCCGGATCGAGGACGCGAGAACACCGGACACCATAAACGCGCCGCTCGCGCCGATCGAATATATAGTGATGTTCCACAGCTCCCGCAGGCCGGAAGGGCTGACGTAAAGCGGGAAGCCGTGATAGGTCCCTCCGATAAAGGCGGCAACGCTTCCTGAGATGAAGCCGATAACCCATAATCGACCGGTCACTCGATTCCTGTCATTCATGACTGCCAGAAGTGAAATCGCGAAATAAAGGCTGGCCACGCCCAGAGCGTAATCCGTCAGCATCGTTACCGGTTCTGTGATCTGCATGGATTTGATAGCATAGTGAATTCTTTCTGAAGGAGAAACAGATGACTTATTACGGAGCGAAAGAATTGGCAGAGTGGTTCAGAACGGTTCGCAACAATACCATCCGCGTTGCGGAAGACATTCCCGAAGACAAATACAGCTTCAGAGCGGCGCCCGAAACTCGCACCGTGGAAAAGCTGCTCACTCATATTGCGCTCGGACACAGGTTTCAGTATCAGATCCAGGCCGTCGACCGTCGGCCGACGCTCGATGGGTTCAATTTCCTCGCCTTGATGCAGCAGGTTGCCGCGGAAGAAGCAAAGCCGCGCACGAAAGCGGAAGTCATCGAGTTGTTAAGAGAGGAAGGCGAGACGTGGGCCACTTTCGTTGAGAGCGTCTCGGAGGATTTTCTCGCCCAGGTTCTTAAGATGCCTCCGGGCGCAACGCCGTCCGCGAGAAGCCGCTTCGACATGATTCTCTCTGTGAAAGAGCACGAGATGCACCACCGCGGCCAGGTCATGCTCATCGAGCGCATGGTCGGCATCGTGCCCCACTTCACGCGGGACATGCAGGCCCGCATGGCCCAGGCGCAGCAAACCCAGTCCAAGGGCTAGAAGACAGTACGTCAGTGCCAGCGGATCAGGCTGAGCAGGTTGGAGTAGTCATCCGTCCAAAGCTGGAAGTCTGCTGGACGAGTCACGCGCTTCCAGTTGGGATTGGCCGCGATGGGACCAAGATCCTCGAGGCTGCGGGCAGCAACAAGATGGTTGGCGCTGCTTTTCCCTTCTTTTCGCAGCTCGCCCGCTTCATCGAACCTGGAAAACGCAACCAGGCCTCTGTCGATAACCAGCGACGACACGAGCCGTTCCACGTCCAGAAAGCGATTGGACACATGGAAGAGCAGAATACCGTCCCGGGCGAGCTTCGAGAGATAAAGCTGCAGCGCTTCGCGTGAGACGAGATGCGTGGGAACGGAATCCGAGCTGAATGCGTCCAGCATGAGCAAATCGAAGGATTCATTGTCCGCCTGTACCAGCTGCAGGCGGCCGTCGCCGATGACCACATCGCAATTCGAGCCGCATCGAGTGAGGAATGTGAAGTACCGGCGCGCGATCGGCTCGATCGATGGATCGATCTCATAGAACGTCACGTGATGTTTGTCGTCCGCATATGCCGCCATCGTTCCCGACCCGAGGCCGACGACGCCGAACCGCTGCTGCGGTCCTCGTTCACGCAGCATCTCCACAACGTCGGCTACCGAGCCGTCCTGGTAGTAATACGACAAGGGCTTTCCGGCCCGCTCCGCGTCCGTACTCTCGATGCCGTGCAGCGTGTCCCCGTGGAGAAACTTTCGAAGATGCGTAGCCGGCTCGTCCAGCACCTTCTTCACGCCGAAGAAATTCCGTCCGACGTAGGCGCGGTTCGCGCCCTCGATGTAGTCGGGCAGGATGAACGAATACGCCATGATGAGGATCGCAAACGCCGTTGCAAATCGTTGCACGTGATCCTTGAGTTTGTAGCACACGAAGAGAAATGACGTGTGAGCAAGCGCAACCGCTTCCGTACTCGAATCGAGCCCTGTGGCTCGAAAGATGATCCAGATCCCAAGGATCGCAACCCCGAATAAAGCCGGAACAAGCCAGTTTGGAGGTTCCTTCTTGCCGGCGCGAAAGAATCCCAGCGTTGCGACGATCAGTGGATACTCGAGAACCGTCTTGAAAGCGGCCGGCGCGATGGTCGCCGTGAAAACCCCGCCAAGCACGCCTCCCAAAGCGATCCAGAAGTAAAACTCCGTCAGATGCTGGGGCGCCGGACGGCTTTCCGCCAAGGCCGCATGACACAGCAACGCCCCACAATATAGGAGCACGAGGTGACCGCCGATAATGATCCAGTTCAAACCCGGCGGGGCCACCACTCCTGCCGCAACCACGGGGAACGTTGCCAGCAGGACAACAGGAATCAGTCTCGATACACGTGCCGGCGTAACGCGCAGGCGTGGAGCGAAAGCGAGTATGAACGTCAAAAGATAAATCGCCAGCGGCACTATCCAGAGGAATGGCGCCGATGCGAGATTCGCTGCAATGTGATTCGTTACAGCCAGCATCAGTGCGGACGGCACGAACGCGGCCGCGATCCAATACAGGGCCCGTAGCGGCGGTCTATGACCGCCGGCGACGCCGGAGTTGCGGGACTCCCGGCCCTCGTAGAGCGCCGCTACAGGCCGCTGCCACAGTAATGCCAGGGCAAAAGCCAGGAGCCCCAGCAACACGATATAACCCCCAAACCAGAAACGGCTCTGGGCTGCGACGCCCACGCGGGGTTCCAGCAGAAAAGGATATGTAATCAACGCCAGCAGACTTCCCGTATTGCTGGCCGCGTAGAGGAAATACGGATCGCGTCCGGAGGAGTCTTCCGTTCGCGAGAGCCAGTTCTGCAGGAGAGGTGCCGTCGTCGATATGACAAAGAAGGGAACGCCTACCGACCCGGCCAATCGCACCAGAAGCTGCAGTGAAGGATGCTGGAAAAGAGATTCGGTGGAAGCACCGTCAAATCGGATCGGAAGGAAAGCGAGGGGAACGAGCAGAACGATGCTGTGAATAAGAATCTGTTTCCGAACATCGGTGGCGCGGCCGAGCGCATGCGCGTAGACATAGCCCGCGAGCAGCATGACCTGGAAAAACAACACACACGTCGTCCAGACCGCGGCGGCCCCGCCCAGGAAGGGGAGGACCATCTTGCCGACCATCGGCTGGCAGACAAAAAGCAGGAAAGCGCTGGCGAACAGCGTTATCGCAAGAACGGGCACTCGTAAGCGGGTGATTGAGCTTATTGGGTTAACTCCGGATGCTGTTTCATGTACGCATCGTAGCGCATACGAAGAGTCCTGACCGGATTGGCGTTTTCACTGGGCAGTATGTTTCCTTGTGTGACGCTGAGGTACATGAGGTATTGGCCGTCGTTGTAAGAGGAGCCGGCAGGATTTTTGGGATCCGCCAGGAGGATGTACGCTACGTGAGACGTCTTGCCGTCGCACGGGGCAGTTGGGTGTTTCGGCGCGGTTTCGCAGGTGCATCGGCTGTCGCCGCCTTGTTTATCGGCGGCTTCCATTGCGGCCATCACGCGATCGGTGATTGTTCCTCGCGCAGCCCGAAACGCTCGGGCAGCATCCTCCACCACTTCCGGTCTTGTAAGAATGTTTCCCTGAATCGAGAAGAAAATTCTCTCACCGGGAATGCTGCCTTGAATCGCGGTCGAAACTTTGCCGTTGGCGGTTCCGTTGAACGCGGCACTGCGGCCCCGAAGATCGACAATTCCGAACTGCTTGCTTTCGATTCGGGAATCGACGTGTAGCAACCGGATGATTTCGCTCGGGTCGGTGCCTTTTTGGATTTCCTCGAAGACGAGTCTCTGCGTCTTGCCCGAGGTGTCGATCGCAGCCTGACAGGCCGCCACGCCCTTACCAGGAACGACAACCGCCTGAACCGCCATCAAAGTGAGCGGCGGTTCCAGCATGACGCAGGTAGCCGAAGCGATGACGACTCGGGCGGTCTTCTGGTCCACGGCAACGATGGACCACGTTGCCCAGGCGGGTGCATGAAGAGCAAGGAGGAAAATGAATATGAGAATGGCTCGTTTCATGCGCGAATCAAAACTGTAGCGGCGGTCTGTGACCGCCGACCATGTCGGCGCTCAGAGCGCCGCTACAGTCAGAAAGTTTACTGGTGGAACCGTCCCACTATTATCGCTTTTCCGAGGATGTGTCCATCCATCGATTTGAAAGCGGCGATGCGAGTGTTCGCCGCTTCCTGTGGAGTTGCTGCCGGCAGATCGAGCTTCGTGTCCAACGCATATAGTTCGAATGTGTAGTGATGGTACGGGCCCGCAGGAGCGCCGGGACCCATGTAGCCGTTTGAACGGAGGCTGACCTGGCGGGTTCCGTCAGGCAGTTCCGCCCCAGCGGCAGTACCTTCCTGGAGGCCCGTTGCTGTTGCGGGGATGTTCCAGACAAACCAATGCGTAACGTCCATCAAGCCTTTGGCCAGAACCGGTTCCGGGTCGTGCATGAGCAGAACGAAGCTCTGCGTTCCAGGGGGGACTTGTGTCCATTTAAACTCGGGGGAAACTCCCATCTGACCGACGTACTTCGCCGGTATGACGGCACCGTCTTCGAAGGCTGTCGTTGTCATGATCAGTGGCGGAACCTGTGGTCCCCGGCCGCCGCCTCGACGTTCTTGCGCAATGGCTGGAACGATGCCAGCCGCCAGTAGAACCACCACGACCATGAGAGCCGTGATTGATCTCACATTCATTTGCATGTTCTGTCTCCTCATTAAGTTTTTTGACGTACCACAATCGGAGAGTATGTCATATTCCCGATGGCTGCGGCAGTATCGCGACCACTGATTCCCCTCCTTGAAAGAGGGTGTTGCAAAACCCTCGAATGTGAGGGGATCTAGCCACAAAAGGCACAAGAAGCACAAAATTCTTGTGCCTTTTGTGCCTCTTGTGGCTCGTTCCCGTTCTTACTCCAGGTTTTGCGACATTCTCTGAAAAGGAGGGGAATCCGTTTGTCGAATTCCGATGGAGTCGCGGGCTTTAGCCCCGCGCCCGCACCATCCCTGGAGCCTTCCTGGGAACCAACGAATGGTACAACACCAATGCGGCAATGCCGCACGCCCCGAGCACGCCTGCCATCGGCATCGCGGTGCCGTTATTCACGGCGCCGACCAGCGAGGCGGCCGTCGCTGCTAATGTAAACTGCAATGTTCCCAGAAGCGCAGAAGCGCTGCCTGCCCTGTCTCCATGGGGGGCGAGTGCCAGGGCGGTCGTATTCGGGTAGAGGAATCCGAGCAAAGCGACGTACACAAACAGCAACGCCGCTGTGACCAAGAGTCCGGCCAGTCCGGTCCAGGTTGTCATGACCAGCAGGGCGCAGGCCGCCGTTTGAATCGATAGAACCCTCCCGATCACCGCGTCACTGTGGATGCGGCGTGTGAGCCGAATGTTCAGCTGAGATGCTGCAATCAGACCCAGCGCATTCGCGCCGAAGAAAAATCCAAAACGATCGGCCCGAACATGAAACAGCTCGATGAATACAAAAGGTGAGCCGACGATGTAGGCGAACATGCCCGCCATGCCGAGTCCGCCCGTCAGCGCATAGCCGACGAAAGCTTTGTCCCTCAAAAGCTCGTAATAGCCGCTCAGAACGGACCGAACCGCAAGCGGGCGCGCTGTTTCAGGACGAAGAGTTTCGGGGAGAAGCAGGATACTCGCAGCAAGGCCGAGAAAACCCAGGCTCGCGTGAAGCCAGAAGATCGCCCGCCATCCGACCCACGTGAGAATCTGCCCGCCCAGGATAGGCGCAAGCACCGGACCGACGCCCATTACGAGCACGAGCAGCGAAAAGACACGTACCGCTTCATGCGCCTCAAACAAGTCCCGTACAACGGCGCGCGCGATGACCTGGCTGGAGCAGACTCCAAGCGCCTGCAGAAACCGTAACACGATGAGCTGGTCGATCGAGGTCGCGACCGCGCATCCGGCTGACGCCAGAACAAACAGCACGAGTCCTGCACAGAGAGGCAATTTTCTTCCGAACCGGTCCGAGATCGGTCCGTAGAACGCCTGGCCGATGGCGAGTCCCAGAAAGAAGGACGCGAGCGAAAGCTGGACACGACCTTCTTTCGCGGAGAACTCCTGGACGAGGGAAGGCAACGCCGGCAGATACATGTCCACGGAGAGAGGAGTTAATGCAGTGAGAAGGCCAAGCAGGGTGATCGTTCCGTTGTGTCGGCGATGCATGCACCGTGAACTCTAGCAGAACAAAATGACTGATGGCCACTGACCAATGGTCATCAGTCATTTCCAGGAGGGAACCTCTCTTGCATTCTGTGTTATACATTCCCCATGAAACCTCAACGTATCGGCATCATTCATCCGGGAGCGATGGGCATTTCCATCGCTGCGGCCGCCCAGAATAGCGGGAATCAGGTTTATTGGGCATCCGAGGGCCGTGGCGCCGCAACACAGGAACGCGCGGCAAAGTTCGGCCTTCGCGAGGTCCACACACTGGCAGAGCTTTGCGCCGAGTGCCCGATGCTTATCAGCGTTTGTCCGCCCCACGCGGCGGAGGACGTTGCCAATAGCGTCCGGGAAACCGGCTTCAACGGGCTTTATGTCGATGCGAATGCAATCTCTCCCGAGCGGACAATCCGAATCGGTCAGGCCATGGCGGAAGCCGGGATCAGTTTTGTCGATGGCGGGGTTATCGGCGAGCCGGCGTGGAAGCCCGGCACCACGTGGCTCTATCTTGCCGGATTGCGTGCTGCGGAGATCGCCGGATGCTTTTCAGCGGGACCGCTCGAGACCAGCGTTCTCGGGGCAACAATTGGAAAAGCCTCCGCTCTCAAGATGTGTTTTGCGGCTTACACGAAAGGATCCGTTGCGCTGCTGTGCGGGATTCTCGGGACGGCCGAAAATCTGGGCGTGCGCGAGGCGTTGTTTCAACAGTGGAACCGCGATGATCCGGGCTTTCCTGACAATGTTTCGAAACGGATTCGCAATGTGACCGGCAAAGCATGGCGATTTGCCGGCGAGATGGAGGAAATCTCCAGCACCTTCCGCGATGCCGGCCTGCCCGGTGAGTTTCACGCCGCGGCCGCCGCTATCTACCGACGTCTGGCGCAATTCAAGGATGCGCAAACTCCGCCTTCTCTCGAGGATGTTCTCAGCGCCCTGCTTCAAACGGAAAACGAATTGAACGCGGGCTGAAGCCCGCGACTACATTGGGGACTCCGTGTGTCCACAGTAGGCAGCGGCAAAATGTCGTCCGGAAGTTCGAGAGGTTCCTGATTGATACTGATCGTTCCATCGCCATGCAGACTCAGGACAATCGCCTCTTCTCGCTTCTGTTCCGCGCCCGGTGGAGCTTCATAAGTAACCTGTGTTTTAAGTCCCGTTTGCACACGCGGTGAAATGACCATGAAAATGACGAGCAGAACCAATAAGACATCGATGAGTGGCGTAACATTGATGTCCGACTTCTTCCGTATCGGAACGGCTTTTTTGGAGCGATTCTTTGAGAACATTGGAGCCTCCATTTGCACATCTAGAGACTCCGACGCGCCTACATTTGTTCCCGCGATGTTACTTCAGCTCAAAAATGATCGCCCGTCCTGAGCCCTTCGCCAGTTCTTCCTTTTGGCCAGGTGACCTCCCACACGGTTACCCGCTCGTTGTCGATGAGTTGTTCGCGCCTTCGCGAGGAAACGCATGCGGCAAGTCCTGAAGAATTCCTCCCAGCGGCAGAAATAGCGCCAAAATCGTTGTGATCATGGTTTCTCCTCTAGAAAAAAGAACTCACTGCTGGTCCGGAGCCGTCTTCGTGCATCTGCCACAGGCAGGTAACTCTACTCACTTGCGCAGATAATCACAAATGCGGTGGGGTATAATCGGCGCGCCAACAGGAGCAATGCATGCGGAATGTCGTTTTTGCGCTGCTGGCGGCAGGAATTGGATTGTCTTTTGCCGCCGGCCAGGCGTCTGTGGATTCAAAGCTGCAGAGCCAGATCAAGCAGGTTTTCCCTGCGGCGTCCGTGTTCTCTCCCAAAGGAGGAAGCCCGCCGCACTTCACGGTCTATAGTGATCCGGGTTCGAAGAACGTTGCCGGCTTCGTGTTCTGGACGACGGAGCTGGAGCCGCTCGAGCGGGGATACGATGGGCCGATCAAGATGCTGGTGGGCATGGACACGAAGGGAATCCTTACCGGCATTCTCGTCGTCGAGCATCACGAGCCGTACGGTGATTTCTCTGTGGAGCCGCCGCAATTTGCTGCCCAGTTCAAGGGGAAGAGCATCCGCGATCCATTCAAGGTCGGCAGCGACATCGACGCCGTGTCCCGCGCCACGATCAGCATCAACAGCGCGACCCGCGCCATCAGAAACAGTGCACGACGCATGGCGCGCCAACTCCTCACACCGGACGGGCAAGTCAAGTGATCCAGCGCTGTCTTCTCACATTACTGCTGATGTTTGCGATCCAAAGTGTATTCGCGAGCTTTGGCACGCGTTTGCTGGCAAGCCCGCAAAATTCGTGGGATTTTCCTTCCGATGACGAAGCGGCTCCGAGCTGGATGCAAGATGTCAGAGATCAAGCCGCCGATCTTGCGCTCTTTGCTGCCTTTGCCACGCTGGCGCTCGTGAGCTTTTTCAGAAAGAGCGAGTGGTTGAAGTACGTAACGCTGGCCGTCTCCGTGGTGTATCTCGGATTCGCGCGGAGCCAACTGATCACAATCGTGAACGTCTTCGCACTGACTCGGTGGAACCTGCCGCCGTTCAGACACAACCTGGCCTGGTATCTGTTTGCAATCTTCACGGTCGTGACAACCGTGTTGTGGGGCCGATTGTACTGCGGCCGGATCTGCGCGTTCGGCGCGATGACGCAGCTTATGGATCGGATCGTTCCGGCAAAGCTTCGCATTGAATTGCCGCGCCGCATCGAGCAGCGGGCGGCTTACATCAAATACGGTCTGCTTGGGGGGACCGTGTTGTATTTCCTCCTGACAAGCGACATCTCCATTTACAGATATGTCGAGCCGTTCTGGATGTTCACGCGTATCGGCACGACCGGTATGTGGATCGGGCTTGCGACGTTGCTGGTTGCGACGGTCTTCGTCAGAAACCTGTACTGCCGGTTCCTTTGTCCAGTCGGGGCTTTCCTGGGCTTGCTGTCCAACCTGACAGTGTTTCGGATCAAGCGCTGGTCGGAATGCAACACCTGCAAGATTTGCGAGAAGAAATGCGAGTGGGGAGCGATTCGCGGGCCGAAAATCGTTGCGAGCGAGTGCGTCCGTTGCGACGACTGCGAGCGCCTCTACATGGATCAGGAGAAGTGCCCGCACTGGCTGATCATCGCGAGAAAAAGCAAAGTGGCCCTGGCCAGACTGAAGAATTGAGCCGCGAATTACGCCAATGACGCGAATGAAGGGGGTAATTCGGGGACAGACTCCTAATTCACCCAACTACGAATCAACGACCGTTAAACCGTAATTGGGTGAATTAGGAGTCTGTCCCCGAATTACTCCCTTTAGCCTGCGGCTCAATTTCTTCAGTCTGGTCAGGCAACTGTTAGTTCATGATCTCGCACTCTCCATAATACTGCTCCGGACTTGACGTAAATCCCGGCAGCGCGGTGGGGTAGTATTCGTGCCTGGAGTGCACCGCCCGCAACTTTCCTCTACTGCTTTCCATCTCGAAAACAGTTGTCGCATAGAGCGGCCCGTCACGGAATGCCTGGATGAAATGCAGGTATGTTCCCGCTAAGCGCACGATGATGTCGTAGGTGCCGTATCCGCCTTTCAGCTGAGCGCTCCCCTCGTCGGTATTGATCGATTCGAACTCCAGCATAAGGTTCGCCGGTTTTACTGCAGCTTCACCTTTACCATCCTTCCATGAACCGGTTGCCATGGTGGGGAATGTGCACCGGATGCTCTTCGCGGCTGCAAGCTTGCCTTGCGCGACGGTTCGCGCAGTCGGGAACAAGGGGACCAGAAGCAAAGTCGCGAGAGTGATGAAAATCCTGTTGATCGGCATATTGGCTCCTTGTTATGGCGCATCCGTCGTCGGGGCGATCGCGATGAGGCGGCCTTTGAGCCCCGACGAAACGAGCACTTCATTCTTCGAGCTGACGATAACACCTTCGACGCCGGGCAGGCGCTCGATCAATGCCATGCCCGCTTCGGGTCCCAGAATGAACACGCCGGTCGAGAGTCCATCGGCAATAACCGCGCGGTCGGTCACGATCGTGACGCTGCGGCATCCCTCGGCCGGTTCCCCGGTGTCTGGATCGAGGATGTGATGATACCGGCGTCCGTCCTTCATAAAGAAGCGCTCGTAGTCGCCGGACGTGCTGAAGGTGCTGTCCGACAGGTCCAGCGACGCAAAGCTGCGATCCGCCGGCCCGCGCGGATCCCGGATACCCAGTCTCCATGAACGATCGCCGCGGCGTCCCGCCACGTACATGTCCCCGCCGAACTGAATCATGAAATCGTGGAATCCGCGGCGCGCGAGAATGTCGGCGGCCCGATCGACGGCATAGCCTTTCCCGATCCCGCCAAGATTCGCTCGCATGCCCTCACGCCGGAGGAAGGCCGTACCGGCTCGTTCATCCACTTCCAGATCGCGGTAATTAATGAATGGCAGGCGGCGACGAACTTCATTGCGGTCGGGAATTGTGCTGTCCTGGTCTTGATAGTCGAATTTCCACAGGCCCGAGAGTACTCCAAACGTCACGTCGAATTTCCCGCCGGTCCATTCGCTGACCTGGTGCGCGACGCCGAGCACGTCGCGGACTTCAGTGCCCACCTGAACGGGATGCCGGCCGGCTGCCGCGTTCAGTCGCTGGATGTCGCTTTCCTCCCGCCAGGTGCTCATCAGCCCCTCGAGACGCTCCACCTCCTGGAAAACCACGTCGAATGCCGATTCCGCACCGGCCTCGTTGCTCGTCCACACCGTGAGCTGAAGCTCCGATCCCATCGCCGCATTGCTCCCGCTGACAAGCCGGCCGTGCGAAGACGCGGGCGCCGCCCGGGTGCACGAGATCGTCAAAAACAGGCCGGCGCCCGCAAAAAGCCGCACGAGATTCGTGGCCATACGCATCGCGTAGCAATCCTCCGGAACGCGTATATAATATGTCGCGATTCAAGCACAACAACATCTCACGGTCCGCAGAGGGAGTATGTCCATGAAAAATTCTGTTCGATTCGTTCTCCTGGTCACGGCACTGGCGGTCGTTACGCAAAGTGCCTCGGCTCATTTCAAACTTCTGGAACCAGCCTCGTGGCTCATGGAATCCGATCGAGGTGACCCACAGAAGGCAGGGCCCTGCGGTGGTTCCAATACCGATTGGGGCAAGCCGAGCTATGTCGTGACCAAAGTCACTGGCGGTCAGAAACTGCATCTCAAAGTTCAGGAGACTGTCTACCATCCGGGGCACTACCGCGTATCCCTGGCGGTGAACTCTCCCACCGAGCTGCCGCCGGATCCGCAGACTACTACGAAAGACAGCGAGAGGGGGCCGATGTCCATTTCCGCCGCAATCCAGAACCCTCCGCCGATCCCCGTGCTCGCCGATGGCCTGTTCGTCCATTCCACGCGGCCGACCGGCCAGATGGAACCTTTTGAAACAGATGTACAGATACCGAACATCAACTGCAAGAAGTGCACTCTGCAAGTCGTGCAGTTCATGGCTGAGCACGCCTTTAACAATCCCGGCGGATACTCGTATCATCACTGCGCGGAAGTGCAGATTACTGCGGATCGGACGAAGCCGCTCGACAAGGGCTGGCCGACAGAGCGCTAGCCCCAGACCGAAGAATTGAGCCGCGAATTACGCCAATGACGCGAATGCCATTCGCGTTATTGGCGTAATTCGCGGCTCGATTCCAGGGATTTAACACCCCGCGCTAGCTATTTAACATCCCGCACAGGTGATTTTGACACGTCGCACAGGCGATTAAATATGCTGCACAGGTGATTTTGCAGTTCCTGAGGCAACTTTACAGCTCACCCTGGTAGCTGGACACCTCACACTCGCGATTCAACAACTCCCGCTCCCAATTTCACGGTCTACTCCACCGTCAATGTCAGAGCCTGACCCGACTGTGAATAAAACTGAATGGAGCCGGTGTTCGCTTGTGCGGCTGTACTTCTCCCGATCAGGATAAATTCGGTTGTGTAGCCGCCACCCTGGGCGAAATGAGGGATGTAGAGTTCGGCGGAAGAATCATCGGAACCTTGATCCGGCATGGTTGTCGAAACCAGAAATTCGCCGCGCTCGTTGGTTCGGCCTCGAATGCCCATTGCGGATATCGAGCCGGAAGTTGTGACCCGGAGTACGCCTTTGAATTCCGCCGGAAGCGCCTGTGCGCCGGGAAGTTCATTCAAGAACATCGAACGCTGGCCATTGGCGGGAATCTCGAGGGACCCGCTTACCCCGATCGAGGCTCCGTCTTTTGAAAGAACTTCGTAGTTGACTGCCACGCTCCGAGAGGTCGCGTTCGCAAATGCAAATCCCGACCGCAACGATGCGGAGTTCTCACCATAAACCCGGAGAAGGGAAGCCGGGGCTGTGGTTGGAACACCTGTTTGCGTGACCGTGACACCGGAAACATTGTACGAAAAGATACTGATCCCTACCGGCGTCTGCAGTCCCGGGCTGGACGTGATATGGATGGACCCGACGCGAATCGTCGCGTCGCTCGAATTTCTTCGAATCACGATAGAGCTTCGAGCCGCGATGTCGTAGGACTGCGTTTGAAGTGAGTTTCCGCTCTGGTCGAAAAACTGGATGGTCCCCGCCATGTTTTGATCCGAAGGATTGACAAGCGCCAGCTGGGTCGCCCAGCCGCCTCCTTCGGCGAAATGCGGCACCACCACCGTGTCCGGTGTGGCGCGCGACAGATCTGCGATCGGGAGTGTTGTCATAAGGAATTCACTCCGTTCATTTACGAAACCGCGAAGAGCGATTGCCGCCACCGGCTGTGAGGCCGAGAACGTAAACGTACGGCCGTCGGAAGCCGGTCTCTGGAATAGCGAAGAAAGATAGAAGGGCTGTTCGTCCAGAAATGCGGCAGTTTGTTGATGCGCATCCAGAGTCATCGTTCCGATGCCGAAATTCTGTCCGGATGCGTCCGTGAAATAGAAAGAAATCGAAACGCTTTGTGAATTCGGATTTGCAATGGCGAGGCCGGTGCGTACCGTCGGCGCAGTTTCAGCGTAAATACGACCGCTGCGAATGGGAACAACGGCAGGGACGCTGGTTTCTGAAACGAGCACTCCATTCGAACGGAATCCGTATATGGCGATTCCGGAGGGTGCTGTGGAATTGCCTTCGGCCTGGACCCGAGCATATCCGATAGCGAGTGGTCCGCCCGAATCTCTCGCGGTTCGACTGAAGCTGCCGGAGACCGGAACTGCAAATGAGACCGACGTTGTCGTCGGAGGCGGGGGAGGCGGCGGAGGCAACGTGATCGTCCGAATGGCATGATTGTACGTGTCCGCGACGTACAGTGTGCTGCCATCGCTCCAGAGACCGAATGGCCGCTGAAATCTTGCGGCTGCTGCAATACCATCTTCGGTCCCGAAGAGGGAATCGCTGCCGGCAACACTGGATAGCTCTTCCGTGGACAGATCAAGACGCTTGATTGCGAAAGGGGACATCACATAAAGGTAGCGGCCGTCGCCCCACACGTTGCCGGCTTCGGGCAATTGAATGGAATTGACGGCGCTGACTTCCAACGTGGACAGATTCAGTTTCTTCAATCCCCTATCGGAGAAGTACAAAAACCGGCCATTGCTCCACAGCGGGCTGTTTCCGCTCACGCCGGACACCAATACGGTTATTTTTCCGGTTGCAATGGCAATCCTGCTGATGCTGCCGACGTCCGTCACGTAGATGTTGTCCTTATCGCACCATAAGCCTGCCGGACTTATGAAATGCGATGTCTCCGGCTTCCCAGGAACACGGGGGGTTCCGGCGATTGTCTCGACTTTCCATGTGCCGATCGTTACTTTTCGAATGGTGGAGTTGCCCGAATCGGCGACATAGAGCGCGGTGCCGTCACTGCAGAGAGCTGTCGGATTATTGAAACGCGCCTTGTCTCCGACGGCATCTCGGACTCCGAACTCACCAGCAATTCCGGCTACCGTCTTGACTTCACCGGTGCGTCGATCCATCCGTCGAAGTACATGATTCGATCGATCGGTGACGTACAGGTAGCTGCTGTCACCCCAGATGCCGGTTGGAAGGTTGAATCGAGCATTCATGCCCAATCCGTCCGCGATCACTGCCGGCCGGCCGGCGATCGTTTCCACTTCACCGGTTCCAGGATCGACCGTCCGAACGCGTCCTTCGTCTTCAACATAGAGGACGTTGCGGACGCCCCATATGGCACGTAACGAGAAGAACCGTGCCTGCGTACCCACTCCGTCGATAAGGCCGGGAACGCGATCGAGCGAACCGGCAATGGTGCGCACTTCGTTCGTGGCAAGCGAAAGCTTGCGAACCGTATGATCGTCTGTAATGTACAGGTTCGTACCATCACCCCAGATACCGTTCGGCCAGCTGAAAGCTGCATCTCGGCCAATCCCGTCTACTATGCCTCGCACGCCTGGACGTCCCGCAAGCGTTGTGACCTCGTACGTCGCGAGGGACATTCGACGAATGAGACCATTTCCGTTATCGGCGATATAAAGATATCTGCCGTCATTCCATAGCCCGCTCGATGCCTGGAATCTTGCGTTTTGCCCGATGCCGTCATCCGCGCCCGGCGTGCCTGGAATCCCTGCGACGTTTTCCATGGAGCCCGTTACAGGATTCACCTTCAGGATATTCGTAGAACCGGCTACAAAGAGATTTGTGCCATCTCCTGAAATGTTGCGGCTCACTGTCGTTGAGAAAAGACGTAAACCCGGAGCAGATACCACGGTGCTTACTTCGCCGGTGCCGAGCGAAACTTTGCGTAGGCGGTCACCGGATCCATCGATCACGTAGAGGAACGAACCATCGCCCCATATGCCCGTTATGAAATTGAACTGCGCGAGGTTGCCAGGCCCATCCGCAGACCCTGAGGGTCCGCTGCCGGCCAGTACCGTCGACGGGCCGCCGCTGACAGGCATCTTCCAAATCTGATTCGGCACGCCGATCGTCAAAGGTGTGCCGAAATACAAATACGTGCCGTCGGACCAGGAGACGCCGGATGGAGCCTGAGTTTGGGCCTGATCGGCGATATGCACTCCTATCCCCGCAAGCGTCGTCATCTCCAGTCTGCTCAGGTCAGCCGCGCGAACGACATGATTCTCGCGGTCTGCAATGTACAGTCGACTGCCGTCGCCCCATATTCCAGCCGGTCCTCGAAGGCGCGCCTGCGACCCTATTCCATCGATCCAGTCGCGGCTGCCGGAGAATCCGAATAAGGATTGAAGTTCTTGAGAGGCTATATTGATACGTACGACTTCGTCTCCACGGGATAGATAAAGGAACCCATCTCCACCCGCCCACATACCGCCGAGAGTTCCAATTATTCCGGATGGCGCGGGCGGCTTCGCCGCGAGTCGAAATGATTCCGTCTGTAGATCCATGGCATATATCTGATTGCCAGGGCTGATAAATAATTCCCGCCGGTCTCCCGCCAATTTTTCCGGATAAAGGAGATCGAGTGGTGTCGTAACGGTGCTGACGCTATGCGTGACGAGATCGATCTTGCGAAGTGTTCCGTAGATTGGCGCCTGGCGAATCGGAAAGTCGCCGGAATCGGTGACGTACAGGAACCGGTCATTTCCCCAGATGCCGAGGGGACAGCGGAATACGGATTGCAATGCCGGCCCGTCCACCGGTGCGCCTCGACCGCTACCCGCGATTGTGACTACATCTGCGGTTGCCAGCGTCATTCTTCGAACGCGGCCATTGCTGCAATCCGCTATATACAGGTAGGTGCCATCGCCCCAGAGCCCGCGGATATTACTGAATCGCGCTGCGTCGCCGGGTCCATCTGCGAAGCCGGATGACGCCAGGCTTCCGGCTGCGAGGCGGACGTCCCCGGTCGCGATCGTTACACTGCGAATCGCGGTTCCCGAATTGTCCGACACATACAGGTATGTTCCGTCTCCCCAAACCTCCCTCGGAGACTGGAACCGGGCAGCGGCTCCAACACCGTCCGCACTCCCCAATCCGCCCGGACTTCCGGCCAAATGCCGGACTTCGAATGTTTGCTGGGCGACACAAACCGCCTCCAGCGCGAATACTGCCAAAACAAGTAAAACGAGTCTAAGACGCACTGTTTGCCTCACACTGCGTGCAATAAATACACTCTGTTTCCAGACTACAACTCGTGCAGCCCGTTTGAACGCCTGAAGTTCGCTGCTGACGCGGGTTTCAGCCTTCCGGCCCCCGTTCGGGCTAAGCACGGTAAAGGCCATGTCGCGATAAGTGATTCCAGCCGCGGAGCGGCGCTCTATGGCTCAATTTGGAACGGGTTCTTTTTCTTTGTACTCTGGCGGAAGGAGAATTTGAAATTGGACGAATCCTGCATCTCAAATCCGAAATCCGAAATCTCCAATCGAACTGGCGATCAACCCGGAAGCCTGACACAGTCCAATTCGAGATTTCGGATTTCGGATTTGAGATGTAGGATTCGTCCGATTTCAAAATTTCCGCAATGCCGGAAAGACTGATCCTATGCGCGTCGCCGTTGTCTATGTTCTTCGAGACCCGGAGGACCCCGAAAAGGTGGATTTCGCCGAACAGGCTGCTGCCATGGCGAGGTTTCTCTCGGAAGCGGGCCACAACGCTTCGCCCCGTGGCGTCGACGGCGCCATTCAGCTAATCGAGTTCCTTGAGCGCGATCAGCCCGACTTCGTTTTCAATTTGTGTTCGGCGAAGCTGGGCAGAAACAAGCTGCACATGGGCATTACGGCAATCTATGACCTCTTCGCCACTTTGTATGTGGGTTCGTCCGCACTGACGTTGGGACTTACTTCAAACAAAGGGATTTCCAAGGCTCTGTTTCGCGCCGGCGGCGTGCCTACTCCGCGAGGCACGATTGTCGATGACTTCAACAAGTTGAACGTCGTGGATGGACTGAAGCCGCCCTGGATTGTGAAACCACTTACCGGAGGTGGCAGCAGCGGAATCGATCGCGGCTCCGTCGTCTATGACGATTCCGGACTTCGCGCGCGAGTCGAGTTCGTACTCGAGAAATGGCGCCAGCCGGCACTGGTGGAGGAGTTCATCGAAGGGCGGGAATTTACTGTGGCCCTTCTGGCGCAATCTTCCAGCGAGTTCACGACACTCCCAATTGTCGAAATCCTTTTCGACAATTTTCCAGAGAGAAGCCCGCACATTTTCAGCTATGCCGCGAAGTGGTCTTCAGAGTCCCTGGAGTATTGCGCCACGAGTTCAAAGTGTCCCGCCGATCTCGATTCGGGGTTAGAAGAAAATATCAGGCGCGCCGTTCTGAGTGCGGCGCAGGTAGTGGATTTGAAAGACTATGGGCGGATCGATGTTCGCGTCAGGCGCGACGACAATGCGGTCTTCGTGATCGACGTCAATGCCAGTCCCGATATTGGAGCCGATTCCGATTTCGTTCTTGCAGCTAAAGCGAGCGGACGAACGTATGCCCAGGTTGTATGCCAGGTTCTGCAGTGCGCTATCGACCGATATGACGGGCTTTAGCTTTCGAGCGGGTAATTCGGGGACAGACGCATAAATCACCTAATTACGATCAACGGTCTTTTAATCGTAATTAGGTGATTTATGCGTCTGTCCCCGAATTACCCGCGGCGCAGTTTGAAGCTAACCTCAACATCGAGCTCGACCGGAACGGGCACGCCTCTGAACGTGCCGGGCTCGAAACGCCATTGCTTCATCGCGCGAAGGGCGTTTTGATCCAGTTCGGGATTCAGGCTTCGCAGGATTCGCGCGACACTCATGGTGCCATCCGGTTGAACGACCGCCTGAACGACGACGGTTCCCTGCGTCAGAGCTTCCCTGGCTTCATCCGAGTACTCCGGATCGACATGGGTGATGAGCTTCGGCGCCGTCACGCCTCCACCCACCCGGAAAACGCCTTCCATCGAGGCGCCGCCCTCCAGGCCCGGCGTGGGCGAAGAAACTGTCTCGGATACAACTGCTTTCTCAATCTGCGGCTGACCCATCAAAGGAAACGACGTCAACGCCAGGCAACCCGTCACCGCCACAACCGCAGCCATTGAAGCGTACGACCACATGAGCCGAAGCGTCGAAATCGGGCAATCGATCAGCAGAGAGCGCAGGCGCCGGACCAGATGATTCTTGTGGAGGAACAACGGCGCCGGTACTAGAGAGTTCTCCGTGCGAGCACCCGCCATTGCAAGCAGAACGTCGATGTATGGATCGGGCGCTGCAGTCAGACGGATGACTTCTGCGTCCACGATCTGTTCGCGGGCCAGTTTTGTCTGGCTGAGCAGCCACCAGACCGCCGGATGGAACCACAGGCAGGCTCCAATCAGTTCCTCGATCACAGTAACAAACCAGTCCTTACGCTTCACGTGCAGGAGTTCATGGCACACGATGGCGCACTGCGCATCCGGTTTCAGTGTGAGAAACGATTCCGGAAGGAGGATGATCGGACGAAAGAATCCGAACGTGACGGGACCGATATCGCCGGCGGAGATGCAAAACAGTCCGTCTCGATTTGTCAGTTTTCGCGCCCATCGCACTGGTTCCGAAAGACACCTCAGCGGCGTTGCAGCGGCCCGGTAGCGCTGGATCTGATAGAGCCCGGCGAGGAACCAGCAAAGTCTCGCGACGATCCCGGCAAGCAGGATCCATCCAACAAAGGGGCGCCACTGGATTGCGGCGCCCGGTGAGGATGTGCTGTGAATGACATGTGGTGTATCCGCAGGCTCCGGATGCGATGCAGTAGCGCCGGATGCGGCGGGCTGATGCCACGGCTGAATCAACGGAAGCATGATGGACGCCAGCAACAACACGTAGCACCAGGCCAGATGCGAGCGCGGATGATGAATTCGAAAGATCGCGGGCAGAACAGCACCGGTCAGAGCAATGACGGAAACCTGTAGCGCCCATGACAGAAAGTTCTGCAGAGACAGTTCCGGCATCATCACTTCCTCCGCCGTTTCTTCAGGAGATCGCTGATCTCATCAAGTTCCTTCTGACTGATCTTCTTGTCCTGGGCCAGGTGCACCAGCAGCGGCTTTGCAGAGCCATCGAACACGCGTTTGACGAACTCTTGAACCATATTTCCAACCACCTCGCCCTGCGGCTCCGCCGGGCTGTAGACATAAGCTCGATCCCGCGTGGTTTTCGTCAGCCGGCCCTTCTGCTCGAGAATCCCCATCATCGTCATGACGGTCGTGTACGCAATCTTGCGGCTCTTGAGCAGATCCTCGTAAACCTCGCGCACGGTCGCCGTGCCGAGCTGCCAGACGATCTTCATGATCTCGAGCTCTTGATCGGTAAGTACGGGTTTCCTGCCTTTCAATTCCGGCTCCTTATCTGAGGTTGAAATTGACCTCGACGTTCAACGCGACGGCCACGGGCTTGCCGTTCATGCGGGCCGGTTGAAACCTCCATTGAAGAACTGCAGCAATCGCCTTTTCATCGAGACCGAAACCGATTCCGCGCGCGATCCGGACGACCTGTACCGATCCATCTTCGCGGACGATCGTGTCGAGAATGACTCTCCCCTGGAACCGCGCCTTTCGAGCTTCGTCGGAGTACTCGGGAAGAATCTGCATCAGGAGGACAGGACGTGAAACATCTCCGCCGATTCGGAACGGTGAGGTGTACCCGCCGCTGTTGCCCGGTCCTACTCCCGGGCCCTTGTCCGGGCCAATACCGTGACCGTCACCGGGTCCGATGCCGTAGCCGTTTCCGGGACCTCCGGACGGCGGGCCCGGAATCCCGTCAGGATCACCGATGTTGAGCAGATTCAACTGCGGCAGTGACGCGAGTTGCGGAGCGACAACCGAGGCCTCTACGATCAATGTCGGGTCGACAGCCTTCGGGGGTTCGGGATCCGGCGGTACGAATTGCTTATCCGCTGCTCTTGGGAGTTTGCCCTTCGATGGTGGAGCCGGTTGATGCCTGCCGCCGCCACCCCCGCCTTGCGATTCCGTCGCCGGAAGCATTAGACGCCGGGGCGCGTACAGGGCAATGTCGATGACTCCCTTCGGAATTTGTTTCCGCGACGGGACCCACGGTACCAGCGCCAGCGCGGCGGCGAGGGTTGCATGGACGAGCACGGATAGCAGGCGCGGCACAGCGGTCTTGTGTTGTGACCACACCTGCGGGACGTCGAGGGGCGCCGCGGTGAGCTCTAGCGGCGCCGGTGGGTTTCTTTGCTCCCGCCAGAACTCGCCCAGCTGATGAACGAGCGAGAAAAACCATGGCTTTGACTCGGATAACGCCGTCATTGTTTCAAACGGTCTCATCATCATCCCTCCAAGTCTCGTTAGTACTAATAGACTAGTATTAGTGAGACAGTGGAGTCAAGAAAAAGAAGTCAGGGGAGAGAATTCAGGAAGCGCGAATTGGTAATTGAACATTGGGAATTGAGCATTGGTCAGATCTGACCAATGCTCAATTCCCAATGTTCAATTACCAATCCGTAAGTCGCGGCTAATCGTTGCAGTTCTACTTCGCGTACCAATCGCGAACCCGGACCTCTACTCCCGAACCCTTCAGCGCGTCCTCGAATTGCTTCAGGTCCGATCCCATGTAGTGGTACGGGTACGCGATCTTCGGCTTGAACGCCTTCACGCACTCGGCCGCCTCGGACGGAGGCATCGTGTAGGGCAGGTTCATCGGGATGAACGCGGCGTCGATGTTCTTGAGTGCCTTCATCTCGGGGATGCACTCCGTGTCGCCGGCGAAGTACAGCCGCTTGCCGCCGACATTCACGACGTAACCGTTGCCGCGTCCCTTCGTGTGGAACAACTGCCCGGCGGACGGTCCGCGTTGCAGGTTGTACATCGGCACCGCCTCGATCGAGACGCCGTTGATGGTCTTCGTCTCACCGTTGGCTATCACGGTCGCGCCCTTGATCTGCGCGGCTGCGGCCGACGGTGCCACCACAGTGGCATTCGGCTTCGAAGCCTTTGCGATCGTTGCCGGATCGAGATGGTCGCCATGAATATCGGTGACGAGCACGATGTCGGCCTTCGGCAAAGTGTTGTAGTCGCCTCCCATTCCCGTCGGGTCGACGGTGATCACCTGGTTGGCATACCGGATCTGAACGGCTGCGTGCATGATCGGCTGAATCGTAATCGGTCCGCCGCTGCCCTGGATGGTGTCCGGCGCTACGGCGGCGAATAGCGAGATAGCGGTGGCAAGCGCGAACGCTGCACACCAGCCAAGTCGAGTGGTCTGTGACATGTGAGATCTCCTTGAATAGTAGTATATTGTGCCCGGCAATCAGCCAATGATCAAAACCAAAGTCTTCGTGGCAAGAGCCTGAGGTGTTTCCGGCTTTTGGGGGGAGGGCAACGATGGAACGTATATCCAGAAGGAATCGGCTCACCGGGTGCGTTGGATTCGGTGTGCTCATGGGAATGTTATTTTCTGCGCTTGCGTGCGCTGCCGTTTGGGCGCAATCCACGGCGCAGGTCAGCGGGACCGTAAGAGATCAAACCGGGGCCGTGCTGCCCGGTGTGGACGTAACCGCGACGCAAACCGACACGGGTCTGAAGCGCGGCGCTGTGACGGATGAGACAGGATCCTACATATTGCCGAACCTGCCGGTTGGTCCATATCGGCTGGAAGCGGCCTTGCCGGGTTTTCGCACGTATGTGCAAACCGGAATCGTGCTGCAGGTCGGCAGCAGCTCCGTCATCAATGCAGTACTGGGAGTGGGCCAGGTTTCCGAAACAGTCGAGGTTCAGGCGAATGCTGCCCTGGTGGAAACGCGGAACACCGGTGTCGGTCAAGTGATCGACAACGTCCGTGTGCTGGAGCTGCCGCTCAATGGACGTCAGGCAGTCGAACTGATCATTCTTTCCGGAGCGGCTATCGGCGGAGGCGCCCAGGCCACGAACCGGAATTACCCTACGCAATCCATTTCCGTGGCGGGCGGATTGAACAACGGCTTGACCTATCTGCTGGACGGAGGCACGCATAACGATCCCTTCAACAACCTGAATCTGCCGCTGCCTTTCCCGGATGCCCTGCAGGAATTCAAGGTGGAAACCAGCGCGGTGCCGGCTCAGTACGGACAGCACTCCGCGGGCGCAATCAACGCGGTGACCAGGACGGGCACGAACAATTTTCACGGCGACCTTTTCGAATTCGTCCGCAACGGCGTCTTCAATGCCAAAGATCCGTTCGCTCTCAAGAGGGACAACCTGAAGCGTAACCAGTTTGGCGGAGTGGTGGGCGGACCGATTGTCCGGAACAAACTCTTTTTCTTCGGCGGTTACCAGGGCATGTACGAACGCTCGGAGCCGACCGATCAGAGGTCCTTCATTCCAACGGCAGCGATGCTGGCCGGTGACTTTACGGCTGTAACCTCGCCGGCGTGCGTTTCAGGAGGCCGGCAAGTCACCCTGAGAGCCCCATTCGCGAATAATCGGGTCGATCCTTCTCTCATCGCTGTGCCGGCTCTGAACATGGTCAAGCGGCTGCCCACGACGACCGATCCATGCGGTGAGACCCGGTACGGCCGCAGAACCAACAGCGACGAGCGCATTTTCGTGGGGAAAGTGGACTACACGCGCAGCGAGCAACACTCGGTGTTCGGCCGCTTTCAGTCGGCTCACCTGCAGCAGCCCACCAACTACGATGGCGAAAACCTGCTGACATCCACCGAAGCGGATTATGCGCGGCGAGCCGATTCATTTGTTCTGGGCGACACGTATTTGATTGGCACGAACACCGTCAGTTCCTTCCGCGGAACGCTGCTTCGAACAGTGAACGTGAAGACCTTTCCGGACCTGTTCACGCTATCCGACCTGGGAGTAAAGAATATTTATTACGGTCCGGGTCTGACAAAGGTTCCCGGCATCAATGCTACGAATGCATTTGCTATCCACTCCGATCCAGGGATGCCCGGCAACACGAATTCAACGGTGTTCCAGTTTTCCGAGGATCTCAGTTTGATCCGCGGGGCTCACCAGATCGGTTTCGGGGCGAACTATATCCATTCGATGCTGAACAACAAGAAAAGCTCTCCGGCCCGGCCGCGCCTGGTTTTCGACGGTTCGTACACCGGTTTGTCGCTGGCCGATTTCATGATTGGAAGGCCTGTGACCTATGGCCAGGGCAATCTGAACACGTTCTACTACCGTCAGGGTTATGTGGGCTCTTACATTCAAGACACCTGGAAAGCGAACTCGAAGCTGACGGTGAACGGCGGCGTGCGATGGGAGCCCTACCAGGCCCCGACGAACAAGCGTGCCCGGTATTTGTATTACGACAAAGCGTGGTTTGACCAGGGCCTCGAAAGTAAGGTCTACACGAATGCTCCGGCGGGGCTTCTGTTTCCCGGCGATCCCGCAGTTCCAAAATCGGTGAACAACTCCATTGGCCCGTCTCACTGGGGGCGTTTCGCCCCGCGCCTGGGATTGGCATGGGACGTCAGCGGGAACGGGCTCATGACGGTTCGCGCCGCGTACGGAATCTATACCGACTATCCGCATTTCTACCAGTACGGCGGATACAGCGACCAGCCGCCCTGGGGCTATGAAGTGACTCTCGACAGTCCCGGTCCCTTTGATGATCCGTGGCAGGGTTATCCCGGAGGAAATCCATTTCCGGTTTCTCTTAGCCCCAATCTTCCATTTCCACGTTTTGGGACTTATGTCACGATTCCGCGGGACCTCAACATGCCGTACGTCAATCAATGGAATCTCAGTCTCCAGAGGCAGGTTGGAGCCGACTGGCTGTTCGCTGCGAACTATCTTGGCAGTAACGTCATTCACAACCTGATTAACTCCGAGGGCAACCCGGCAGTCTTTCTCGGAACGGGCTCTTGCTCGATCAACGGCGTCAGCTATACAACGTGTTCGTCATCAGCGAACACGCAGCAGCGGCGCACGTTGATTCTGCAGAATCCGGCTCAGGGACAGTTTTTCGGCAACATCGTCGTAGCGGATGACAGTGGGACGCGCACCTATAATGCGATGTTGCTTTCGGTCCAGCACCGGCGGAGTAAGGGTGTGACCATCCAGGGGAATTACACCTGGTCGCACTGCATCGAGGATAGTGGGTCAACGCCACAATTCCAGAACAGTGGACAGCAGGTCGCGGAGCGCCGCAGGTTGAATCGCGGGAACTGCGACCAGGACCGCCGGCACAATGTCAATACGTCTGCGGTGTATGAGACGCCGAAGTTTTCCAGGACCGCGCTGCGGGTCATCGGCACCGGCTGGAAGATCTCGGGCATCCTCAGGCTCCAATCCGGCGGCTTCCTCACAGTAGTGCCCGGCACGGACAGAGCCTTGACCGGCACCGGTGACCAACGAGCTGACCGTGTTCTTTCCAATCCGTACACTGCGGACAAGGCTTTTTCGCAGTACCTCAACACCTCGGCTTTTGCGCAGCCAGCATTGGGGACGTATGGAAATCTTGGCCGAAATACGATTCTGGGACCGGGCCTTCTCCGGCTGGACATGGGTTTAACGCGGACGTTTGCCGTGCGTGAGAATCAGACCGTCGAATTCCGGGCCGAGGCGTTCAACGCGCCAAACCATGTGATTCCGTCCGATCCGAATGTGACTCTGAACAGCGCGAATTTTGGGAAGATACTGACGTACCGGTTGGGAAATTCGCCGCGTGTCATGCAGCTAGCGTTGAAGTACGTGTTTTGAAGCATTAGCGGCGGATTAAACACAAAAGGCACGAAGGCACAAAGAAAGGCCGCATCAAATGATTTCTTTTGCGGCCTTCTTTTGTGCCTTCGTGCCTTTGTGTTTAATCCGCCGCCGATTTTGATCTCGATTTCGTCTTCCGGTTGATTGTCGAGCGATTCCCGCTTACCCTACTGCGCACCATGACTGCGCGATGGATTCTGTCC